>Ga0302349_1000230_pt1 | contig 88229 bp, 96 predicted proteins | sample PhyAR1_FD_202176 | JGI IMG/M metagenome (GOLD analysis project Ga0302349, IMG submission 202176) | Leaf surface microbial communities from alfalfa plants in UC Gill Tract Community Farm, Albany, California, United States - DLSL A.R1... | ecosystem: Host-associated > Plants > Phyllosphere >... | reverse complement strand
CCTGTGCGGCGGAGGAGCGACGTTGTTCCCATACCTCGGTCGAAATCGCCTGGCTGCCAATCAGCTTCTCGGTACGGCTGGATTCGCTGCGCGCCAGCGCGGCCTGGTTGCGCGCCCGCACCAGTTCTGCCTGAGCCTGTTCGCGCGCGGCGCGGTAGGTACGATCGTCTATGGTAAACAGCACCTGACCTTTCTTGACTTCATCGCCTTCGGTGTAATTCACCTTGTCGATATAGCCGGAAACTCGCGGACGCAACTGCACGCTTTGCACCGCTTCGATTCGGCCATTAAAGGTATCCCATTGGCTGATGGGTTTGATTACCACGTCGGCGGCGCTGACGGCAGGCGGCGGGGGGGCCGCATTCTTGGCGGCGCTGTTATCACACCCGGCCAGCAACGTGACCAGCAGCGCAATCGCCGAGAGGCGTGCGCCGAAACCGATGGCGTTATGACGGCCTGGAGAGGGGAACAATGAGTTTGGCTGGCTTGGCATTCTTTTTATTTCCAGTGGGTAAGCACGATCAGGCCATACACCCGGCCCTGTTATCCGGGTAACGACTCTGGCCTGGGGCCGACGGCAGTGCGGTTGCACCGTCATCGGCGCAACGGTTAGGTTTTGAAACACATTGTTGTCACATTAATGTATCAATATCGGTTACATTAATTGGGTGGATTATAGAAGTGCCCCTCCGTTAAATGCAATAATAAAAATTGCATTTAGTGCGAAACTGCTGCAACGTAATGACATCGGGCAGCGGATTTACCTGCCAACGTCATGGGAGCGTCAGCATGAATAGCACGGGCTTTATTACTGATTTGATTGAGTGGATTGACAACAATCTGGAAGAGAAGCTGGATATCAACACCGTGGCGGGGCGCGCGGGGTATTCCAAATGGCACCTGCAGCGTATGTTCAAGCGCCAGACCGGCTACGCGCTGGGGGAGTATATTCGTATGCAGAAGCTGAGGCTTTCAGCCGAGCGCCTGGCCAACAGCGGCGAGCCGATCGTCAGCGTGGCGATCTCACTCGGCTTCGATTCGCAACAGTCCTTCAATCGCAGTTTTAAACGCCATTACGGCCAAACCCCGGGTGACTGGCGCCGAGGTGGAATGCAGCCGCACATGACGGCCAACCGACCGCACTGAGGCGGATTGCAGACAGCAAAAAAGCCTGAACTCGCGTTCAGGCTTTCTCGTCAAATAGGGCGGTGAGGGAGGGTTTGATTCGCTGCGTTCAGCCTCCCGGTCGGTATGAGATGCAAAAAAAAAGTCTGGAGGTTAATCCAGACTTTCTCTTTAAAATATGGCGGTGAGGGAGGGGTTCGAACCCTCGATACACTTTCGCGTATACACACTTTCCAGGCGTGCTCCTTCAGCCACTCAGACACCTCACCGTATTTTGTTGTTGCGTACTCACTGGTGCAACGGGGCGCTACTATAGGGAGAGAGGGCGATCCGGTCAAGCAGAATTTCTTGGTTTCGACGCGTCCGGTTAACCTGTGTTCGCTTTGCCGAAAACTACGGCGAACCGCACGCACAGGCAGTTTCGCCAGGGCGTTTCCTGCGCCGCAGGCAACAAAAAAGCCTGAACTTGCGTTCAGGCTTTCTCATTAAAATATGGCGGTGAGAGAGGGGTTCGAACCCTCGATACACTTTCGCGTATACACACTTTCCAGGCGTGCTCCTTCAGCCACTCAGACACCTCACCGTTTTACCTCATCGCCAACGCGTTGCGCTGTCGACGGGCGCTAATGTAGGAGAATCTGATCCCAGCGTCAACCCTCTTGTGACATAACCATGACTGTTTAGCTAAACTTGCAGCAATTTGCTGATTTCCCGAGCAATCGACCACCGCGCTACACACATCCGCTGGACCCTCATGGGGCTAAATTGCCTCGCAGGTTAATATTTGTACATTTTGATGTTGGTTAGCTCAATATATCAGCAGTGGGATTATCCATGGTGCAGTTATATGCATTAATACTGGATTATTAGTCATATGTGTCGCTAAATAGATTGGTGCAGGCACGGCGGTTTTGGCAAGGAATATCACACCGCCGCGCAGGTTGCCGGGCAAGACGCCGGCGATAACGCAGACAGGGACTGACCTATTAAATAATAATGCAGTAGAGGTTCATTTTGACTCCATCGGACTCCACAACGGCAGCGCCGCAGCGCCATGCCATCCCCCCGGGCGCCGGGGCACTGTTCTTTATCCAAATCTTTGCCACCCTGGGTTTTGCCGTGCTGTATTCCACGCTGGTGCTGTACGCCACCAAGCGCCTGGGCTTCAGCGAAGGCAGCGCCAACGCCATGATGGGCGTATTTGGTGCGTTCAACTACGGTTTGCATATGTTTGGCGGTTACCTGGGCGGGCGCTTCCTCAGCAACCGCAACCTGTTCGTGCTGGGCATGGTGCTGCAGGTGATCGGTTGTGCATTGATCGCCGTGGCGGGCGTTTGGGGGCTTTATTGGGGGCTGGCGATGTTCCTGACCGGCAGCGGGCTGAACGTCACCTGCATTAATATGATGCTGACCCAGCGCTTTAAACCGGATGACGATCGGCGCGAATCGGCCTTTTTGTGGAACTACGCCGGGATGAACCTGGGGTTCTTTGTCGGATTCACCGTGGCCGGCTATTTCCAACTGACCGAAAACTACCGCGCTCTGTTCCTGTTCGCCACGTTGGGCAATGCCGCGGCGATCATCGTCGCCGTCAGCCGCTGGCGCATTCTGGCCGATCTCAACACCCCGCTGCACGATGCCAGCCGTTCGCAATATCGCTGGCGCATGCTGGTCGGGCTGGCAGTGTTGGTGGCGCTGGTGCCCATTATCCGCGTGATGCTGACCCATGCCGAATTCAGCGGCCACTTCGTGATTGGCCTCGGAGTACTGATTTTCCTGATGTTATGCGTGGTGACGTTGCGCCACCACCCGCGTGACGAACGTCGCCGGATGACGGCTTATCTGATCCTGGCGTTAGGCTCTCTGGTGTTTTGGGCGCTGTATCAGTTGGCCCCAATGGGGCTGATGCTGTTCTCCGAGCACAATATCAATCTGAACGTTTATGGCATTCAGGTGGCGCCGCAGTGGATCCAGAACATCAATACGCTGGTGATCGTGGTGGGTGGCCCGCTGATGGCCTGGTGGTTCAATCGCCTGCGCGCTCGCGGCTGCAATATCGATATTCCGATGCAGTTCTCCGGTTCGCTGTTTTGCATCGGGATGGGCATGCTGGTGTTGCCGTTGGGCATTAGTCTGGCCGGCGGCGACGGGCTGGTGGCGTTCAAATGGATCGCGATCAGTTACGTGTTGCAGAGCATCGGCGAACTGATGATTTCCCCTATCGGTTACGCGATGATCGGCAAACTGGCGCCACCGCGTTATCAGGGCGTCATGATGGGCTGCTGGATGATGGTCACCGGCGTTTCTTCGGTGCTGGCAGGCTATGTCTCCGGCCTGATGCCGGAAAACAGCGGCAGTACCCCGTTGCAAACTAACCCTGGCTACAGCGAGGTGTTCAGCGTACTGGGTTGGGGCGCCGCGGGCGTCGGCGTGGTGATGCTGATTTTGATCCCGCTGTTGCGCAGGCTTATCCGGCATGACGCTCCTGCCGCAGCCTGAGATCCCACGGTCTAAAAACAGCCCCACTGGTCGGGGCTGTTTTCATTTTGAGCTTTAGCGCTTGCATCTGTTGGCGAATCGCGGAAGTCTGGATGCAAATGCATAAAAACAGACGGGAGCCGCACAGATGAACATCATTTTTTATCACCCTTTCTTTAACGCCCAGGACTGGCTGACAGGCCTATCGCAGCGTCTGCCACAGGCGACGGTTCGCGCCTGGCAACCAGGCGACGATCGCCCGGCGGATTATGCGCTGGTGTGGCGGCCGCCCTATGAGATGCTGGCGAATCGCGGCAAATTAAAAGGGGTTTTTGCCCTCGGTGCGGGCGTTGATGCCATCCTGGAACAAGAGCGCCAGCATCCCGGCACTCTGCCGGCAGGCGTTCCGCTGGTGCGCCTTGAGGACACCGGCATGGCGCAACAGATGCAGGAATATGCGCTTAGCTATGTGCTGCGTTATTTCCGCCGTTTTGATGAGTATCAGTTGCTGCAACAGCAGCAGAAGTGGCAACCGCTCGATCCCCATCAGCAGGAGAATTTCACCATTGGCATTTTGGGGGCGGGGGTGTTGGGGAAAAGCGTGGCGCTGAAACTGGCGGACTTTGGTTTCAACGTGCGTTGCTGGAGCCGCAGCCCTAAACAGATTGCCGGTGTGCAGAGTTTTGCCGGTGCAGAGCAACGCGCCGCGTTTCTCGATGGCGTGCAATTGCTGATCAACCTGCTGCCCAATACGCCGGAAACCGCCGGGATCCTCAATCAGCAACTGTTTGCGCACCTGGCGCCTGGCGCTTATCTGATCAATCTGGCGCGTGGCGCGCATCTGGTTGAGGACGATTTACTGCAGGCGCTGGAGCAGGGGCAAATCGCCGCCGCTACGCTGGATGTGTTCGTTGACGAACCGCTGCCACAGGCGCATCCGTTCTGGCGTCATCCGCGTGTCACCATTACCCCGCATATTGCTGCCATCACCTTGCCGGAAGCGGCGATGGATCAGATAGCGGCAAACATCCGTGCGCTTGAATCCGGCCAAACACCGGCCGGCGTGGTGGATGTGCAACTGGGTTACTGATCTTTCGGTGATGCACCTGCTAAGCTAATTGAATAATAAACCGCGCCTGCCGCCGTATTTACGGCAGGCCGCCAAGAAGGAGAAGTAATGTACCCCGTTGATTTACATATGCACACCGTCGCCAGCACCCACGCCTACAGTACGCTGCATGACTACATCGTCGAAGCCCAGCAAAAGGGCATCAAACTGTTCGCCATCACCGACCATGGCCCGGATATGGCCGATGCGCCGCATTATTGGCACTTTATGAACATGCACGTGTGGCCACGTCTGGTGGACGGCGTGGGCATATTGCGCGGCATCGAGGCCAACATCAAAAACCTGCAGGGCGATATCGACTGCACCGGCCCGATGCTGGATAAAATCGACGTAATTATTGCCGGTTTCCACGAGCCGGTATTTGCACCGCAGGATAAAGCGGCCAATACCGAAGCGATGATCGCCGCGATGGCGCAAGGTGACGTGCACATAATCAGCCACCCTGGCAACCCAAGATATCCGATCGATATTGCGGCTGTTGCTGCCGCCGCGGCCAAATACGACGTGGCATTGGAACTGAACAATTCGTCGTTCACCCATTCGCGCAAGGGCAGCGAGGATAACTGCCGGGCCATCGCCGCCGCGGTTCGTGATGCCGGTGGCTGGTTAGCGCTGGGCTCGGATTCACACATTGCTTTCTCGCTCGGCGGTTTCGAGCACTGCGAACGCATCATTGCCGAGGTGGAGTTCCCGCAGGAGCGTATTCTCAACGTGAGCCCACGACGCCTGCTCGATTTTCTCGAGCGTCGCGGCAAGCCGGCGATTGCGGAATTGGCCGATTTGTGACATCGTCCCGGCAAATTTTTCCGTATTGTATAAGGCATTATCATGAATGAGTTTTCCGTTGTTTGCCGCGTGCTGGGTACGCTTTTTTATCGCCAGCCGCAGGATCCGTTGCTGGTGCCGCTGTTTACGCTGATCAAAGAAGGCAAGCTGCAACAGCACTGGCCGCTGGAACAGGACGAACTCTTGGTACGCCTGCAGCAGGGTTGTGATGTGAACCTGCTGTCCAGCGACTTCAACGCCATGTTCGTCGGCAGCGAATGCAGCGTGTCACCTTTCCGTTCGGCCTATGTTGAAGGGGCAACCGAAGCGGAAGTGCGTACTTTCCTGCAGCAGCGCGGCATGCCGCTCGGAGAAGCGCCGGCCGATCATTTCGGTTCTTTGTTGCTGGCGGCCTCCTGGCTGGAAGACCAGTCTCAGGAAGACGAGGCGCAGGCGCAAATCACGCTGTTTGACGACTATCTGCTGCCATGGTGCGGCCGTTTCCTCGGCAAAGTAGAAGCTCACGCCACCACCGGTTTTTACCGTACTTTGGCACTGTTGGCTCGCGAGTCGATTCAGGCAATGCGTGACGAACTGGCGGAATACGAACAGGAAGAAGACCAGCCGGGCGAAGAGGGCGAACAGCCTTAATCCGCGAGTGGCCGGCTAGCGCCTGATGGCGAAGTCGGCCTTTTCCCGTCATCAATGTTCCCCGCTACACAGGTTTTCATCCCCCATACGTAAACTGACAAAAAATCCCCTAATCTGACGCTTTACCGGCGGCTTGGCCTTTTTGTGCCTGCACGCCTTGTTTCCTCACGCAAAGGGTAAAGCATGAAAAATAACTGGATGCAGCAGATCCAATCGATGATTGGGCAAAAGGCCGGTTCAATCGGCGGTTCGGAAGGTATCGGCAAGCTGCTGGCCCCGACTGCGCTGGGTGGCCTGGTGGGCGTTTTGCTGGCGAATAAGTCTTCGCGCAAGCTGGTCGGCAAATTCGGCAAGAATGCGTTGATTATCGGCGGCAGCGCAGCGGTTGGTGCAGTGCTGTGGAATAAGTACAAACAACGGGTGAAAGAAACCCACCAGAACGAACCGCAGTTTGGCCTGCAGACTACGCCGGTGGATTTGCGTGCCAAACGTCTGGTGCAGGCGCTGGTATTTGCCGCCAAAAGCGACGGGCATATCGATGCGGAAGAAAAGCTCGCCATCGACCATAGCCTGGAACAGCTGCAGGTGGGTGAAGAAGCGCAAAAATGGGTGCAAGAGGCGATCGACCAGCCGCTCAACCCGGATTTGATCGCCCAGAGCGTCAAGAATGAAGACGAAGCGCTGGAGGTATATTACCTGAGCTGCATGGTGATCGACGTGGATCACTTTATGGAGCGTGGCTATCTTGATGCTCTGGCGCAGTCGTTGAAGATCCCGGCGGACGTCAAGCAGGGCATAGAAAACGACGTGAACGAGAAAAAACGCGAGCTGGCATAGCGCCGCTTGGCAAGCCGGGGGGAATCGTGTCACTCTTGCCTTAATCAAGGTAAGCGGATGATTTAACAATGATGACCCCCCCTAAGGCAGAAAAACGTCCTTATCCCATTACGGTTCACGGCGACACGCGTGTGGACGACTACTATTGGCTGCGCGACGACGATCGCGCAGACCAGCAGGTATTGGACTACCTGCAGGCGGAAAACGCCTTCACCGATGCGGCGCTGAAACCGCAGCAGGCCCTGCGCGAAACGCTGTATGAAGAAATGGTAGCGCGCATTCCTCAGCAGGAACATTCAGTCCCCTATGTCAGAAACGGCTACCGCTATCAGACGCGCTTCGAACCGGGCAATGAATACGCGATTTATGTGCGTCAGCCGCAGGCGGAAAGCGAACATTGGGACACCCTGATCGACGGAAACCAGCGCGCCGAGCAGCGAGAGTTTTATACCCTTGGCGGGCTGGAAGTCAGCCCCGACAACCAGCGGCTGGCGGTAGCGGAGGATTTCCTCTCCCGTCGCCAATACGACATTCGTTTCAAAAACCTCAGCGACGACAGCTGGACCGACGAAGTGCTGGAAAACACCTCCGGCAACTTCGAGTGGGCCAATGATTCAGCCACCGTGTATTACGTGCGTAAACACGCTAAAACGCTGTTGCCGTATCAGGTTTATCGCCATGTGGTAGGTACCGATCCGCAGCTTGATGAATTGATCTACGAAGAGCTGGATGACACCTTCTATGTCGGGTTGGAAAAAACCACCTCCGAACGTTTCATTCTGATCCACCTGAGCAGCACCACCACCTCGGAAATTCTGCTGCTGGACGCCGATCGCGCCGACAGCACGCCGCAGATGTTTGTGCCGCGCCGCAAGGATCATGAATACGGTATCGATCACTATCACCAGCATTTCTACATTCGTTCCAACAAGGACGGCAAAAACTTCGGCCTGTATCAGAGCGAGCAGGCGGACGAAGCGCAGTGGCAGACGTTGATTGCTCCCCGCGTGGAAGTGATGCTGGAAGGCTTTAGCCTGTTCCGCGACTGGCTGGTGGTAGAGGAACGCAGCGAGGGGTTGACCCAACTGCGACAAATTCACTGGCAGAGCGGTGAAGTGAAGCGCATTGCCTTCGACGATCCGACCTACACCACCTGGCTGGCATACAATCCGGAGCCGGAAACCGAGCTGCTGCGCTATGGTTACTCCTCGATGACCACACCCACTACGCTGTATGAGTTGAATCTCGACAGCGGCGAACGTGTGATGCTTAAACAGCAGGAAGTGAAAAACTTTACCCCGGAAAATTACCGCAGCGAGCGAGTCTGGGTGAAGGCGCGCGACGGTGTCGAGGTCCCGGTTTCGCTGGTTTATCGCCCGGATAACTTCGTGCACGGCAGCAACCCGCTGATGGTGTATGGCTACGGCTCTTACGGCAGCAGCATGGATCCGGCCTTTAGCGCCAGCCGCTTGAGCCTGTTGGATCGTGGTTTTGTCTTTGCGCTGGCGCACATTCGCGGCGGCGGCGAATTGGGGCAGCTGTGGTACGAAGACGGCAAGCTGTTCAACAAGCAAAATACCTTCAACGACTTTATCGACGTGACGGAAACCTTGATTGCTCAAGGCTACGGCGATGCCAAACGGGTATTCGCCATGGGTGGCAGCGCCGGCGGCTTGCTGATGGGCGCGGTGATTAACCAGGCACCTCAGCTGTTCAACGGCATCGTGGCGCAAGTGCCGTTTGTCGACGTTGTCACCACCATGCTTGACGAGTCCATTCCACTTACCACCGGTGAATATGACGAGTGGGGCAACCCGAACGAACGAGCTTATTACGACTACATTTTGCAGTACAGCCCGTACGATCAGGTCAAGGCGCAGGATTACCCGCATATGCTGGTCACCACCGGCCTGCACGACTCGCAGGTACAGTATTGGGAACCGGCCAAGTGGGTAGCAAAATTGCGTGAGTTGAAAACTGACGACCGCCAACTGCTGCTGTATACCGATATGGATTCCGGCCACGGCGGCAAGTCCGGGCGTTTCAAGGCCTACGAGGATATCGCGCTGGAGTACGCCTTTATTTTGGCGCTGGCGGAGTAACCTTCTGGCGGGCGGCTGGCGCTGCCCGCTTTCTTCAGCCGATCAGATAGTATTTCAGCGTGTGTTTCATGTCCGGGCTGAGATCTTCAATGGATTTCAGCATCCAGCGCAAATAGCCGGGATCTTCCTGCGCAATGCGATCAATTTCCTGCCCACGGTATTTTCCGAACTTAAACTTCTTCAACAGCACCGGCTGCTCGGTGATTTGCGCCATTTGCTCCGGCGTCCAGCCTGAATCCTTGATGATGCGTTGCAGCAGCGCGGCGGTCACGTAGCAGTCATACAATGCGCGGTGCGGATACAGCGTCGTGTCCTGCGGCAATTGCACATCCAGATTGAGCGCGTAGCGCAGATATTGGTTGCCGTATTTGATGTCCGGGTACAGGTTACGGGCCAGCTTCATGGTGCAGATCCAGGCGCCGTTCATTTCAGGCAGTACGCCGCGATCGAAAGCCGCATTGTGAGCGACATAGTAGGGGCTGCCGAGATAACGCCCGATCGCCACCGCGATCCGCGGTTTCCCTTCGACCATCTGCTCGGTAATGTGGTGAATAGCCATGGCTTCAATGCCAATTGGCCTGTCAGGGCTGATCAAATCGCTCATGGGATTGGTGATTTGCCCGTCAATCAGATCGACAGAGGCCACTTCGACCACGCCGCCTTCCAGCCCGCAGGTTTCAGTGTCTATTACGCGTAAATTCATGGTTTCCTCAGGATGGCTGCACAGGTTTAGCTTAACGGGCCGTTACGCCAATGCCAACCGTTGAAAGCGGGGACGTTATTTCAGGCAACAAAAAACCCGCCTTGGCGGGTTTAACTCTACGGTTAGAAGTTCGCTTACTCGCCGGACGTTTGCCCTTTCTTGGCGCGTTTGCCTGCGCGTTTTTCAGCAGGGGTTTTCAACGGCTTCTTCTTCGCATTTTTTTTGCTATCCATTCCCTTACTCATGATGGCCTCTCAGTTACCTATGGTTGGGTGGGTTGCTCAGCCATTAACCCCCTTACGCCTGTCGGATGCAAGCATGAAAGCAGGTGTTTTAGTTAATCGATTGTTTATAGGTTGAATTTTGTTTTTCAGGAAAGGCTGCTGAAAATATTTGATATGTTATAATATAACAATTAAATCCTAACCGGAGAGCGCCATGACAGTCGTTTCCATGTTAAACCAGCAACAGCTCCTGGCCATGCCGGAGTCTGACTACATGAACCCGGCGCAGCGGGCTTTTTTTCGCCAGCGCTTGCTGGAAGAGCAGCAAAAACTGCTGCAGCACATCGATGCGTTGAAGCGGGATATCGACAGCGGTGAAGTTTCAGGTGACGAAGCGGACAAGGCCGCGCGTGAAGAAGACTTGCGGTTGCTGTTTCGCCAGTTGGATCGCGAAAGCCGTTTGCTGCCGAAAATCAGCGCGGCGCTGACGCGTTTGTATAACGGCGACTATGGTTATTGCCGTGAAAGCGGAGAGCCTATTGGCCTGGCGCGCTTGCTGTTGCGGCCAACGGCGGAACTGAGTATTGAGGCCAAAACCGCGCAGGAAATGCGCGAACCGCATCTGCGTAAGCGAGGTTGATTCTACGGCTGGCTCCCAACGGCCAGCCGGTATTTTGCCGGCTAGTCGTATTCATTTTAAGCAAACGAACCTTAACTTGTTGGGGAGCGTAGGAGTTTTCAGGATTTACCGTTGACCAAATGAGTGGCTTCGGCTTTGATGAGGGTATGACCCACAGAGAGACGGAAGCGCCATGGAACAATTACGAGGTTTGTACCCGCCGTTAGCAGCATATGACAGCGGTTGGCTGGACACCGGGGATGGCCACCGGATCTACTGGGAACTGAGCGGTAACCCGAACGGTAAACCGGCAGTCTTTATTCACGGTGGACCGGGGGGCGGCATTTCTCCTTATCACCGCCAACTGTTCGATCCGCAGCGTTACAAGGTATTGCTGTTCGATCAGCGTGGCTGTGGCCGTTCCAAGCCGCATGCCAGCCTGGACAACAACACCACCTGGCACCTGGTGCAGGACATCGAACGGCTGCGCGAAATGGCCGGTGTCGATCAGTGGCTGGTGTTTGGCGGCTCCTGGGGCTCAACGTTGGCGTTGGCCTACGCACAGACTCATCCGCAGCGCGTCAGTGAAATGGTGCTGCGCGGCATCTTTACCCTGCGCAAGCAGGAGCTGCATTGGTACTATCAGGACGGCGCTTCGCGCTTCTTCCCGGAGAAGTGGGAACGTGTGCTGTCGATTCTTTCAGAGGAAGAACGCAAGGACGTGATTGCTTCTTACCGCCAGCGCCTGACCTCAACGGATCCGCAGGTGCAGCTGGAAGCGGCCAAACTGTGGAGCGTGTGGGAAGGGGAGACGGTGACCTTGCTGCCCAGCAGCGAGTCGGCTTCTTTTGGCGAGGACGATTTCGCGCTGGCGTTCGCCCGTATCGAAAACCACTACTTTACTCATCTGGGCTTCCTGGACAGCGACGATCAACTGCTGCGCAACGTTCCGCTGATCCGGCATATTCCGGCGGTGATCATCCATGGTCGTTACGATATGGCTTGTCAGGTACAAAACGCCTGGGATCTGGCGAAGGCTTGGCCGGAGGCGGAGCTGCATATTGTCGAGGGGGCCGGACACTCATTCGATGAGCCCGGCATCCTGCACCAGTTAATGCTGGCGACCGACAAATTTGCCGGCAAATGACACCGAGCCCGCCACTACGGCGGGCTTTTATTATTTGGATTTCGGTTCGTACGGCAGGCGCGAATACTTGTGCGATTCGGCACGGTAGTGCGCCACGCGTTCGCGGAAATAATCACGCAGGTGTTCGGGCTGTTCACGCTCAACCATTTCGGGGATCACCGGCATGTTGTAGCGCTCTTTGAACGCCACGCCGGAAGCTGCGAGATCAACGTTCACTTTGTCCATCTCTTCTTTGGAAAGCTCTGCCAAATTGTAACCCACCGTATTCTCCTTACTGTTACCGCATTGGATCAGCGCAGAAGGTAATCCACCCGGCGGCGCTTGGCAAGCCTGAAGCGCGCAGGGGGGGACGGTCACCAATAATCGGTAACGGAAAAGGTTATTTATTATTCGTTCAGCAATGCAATTCATTTATTATTTTAAATAAGAATGATTCGCTTTTTGATTAAATTTACAGATGGAAATAGTTATCATAATTATTTAAATGAATAATTGGTGTTTTTTATAACTATTTGATTTTGTTTTAATTTAAAATTAAATCATCGATGATGTAAATCAGGTGTGTTTATTTTGTTTTCGTCAGGGCATAATGCGGAAAAATTAAGTTGATACCTGCAAAATAAAGGAATGATTATGCTGACGCCTGAAATGACCAAAAAGCTGAATGAGCAACTGAACCTGGAGTTCTACTCTGCCAACCTGTATCTGCAAATGAGTGCCTGGTGCAGCGATAAAGGCTTTGAAGGTGCCGCGGCATTCCTTAAAGAACACTCTCAGGAAGAGATGCAGCACATGCAGCGCCTGTTCGAATACCTCAGTGATACCGGTGCACTGCCGCTGCTGGGCACCATCGCCGCGCCGCCGGTTGAGTTTGGTTCCCTGGCAGAGGTGTTCCAACAGACGTACGAACATGAGCAACTGATCACCCGCCAGATTAATGAACTGGCGCACGCGGCAATGACCGCTCATGACTATTCAACCTTCAACTTCCTGCAGTGGTATGTTGCCGAGCAGCACGAAGAAGAGAAGCTGTTCAAATCCGTACTGGATAAACTGGCGCTGGTGGGCAACAGCGGCAATGCCCTGTTCTTCATTGATAAAGATCTGAAGAAAATGGGTGCGGCCGGCGAAAACGGTAACGGCCAGGCCTAATCCTTTTGTAGAAAACCGCGTGTCGGCGTTGGCCGGTGCGCGGTTTTTTTATGCCCTGCATTTATCGCGGTTTTACAGCGATATGTGCTACTGGATCGCAAAATGCCAGCGTTCTGCTCGACTTGCATAATGACACTCGTTATCATTTGACGCGATACGCTACAGGGAAGGTTGAGAGTCAAAACAGGGGGTTACTCCCATAATTCTGTTTACCCGTGGCGCAATCATCTGCGGTGGGTTGGGCTGCTGATACATCGCCCTGGCGGTTAGCCTGGCTCCTTATCACCCTCGATTATTGCTTTAAGGGATATCACTGTGATCGGTAAAATTCGGACTTCTTATCGCCTGCTTTCCACCATTTTCGTGCTGTTTGTCGGGCTGTCCTCACAGCAGGCACTGGCGCATGCCCATTTAAAAGTTGAAACGCCGGCGGCAGATGCCAGCGTGAGCCCGGCACCCAAGGTGCTGACGCTCAATTTCTCCGAGGGCATTGAGCCCAACTTCAGCGGCATTAAAATCACCGGCCCAGACAACGCCGAAGTGAAAACCGGCAAGCTGCAGCTCGATGCGAACAACAATACCCAGGTCAATCTGCCTATCGAAGGCGATCTGGCGGCAGGCAAATATAACGTCAGCTGGCATGTGGTGTCGGTCGACGGTCATAAAACCAAGGGCCAATACAGCTTCACCGTAAACTGACCCATGAGTCTGGCGACCCTGTTTGTCCTGTGTCGCTTTGTGCACTTTGCGGCGGTGATGCTGATGTTTGGCTCCAGCTTATTCACCGCCTTATTGTCGCCGCAGCGCCTTTCTCCGTATCTCACCCGTGATGTGCGTCCTTTGTTGGTCTCTTGCACCTGGCTTGCCGGGCTTTCCGCTATTGCGTTGCTGGCTATTCAGGCCGGGCAGATGGGGGACGGCTGGGCAGATACCTGGCGGCTGGACGTGTGGTGGGCGGTACTGGGCACCACCTTTGGCGAGGTTTGGCGCTGGCACCTGGGCATTTCAATGCTGGCGTTGCTGAGCCTGTGGCTCGCCGAGCCACGTCGTACACAACTGCTGGCGCTGCTTTCCACATTGCTGTTGGTCAGCATGGCGTTTATCGGCCATGCGGCGATGCATGGTGGGGGGCTTGGCGCACTGCATCGTTTCAATCATGCGCTGCACCTGCTGGCGGCCGGGTACTGGTTTGGCAGCCTGTTGCCGCTGCTGGTCTGTTTGCGCTATCTGACCCAACCGCAGTGGCGCAGCGACGCGGTGACCACATTGATACGCTTCTCGCGCTGGGGACACCTGGCTGTGGCGCTGGTGCTGCTGACCGGCGTAATCAACAGTTTGATCATTCTCGGCAGTTGGCCGTTGGACGTAGATTCTCCGTACCAACGCCTGCTGCTGTTTAAAACCGCGCTGGTGGCGCTGATGGTTATGGTGGCATTAGCCAACCGCTACGCCGTCGTCCCGGCGATGAGCAGCATGCCAAGGCTGGCGCAGCGCGGGCTGGTGCTTGCCTGCTGGGCGGAGTTGGGGTTAGGGGCGGTGGTGCTGCTGTTGGTCAGTTTATTTGCAACCTATGCGCCGGTATAACATTCCGGCTTGCCGGATGCCCCCAAACTGCGGGAAAATTGAATCAAATAGCAACCCTAAGGCCATAACATGAAATCGGTATTACTTGGCATGACGCTGCTGGCAACCGCGACCGGTGCTTTGGCAGCAGACCAACTGGTGAACATCACCAAGCTGGAATACGGCAAGCAGTGGGCGTTCACCAAAGAAGAAGTGACGCTGCAGTGCCGCAGCGGCGGTGCGTTGTTCGTGCTCAACAACAGCACGCTGATGCAGTACCCGCTTAACGCGGCCGCAGAAGCGCAGGTGAAAGCAGGGCAGCAACGCGCTCAACCGCTGGACGTGATCCTGCTCGATGACGCCGCCAATCCGGGCCATAAGATGAGTGTTGAGCCGTACCGCGAACGCGCCGAGAAGCTCTGCGCGAACTAATCGCTTATCCCCCAATGGCTTAGTGCGAGGTTAACCGGTGATGGATAATTGCACGAAATTAATTCCGCAATGAAACTATCACCAGCCGTGCGGCTGGCTGGCAAAAATAGCGCGGTAAGCTACTCTTAAAGTGCACGGCTGAACAAGCCTTGCACAAAATGCCAACTTTTAGCGCACGGCTCTCTCCCAAGAGCCATTTCCCTAGACCGAATATAGGAATCGTATTCGGTCTTTTTTTGTTTATCATTTTAAAACAGTAACTTACAAACAAAACAACCACTTATCACGCCTCCTGTTCTACCGTATTACACCCTTTTTCTTCCTCTGTCGCCACTTTGCCGCCACTGTCCTTGTACGTCTGTGTCAGTGGGTTGAGCGCTATTGCCTCCTCTAAATGGTCTGGCGCGAAATGGGCGTAGCGCATCGTTACCCTGATATCTGAGTGCCCAAGGATGCGCTGCAAGACTATGATATTCCCGCCACCCATCATGAAGTGGCTAGCAAAGGTATGGCGGAGCACATGCGTCATTTGCCCTTCTGGCAAGGTTATATTCGCCAGTCTCAGAACTCGATAAAATTGCTTGTAGCAAGGATCAAACTCTTTTTCATCCAGTATTGTGAGCTCGTCAAATAATTCTTTCGAGATAGGGACAGTTCTGTTTTTCTTCCCTTTGGTGTTGGTATACGTGATTTTATATTTTGATATCTGAGATGGCCTTAGTTTTGCGGCCTCATTCCATCTGGCGCCAGTTGATAGGCATATCTTTACGATAAGTGTTAACTCTGGGTTGCCATGAGTATGACAGGCGTTTATCAGTGCTTTTATTTTCTCATTGTTCAGCCATGCCATTTCCTTTTCTGGCTGATCAAACTCTCTGATGTTTTCCAATGGGTTCGGTAGCGTCCATTCGCCTAGTCGTTTTAATTCATTGAATACCGCCCGCAAAAAAGCTTGTTCGCAGTTAACCGTTCCTGTGCTGACTTTCCTTGTTTCAAGACTGGTGCTATACCCGTTATCTATTTCTCCCCTTAGTCGCTGATCACGATAATGAGCCCAGTCCCTTGGGGTGATCTCTGAAGCTACTGGGTTCCCCATGCCGTTACAGATAATGACTAGTTTTCCGAGCCGCCCTTTTTTGTCGTTTAATGAGCAACCATGCAGCCTGTACCACAGATCGATCAACTCACTTAGCTTTCGCCTGTCTTCCTTATCGCCCAGCCAGGGCTTGGCCTTTGCTTGGTCGAGCTGATAGCTCTCGTAGGCGAGCGCCTCCCCCTTGGTGGCGAATTGCTTGCGGGTACGCTTGCCGTCCCTCCCGTTGTGATAGAACTCGCACAGCCACTTGCCGGTGCTCAATTTTCTTACGGTCATACTCGTAGATCCAGTGAACCAAATTAGATATTGAATACTGTATATAATAACAGTATTCAATGTTTATGTGCGGATGGTTCAAACATGGATCAAAAAACCCGCCGGGGCGGGTTAATGGTTAGAAGTGCAGGGCGGTTTGGCCAGACTTTGATGGGTGCGGTGGCGCCGGGTCTACCTGGCCGGGCTTAACAATGGAACGCACAAAAGTTTCCATCGTGATAAAGACATGACTGCAATTCACGTTTGTGCATTGGTTGTAACGCTCTTTTGTCGTTGCTGTCACTTCGTTACTACTGCGGGTGTGCGCCGCATGGCCACACAAAGGGCATCGCATCATGGTATTAGCCTCTACTGTATCGATATACATACAATAGCACGATGTTTGAAAAAGCGAATATTAAACTTGCAAATCACTCCATATCGAGATCGGTTATCTTCACTTCAAGTTCCAGTGCCGTGGTAAATCCGCCATCTGCCACTGTGTGCGTTACCGTTGTAATCGTCCAACTTGCAGCGTCGATCTGGCGCTTGAAACCCTTTACTGATACCGGTACTTCCGGGTAAAGCTCTGCTCGGCCCTTGGCCAGCGTAATTGAGAATTGCGCGGCGCCGCGTTGGATTCGCTCCCAGTTTGCCTTTGCCGCTCGGCGAGCGTTGGATGCATTTGCGTAGGTTCGACTTAGTACATAAACGTTATCGTCAGTGCCTACCAGGTATTCTCCCTGTTTATCTTGGGCTGGCACTTTTGCCGTGGTCGTCTTACGCTTGCGCTTCCTCTTTACCTTTACCGTTTGTGGTTTTGCCGTTTTTGTGTCGAGCCAACTGGCTGAAACGCCGGTATAGGCGTCTCTGTCGGCCAGGGTGAATTGGTGCTCATCACCGTCAGCGCGCACAATTGTCATTGCCGATAGCGGTTTGCCGCTGGCGCTCACGCCTTGGCCCTGCTTGATGAATAGCAGTCTTCCATATTTTACTGCAGCAATCGCACCTACGCGGCGCGCCAGGCGCATAAGGAAGCTGCCATCTGATTCATTCGTTTGGTCGATGTGGTCGATAGTCATAGCGGCCATTTGCGGACTGATGGCCTGCTCCAGTTTATGGCGGGCTGCGAATTGTTTAACGATCTCGCCGATGGTGGTTTTTGAATATGACTTTTCACGCTTGATATTAAGCGTGTTCCTGAAGTCGGCGCTTCTGCCGCGCAGTGTCACCTTGTCCGGCGCGCCGGAATGGCCAATCTCGTCAATAGTGAAGGCGCCTTTATTGATCATTGGTTCGCCTTTCCAGCCCAACTGCAGCTCCAATTTGACACCGCGCGAAGGCAGATCAACAGCGCCATCGACATCGTCAAGTTCGATATCAAGCTGATCCGCCTCGAATCCGCGGTTGTCTGTCAACGTGAGGGATATCAGCCGGCTTTCCAGTCTTGTGGTTATATCCTTGCCATTAAGAATGATCTTGAACGCGGGCGTGCTATCCCGTCCGCTTAACCAGTCTGGTGTGTTCATGAAATAAGCCCTCCAATAGCTGTTGCCGCCTGGTCTTTCATGATGCTCAGTTGTTCCTGCAGGTCGCCGAGCATTGTGCCCAGGTCATCATCCACGCGCTTTAACTTAAGCGTAAACTCAATGCGCCGGGCGCCGCCATCCTTGAAGAATACGGACTTGTTAAGATCCAGCCCTTCAATGACAAACATCCCGTAAATGGTCCCGCTACCATCCAGCAAAGACCACGCCTTACCCAGATCGGCGATTGTTTGCAGTGCCAGCAATGACAGGCGGCCGCCGGTGATTTCCGGCAGCAACACGCCACTGAGTGTAATGACGTCGTTTTCTGGGCCCACATATTGCGCTGAGGGCCGTTTCCCCACTCTATTGTTAGTTGGGTAGCGCCAGGCCATTTGATGCTGCAACTCCTGATAGGGGACCGTTTCAAGCATAAAGACGTATAACCCGAGTGCCATCATCATAATTCCCACCCCAGATCTCGATCTGAAAAATTACTGCGCGCCTTGGCCGCGTCTTTTTGCATGTGCTCCCGGAGCGCTTTCACAGCATCTGTTGCAACAGCTTTGCCGTTCTGGTTATTCCTGGCATCAACACTGAGATCGATCTTCGGCTGATAGTAGAAATTACCGCCGCTTGGAGCCTTAACTGGTTTCATGCTGGAGCCGGTAAAACGAATGGCCATATCATTGGCCGTGTACCCTGTTGGCGCCGGCTCGCCCACCGAACCATATTTCTGGGCGATAGGGTTATTTTTTAGCAGCTCATTCGTCTGGGCTAATGCCTCGTTTTTTTGCGGCAACAGGTCCAGCTTTTCAAGCAACCATTTAAAGCCATCCATGACGGCGCGCAGCGGGGCGGTGATAACGTCCAGTCCTCGCTTCAGGCCAATGCCAATTTTTTCAGCAGCGCTACTGGCCGACCGTTTTATCTCTTCCCAGGTTTCACTGGCTCTGGCGCTTATGCTGGTCCAGACGCCAGAAATATAATCCTTGATGGCCTGCCATTTTTCGCTGGTATATGCACTGATGCTGTCCCAAAGTCTTTTTATTTTCGGCCCCAGGGTGTCCCAATTCATCCAGATATAGAGCGCTGCGGCGGCGATGGCCGCAGCCACAGCAAGGATAGGGTTTGCGAGCATCATACGTCCCGTCCATAGAATTGCGGCTCCAACCCCTCGGATAGCTTTGGCCAATAACATCATCACTGATGGCCCTTTAATCCCCAGAATGGACAAAGAGAATCGCAATAGAGCGAATGGCCCTAGGATTGCCGCAACACCTAACATTAGCCCACCAAGCGCCACAGTGATCGCGGTAACTGCAGCTGCCGTTTTAATTAAAACTGCGGCCATTCTGGGGTGTGACTCGATAAATCTACGAGTCCATCCGATGATGTTTTTAAACCAACTCATGATGTCCATTAACGCGGGGCGTAACTTTTCGCCCAGATCGCTAAACATATTTACAGCGCCAGTTTTTAGAAGCAGGAATTGAGATGATAGGGAATCTTTATCGATATTTGATTCCCTTTGCATTGAACCCTTCGCATTTCCGCCTTGAGTCAGGTTTAACTGCCTAATAAATTCATCAACCTGTAAGCCAAGTTTCTGAGCATCATCGCCAAATTCTTTACCAAACAACATTGTCATGACGCTGAGTTGTCTCTCTTTAGAGAGCCCCTTAATTCTGCCAAGCACATCTTTGATCGTATCTACAGCGTTATATGCAATCCCTTTCTCAAGTTTATTGGCGTTCAAACCCAGAATTTTCATTCCTTGCAGGAACCTTTTTCCCTGCATCGAAGCTATACCCAATTCACGAACCATAGCTTTACTTGCTGAAGCTGCAATTTCTGGCTGGGCACCCAACGAAAGGAATGTAGAACCAAGGGCTGCAGCTTGTTTGTAATTTAACTTATCCGCAGTATCCCCCATCCGTTGCAGTACATTTATAATGTCTGCGCCCTTTGCCTGGGTATTGTCGTCCAGATAATTAAGTGTGTCTCCGAGCTCTTCTATTTTCTTAGTTGGCACACCATACAGGAATGCTATCTTTCCCAGGTCGTCCGCCAACTGGTCGGCGGGCAATTCAAATGCTTTAGCAGCTTTCGCCGCAGTCATTGCGAACCTAAGGAGATCGGCTTTCTGCTTTACCCAAGGATCTTTATCGCTAGCGACGCCCATTCTTGCGCCACCCTCAACCAAAGCAGCGAAATCTACAGCCCCATTTTCCATTGGTTGTAGTTCTGCCGCTGCCTTAATTGCCTTCTGAATTTCGTAATATTTTGCGGTGCGATTCCCATTGCCATCCAACAGGGGGTTTACCTGTTTGGCTACACCCTTCATTGCATCTTCCAGGCTACTGTAGCTCTTGATTGCTGCCACAACTGGCAAGCCTGTCGAAACCCCGACGGCCATTGTTGCTGCTCCGGTTCCCGCGATGTTGTTTCTCAGTTCTCTGGTTTTGTCATATTGCGCTTTTGCGTCGTTCATTCTGCGCTGTTGCTCGCCAGCGCGTTTCAGTTGGTGCTCCTGCTCCTGCAGCAGCCGGTTATAGCGGGCTGTTTCGTTGGCGATTCTGTTTGTAGCACCGGCGCCATCGGTGGCAGATACCCCCATGCGGTAAAGCTCGGAGCGCACCCGGCCCATTTGAGCGACTTCACTCTTTTGCCTTTGCTCCAGTCGGTCTACCGCGCGCCACTGATCCTCTAGGGCTTTTGTCTGCTTTTTGGTTGGGTTCTCAAGCGCGCCCATTTCACGCGTCATCATCTGGGCTTTCAGCTTGGCGCCAGCCAGCTCGTCGGCTGTTTTCTTAATGGTCGCCTGCAGCGAATTGAAGGTGTTCACCTGGTCGCCAGCGGCGCTCAGTCGCTTCAGTTCATCACGGGAGTTTTTGACGGCAGCGGCCAGCGCTTTATTGCTGGCCTGCATAGTCTTAAAGGGGCGGGTGATTTTGTCCACCGCGTTCAGGATAACCTGCAGTCTTAGATTGCGGTCACTCATCACTTTCTCCGCTTCGAATCAGTGCCCGGTGCCGCCAGTCCCAAAGTTCGGTTAAGGTGAACGGGTACATTTCCGACGGCGGCCAGTGGAAGATGGCGGCGATATCCGCCATCAGGTCTTCAACGGTTAAACCGGCCGGGATTCCAGCGCCGATTTCGGCAACAAAAAACTGACGATGCCGCCGGCCAGTTGCGTAAAGTCAGCCGGATCCATTTCGCTGATTTCCTGCGGCGTCAGTGACGGTGTGGAAACGCGCGGCAAGACGGTTGCCACCGCGGAATAATCCATTTCCAGCAGGTCGGCAAGCTTCACACCACGCAGCGCCCCAGACTGTGGCTTGGTTAGGGTGATCTCGGTGATATCGGTCTTGCCGCGTTGGATTGGGGTGTCTAGCATTACTTTGGTCGGTTCGGTCATTTGGTTGTGCTCCACGATTTTCAGAAAGAAGAGGGCGCCGGCGTTCCGGCGCCGAAGGAATTACAGGCCGATGGCCTGGCGGTGTTCAGCTAAGCGGTCGACGCCGCCAAAGCTTTCGATCATGTTCACCGTGTCGATCTCGCAAATTTCCTCGCCGGCGATGGTCAACTTGAAGTAGGTCACGGCGGTAGAAATTTTGGTGGTCGAGTTTTCGCCCTGCTTGTGCTCGCCAAAATCCAACTCTTTATGGCGGCCGCGGATCACCGCTTCGACCGCCTGCACTTCGCCGGTGTCGTCGCGCTGAATTGAACCGGTATAACGCAGCATGACGCCGTCCAGTTTTGCGACGCCCATTTGCTTAATCGGCAAGGCTTCGATGCCGCCAATTGTCCATTCAATATCAAGTGCGTCGTCATCCAACCCCAGATCGACTTTGGCGCTACCGCTCATGCCGCCGCCGCGGTAGTTCTCAAGCTTGCGCGTCAGCTTTGGCAGCGTCAGTGATTCAACGATTCCCTGCCAGTTGTTCCCCTCATTGAAGAGGTTCAGGTATTTCAATTTGCGTGGTAATGCCATTGCGTGCCCCTTAGCTGTTCACGTTCTGGGTGAAATTGACCAGGTACTGATCAGTGATGCGCTGGCGTAACAGCAGATTTTCCAGCGGCGGGACCGGTGTATAGTCGTAATCAATGACCAGTTTCCCGGCTTTCAGCGTGTCTTTATCGTTCGCTGCATCATCGATCCAGGCGTTGCCGTCGATAATGTAGCCGGCTGATTTCAGCTCACGGAATTTGGCCTTGATGCCTTCAAGGATATCTTTGGCCAGTGACGGGTGCAGTGGCATGTCAACGGCCCACATGTGCGCCTCTGCCATTGTGTCCGCCAACACCTGCGCAGTGCGGGTGTAGTTTTCAAACTGGAACAATGGATCATCGGAACAGGTGCGAGAGCCCCAGAACTTATAGCCATCCTTGCGGATCAGTGTCGTGACGTCGTTCTTGTTCAACAGGTTGGCATCTGTGGCGCTGTCCTGCAGGTCCCAAAACACATCGGCACTGATGCCGGTCACGCCATTAACACCGACGTTTGACAGCGTTTTGTGCCAACCCGTCTGCTGGTCAATTTTGGCGCGCAGCCCCAATGCGCGGGCGGTAGCGAAAACTTTCGCGTCTGCATTGGTCACAGTGTCCCAGCTCAGAAAATCTGGCCAGATCAGCATGGCCTCGCGCTGGCTGAAGTTCTCGCGATACGCGATAGCTTCGGAAACCGTCTTGCAGCCATAGGCACTCAGGTATGCGAATGCGCGCAGGCTCTGTGCTACTGACAACAACTCAGTGGCGACGGCTTTACTGTCGTGCCCGGGCACGCCCAAAATACGCGGCTTCACGCCTAACAAACTTTGCGCAGCCAGCAGGGCTTTCATGCCTGTTTTTTTGCCCGTGGTGGCGTCGACACCGCCGATTATGTTGGTTGTGGTTTCCGCCTCGGTGTCGCCCTGTTCAACACGGACAACAACGGTAACTGGTTTTGCCTGGTCGGCGATGGCGTCCAGAGAGCGGGCGAGGGTGCCGGTTTCGCCGGCCTTTCCGCTAGCGGCCAGGACGTCGGTCAGCAATACGGGGGTGTTGAGTGGGAAAGCCGCAGCATCGGCATCGTCGGCGGTGCAGACCATCCCCACAATTGCGGTGCTTACGGTTGTGATTGTGCGGGTGCCCTCGTTAATTTCGAGGACACGAACGCCATGATGATAATCTTCAGCCATCGGGCGGATCTCCGGTTCCGGTTAAGGTTTCTCCGCTATGGTGTTCGCTGATGGCGTTGAGTGCATGCGCTGGGCATTGTGTGGTGGCTGGCACAATGGCCAGGCGTCTTGCTGTGGGGCTATGTTTTTCCGGTATGGCCAACACAGTCAATGATGACTGTGCTGCAGGAAAAAATGAAGCCCCGGAGCGGGGCTTATGCTACACGGTGCCACAACATTTGCAGCTTGTGGCGCTCGACAACGCTGATCGCCTGGCCCTGGCCAAGCGCATCAGTTTTCCCTGCAACGGGGTGGCTGTGTGGGCCTAATTCCATTTCGTGATCGTGTTCGCCGGCTTCGTCCGTTTCGCCTTCCTGATAAGGGTCGAAGAATACCCGATTGTTGCCGCCCAGCTCATAATCACTGTTGCGTTTAGGTACGCCATGATGAACGTGCTTTCCGCTAAGCTTGGTACGCTTAGTCCCAAGGTCGGTATCTTGTGCCGTACCCGATACGGTGATTTCTTCTGCCGGGAGATTGGCTCGCGCAATGTTAGTTGTGTCACTGCCGCCAATGGTGCCCACATCGGAGCCGTTCGCTTTCGCTGTTCTGATCGTCAGGTGTTCGCCAGCATACTCCCACGTTGACCACGGCCAACGTTCATTGGGATTTAAGTTCTGGTTGAACAGGCGAGACGAGCCCACTGGGTTATCCAGTTCCCATGCCTGGCGGATTGCGGTCGCAATGGCAGCTTTGATGGCTGCCGGCGTGGCGGCCAGTTTATCGCTATCGCTGTCCGTGGCATTACTCAACTGAGTAAATCCCTTTTCGGTCAGTGTGGCGTCGGGATGCTGGCGTGATTGCTCATGCTCGGAAAGCTGTTCATCGGCATAGTCTTTGGCTGCATCTTCTGCGGCTTTTACCTTTTCAGCCGTTGCGAGCACAATTGATGGGTCAACAAGCATATTTACATCTTCGGTGCTGCTGACCTGTAGCTGCATCCTGATGATCTGAAAGCGCCCGGAACCCTCGGCAAGTAATGGCTTATAGGTATCTGGCATGTTACCTACCGCAATGAATTCCCCTTCATCGTCAATTATCGCCACTTCGCGCAACCAGAATCCTCCAACCTGCGGTGGCATTATCATTTCAGCTTCGATGACGTTGGCGGCCTGATCCGAAATTGACAGGCGATTCAATGGCGCTCGGAACTGTTCGTTGTTCAGTTCTGTTTGTTCTGGAGTGGGGCGTAATTGCTGTCCGTTCCCGTCCCCAACAGCCATCATGGATATGTTCACTGGCGTGCCGGATACGGCGGCCGCAGCCAGCTTACTGTTGCCAAGGTGGGTTGTTACTACAATAAATTTTCTGCTATCCACGCCGCACCTCACAATGCTGTTTCATGTTTGTTCTTACCGTCCACTCAGGACAAGATCACACCGGCACCTGGGCACCATTTCAGGCGTAAATAGTCGGTATTCTGTTTTATCTCATCGTCTGATAACGCTTTAAAAAACACAGCCACAAGAGATATTCGACGTAGTCCGGTTAGGATGCCAGTTCGGTGGTGTCCGCCAATCTTCAGCGTGCGCGTTGGTGAAGCAATACGGATTCGGTCGGTCATATCAACGGGCGCTGATGTAATTTCACCTGTTGCGGCATTGATTTTTTTTATAGGTTGGGTGGTCATTGAACACACCCGCATAGACCTGAAATTGTGTCTCAGCCGGATATGAAACATTTACCGACTTAATAGTCAGGTCATTGCCATTTTTGACGTTTGCATACAATGTTATGTTCGTGCCGGTGTTATTCGCCCCAAGGCTATCCCCTGACAGTATGTCCCCATCAGCCCCATAATTAGAAAGATCCAGCCCGCCATCGGTGGTTTTATTATTACCGATGGAGGAAATAACAATTGCCGTCCAGTCTTTGGGGATAATTAGTCCTGTATCGTAATGGTTTGCCAAATTCGCCCATGAGAAATTAGCAGCAGCATTTGGACTGCCAATCATTCTTAATGGTTTAGTTCCATCGGCATAGTTTTTTAGTTTATTTGGCCCGTCATGAAGGTAATAAAGCCCGGCCAGCTGTTCTACTATGGGAAGCTCTGGCGTTTGGTCGATAAAACTCCCCATTTTAGGGAAACCATATTGTGCCTGTGAAGGCCCGACCAATTTAAGTGTAGAAAACATCAGTGCCCCCTTAGAGCAGTTTGTCTTTAACGATGTTGAATAAGAATTGCGCGCCGCCAGCGCTCATATGCAGTGAGTCTTCCCACATCCCAAGCGCGCGGCCAACAGACCATTTAGGCATCATCGTGTGTAAATCAATAAACTCGACGCCAGCTTGAACGGCAAATTTGCGGGCAGCGGCGACAAACTCATTCAGTGGAGCGCTAACCTGAAAACCGTCGGTGTCTGCTGGTGCGACCAGAATTATCCCCACATCAGCGTGAGCGGCCCTGTAGGCATCAATAATAGAGGCGATTCCGTCGATATAGTTTGACGTGTTGCTGTTTGCATTTCGGTAGTCGTTCGTTCCGAGAATAATCACCACAACATCCGGATCAAGGTCGGCAGCGTAGGGTTGAATATATGGGCTGACCTGGTACATGTAGTGCAGGCCGCGAGCGCCCGCATGGCCAACTTTTAACACCTCAACTCCCTTTTTCCCTGGACTGTGGGGACGAAATGCATAGATCGCCACCTCTGACGTATTACCCAATGTGTCAATATCGAGGGTGTGTTTGCCGTCAGAAAGTCCGGTGATCGCCGTTTTCACCATTGCTGGCGTTTCATTGGTTGCTACCACTTTCCATGTGCCACCATCAACGCGATAACGAAACGTGCCCGAATCACGATGGTAGATATCAATTTGCGTACCTTCCGCACCGCTCAATGTGGCGGAGCAGGTCGACAGATTGGTATGCATACAGTAGCCGTCAGGGCCGCCGCCGAACGGAGGCGGTGTAGTTTCTGGGTTGCCAATCCCCCAATTGACCCAGCCCGCGCTGCGCGTTAGCCCCATGCCGTTCATGTACATTTTCCGCTGTGCGTTGTGGCCTGCAACGCTGGCCCAGCCGTCGGATGACTTGCCATACTTGGTATACAATGCATTGGCAAATTGTTGAGGGATGGTGCTGAAATCCGTCCAACTATCACCGGTAAAGGCTATTTTCGCCGTCACATTTCCGCCATTTTCCAACACGGCGCATTTGGCCTTCCAGCGATAAAGTGAAGCGCCGCTGCTGTAGGTTGGCAAGAATGTTTTTGTGGTCTGTGGGCTTAATGCGTCCGGGCCTTCCAGTTGCAGATCCATTGTGCAAAAACGCCCATCTTCCAGCCAGGCGACAACCTCGTCGCCAACCTGAATTAACGGTATTCTCCCATTATCAGCCAGGTTAAAATCTTCATTGATAACTAAAGTACGTGGGCCAAGACTGCTAATTAAATTATCACCGAGGAATAATGATTCCAGCCTGCCATCAACAAGCCACAGCACAACCTCATCATTGATTGCGATTAAAGGGATACGGCCAGCAAGCTGTGCGTCTACTTTAGGGATTCTTTTCTCAATATCTTCAACATAAGCCATGTTGGGCATTCGTTCCCCTGTTGGTGTTGCTACACCATTGATATTTTCGAAGCGTTCAGCCCATGCCATGCCGGCGCCTTTAACCGGGAAATAACGCCTTTTTTCCGTTCCTGCCTCGATGGCGGTTTGTGCTTGTTCTTTTGAATCATAAACACGCATTTCAGCCATAACCAATGACTTAGTTACATCAACTTCCTGTCGTAGAAATGAGGTGCGATTAGCCAACTGCAACGGCTGTATATTTGCAATGCCGTCACGGCCGCCAGATACTTCATCATCACGCTTGATTTGATAAACATCATCCTCCCATCGCGCGTATTCACTAAGTCTCGTCATGTTATTCCCCAGCATAGCGATAACTGCTGCCATAATTTGGCAGGCCGTTGTATTTAATATTTAATCGCGGCTCGTACCCTACGGGGTATACCGTAATAATGTCGCCTTCCAACGATGCAGAAGCAGCGAATATATTCCCCTTCGTGCCGGTTGCAATTGACAGGTGTGCGATATGGCGGCTTACTGGCTTCGCGTCGCCAATTAGCCGCTCCAACTCGTTTACAATTTCTTCTGTGATCCCGATATCCATCACGTCAATCGTTAAACGAAACGTGCCGGCAGGATCGGCAACCTCCCACCATTCCTCGATCGTCATGGCGAACCCCATGTTTTCGATCACGCGATTAATTGCAGCAACTGTCCCTTTCCGTCGGTGAATGTAAAAGGCATCTTTAACGGCCTTGCGCTTTTCTGCTGCCGGCCATTTTTCATCCCACCGATCGACCGAAAACGCCCAGGCAAGGTAGGGCAGAAAAACAACCGGGCATTTGTCCGGGTTCCACAGGTCGCGTAGAGGCACATTCAGATCGCTAACCGCAGCGCATGATTCCGCTGCTCGGCGCTCAAGCGCAGAAGAGCCTGGCGGCAGCAGGCTATTCATCCGATCCACCAATTACAACGCGGGCATCTGTGCAGTTGGCGGCCTGCGTTTTGTCCAACACCACATCAGCAGGCGGATTGCGTAGCTCTACACGCTGTACGCCCTGAGTGTGCAGTGCTGCATAGATTGCTGTTAGGCGGATATCGCGCCCAAGGCGCCGCTGCTCGTTGATATATGCATTCAGGCGCTTTTGTGCGTCGGCAAGGATTGGTTCTTGCGCTGGCCCCGGATAGACATAAAGCACGGCGTCAATCCCATAGTTGATGATGCTGGCAGATTGAACCGTGAGGCGATCAGCTACGGGCCGTACTGCCTGATCGTTAAGTGCAGCGTCAACTTTCGCCAACAATTCGGGGGAGGCCGTTCCATCCCCTTCGCGGGAAAGAATCGTGACAGTGACCAGCGCCGGCGCCGGGCTGATCGCCGATGCATCTGCAACTTTTCCATCTGCGCTTAGTGCGTGGAACTCATAGGCGCCGGTTGGTCCGGCGACGCTCATTCCCTCGAATGCTGCCGGGATGCGCTGGCGAAAATCTGCATCAGACTCCATCACAGCCTCAACTGGCGGGATGGCTTCGCTGTCTTCGGGGATAATTGTCAGGCGTGGCGTGTTGTTGTTAGCGCCAAGCTGGTCGAGGTCGCTACTGATGGCATACGCCACCATCACGGCTTGTGCAGCCTCGTTGATGCGCTGGCGTAACAGCATTTCCCTATAGGCATTTTCCTGCAGCAGCATCACGATCGGCTCAGATTCCAGCTCCAGAGTGCGTGCTATGGCCTCACGCTGCTCTTCAGGATAGAGCTCAAGCAGGCGCGCCTTTCTTTCCTCAAGCAGGTCTTCAAAGCTCAGGGTTTCCACTACCTGGGGCGGCGGCAACTGCGAAAGGTCGATTACGCTCATGATGCGCTCCCGTACGGAATTGAAATATTGATGCTCGCCGTGGTGTCGTTCCTGCTGCCTGAGACATCTACGATCATTTGGCCGTCAATCTGCGTAGTCACAGTGACGGCCGTCAGTGACACGCGCGGTTCCCAGCGATTGATAGCGCTGTATGCTGCGGCCATCAGCTGTAATCGGGTTGTGTCGTTTTGAGGCTGGTCGATCAGCTCTGACATCAGAGAGCCAAAGGGGCGCCGGGTGATCCTGCTGCCTATTGGGGTCAGCAAAATCTTGCTGATTGACTGACGAATATGATCAATATCCTCGACGGCGCGGCCGCTGTTGGTATTCATGCCCTGATACATCATTTCACCGGTCCTCCCGATATCCCGCCGCCTGTATCTACGCCTCCGTGCGCATGCTCATCAACGACGACGCCATTAGATGTGAAGTGGCCGCCGCTGTGGGTGATGTCGCCTGTCATCGTCCCGCCATCAGTGACTGATAGTTGCGCCGTTTCCAGCAATTGAGTGCAGGTGACTTTTGGTGTTTCCAACCTGATCCCTGTCGCCGCCTTAAATATTGCTGTTTTCACACCCTCCACGGTCAGGGCTCCTGCTTCGGGGTCATAACTGAACCTGGCACCGTCGGGGAACTCCGCAATAAAGGCGCTCTCCGAATCAGATGGTGCAGGGTGGACGTCCGAAAAAATGGCTGGAAGGACAAAGGCTGTTGTCAGCTCACCGGCCATGCTCAAGATCAGCACCTGCTCCCCGATTGACGGCGCCCACCAAGTGCGTGCGCTACCTGCGCGCATGGTCAGCCACTTGAGCTGAGTGGTTTCAAGTCCGCCCGTTTGTACGCGGCATAGGCCGTTCTCTGTATCGACCTCGGAAATGGTTCCGATTCGGATCAGATTGGTCAGCAGGCGCAGGAGTTCAGAAAGTTGTGTATTCATTGGCACAGCCTGCCATCTAACTTTCTGATTAGGCACATCGATGACTTGTATGAGCCATGATACAATTTTTGGCTTTGAGTGGATGGAGGGGAAGCCTGTGGAATCTGAGCAACTTATTGAAGAGTTAAAAAAGTTTAACGACAGATTGGAGAATGAAGTGGCTCCAGCCTATGACGATAAAGGGGCAGAGTTCGGAGAACAGCGTTATGCAGCATTTAAGCGTTCTTTTTCGAAGTTTATAAAAGAGAAAATACCTTCTGAAATATCAAGTTGTAATAATGCACTGACCCAACATGTTTATAGAGTGCGTATCGGATATATACCTGAAAGTCAATACTTTTGGCGGAATAATGGAGAGAGAGTTGCTTCCTATATTGACTCTTTGATAATTGACATTGCTAATGGTGAGTTTGATTTGAGATCCGATCCCACGGAGTATAGTGAGTTGGATAATACACCAGCTGAACCTAAGTCATATAATAAAGTTTTCATCGTTCACGGCCATAATGAAGAGGTGAAACTTAGAACCGCTAGGTTTGTTGAAAAACTAGGGTTTAAAGCTGTTATTCTTCACGAGCAGGCAAGCCGTGGTAAGACAATAATTGAGAAGATCGAGCATTATACGGATGTGAACTTTGCTATTGTTCTTTATACCCCTGATGATCTTGGAAATACAAATGAACAGGCTAAGGCTGGAGAGTTGAACTCTAGAGCAAGGCAAAATGTCATTTTTGAACATGGATACTTAATGGCTAAAATTGGCAGAGAAAATGTTGTCGCGCTTGTTAGTGATAGATTAGAGTTACCAAATGATATTAGTGGTGTTGTCTATGTTTCTGATGCGAATTGGGAAATGGATATTGCAAAGGAAATGAAGTCAACAGGATACGACGTGGACTTTAATAAGTTATTCTAAACTTCAGGCCGTTTTATATTGGACGGCCTTAATTAATAAGATGATTTATCAGAATATCACCGACGGCGGTGATGGCTGGATCGTTCAGTCCAAATAATTGGCGTGCGTTGTATTTCACGGTTGGACCGCGCTTACTCACTTTGTCACGCAGGCCGTAATGGTGCACGCGCGCTATGCGCATAACGCTGCTGGCAAAGTAAACGGCGGCTTCATCTGCCGTGGTTGCCGTTTTCATAAAGCGAGTGGTCTGCAGCTTGCTGAACATTTTCCGGCGTATCCGCCCCTTTTTGTTTCGGCCTTGTGGTTTTCGCTCGGCGTAAGGGGTTCCGTCCGGGTTGCGCTGCTGGCTGATTTGCAGTCTCTGGCGGCGGCGCAATTCATTAGCCCACTGGCGAGTTAGCTTTTTCCTCGCTACTGGGCTTAGCTGTGAGGCGAGGGCGGCCAGCCAGTCTTCAATCTGAATAAAGTCACTCATTAGGCGCCCACTGATCGGCGTAAGGTGGTTCCGGCTCAGGGACGGCTTCTACAACCATTTGGCCGTTTGTCTCTTTCACGATCACGCGCTCTGTTAGCTTCAGGTTTATGCTGATGTCGCAGGTGGTGTTATTCAGAATATCCACCTCAAACGTGAAGCCCTTATCTCTGCTGTCTGGGTTCGCCATGATGTCCGGCTGGTTGCGGCGAAGCCAATACAAAATCACTGCGTTCAGCAGGTTTTGGTCTGCTGAACAGTCTGTTATCACCAGGTTGAGGGTGTACTGGTATTCGAATGAAATGGTTGGCGCCAGGCTGGAAACAACAGCCCCCTCATCAACAAAGATGTGCAGTTTGTCTGGATTTTTCCCCAGATATTCGATCCCGTCAGAGAGGGCTTTTCTTAGTGATTCCGGCTTGTTCATCGCTCTTTTCCTGGCATTGAATGATGGTATCGACCTGATCGGCACATATAGCCCAGGCCGCCTCTACACGATTCTTTTGCTGCTCCAGATCCCCGTTGGTGAGCGGGTTACTGGCCGGCAGTTGGCAGGCGATCAACCTCGGACAGCCAGGCGCGATAAGCTGCACCTCCGGTAACTGCCGGGCGGGCGTGCAGGCGCACAATATCAGGAGGCAAGCGGCCGTCAGCCCAGGCTTTAAGCTCTGCATTTTCACGGTATAACCTCGCAATCAGATTTTCACGTTGTGACAGAAGGGCGGCCGTGTTGGTCATCTGCTGACGCAACTCGGCCTGCGCCCGGTTGTTATTACTGGCGATCAAGCTCAGGGTTATCAGCCCGGCATTTTTAGCTGATAGCTGCGTTTCCATTCCCTCAATGGTTTTTCCCTGCGCCTTGATAGTTGCTTGCTGGTCGCTGACGGCTTTTTCATAGGTGCTTAATCGCCAAGTTTTCCACCCTAACGCCGGGGCGAGAGCCAGGATGATGGCGGCCACGATCAACCAACTGCGTGGAATGACGGCGGTCATGCCAGCACTCCACGATAACTGACGTATTTTTTCAGAAGGGTTTCAAGCTTGTGCTCAGGCTGGCCATATCCGGCACCCGGCAGGCTCGCCCAGATATTGCGGCACTTTTTCAATGCCAACTCTATCCGGCCGGCGTTGATGTCAGCCAGGGCGCCGCGCTCGCGGATTAGTTGGATGGCCCATTTATCCTGTGATACCGGCCCAAAGTCTGGCAGCTTTAGCGCGGTGCGGTAATGGTCCCAATCCCTGATCAAAAACTGGTAGCCGCCTGATGCCGTGCTGCGCTGCCCGCGATTGTTAAACACCTTGCCGGGACGGCCGCCAGCGAATGGGTGATCTCGGTAGCTGGAAAAGGTTTCTGCCTTGCCGTCGATGCCGGTCACGATCACGTTGTAGCCGTCGTCCGATCCGGCCAAAAGCGTGGCGCCAATTTCACTGAATCGTAGCGTGTCCAGATAGGCGTTAATGTTAGGAGTTGTGACGATGCGGGCCATTTTTCCCCCTGGCTTTTTGCTTGGCTGGCACCCGCTCTATTGCCGCGGGCGGTGACGGGATGATCGCCATGATGTTCCCGCGGGAACGGGTAACTGCCATCAGGATCATGAAACTGAAAAGGGCGGTCAGCGCCCCCGACTGCGGAAAGCGGCCGAACGCGGAAAAAATTGGCACGGCGGCGCAAATCATTATCACGACGTATGCGACACCGCTGGCCCACGGTTTATGTGTTGCCCCTTTGCGCTGGAAAGCCAGCAGACGGCCGGCAATGAGCAAGCAAATGATCGACGTTATCCAATGCATGGTTATTTCCCCCTGAATATGCGGAAAATCGGGCTATCCCCGTCCAGCTTCTGCAAGGCAACCAATAAGATTTTGATGGCCACACCTGCGGCGACAAACGCGCCAGCGCCCAGCTTGACCTCAACATCCAGCCCGGTGGCTTTCTTCAGCAGCGCGGCCGCTATCGGGGCGAACAGGCAACCGGCAATAAAGCTGCTTATCCATAGCGCGCCGCGTCGCTTCAGCGTCAACTCCTGCGACGCCAACACAAACAATGAGGCGCCACCAAAGGCGCCGAGGACAATTGGCGCGGCATCGCCAGATAAGACGGAGAGAAGCGTGATCCCGCCAAATGCGAATAAAGTGGTGCCGCTTGTTACTGGTTCGCCCATGACATCAATCCCAAAGTTGAATAATTTGCTGTGTGGGTGTCGGCGCAATATCCGGCATTTCTACCGGCGTGCCGTGCGGAATAAATGGCCCGATTTCTGCCAGACCTGGATTGGCCAATAAGACGACTTCGGATAGCCCCGCGGTGCGGCCATAGTGGCGCCAGCACAGCTCATCAACGGTGTCGTTTTGGTGGGCTATCACTTTCATCAGATCAACTCTACTGTCATGTGTTTTTCGCCCTGGATCAGCCGCATGGCCCAACGAGCATCCCGCCAGAGCTCATCAATGGATTCGTCCATTTCGTCGGCTCGCTTTCCTCCGGCCCCAGTTGCATCAAAATCGCGATATCGCTCGTTTAAATTGGCCTTTGTGATGCAGTACACCGCACGGCTGTAGTGCTGAAGCAAAACGCTTTCGTCGTCCAACTTTTCTGCCGGCACATTTTCCAGAGCGGTAAAACCGGCGGCCTGCTGCGCCTGTCGCCACAAGGTCAATTCGCCATTCACTTCCGCGATGGCATTCAGCGCCGCATGGCGCAGGCGTTGCGGGGTGATTGTTCCATCGGTCCTGATAGATTCCTGCAAATCGGACAGATCAACATCTGGCCAAAATTGCGTGTTTTTGATTACCTGCTTTTCCTTGCCGGACTGGCCTGGTGCCACAAATTTCATGATCAAGGCTCTCAATGGGTGGGCGGTGGACGGGCGTATTGATACGGTATAAAACCTGTCGCAACGCCCGTGCCGCCCCGCGCGTGGGCACGTTCGGTTTAGCCGTTCTCGGCTTTCTTCAACTCGCGTTCAAGTCGTTCAATGTCTTTTTTCACACCAACCCGCTCATGCAGCTGGAAGGCGCGGTTTAACTGGTTGAGCGCTAACTCAGGCTGTTCGTTATCCCGTAACCCGTAGCCCATAACTTTGTGTAGCTTGGCGCGCACTTCATCCGGCATGTCGTGATCTTCGATCAGGCTCATGAGGCGCGTCAGGATGGAGAGATTTACCGGTTTTTTGGCGTCGTAGGCTTTCAGGGCGCTGTCCGCGATTTCTTCCGCTACTGCGCAGGCGGTTTGGCGTGCATACCGGCTCGGCATGACCAGGCCTTGCTTGAGCGCGTACTCCGCGATGTCGATGGCGCCGTTGTAGTCGCCGGCGTCGATGCGCCAGACCATCACATGCATGATTACGTCATCTTGCGCCCCCATACCGGTCTGCAGCACTCCGGCCACCCATGGGGAGTAATGCGGTAGGATTTCGCGTTTTACTTCGGCTTTTTTCTCCTGAGATTGAACTCGCTTTAGTCGGCGGCTGTCCTCTTCAATTTTCAGAAGCATCATTTCATAGCCATTGGCATGGCGGCTTAGAGCGCCGCCCTGGCGGGCAGCCTCTTTTGCTTGCACATAAACCATATGGCGCTGCGCTGGGCTCAGGGACATCAGTTAGCCCCTTATTCGCCCGCCGGTGCTTCCGGCGCTGGCGCCGCAAACTTGCCGAGCTTGATGTTTTCGATCAGGCAACCACAGCCGTAATCTTCAACCACATAGGCCTCGTTGACTGATTCAAAGTTTTCGATGCGGTCGCGTTTCGGGTTGTCGATAAGCAGGCGACGGCGGGTGTCTTCCTGCCAATAGATGGACAGGTTATCCAGGCGGGTAATCAGCATGGCGTTGGCCGGGAAGAATGGTGCGCGGACAGCCTGCAGGCCACCCATGCGTTTCTGGCTAATAATCAGGTCAGCAGCCAGCGCTTCGGTGTTTGGCTGCGACTGGTTCACCAACGGGAAGTATTTATCCGCCAGCAGTCCGCGGCCGCATATCACCACCAGGTCAGTATCATCCTGGAACCATGGATCGATCAGGTTGTTCACTGCGTCCATCACTACGGCATCCAGGTTGGCGAAGTCTCCGTTCTCACCCACACGGATCACAGGCGAAACCACAGCCCCTTCGTCATCCACAATTTTATCCATCACGAGCGTCGGTGCATCGGTGCGGTATTTCTGCAGCCAGCCAATGTTAACGTCTTGCAACAATGGGTTGGCGGTTCGGTTCGACGTCTTTTCGCGCTTCACCCCGTTAAAGCCGATCATGATGCGGTCCAGTGCCTGGCGTAACACGATGGCGTCACGGATGCGCTTCTGGAAGTCCTGGAACTTGGCCCACAGGTCCAATTTTCCGTAAGTGATCGAAGTGTCGAAGTTGGTTTGTTCGCACTTGTATTCGATGGAGTCCAGGCCGCTCGGATCCGTTGTTTCACGCTCTTTGATTGAGGTGTCAGTAGTGCCGGCGATCGTTGTGCCGACACCCAGCCCCAAGCGTTGACCTGATTGCTCTGTCACCGGGAAAATATTGATCCTCTGCAGGAATGCGGCGCTTTCCTGGATTTTGTTTTCCAGCTTTTGAGCAATAGAAGGCTCTACCGCAAATTTAGTGCTGAATTCGACGGCTACACCGTTCAACTCACCCAGGGTGGTCAGGTAGGCGTTAAATTTAAATCGCGTTTCATTGCGCATAATCGGTAACTCTCCGTAATCAGTTTTCTATGCCCTATGGGGTATGCCGTGGCACTGCGTTTAGCAGTCGGTTTGTTCTCCGTTGCTTTCACCGCCGCCGCCAGGTGTTAACGGGCGAAACTTCGGATTGCGGTCCTGCTTACTCAGGTTGGTCTGCAGGTCGTTAAGTTGCTTGCTGAGTGCGGTGATCTGGGTTTCCAGTGCAGGCACTTTTTCAGCAGTGGTGTTGAGCTTGGCGATGCAATCACCGAGGTTCTGTACTTCTCCAGCTACCAGCTCCACAGCCTGATTCACGTCAGAAAAGCGGGCGTCGTCATTGGCGTTACGCTTGGCGAACATCGCAGTAATGCGGGTCAGCAGGCCGGGCTTTTGGTCTTCCTGCTCCACAAATTCGATCAGGGCTTCTTCTGCTGCAGTAAAGAGGTTGTCTTTATGCTGCTTGCGGTTAGCCAGTGGGTTTGCTGATGCGGACGCACTGAAGGCGAGGTATTCGGTCCCCAGGCTGGCCGGGTCGTCGGTCACAGCTAGGCCGATCAGGTAGGCTTCGCCGAGATCGGCAAATTTGGGGTTTACCTCGATCGAGGTGTAAACCTTTTGCGCTTGCTTAACCATTTCTACTAGGTCTGCGGTTGGTGCGATGTCGCCATATAGCGCCATTTTCCCGGCCAGGGGACCTTCGGTAATTTCCTCCGCTGTCAGGCCGGTTACATCACCGAAACGACGGAAGGAGCTATCGGGGTGATATCCCTTGATGTGCTCCAGATTTACCCTAGCGCCATAAACGGATGGGTTGTAGTTCTTGGCCATCTGCGTCAGCCATTCGCGGCTAATGTTGCGGCCGTCGGTTGTCGCACCCTCTACGGCAATACGAAAACGCTTTGATTTAAGTGTCATTAGTCTGTTCCGGTCAGTGTCGGTAATCGGTCAGGCTTATGGTTGCGGCGAACAGGGAGGGGAGACAACGAAAGGGCATTGTGTGGTGTTTGGCACAATGGCCGGGAAGGGATGGAGTGGCGGCCGGTCGGTAGTCTGGCGCCATGACAACGACGACGCTCAACACCGATCTCGATCCCCGCAGACAGGCGATGTTCCTGTACTTTCAGGGGTTACGCATATCCCGCATTGCAGAAATGCTGGGAGAGAAGGCCGCAACAGTACACAGCTGGAAGAAGCGCGACAAGTGGGGGAGCATTGGCCCGCTTGAACAAATGCAACTTACCACAACAGCGCGCTATTGCCAGCTGGTGATGAAGGAGCACAAAGAAGGGAAAGACTTCAAGGAAATCGACCTGATCGCCCGCCAGGGTGAACGATTGGCTAGGATCGGTAAATTTAACAGTGGCGGCAACGAGGCCGACTTAAATCCGAACGTGGCCAACCGTAACAGCGGCCCGCGCAAGGCGCCGGAGAAGAACGTTTTTAGCGACGAACAGACGGAAAAGCTTACCGAAATTTTCCATGATTCCCTGTTCAAGTATCAGCGTAACTGGTTTGAAGCCGGCGCCAAGCACCGTATTCGTAACATACTCAAATCCCGCCAGATCGGCGCGACGTTCTACTTTGCGCGTGAAGCCCTGATTGACGCCATCACAACAGGCCGAAACCAAATCTTCCTGTCAGCGAGTAAGGCTCAGGCGCACGTTTTCAAGCAGTACATCATCGAGTTTGCCCGCGAAGTAGATGTTGAGCTGAAGGGCGACCCGATGACACTCGGCAATGGTGCGTGCCTCTATTTCCTCGGCACAAATGCCCGCACCGCGCAGAGTTATCACGGCAACCTATACCTGGATGAGTATTTTTGGATCCCTCGCTTCCAGGAGTTGCGTAAAGTTGCCTCCGGCATGGCGCTGCATAAAAAATGGCGCCAGACGTACTTTTCAACACCTTCGAGCCTTACCCATAGCGCCTATCCATTCTGGTCCGGCGCCCTGTACAACAAAGGCCGCGCCAAGGCAGATCGGGTTGATCTCGATCTCACCCACGCCAACCTGGCACGCGGCGTTCTCTGCCCGGATGGCCAGTATCGCCAAATCATCACCGTCGAGGATGCAGTAAACGGCGGGTGCAACCTGTTTGACCTGGATCAGCTGCGGCTTGAATACGGCCCGGAGGATTATCAGAACCTGCTGATGTGTGAGTTTATCGACGACATGGCGTCGGTGTTCCCACTCACTGAAATGCAGGGGTGCATGGTCGATAGCTGGGAGCTGTGGGACGATTTCGAAGCGCTGGCTATCAGGCCATTCGGGTATCGGCCGGTGTGGATCGGTTATGACCCGGCCAAAGGCTCTGCGTCAGGTGACAGTGCCGGCTGCGTGGTTGTGGCGCCGCCAATGGTGCCGGGTGGGAAATTCCGCATTTTGGAGCGCCACCAGTGGCGCGGCATGGACTTTGCCGCCCAGGCGAAAAGCATCAAGCTTTTGACTGAGTGCTACAACGTCCAATACATCGGCATCGACTCCACTGGCGTTGGCCACGGCGTCTATCAGCTTGTGAAGCAGTTCTTCCCCGCGGTGCGGGAGTTTGTCTATCGCCCGGAGGTGAAAAACGCCCTGGTGCTGAAAGCCAAAGACATCATCACACACCGGCGCCTGGAGTATGACGCCGGACACACCGATATCACCCAATCCTTTATGGCTATCCGCAAGGCGATGACCGCCAGCGGTAGCCGGCCAACGTATGAAGCCAGCCGCAGCGAAGAAGCCAGTCATGCCGATCTGGCGTGGGCGACTATGCATGCACTGTTCAATGAACCGCTCGAAGGCGTTACGGCGGGCAACAGCAACATTGTGGAGATTTTTTAAATGAGCAAGCGCCATAACAAACGTGCATTACCGCCAGTTCACGCCAACAAACAAGCTGCCGGCGCTGCAGGGGTTGAAACCTTCACCTTTGGCGATCCCGTCCCGGTGCTCGACCGTCGGGAACTGCTTGATTATGTCGAATGTGTACGCATGGATAAGTGGTATGAGCCGCCGATCAGTTTTGATGGCTTGGCCAGGACGTTCCGCGCCACGGTTCACCATAGCTCGCCGCTTTATGTGAAGCGTAATATCTTGACCAGCACATTTAAGCCTCATCGCCTGCTGAGTCAACAGGCCTTCAGCCGTTTCGTGCAGGATTACCTGGTGTTTGGCAACGCCTATTTGGAAATGCGGACCAATCGCCTCGGCGGCCCGATGGAACTTAAACCTTCCTTGGCGAAATACACGCGCCGCGGCGTCGATCTGGATACCTATTGGTTTGTGCAGTATGGCCTGGGGGTTGACCCTTACCAGTTTGACACCGATAGCGTGTTTCACCTGCTGGAGCCTGATATCAACCAGGAGATCTACGGCTTGCCAGAATATCTGTCGGCGCTTAACTCGGCATGGCTCAATGAATCGGCCACGTTATTCCGTCGCAAGTATTACCAGAACGGCAGTCACGCGGGTTTTATCATGTATATGAGCGACGCTGCCGCCAGCCAGACTGACGTGGATAACATCCGCAACGCCATGAAAGGCGCGCGCGGGCCTGGCAACTTCCGTAACCTGTTCATGTACTCGCCGAACGGCAAAAAGGACGGTATTCAGATCATCCCGCTTAGCGAGGTGGCTGCGAAGGATGAGTTCTGGAACATTAAGAACGTCACCCGTGATGACCAGTTGCACGCGCACCGCGTGCCGCCGCAACTGATGTGCATCGTGCCGGAGAACGCCGGCGGGTTCGGTAACGTGAAAGAGGCGAGCGAGGTGTTTGTACGCAATGAGCTGATACCGCTGCAGCGGCGTATGCAGGAGTTAAACGAGTGGATAGGGGAAGAGGTGATCACCTTTGAAACTTACCAATTGGGCTCTACCCAATAGCTCAGGGTACTGAAAAGGCGGCGGTATACAATACCGCCATAGATCAAATCTCTCTTTCTAGAATATGATTGACTATTGTATCAGTGAAATAGCCAATTATTTCTTCAGCAGCACATAAAGTACCATTCTTAGAGATTTCAAATTCGAAAGTTTTTCCGAGATGATGACCACTGGCCTTGATCTTATCCAAGGAATATGTTTTCTCGTGAATGATGCTTTTTATATCTTCCAATGCGTTTTTCTTTGATACTATTTCAATCGATGCTTTGGCATTTTCATTTATAACCAAACTGCTTATTTTTGCCTTTTTTATGTTTATGAGATTCATTTTATGTTTCTCATGCAAAGCTTTAATGTACTCCGGTAATCTAATGTCAACCAAGCTGAATCCGATTTTATAATCCGAATCCATACTAAGTCTGTCTGTCAGAGTTCTAATAGATTTTGGAGGGTTATAGAGTGATAGTAAATATAAACGATTTGTAAGCTTGGAAATTGAAAATTCTATAGACTCAAAACTAATGAATTCTTGCTCTCTTTCATTACCTAAAGGATCAATTGATGTCTGAATATTTATTTTGGCTTCCGTATATTTTGCAAAAATTACGTTGTTATCTATTTTATAGTCAGAGTAACCATACCCAGCATTTTCTGAGTATTTGTTGTTTTTTATATGTGAAGCAATCTCCTCTAGTGTGAGATTGCTTTTCAGTCGATTCCACTTTACTCTGATGAGGTTCTTCATTATCACTCTCCCTGAGCCTTACTGGTAATCTCCATTATAATGGAGCGAGCCGTTTTTTCAATCAATCGACTAAAAAATAGTTCTTGGTCATCTTTGAGCAGGACTGGTGTTTTATTATATTCTCCGTGCCCTTTATATTTTTTCATCCCTTTTGTTATATAAGAAAAATCGCTAAATGATTGAGGGTTATTGAAAAGAGCCTCAAATTCAAAAATGTTAGGATCTGCACTTTTTTCTTTTACTCTCCATTTTATTCTGCAAATATAGAAGCCGCGCTCATAAAGTGAGTTTATTTCTTCTGATTTCAATACTCCTTCACCTTTCAATGATGCTTTGCTTACATGCACCCCAATATCCGCCTCACCATCTTCGTCTTCTATTTCTTCTGGTTTGGGATGATAAACATAAACATCAGTTACATCGTCCAGCTCATACCCCTCAAGGCCATTTATAAGCTTTGTGAAGAACTCTATTCTAAGCTGCGCCGAATCTATATTCTCGAGGCTTATCTCATGAATTTCAAGTTTTGCATCTGATAATGGTTTTCCATCGGCAATAGCTTTCTCAGTGGATATGGTTTCTATTAAAGAGAGTAACTGTTGTTCGTAATTTTCAGTTTGCTCGTTATCAGGCCTACGTATCACATACCCTGAGGCTGTCGGCTCTATACCGATTACAGCTTGTTTCTTGATGACTTGCTTAAAATCGCTTTTTGAAAAATTTGTGGACATGTAAGTTATATGAATATTAACAGCCCCAGATTTTTCAACTACAATATGGCAAAGGTCATTGTTCTCTGTTAATTCTTTTTTTAAAGCATCAGCAGCTTTTAGTACTGTACCTTTCTCAGGCATATTTGAAATTAACTTTGATGTTGATCTTTCTCTTCTTGGTTCACTACCTAGTATCCCGGCTATTGTCTGATGATCGTAATAATCGTGAGTGAATTTTGAAAAGTTTTTAGATAAAATCTTTCTAGGAGTTTCTTTGGAAATAATTATACCTCTCGACAAAAATAAATCTCTCATCTCATTTTGAGTTACTTGAGACTGATTTAATGCATCGCAAAGGACTTTGTCTGTAACGCTAATTATATTACTCATATTAGTAATCCCATGATGTAGCTTCAGTGCTATAAAATTCCTTAACAGATGGAACTAGATGCAACTCCATTGATAATAACTTCTCTTTTGCGCTTTCATCATAGTTCCAATCGAAGGCATATTTTTGCAATGCTCTGCTAAAGTGTGATCTTATTGAGTCATTTCTATCACGTGTGGCAATACGAATTCTTATGTTATTTTTTCCATTTAAAATCTGGTAGTTGGTCAGCAAATCAAATAGATAATAGAATTCCATATCAGAAGAGCCAGGCCGATTATAATAGACTACATATCCTGCAGGATATACTTCTATTTCTTTTTTAATGTTCCTATCATATGAAAATACCGCGTCATGTTTAACAATCAAAAATGGCGCAGTCAAAGATTCTATTGTTGCGGGCAAAAAATCATCTGTTACTATTACTTTATGGTATGTCAATTGTGGGTAATAGAATCCATATTCCTCCCTAGGAAACTGATTATCCCTTATTAATTCGTTCATGTCCGATATTATTGAAAGCATATAGCTAATCGACTTCGGCTCTATAATGTGAATCTGCTGGTTTTCTGAAATACTGATATTGTCTAGCTTTACCGACTTGGGTTTTCTTTGGTTTCCTGCGGGTTTAGGTGGATCAAAAAAATCATAGAAGTTATGCTCGAAGTCATTGTCATGATTATATACAAACAGTAAACCTCTTACTTCGCTATCACCAATGCATATATTATATTTCTCGCGCCACTCAGGACTATATTGAGCGCAGGCGATAGTCTTGCCTAGTGAAGATAGTGCGGCTTCTATCATCCCTGGATTTATAGAACCCTTTGAATAACTTTTTAGATCGGTATTTAATAATATCGTTTTATTCAAATATGGATCTTTATAACTAAATACTACATCGACAGGGTGCGTATGAGTCTGCTTCTTCTCTGGCGGCTTATGATTTTCTTCGTCTATGCAAACGAAATCTTGATCGCATGGCCCAGAAATTTTCCATTTGAAACGCTCAAAAATCTTTGATGATACAATCTTGGCTAATTCTTCTATTGGTCCGTTCTCAGCCACGACATGGCTCCTTTCTGTGAAGTTTTCAGCAACATCCTATAGACAAGATATGAAAATCATTTATGCATTGCAAGATTAAGAGTACCGGGACTTCAGGAGCGAGTCTACATGCTGGCGCGCAATCGTAGCCCCGCCACGCCTGCCCGCTTTTTGTATGGGTTTTCATGCAAGTGCCCGAATAGCAGAAGGGCGCGCCATTACTGGTGCGCCCGGCTGTTTTAGATCCTTTTTTGATCGTGCGGATTCATGCAGCATAGACATGCACAAGCCCTGGCAGGTGAATCACTGGTTCATATTGTATTTGTAGTAGGTGTTAAGCCCATAATCACCTTCAACCTGGAGGCGCCAGGAAGGTTGATAAAACTTTATGTATTCGTTCGCTTGGCTCGGTGACCAATCAAAGCCGACCCCTTGCAACTCCCTCAAAAAATCTGCAACCGTAATGATCCATCTACCGGTTGGTTCTCTTTTTCTGGCCAGTTCAAAAGCCCAAGCCTCGTTGCCACGCCGCGCCATAATTTAGCCCTCGTCTGCGTTGTAAAAAATTCCGTCGTAGTCTTTTTCTGGTAGAACCTCGCTGGACAGATCGATGATCATGCCCAAGGCAAGTTTTAAATCAGAAGCATGCCGCGGGGCGATAAGGGCAAGCTCTGCAATAAACCGAACGCGCGTCAAAGTTTGTTTTTGTTTTTCAAGTGATTCCATCACTATCTCCAGATAATACTGTATGCATGTACAGTATTATATTGAGCGCTTTCCGAAACCTCGTCAAGACTCTATGTTAATGAATTTATTTCATTCGCATGTATTTCCATCACTTAGCTTCTTTTTAGTCTGTTGTGCCAACAACCAATAAAAAGCCCCGTCAGTTTTGGCTGGGGCTGAAATGCAGGCATCTATGACCGATGTTATTTCCCTCGGCGCCCGTAAAGTCGCCCGTTCGCATCTGCTCTGAAATAGAACGCGCCGATCTTCACCGTTCCGCCAAGCAGCAGGCGATCAACCTCTTCAATCCCTGGGTTTTGTCTGCCGGCGGCGTTTAATTCCTGCGCTATTTTTTCCCGCTCCTTATCGCCTTCTTTTTCCATCTGTTTCAGCAGTTGATCGCGCTCTCCGTTTTGCCCGGTAACTTTTTGGCGCAACCTATTGAAACGCTGCATCAGGGCACCTGCCCGAACCGGAGGACGCGCCGTAAATACATCACCACTGGTGTTGCCGTAGTAGTGATTACCGGCAATTTTCATCGTCATGCCTTTGGCCAACAGTTGGCACTCAGAATCGCTGATCTGAATGCCGGCAATTTCTTCCACCCGGTCCCGGATTTTCTCCATAGAGCCAGCTGTGCCGGTTGGAACATTGGTGGCCTGCGGTCTGCCTATTCTTGTTTTTGGGTTTTCGTCCCTGATGCTTGACAGTACTTTCCGCCGTTCCTTGGCTGATAACTCGCCAAAATCGACATCACAACTGGCATAGTCGGCTTCGCCTATATCCGGCGGGACCATACTCCCACCAGGATCTCCCGTACAGTTATTGACAGAACTCCGAGAGGGCGCAGGCGCGCCCTGAAGGTCAACCCCCAAAACCGGCGCTTTCTTCGGCATAATTTTCCATTGAATTACGCGGGTGATGATTGGCACGTCCTGGCCAACTGGCGGGGAGAAAACACCACGTACGCGGATCACGTCTTCGCCGTATCCGTTGGTTTCCTCCGCGGCCTCGTAATAGGTACGGACAACCAGATCATCGCGCTTAACAAACGGCCCGCCCTGGGTGTTGATATATTCCGCCCAATTGCCGACGTCGGCGGCGTCGTGGACAGCGGCAAACTCTACGCTAAGGCCAATTGCGGCCTCATGGTCGGCCATCCGGCGCAACTCGCGGTATACGGTTACCGGAGCGCCGCCAATGAATTGAAACTGACGAACACGCCAGCGCGCGGCCCAGGCGGACACGGCGGCGGCGGTTTCCTTGAGCGGCTTCCCGCTTTCGTCGTCCAGTTCTCCATCCAACTGATAGCCGTCGATGTTTTTGCTGATGTACTTCGCAACGTAACCGGTAGCGCTTCCTTGGTCAGGATCGATCTCTTCAGCATGGAAGCGTGCCTTGCGGGCCTTGGCAGAACTCAATTCCCGTACATCTTCCTGCGTTGCGTAATCGCGAATGATTTCACGAACCTGGCCAACATCTTCAGGCTGCATAAACATCAGCATGTGCCAGTGTGGCGTGCCGTCGTGGTGAGGCTCGGCAACCCTGATCCCGAAAATGCGTAAATCTTCGCGGTGGAGTTTTGCGCGAATCTTTGACCAGACCGATCTCAGATAACCCTGCGTCTCGGCCGGGCTGGCGCCGTTCCATTTCCGATTGCGATGGCCGTGTTTGTTGGTGGCATGAAATTTTGACGGAGCCGTTATGGTGTAGAACTCGCCGATGTAGCCCAGATCGTTACAGATGTTCTCGAAGCCGCGGATACGCACCATCAATTCACTGCGGCGGATAGCGGGATTAGCAACGCTGCCATCATATTTATCGATCAGGCTTATACGGTTGCCGGCTTCGTCTTCGAGCTCCATCCCCTTTAAAAACTCGCGGGTTCGTCGCTTTTGCTCGCGCCACTCGGTGATCGCAGTTTTGCTGGCGTATGGATTGGCTTTTTTGCTGACATTGGCCAGCGCAATATTCAAGTGCTCGCGCCATTCTGCAGAGGTACGGCGTAGACGGTTGAGCCACCATTGCGGCGACAACATCCGGGATACGGCAGGGCCGGCATCCTCATCGCTGAAAAAGCGTTTATTCAGCTTTTCCCACAGCGGCGGCAATTGGCGAAAGTCGCGAGTGATGATCCCCGCGCGGCGGTAAAGCAACCACATTGCCTTTAAGTCACTGCAGCCGGAACATTGCTCTGCGACCAGGCCCAGCTCTTGCGCTATAAATGCGGCAATATCCTCGGCAAGCGCCTCAACATCACTGCGGGACATATCAGCAAGGCGATTAAACCGCGCCATGTACCTGGCGTTGTCAGCCGTCATTTTTGATATCCGGTACTGCTTATTGACCAGTTCCAAGCGTGGTAATGCACGCTTAACATAATTAAGCGTCAAGTATGCATGTGCTCGCTGGATCCCCTGAGATTGCTCAAGTTTGAAGAAGTGGGAGTTAATCTGGCGCTTTACCAGGCCAGGTTGGCTGTTCAGGTGTTCAAAGGCAGCGGCGAGATCGGCATTGATGCGATCCCGCTTTCTCTGTTCTTCCGCACTGACAAATGGCGAGCCTACACCTTTTCGCGGTGCATTCCATGAATACGCCCATTCAAAAGCAGGCTCGCCGCTGCCTGGATAGGGCTGCGGCGGAGTGGGGGCGTGACGGCCGTGATGGCTGTTGTTCATGCCTGCGCCTTGAGAGCACTGATTATTTGATACATCGCCTCCGGCGGCACGGCATTGCCAGCCATATGCACAACCAACTTGTGCGATGGCGGCTTGATGTAATCGCTAGGGAAAGACATGGCCAGCATGTTTTCTTCTTTTGTCAGGATACGCATGTAGTCACCATCAACCAAAGCCCAGCGGTCCCGGGTCGTGATAGTTCCTATTGGTCGTTGCAGAGAGCGGCCTGATTTTGTGTTGCCGTAGTAGGAAATCAGGAACCGGTCACCAAATTGAGCGCGTCCATTTGCAACCCTATTGAGTGTTGCTGCCGCACGACCTGGCTTGTTGACCAGTGACCAGCGGCCAGAATCGAAATCAATGAATGATTCGGCAGAGACATGAGGCAATTTGGGCAACTTCAGCACCAGCGGATTCTTGCTACGGGTGCAGACGATGAACATGCGCTTCCGGTTCTGAGGTACGCCAAGGTCAGCGCAGTCAACGATGTGAGATGCCAGTGAATAGCCCAGTCCCTGCATTGCATGCGCCCAGGCAGGGAACAGCAACCACTGCAGGAATTCCGGTACGTTCTCAACGATGATTTGCTCAGGCTTGAGCATTTCAGCCGCCGCCGTAACCGCCCAAGCCGTTGAACGGCTGGCATCGTGTTGCGGGTTACCGTTGGCTTTCCCGCGTGCCTTGCTATGGCCCTGACAGCACGGTGAGGCTAATAACAGATCGAGATTTGGAACCAAATCCCGCACTTTCCCCCAATCAGCTTGGTGTAAGTCTTGGCATGCGTGAACAGTGTTAGGGTGGTTCATCGTGTGTGCGCTAACAGCGGCTTGCCAGTGATTAGCCGCCCAAACGATGTCTACGCCCGCTTTACGCGCGCCTGTTGATGAGCCGCCGAGTCCAGCGAACAAGTCAATTCCTCTCATTGGCTTTACTCCCGGTGATATAGCTAAATACGAGAATTGCCAGCCCGTAGACGAATCCGCCGAGAACCAGCGCAGCGGTGATAGGCCAAATGACTGACAGAATTAGGGCACTGGCGGCCGTAGTGACGCAGTAGATGTGCCCGCTTTTAATGCCGTAGCAAAGCAGGCAGAAAGCGGCGCAGGCGCCAACAAGCCAGCAGAGAAAACCGATCAGCATGCGGCGGCTCCCATCGTTGCGATGATTTCACCGACACGCCCACGCCCATCACTTTTGCAGCTCACAGAACGCGGGGCGGTGATGTGATGGATCACAAACTCGCCATAACACTGCAGCGCTTCGGCGACATCGCTGTTTGAGGCCACAACGTGACAACCGCGCGCGGCGGCGACACGCAGCGAGTACATCAGGTTGTACTGATGTAACTCGCCAAAGCCTTCCGTGTGGTAATCGGTAAAGCCGGTTGTCTTCGTCTTAGGCATGTATGGCGGATCGCAGTAAATGACATCGCCGGGCGCCGCCATTTCAATGCTTTCGGTGAAGTCGCAGCACAGGAAAACGGCGTTTTTCGCTTTCTCGGCGAAGGCGCGGATCTCTTTCTCTGGGAAGTAAGGTGCGTCCACCTTGCCGAATGGAATATTGAATTCCCCACGGCGGTTGTAACGGCACATGCCGTTGTAGCCGTGGCGATTCAGATAGAGGAACTTCGCCGCTCGCATGATATTGCTGACTTCGATGCGGAGATTGAAACTGGCACGGACTGCTAAATAGCCCTCCTGGCCCTTGTGATTGGCAAACATTAATTGGCCAATCCCGATCAATTCTTCCGGGTACTCTTTGGCTACGTTATGGAAGTTGATCAGGTCGCCATTGATATCAGCCAGCAGATAGGAATCGAAGTCGGTGTTTAGGAAAACGGTAGCGGAGCCCACAAACGGCTCCACCAGGCGGCGGCCTGGTGCGGTTGGTAGATGTTGGCGCAGGGTATCCATAATACGGCGCTTGCCGCCTACCCATTTCAACGCGGAATTCAGCATAACTACCCCCGGTAGTGGCGTGATTTTGTTTCGTGAAGTTCCTGGCAGCTGGCGCAACGGGCTGTACCAAGAACGGCAAGGCGGCGTGCCTCTGGGATCTGCGCGTCGCACTCTTCACAGAGAAAGGCGGAAGGGGCGGCCGGTTTCCGGCGCGCCTGTTCGATTTGAGCGTCCAGGATCAGCTGCTGGCGTTCCTGTTCAATGTCCATTGCGTCGGCCATTAGTGCAGCTCCATCGCCTGGTTTTGGATGAATTCGGCTTCGTGGCGCAGCAGCTCCACGGCATCGCGAAGGCTCAAATCCTTGGCGATGATGGAGTTGGCCAGATTTTCCAGCTTGGTGGACATCACCGCGGCCTGATTCTTACGCTCATCCATGCGGGCGCGCTTCAGCATTTCTTCCAACTGGTAGGAGGTTTGGTGCACAACGGAAACGGAAACATCGTCGCCAGCGGCTGGATCGATCCCGATGGTGATCGGCAGTTTTTGCATATTTCTCATGGTGGTTTTCCTTTCTTCAGGTAATAAAAAGCCCGGCGGGTTTACGCCAATTAATTTCTGGTCAGGTTAAAAAGTTATTTCTCTCGGCATGCTTAAATGCTTCGGGAATAAACTCACGACTGCGCGGAATTTATTCATTGCATCGACCAATGCTTTTTTCTCCTCACTCGTCAGTTCATTGAAATCCAGCCCGTGGCGCTCTTTCTTGATACCGGCCAAAAAGAAAATGGCGCTCAGAGCCCGGATGTTGTCCTTGTTTCGTGGATCGCTTTCGTCGCGCACGTCTGCCAAAAATCGATTTATTTCAGCGGTGCTGTCGCACTTGAAAACATCCCGGCGCAATTCGGCGATGTGCTGTAAACCGTCGGCCCGCTGGCCCGGCGTCAGCGGCACAGCGCGCGCAGTTTCAGTAAAAGCCATGTCATGATTTACTCGTGATTGCTTTGTGACCAGCCTCATAAAGACACTCAGCCAGCACATCTGCCAACACAGAAGTATCACTATTGGCGAGAATTTTGCGCCACTGGGCCTTCGCTCTTACACTGTCCATGCACAACCCAAGTTGCATCTCAACGGTCATGCGGAATAACCTATACAAAGCGTCGTATTCATCTTTTTTTTCAGCAAGAGTAGGTGTGGTCATGTCCAAAAGCTCCAATATTGATTTGTTTAATGCAATAACAGGTAAAACATTGGCTTTTCTTTATGAGAATTTCCCACTTGAAAAGACCATTCGTATAAAAACTCTTATTGATGATGCCCCCATTGATGTGACGCTTGAAAACGGTGTCACAGTGCCAAGCAAAGAATGTGAAATCGCATTTGCAACAATAAAATGGCTTATCGAAGCCGGATATATTTCTGCTAAAGGTCATCCATATGCTTCGTTTAGCGATGCAGTACTTACGGCAAAAGGCTTAGAGTTACTGAAACTGACGCCTAACACATTGACGGAATCCTTCGGCGATACTCTTTTGGCAGCGAGTAAAGGAGCAGTGACTGAAGGCACTAAAGACGTCATTGGGCAAGTCACTTCCAAAGCGCTCACCGCTGGCTTAAGTATCTTGTGGCAAGGCATTTCAACGCTTGGATCCTAAAAAATGCAAATATCTCTGATTTACGGCTCGCGACCTTTTCCTCTTGTTTTATCTCTATTCGGCACTGCACTGGGTGCCAACGTTGACCGTTCTTAAGTTCTATCCAACCGTGGCCAAAGTGGCGAGATTGGCTTTGCTGCTTGAGCAGGGGAGCAATTGAAATTGGCATCATGTTCACCTCAGCTCATGCCCAGTGAGGCGCCAACGGCGGTGATGGCATCAACTGTGGAGGCCATTGTCGGGTTGGCATGGATGCGGGACTGAATCGCGAGGCCAGCCAGCGTCATGTAACGAATGCCGGCATTAACGCTTTCGCGTATCGCACCGCGGCGTGCGGCGCTCATGGCGCCATCTGCAACTGCCTCGGCAGCAACCTTGCCGATTTCGGAGGTGGCATTCAGCACATACGTCGCGATTTTGCCGCTGGAGAGTTCATTGATCGGTACGCACGGTTGGCAGTGTAGTTGCGCCAGCATCCCATCGATCAGCGTTGGGTCTTCTGTTAGGTCGGTCAGCGTCAGCAATTCCTCAACCGTCAGGCGGTGCGGCTGGTCTGGATTCAACTTGTTACGCAGCACTTGCGCCGACATGCCAGCATCAGAGCTCAACTGCTTGATGTTGTGCTTTGTCGCGAATCGGCGGCAGGCTTCTTCGTAGTACGCCTGTTTAGAGACTTGATAATCAAACATGGTTTAGCCCTTCAAAATTCGAATAATCGAATTAACCGCGGATGTAGCGGCATTTGATCGCAACCTGGCGGTTTTTCTCACGCCACGCTTCGAGATTGATCAGGGCATTACCGTGCTTGGTCATCGTGACCTCTTCGATCTCGCCGGTCTTCCGGTTCTTTCGGTTCTGCTTCACGATGGTGGTAGGTGTTGGCGCCAGCAGCACAACGCCGTTGGAGATCCACTTCTCAAGCACGGATGCGCTGATGCCGTTAACGGCAATGAAGTCCTCTTTGGACATGGTCGGGGAGGTGTGCATAGCAACTGCACGCTGCACTGCTTCCAGAATGGCGCCGCTCAGACCGGGCAGCAGAATGTTTGCAATCTGCACAGGTGAAAAAGGCGCGACGGGGACGGCCTGGGGGTTTGCAATATCATGAGACATAACGCAATATCTCCGGTTAGTGGTTTGTGTTCTACGGTATTACATGTGGTGTGTATTCATCGTAGATCCGTTTTTTGTATCTGTAAATACGAAAATCGAATTTAAGGTTGTCTTGATGCGTATAGAAAACGCTGTGGCGTCAGAGGTTTTAGAAAGAATCCTTTCTTCTTATGGGTTTACCATGCAGAAGGAGCTTGCTGAAAAACTGGAAATTTCCAGTAGCAATGTTGGCGGGTGGCTTTTGCGGGGGCAGGTACCGGGCACCGTAATTGTGCGGTGTGCCCTTGATACTGGCGCTGATGTTACTTGGTTGGTAACCGGAAAATTTGCAAATTCGAATATTGAAGTTGGCAAATCAACACTTCGTGGCAAGGCCTTATACGAAAAAATCCAAGCTGCGGGGGGAAAACCTGTGCTGCGAAGGATGCTGGATGCGTACGGGTTTCGAACTCAAAAAGAGCTCGGCGACTTTTTGGACATTTCCACTGCAACAATCAGCACTTGGGTCAGGCGTGAATATTTCCCCGGTGATGCTGTAGTTGCATGCGCGCTAGATACCGGTGTGTCACTTTTATGGTTAGCCACTGGACAAGGTAATCCTGGCAATCCTGGAGTGGTGTCCTCTGAGCAAACATTCTGTTCAATTCCTCGTGTATCAATTTCTTCTGGAACTTTGAAAAATATTGGTTCTTGGATTTGTGATCAATCCTTTATCCCTACCGACGGAACTTCTCTTCAACTTGTAGAGAGAGGGAATGATTCTTGGTTAATCGATTTTGGGGAGATGATAATTGGTAATGGCATGTGGTTACTAAGTATTGATGGAGTTCATGATATTTATTCTGTCGCACGTATACCAGGTAGTAAAATCGTTGTTTCAAACGAGGATTATAACTTTGAATGTTCGGTTGAGGATGTTTTATGCATAGGTAAAGTAAAAAAAACCATTATTTCTTTTTGAGTTTTAATTATACAAGTTGAATTTAACCGAGGTCTTATGAAAAGTCTTATAGAGAAATTTTCAATATTTGGATTGTATGGATATAAAAATATAACCCTCGATATGCAACATCGAACAACGATTGTTGTTGCGGAAAATGGAGTGGGAAAAACAACTTTATTAAACGCATTGAACCAGATTTTAACTGGAGAAGTAAATGAACTCTGTCAGCTTGACTTCAAGAATATAGAGTTAAAGATTGCTGGACACGAAAGCTTTTTCTTTTCTAAGGAAGAGATTGTTTCTAGGAATGCTAATAAATCTATAAAATTGCATGAGTTTGTTTCACGATTTCTTACTATTGAGGAGTTTCATAGGGAAGTAATGAGGTTTGATATTGAAACTGCACAATCAAGAAATTTTTTAAATTTATTGGATAATTACTCTCCACTTCCCACATCTGACATAATTAGTGAAATTAATTTGATGAGGGAGGATAAGTCCTCATTCGATGACTTTGTAAATAGTAAGTTCCTGGCTATAAAAGACGCACTTAATAATTTGGAGGTTATTTACCTTCCTACATATCGTCGTGTTGAAAAGTCGGTTTTGAAAAGTGTTAATGAGATCTCGCGCTCAAGAGATCTTGGAATTGAATCACATGGGATGAGTAGAACCAAGATTAGGAAAATAAAAGAGATAGAGTTTGGATTATCCGATGTTGAATTAAAATTAAAAGCCATGAGTGAAGATGTCGAAAGACAATCGAACATTGGCTATCGCTCTTTGAGCGCATCAATGTTGGAGGATCTTATAACTGGAATGGGTAAGGGCGGAGAAGTAAAGAGGAAAAACCTACCTGATATTGAAGATCTTACTCGATTTCTTATTCGTGTTGCCAGTAGAGGTCAAAAAACAAAATTACATACTACATTGAAGCAAATAAATATATTATATGAAACAGGTGAGGTGTACAAGAATACTCAGTTGATGTATTTTCTAAACAAGTTGAATAAGATAATAAATCTAACCAAAGAAAAAGAATTGATGATAGAAAGTTTTGTAGGGGTCTGCAATAAGTACTTGTCAGTGTCTTCTGATTCAAAAATACTAACCTTTGACGCAAGAACACTATCAGTAATTGTTAATGATGAATTTACAGCAAAACCAATTAAATTAGATGATCTTTCTTCTGGTGAAAAACAAATAATTTCATTGATGTCACATTTATACTTGGATAATAAAAGAAAATTAATATTAATTGATGAGCCTGAATTATCGCTTTCATTAGGTTGGCAGAGAATGGTATTGCCAGATATTGATGATAGTCCGAATGCTGCACAGATTGTCGCAATCACTCACTCACCATTTATCTTTGATAATAGACTGTCGACAAATGCGATTGTTTTGAATGTTGATAAGGTGAGGTAACGTTCTTATGAGTTTTCTTGATCTTATGTTTGAGGGGTTGCAATCGCCATCAGTTCTGAGAATGGCATTGTTAAAAACAAAAAGAGTTAACCCTTTAGTTTTTATTTTTGAAGGTGATGATGATTTTACCTATTATGAACACTCCATAAAAAGATGTGATTTCCACGTTGAATATGAGCATATTGTTGCTAATGGAAAGAAACAGGTAATTGGTTTCTTGGATGAATTAATTGGAAACAAAGAAAAAGAGTTATTAGATAAAACGTATTTTTTTGTGGATCAAGACTATGATACGTTCAGTTTTATTGATGAGCGCGTTTTTAATTTGGATGCATATGCGATAGAAAGTTATTTGATTGACGAGGCTGCAATTGGAAGCATCTTAAAAGATGAGCTGAAATTAAATGGAGAATATGCCACTTCAAGAAAGGAATATCTGGAGTGTTTAAAAAAATCATATGAAGATTTCTCTTCAGTTACAAGAGAGTTGTCTTGTTATTTATGTTTGTGTAAGATCCTGAATTTCCCACAAGAATTTCCAAATTTGAGTCCTCATTATATTTCCGTTGCTTTTAATTCCACAACTAAAAATAAAGACTTCAAATTGAGCTTTACAAATGAAGTCGCTCAATTCATTAAAAGTGAGCCTTTATTTTATGAAAGCATTACTAATCTTAATGATCTAAAGTTAATTAGAGGAAAGTATATATTATGGTTTATAAAAAAATGGGTGATGGCGGTAAAAGATGATATGAATAATAAACGAAAGGTAGAAGATAAAATAAAGTTATCTGATGATTTTATTACTATTAGGCGATTGGCTCAGAATTGCAAAATAAACATTAGGTTGAACGAATTTATTCAAAGAATAAAGAACGACTTACATTGAATTTTTTGAGTTCTGTGAGCTTTTAGATATCTCTTACAAGTCATGCCATGAAGCGGCTGATACTAGGTAGTCAATCTATCGCCGCTTTTATATTGCTACTGATTTAACCTGTTGTTATTTAAGTTAAAATAAAAGAAAGGATCGTATTCGGTCTTTTTTTGTGTTTGATTTATAAGCGTATTTTAGAAATTAGAAAAAATAAGCTGCAACCCCGGCTTTCCCCAGACTCAAATTCCGGTAACAAAACGCGCTACAGAGGAAGATCGTTTTTCTGCAAGATTGCTACGAGGGGGACGAGAGGTATTGGGGGGATAACGTGGTGATCTGTCAGCTTAACAGTGCAATAGATACATCAAGCCCTATTGGCTGAAATAGGGCTTGCGAGGGTGGCTAAGCTTTCCTGTTAATGACTCAAAACCATCAGCGGTTTGCAGCTCCCGCCCGGAAGGGATATGCGGCAAACAGCGCGGCTACCGCCTGTTGAAGCTGCGCCTGGCTGGCAGGTTGCGCGTCTGAGTTGAGCGTGTCGCTGGCGGTTCCGCGCCAGACCAGCTGTTTCTTCTTGCTGTCCACCAGATCCACCGTCAGGGTGCCTTCGGTGTAGGTCCACAGCGTTTGATTGTATCCGCCCCAGCCGGCGTAGCCCCAGCGGCCAATCGGCGCGGGGGAGTCATTCACCTGCACTTTGTTTTGTTTCATTGCGCTGCTGTAAACCAACAGGTCTGGGGATGCGCTCAGCTTATAGCCGCGCTGCTCCATCTGTTGCGCTATGGCGCTATGAATATATTTACCCGTCAGCGTTAAGTACTGCCCCTCGGCCTCTGTAGCAAAGCCGTAGGTATGGTATTGGCCAAAATTGGTGCTGTGGTCATAGTCGCTGGTCACCTGCGGCTGGTTGGCGCAGCCCGACAATAAAGCCAAGGAACTTACGAGCAAAAGGCAAGAAAGCGAACGCATAGAAAACCCCTGTAGGATTATTAGTTTCATAAACTTAGCCCCAGACGGTGAGCTTGGCAAATCTGGTTGGCAGGGGCGGGTTGTGTGTACCGTATGAACTAGAAAAACCCGTAGTGGCTGCACCAGAAATAGCGGGCGTATTTTTGCTCTGTAGGGATGTGCCATCAGGCGATTCGGGTCGCGGATACCCCAACCCGTAGCGATACGCCGGAGTTTCGGCTCGTTCACTGAAAATTAAGAACATGCTGCTGGCCGCGGTGGCAGTGGCTTTGTTACTATCGGCTCACCTAAAGTCTCAATGGTGCATTACGTTGAAAATCAAAGCGTTGTTATTTATCGCCTTAGTCGGCCTCGCCGGCTGCAGCCAGGAGGGAGCGAAAGTGAGCCAACCCGTGAATAAAGACGGAGATCATACGGAAGTGTTGCTGGTTAACAGCGCGCTGGTAGATTGCATGGGCGTAGCCCCAATGAAATGCATGCAGGTTCGCCACTCTGTGCAGGGGCAGTGGGAAATGTTTTACAGCCAGATCGAAGGTTTTACCTTCGAGCCCGGTTACCGCTACCGCCTGAAGGTTAAAGTGACCGAACTGGAAAACGTCCCGGCTGACGCTTCTTCACTGCGCTATACGCTGGTTGAGCAGTTGGAAAAGAACAAGGTCTGATAGCCGTATGCAGGTCAGGGCCGAATGTCCTGACCTGATAACCTCAAAGCGATAACCCAACGTCCGCCGCTACCTGCTCAATCTGATAGCGTGAAGTCCGCGCCAACGCAGGCTCTTTTTCAACGTAATACGCATACGCAATCACGCCAATCGACAATGCCCAGGCCCGGCCACGCAGCCAGGTGGCTTTATCGGTATCCACGGCGCGTTTAAAATCCTCGCGGTTGTCCTGACTCAATAAATTCCACGCGACAATCAAATCCACCGCCGGATCGCCAATCGCCATACCGCCCCAGTCGATCACCGCTGCTAACTTACCTTCGTTAACCAGCAGGTTGCCCGGTTGGATATCGGTGTGGATCCAGCATGGGGCAGCGTTGTGCTCCTGTATCTGGCTAACGGTTTCCCATACGTGCAGCAGAATGTCCGTATCGAGATAGTCACCACATTGCGCTATCGCGTTGCGGGTGAGGGCGTCTCTGGCGCCAAGCGGGCCGCCACGATAGGAGGTCAGGCTCTTTTGCAACTCAGGCTCGGTAACAGGGATGGTATGCAGTGCGTGGACAAATTCCCCCAGCTGTTGCGCCAGCCCATGGCTGCCTTCGCCGCAAACCGGCATTTGCCCCTGGATCCAACGGCCTACGCACCAGTTGAAAGGGTAGCCTGCTTGCGGCTGACCTTGCGCCAGCGGAACGGGAACCGGGACCGGCAGATAACGGGCTAGCAACGCCGGGTAACGGTTTTCCCGCTCAAGCGCCGCCGCTGCAGACGGCGTGCGCGGCAGACGAATATAGAGCTCGTCGCCCAGCCGCAGCATCACGTTATCGGTACCGGCAATAGCGACCGGCGCTATCGCCAGCGCCGCCCACTGCGGAAACTGGTCGGTGAGCATGGAAGTCACCAGGTTGAGATCAATATCCACTTCGTCGGCGTGTAATTTGGCGATAAAACTCACGTGCGCACTTCCTTTAAGGCTGAGATTTAACGAGTGAGACTGGTCTGCTCACTGGGCTTGTTGCAAATCTGCCATGCACCCAGCTTAAGTATATTGATAAAATCAGGTATATTGTCCTTCGGTTTTTAGCTACCAAGAAAAAATTACTATGATTATCAAACCTAAAATTCGTGGTTTTATCTGCACTACCGCTCACCCGGCAGGTTGTGAAGCCAATGTCCGTGAGCAAATCGCCTACGTTAAATCACGTGGCGAACTGAAAAACGGGCCGAAAAAAGTGCTGGTGATCGGTGCTTCCACCGGTTACGGCCTGGCGTCACGTATCAATGCTGCTTTCGGCAGCGGTGCGGCCACTATCGGCGTATTTTTTGAAAAGCCGGGCAGCGAAGGCAAAACCGGTTCTGCCGGTTGGTATAACTCTGCCGGTTTTGACAAGGCAGCTAAAGAAGAAGGCCTGTACGCGAAAAGCGTTAACGGCGATGCGTTCTCCAACGAATGCCGCCAAACGGTCATTGACCTGATCAAACAGGATCTGGGCCAGATCGACATGGTGGTTTACTCGCTGGCTTCGCCGGTGCGTAAAATGCCGGAAACCGGTGAAGTGGTGCGCTCTGCGCTGAAACCTATCGGCGAACCGTACAAATCCGTGGCGCTCGACACCAACAAAGACGTGCTGGTTGAAGCCGTTGTTGAACCGGCCAACGAGCAGGAAATTGCCGATACCGTCAAAGTGATGGGAGGCCAGGACTGGCAGCTGTGGATGGACGCACTGGAAGAAGCCGGCGTGCTGGCGGACAACGTGCAGGCAGTCGCTTACTCCTACATCGGTACCGATCTGACCTGGCCAATCTACTGGCACGGTACGCTGGGCAAAGCCAAAGAAGACCTGGATCGCGCGGCGCAGGCCATCGATCAGAAACTGAAGGCCAAAGGCGGCGCGGCTTACGTTGCCGTACTGAAGTCGGTAGTGACTCAGGCTTCCTCCGCTATCCCGGTCATGCCGCTGTATATCTCTATCGTTTTCAAAATCATGAAAGCGCAGGGGATCCACGAGGGCTGTATCGAGCAGATCCAACGTCTGTTCGCCACCAAGCTGTACAGCGGCACCGCACCGGATACCGATGAGAAGCACCGTCTGCGTCTGGACGACTGGGAACTGCGCGACGACGTGCAGAACACCTGCCGTGAAATCTGGGCACAAATCGACGACAGCAACATCAACGAACTGACCGATTACCTGGGCTACAAGGCCGAGTTCCTGCGTCTGTTCGGTTTTGGTCTGCAAGGCGTTGATTACGAAGCCGACCTCAGCGGTGAAGTTAAGTTTGATGTGATTGAGCTGATCTAAATCCATCGAGCATTGAGAAAAGGCCGGGTTTCCGGCCTTTTTTACGCCTGTCACCCAGCCGCTCATCAGTCCAGTTGATCGTTGACAGCAATAAGTTATCGTTTTACGATAACTTATTGCTGTTTTTAAGGATGAAATCGCTATGGGCGCTGCGCCACGGATCCACCTTCCGCTTTATGTACGTTGCTTGTGTTTGTTGATCATGACGATGCTGATTGTCAGCACCGGCGTGGAGATGTTTATGATTGTCCAGGGTTGGGTGCAGGGCGAGGCGTTCGACAGTATCGTGGCGTCCTACCGTGACTATTACCCAGAACTGAACGCCTATGCCGTTCCGCAGCAACGCTGGGCTTTAGTGGCAACCCTGTTGTTGGACATGTTCGCCTACGTGCCTTATTACAGCGCATTACTGTGCGGCGCCGGGCTGTTTTACCAGTTCTATCGCGGCAACGTTTGGCACCGCAACAATATGCTGCTGTTACAGATCATCGGTATCCTGCTGATTGTCGATGTGCTTTTCCCCTCGCTGGCCGGGATGTTGCAGGTGATGATACTGACGGCCAATGAAAAAATGCTGCTAATAATTTATTATGGTATCAACAGCGAATCGGTACGCTCGCTGATCGTAGGCTGCGCAATCCTGGTGTTTAGCCGGGTGTTCCTGGAAGCGTTGCGGCTGAATGAAGAACAGCTTTCTTTCGTGTGAGAATAGAGTGGCGATAATAGTAAGTCTTGATGTCATGTTGGCCAAAAGGAAGATGCGTTCAAAGGAACTGGCGGAACAGGTGGGGATCACCGAACAAAATCTGTCCCTGCTGAAGAACGGCAAGGTGAAGGGCGTCAGGCTGGAGACGTTAGATAAAATCTGCCGGATCCTCGATTGCCAGCCTGGCGATCTTCTGGCCTGGCAACCGGATAACCAAGGCTAGCGCGGTGGCGTGCTTTGCGCGCCATATCGTCAATATATTGATTAATTATTATCGTCGGTACTGTAAGCCTTTTTATTGTCAATTAAATCATTAGTCACCTTATTTAAAATTAATAAGGTCGTTTTGACGTTGCTCGCGTTTGAAGGGGGGTTATTAAACTAAAAAAAGTCATTTTTTATTTACCGTTGCTAATGATAGCGTTTATTTTAAAGGAGGATATATGAAATTTTACCAAGGGATCCCGGTATTGTTAATCATGCTAAGCGGTTGCAGCAATATTCAACCCGGCTTTTCGTCTTCAAGCCCTGGCTGGGAACAGCCAAAGCCGGCGACACGTGAGCAACGGCAGCGCATCAGCGCAGGAGAGTCGGCTTCTGCGGTGCTTAACGAGAGAGGGCCGAGTATCGGTGGAACCATCGATTGGTCAACATTGTGGGATCGCTAATTCACTAAATATATTTATCCTGCGAATTATAAACCCAATGGCACTCATTTAATTAAGGTTTACGCTTTGCCAGGTAATATGTTGTTCTTCTCGCGTTGTTTATTTTAACAGAAATAAGTGCTTTTCATTATTTAATGGGAGTGAGCGCCATTATGGGCTTTATTACAGGAGTTTATTGTGGAAAAAGGCATCCCCGTTATTTTCATATGTCTATTGTTGCCCTGGTGCCAGCAGGCTGCCGCCGCGCGTTATGAGCGGGAGCATGAAGGCGTCTCTTCGGTGCTGTTTCGCAAGAAACTCAAAGAGGTGGCTCATGACTTCTGGGACGAGATGGGCAACGAGAAACAGCGACCTCTGATATCGACGCAAAGTGAAGACAATACGCTGGCTCAGCGTAAAGCCTGCAAAGGGCAGAGGGGCAAGGCTGCCGCCGCGAGTGAACCGCATCCATCGGCATTGCCGCGCGAAGAACAACTGCTGCTTATCAACGGTTGCTAGCCTCATGCACTAATGGAGTTTTTGCTTTTGAAATTGACCTCTTTGATGACAGCGGCACTCGCCCTGTTGGCATCTTCTTGTTGCTATTCGTTTGTCGACAAGCACGCTCAGCGCGCCGGTTTCGAGACGGGGGAAAGCAGTGTGGATTACCGATTACGGTTTAACGGGCTGTTGCAACATCTGTGGTACGTAGAGCAAATACGTTCGGAACAGGCGCGTCTTGCCGTGATACGCCTTGAGCGCAAAACGCTGGAGTCCGCGATGTTGCCGCGTGTATGTCGGGCAACGCCTGTGCCGCTGTTTTTAGTCGGTAAGAGCGCCATAGCCAGAAGATAGTTTTGTGAGTCAACAGGTGAATTTAATATCGGGAGTCTATCAGTGAAACGGATTTTTCTTGCCTGCGTGGCGCAGTGGTCTTGCTTCTCATTGCAAGCGTCGGTTGACTGGCAATACCATGCCGCACAGCCGCTGGATAACAAAATCTCTGAGGAGTACCAGCAAAAGCGCAGCGGGTTAAAACATAAAGTATGGAGTGCCGAGGGCGTGGCGTTGGCCAATGAGAAGGCGCTTGAATTGGAACGGCAACGCGCCGCCGCCGAGCAGGCCAACCGGCAGCAGCTTAAAACGCTGTATGGCGAGTACCACTACCCTTGTGGCAAGCGGAAACAAGAATACCGCAAACTGTGCAACCTGCCGCGCGGGATGACGGATTTTCCCGGGCACAAACGCCACCCTTAGTTCCCTGGCAACTGGCTTGGCATCTGCGCCAGCAGGATGTCGATCGCCGCCCGCGTTTTGGCCGGTAAATAACGGCTGTGAGGCCAGACGGCGTGGATTTCACTGGCAGCAGGCGAATTTGGCTGAGTACCGGCACCAGTTCACCGCTGTGCAGGTAACGGGCCGACAGCCAGTTGGGGAGCCACACCAGACCGGTCACGGCGCTGTCGCATAGTGAGTTGCTGGCCCGTACCGTCCCGGCAGCCGAATTGCTGGTGTTACCGGTGGTGCATCTGTCCAACGTGGCGCGCCAAGAGGATTTTGTCGCCGCGCTGCGCACCTTTCTGCAAAGGTAGTGAGATTAAAAGAGTGGCCCCTGGACGCAATGATGTGTGATGGGCCCCCAGGGGCATCGTCTAGCGGCAATACTCTTTCAGCATGGCGACCGCGTCCGGCTTTAACTGGTAAAGATAGACCGGTCTGCCGGTGGTGCCGTACAGGATGCGGGTGCCCAGAATGCCACTTTCCGCCAGATAGATAAGGTATTTACGGCAGGATACGCGCGAAATGCCGATAGCGTTGGCCAGGTTGTCGGTCGAAAACTCCCCATCGTGCTGCTGTTCGATCCATTCGCATACCGTACTCAGCGTAATGCTGGTTAACCCTTTCGGCAGTTTCTTGCCTTCGCTGCTGTTGGGCTGACGCCGCAGCAGGCTGTCGACATCGGCCTGTGAGAATTCGCGCTGTGCCAGGATCTGCGACTGCTGCTGGTAGTTACTCAGCGCCTCTTTGAAACGGCCGAACTGGAAGGGTTTAATCAGATAATCCACCACGCCGTAGTGCAAGGCGCGTTGCACCGTGTCCACGTCGCTGGCGGAGGAAATGATAATGACGTCGGTTTTTTCACCCAATTCGCGCAGGCCAGGCAGCAGATCCAGGCCATTCTCCTGCTGCATATAGATATCGAGCAGGACCAGATCGATACTGACATCGGTATCGGCCAGCAACTCGCGTGCCTGCGCCAGCGTAGCGACGGTGGCCTGACAGTGAAAGCCGCTTACCTGGCTGAGGTAGTATTTGTTCAACTCCGCTACCATCGGGTCGTCATCAATAATCAATACGTTAATCATGGGTCAGCCCTTGGCCTGATAGGGAATATGGACAAAGAACTGGGTCAGTACACCCGGTTCAGATTCAAAATCAATGCTGCCGCCCAGTTTTTCCAGGCTGCTGCGGATCAACGCCAGGCCGATACCGCGTCCCGGCCCTTTGGTGGACACACCCTGATCAAAGATACGGGCGCCGAGAGCCGGATCGATGCCGGGGCCGTCGTCGCTGATTATACAGTGTAAGTGATTCTCATTGTGATGAAAGCTCAGGTTGATCTCGTGTCCCTCAACGCCGTCGATGGCGTCAATGGCGTTTTCAATCAGGTTGCCCAGCACGCTGATCAGCACATGGGTGGTTTCCGCGTCGTCGGTTTCCGGCAGCAGGCTGGTCTCATCGATGGTCAGCTCAATGCCGGCCTCATGGGCGCGGCTGATTTTGCCGATAAAGAAGCCGGCGACCTCTGGCGACTGTATTTTTCGAAGCAGCGCGCCGATCTCTTCCTGGTAGTTACTGGCGGTGTTGATGATGTAGTTTTCCAACTGCTGGTAAGCCTTCATATGCAGCATGCCGAGGATCACGTGCAGTTTGTTCATAAACTCGTGCGACTGTACGCGCAATGCGTCGGCGTAGTGGGCCATACCGCTCAGGCGCTGCACCAACTGGCTGATTTCGGTTTTATCGCGGAAGGTGGCGATGGCGCCAATCACCTGGCCCTTGACGATCACCGGCACGGTATTGGTCAAAAGCTCGCTGCCGTTAAAACTGATCTGCTGGTCGCGTAACGGTTTGCCGCTGGCCAAAACCTCCGCCAGATGCAGTTGGGCCGGCCAGTACTTACTGGCGGACTCCAGCAGCAGATTTTCGAAGGGGCCACTTTGGCGCAGCAGGCGTTTCGCCTCGTCGTTAACAATGGTGATACGTGACTGGTTATCGACCGCGATGACGCCTTCTTTAATCGATTGCAGCATGGCGTTGCGCTGTTCAAACAGGTTGGAGATTTCGTAGGGTTCAAAACCAAGCATGATGCGCTTAAGCGCTTTCACCAGGAAGAAGATACCCAGCGTGCCAACCAGCGCGGCGAACGCGAGGGTTAAATAGATAATCCAGCGGCTTTCGGCCACCACCCGGTGGACGGTATCAAGAGCGATGCCCAGCGCCACTACCCCTATCTGTCGGCGCTCGCTGTCGTAGACCGGTGCAAAGACGCGCAGTGAAGGCGCCAGCGCGCCACGGTTGATGGCGCTGTTGGTTTTCCCGTGCAGGGCCGGTTCTAAATCGTCGCCGATAAAATGCTTGCCGATCAGCCAGGGTTTAGGGTGCGAGTAGCGGATGCCTTTCATGTCCACCACGGTGACGAACAGCAGCTCGTTTTGATGTCGCACCTGCTCGGCGAAGCGCTGGATCGCGCCACTGTGATCTTCCCGCTGCAGGCCGTTAACGACGTTACCGGAAAGCGCCACCGTTTCGGCAATTGCCATCGCCTTTTGGCGCTGCTGATCTTGCCCCTCGTGACTCATCTGCACAAAAAACAGCGCGTACACCACCAGCAGTACCGAAGCAATAATGGCAGACACCATCAGCGTGAGGGTGGTGCTGAGTTTCAGCGGTATCCGTTGTTTGGGCATGGCGGTTCTCCGAATGGGCGTATCAGGATTTTAGCGGGGAATGGGGCGCGGGGCAGCGACCGGCAGCAGGTTATAACATGCTGCCGCCGGGGGAGGGATTATTTTAATTACAAAAGCCGGGATCAGGGTTGATGATAGATTTCCAGCCCTTGTTGGCCGCTGGCCCCCTGATGGATGATCGCCATCAGCGCGCGCACCACTTTTGACGGATTATCGTGTTGATACACATTGCGGCCGTACACCATGCCGGATGCGCCCTGTGCCATCAGCCCCGCAGATTTCTCCAGCACCGCGCCCAGTTCACCTTTACCGCCGCCGCGGACCAGCGTTGGGCAACGCGCCGCTTCAACGACGCGGTGGAAGTCTTCCACCCGTTCGGTAGGGTCGGCTTTGATGATGTCGGCGCCCAGTTCACGCGCCAAGCGCACCAGCGGCACCATTTTTTCGACGTCGCCCAATGAGCCGTAAGCCGATCCTTGACCGGCCGGCGCCATAACCAGCGGTTCGACCATCAGCGGCATGCCATAGCGATCGCAGGCATGGCGCAGGCGGCCGATGTTTTCCACGCACTGGCGGAAAATGCCCGGTTCATCGGGGATCAGGTACAGATTCACCACCACGGCCGCGGCATCCATCTGCAGCGCGGCGAGGATCGGCGCTTCCGGATTATGCAACACCGCCCACATTTCACGGTGACGCGCAGCGTTATAAGCGTTGCCGACGTCGGTACGCATCACCAGGGCCGGTTTATCGCGTTGCGTCGAGCATTGCAGCAAATCCGCCTGGCCGTAGTTCACCTGAATGGCGTCGGGGCGGGCGACGATCAGGCTATTCATGACCCGTTCAATATCTTCCAGACCGATTAAAAAATCCGGTTCATTGGCAATGCCGTGATCAATCGCCACGTCGAGGCACTTGCCGTTATTGAATAGCCGGTTCATCCGTACCTTACTACTGAGCTGCATGTCAGATCCTCCTGAAAACACATGTCCATTCAGTATTGTCGAGTAAACCGCGGGATGAAACCGTGGATCCACAAACTGCGCGCTCGCTCGCATATTTACTGAGAGAACTCCTCGCGTTTTTTCATCACGGCAGATCGTTTCTCGTCGCTGAACGCACTAAAGGAACGCGTACGCTGATGGCTTTTGCGCCATTTGTTAGATCCGTGTCATGTTTTTGTTACTTGGTTATTCCAAAACGCATGTTTCGCTTGTTTGGGTTAAAAAGTTTCAATAATCTCAATTTTGAAATAAACATTTGAAAGTTACGATATGACGTAACGAGTTAGGCAAGGGTTTTATTTCAATTGATTGTTTTTAATCTATTTTGAGACATTGATCAAAATTTCACACACTGCCAGAAGACGGAAGAAAAGCGGTAAATCTGCCGTATCAAAGGGATATCACCGACCGGATTGTTGTTTGAATGTAAAAAATATTTTTCATTAGCTGTCAAATCAACAGGCCTCTTCACTCTAACGATTAAAGGGTACAGAACATGAAGCTGAAGAAACTGATCGTCACCTCGGTATTGATGTGCATGCTGCCGGCCAGCGTATTGGCAAAAGACATCAAAATCGGCGTTTCAATGGCTTATTTCGATGACAATTTCCTCACCATCCTACGCCAGTCCATGCAGAGCAAAATGAAACAGGACGGCAACGTCAGCGGTCAATTTGAAGATGCCAAAGGGGACATCGCCCAGCAGATCCAACAGATTGAGAACTTCGTCAGCCAGGGCGTCGACGCCATTATCCTCAACCCGGTCGATACCCAGGGCGTGAAGCCGATGATCAAACTGGCGGAAAGCGCCAAGATCCCGCTGGTGTTCGTTAACCGCCGTCCGGAAGTGACGCTGCCTGCGGGCATGGCCTACGTAGGCTCAGATTCCAAACTGGCCGGTAAGCTGCAGATGGAAGAGTTGGCCAAGCTGATGAACGGCAAGGGCAACGTGATGATCCTGATGGGCGAACTGTCCAATGAAGCGACCCGCGACCGCACCCGCGGCGTGGAAGAGGTGGCGGCCAAGTATCCCGGCATCAAAATTCTCGACAAGCAAACCGCCAAGTGGGGCCGCAAAGAAGCCGTCGACATTACCACCGACTGGGTGCTGACCGGTCAGCAGATTGATGCCATCGCCTCCAACAATGACGAAATGGCCATTGGTGCGATCCTGGCGCTGAAACAGGCGAAGAAGAGCGGCGTGCTGGTGGCCGGCGTGGATGGGACTCCGGACGCGCTGGAATTCATCAAGAAGGGCGATCTGGCATTGAGCGTATTCCAGGATGCTAAAGGCCAGGGCGAAGGCGCGGTGCAAACTGCCATTCAGCTGGTTAAAGGCGAGAAGGTGGAAAGCAACGTCCTGATCCCTTATCAGCTGATCACCAAGGCCAATTATCAGGAATTTGCCGACAAGAACAGAAAATAAGCGTTAAAGCAGCGCGGTTATATCCATTGCCGTATTTATCCGACACTCGACGGTAAATACGGCAGGGATGCATTGACGAACGGCGGAGGTTATCAGTATGTATCCTTATGTTCTTGAGGCTGAAGGCATCAGTAAGCAGTTTCCCGGCGTGAAGGCGCTGGATAAGGTCTCAATTAAAATCAAACCAGGCAGCGTGCACGCTTTAATGGGCGAAAACGGCGCGGGAAAATCCACGCTGATGAAATGTTTAATCGGTATTTATCACCCCGATGAAGGCACCATTAAAATAAAAGGCCAACCGGTGACCTTCAGCGACACGTTGCAGGCGCTGCATTCGGGCATTTCCATGATTCACCAGGAACTCAACCTGGTGCCTTATATGACGGTGGCGGAAAATATCTGGCTGGGGCGTGAGCCGGCGAAGCTGGGCTTCGTAAACCATGACCAACTGAACAAGAAAACCCGCGAGCTGCTGGCGCGGCTGAACATCAAACTCAAGCCGGAAACGCTGGTGGGTGAACTGAGTATCGCCAGCCAACAAATGGTGGAGATCGCCAAGGCGGTGTCCTACAACGCGGACGTCCTGATCATGGACGAACCCACCTCGGCCCTGACCGAAGGCGAGGTGGTGCATCTGTTTGCCATCATTCGTGAGCTGCGTGAGCAGGGCAAAGGCATTATCTACATCAGCCACAAGATGGACGAGATTTTTGCCATCACCGACGAGGTGAGCATCTTCCGCGACGGCACCTTTATTGCCAGCGATAAAACCGAAAACCTGACCAAACAGTCGCTGATCACCATGATGGTAGGGCGCGAACTGACCCAGATGTTCCCTAAATTCAACAACAATATCGGCGAGGAAGTGCTGCGGGTGGAAGGACTGCGGCGTTCGGACTGGTTCCACGATGTCTCGTTCAGCGTGAAACGGGGCGAGATCCTCGGCGTCGCCGGGCTGGTGGGGGCCGGCCGCAGCGAAGTAATGGAAAGCCTGTTCGGCATGCACCCGGCGGACGGTGGCAGCATTTTTATCGAGGGCAAAGCGGCAAAGGTCGATTCACCCTCAAAAGCTATTGAACTCGGCCTGGCGTTCCTCACCGAAGATCGCAAAAAATCCGGGCTGTTTTTGGTGCTGTCGGTGGTTGAGAACATGAGCATCGTCAACCTGTCGGAGTACATCGGCAAGAACGGGTTTGTCAGCCATGTGCAAATGGCCAAAGACTGCATGGAGCAGATCAAAAAGCTCAACATCAAAACCCCGACCATGGACCAAATCATCAATAACCTCAGCGGCGGTAATCAGCAGAAGGTGCTTATTGCCCGCTGGCTGCTGGCCCAGCCCAAAATATTGATCCTCGATGAGCCAACGCGTGGCATCGACGTCGGGGCCAAGGCGGAGATCTATCGCCTGATCAGCGAGCTGGCGAACCGCGGCGTCGCCATTATTTTGGTGTCATCGGAATTACCGGAAATTCTCGGCATGAGCGACCGGGTGATGGTGATGCACGGCGGCCGTATTACCGGCATTTTGGATAAAGAAGAAGCGGATCAGGAAAAAATCCTGGCGCTGGCCTCTGAATAACGCAAAGGTGAACCACCATGAGTAATGTAAAAATTGAGAAGCCGCTTGCGGGTAAAGCGCCCCTGTTCTCTGGCCTGAGCGGCAAAATGCCGAAAGATACCGGCATCTTTATCGTGATGATCGGCATAGCGCTGGTCTTTGAAATCCTCGGCTGGTACATCCGCGACCAGTCATTCCTGATGAACCCTAACCGGCTGCTGCTGATCGTGTTGCAGGTAGCGATTATCGGCATCATCGCGGTGGGCGTGACCCAGGTCATTATCACCACCGGTATCGATCTCTCTTCCGGCTCGCTGATTGCGTTGACGGCGGTGGTGGCGGCCAGCCTGGCGCAAACCTCAGACAGCATTTCGCCGATGTACCCGGCGCTCCTCGACCTGCCGGCGGCGATCCCGATCGGCGCGGGGATCGGGGTAGGTATTGTTTGTGGGTTTATCAACGGCTTCCTGATCACCCGTACCGGCATTCCACCGTTTATCGCCACTCTGGGCATGATGGTGTCGGCGCGTGGCCTGGCGCAGTACTACACCCAGGGCAACCCGGTCAGCTTCTTGTCCGACGGCTTCACCTCAATCGGCCAGGGCGCGATGCCGGTGATCATCTTCCTGGTGATTGCGGTGATCTTCCACATCGCGTTGAAGCATACCCGCTACGGCAAATACATCTACGCCATCGGCGGCAACATGACCTCCGCCAGAGTTTCCGGTATCAACGTCAATAAATACCTGGTGACGGTCTATACCATCGCCGGCGGCCTGGCCGGACTGGCGGGCGTGGTCCTGGCGGCGCGCGTCAGCAGCGGTCAGTCGAGCATGGGGATGTCCTACGAGCTGGATGCGATTGCTGCCGCGGTCATTGGCGGTAGCAGCCTGATGGGTGGCGTTGGGCGCATTACCGGCACGCTGATCGGTGCGGTGATCCTCGGGCTGATTAAAAGCGGATTCACCTTTATCGGCGTGGACTCCTATATTCAGGACATTATCAAAGGCGTGATTATCGTCGCCGCGGTGTCTATCGACATGCACCGTAACCGCAAAAAACACTGATTGCCGTAAATCTCCGCCGGTGCGGCTTGCCCGGCGGTTTTTTTTACCTCAGGGGAATCACCATGAAATACCTAAAAAGAATCGTGCTGGTGGCGGCGCTTAGCTGTTCCACCTCGGTACTGGCGGAAACTATCGGCGTGTCGATGGCCTATTTTGACCAGAATTTCCTCACCATCATCCGCCATTCGATCGACAAAGAGGCCAAGGCGCGCGGTATTACCGTGCAGTTCGAAGATGCCCGCGGTGACGTTGGCCGCCAGACCGATCAGGTGCAGAGCTTTATCAGCGCCGGGGTGGACGCGATTATCGTCGATCCGGTCAACTCGGCGGGCACGCCTGCGATCACCAAGTTGGTGACCAGGGCGGGTATTCCGCTGGTGTATGTGAATCGTACGCCGGGCGACAGCACGTTGCCTTCCGGCGTGGTGTTTGTCGGCTCCGACGAGAAGCAGTCCGGCACCTTGCAGATGGAAGAGCTGGCGCGCCTGGCGAATTATCAGGGCAACGTGGCCATCATGATCGGTAACCTGACCGATGCCGGTGCACTGCAACGCACCAAAGACGTGGAGCAGGTGGTGGCGAAGTACCCGAAAATGAAAGTGGTGCAGAAGCAAAGTGCCAACTACTCACGCAGCGAGGGTATGGATCTGATGCTGAACTGGGTAACCAACGGCGAGTCCATTGATATCGTCGCGGCCAACAACGACGAGATGGCGATTGGCGCGATCATGGCATTGCAACAGGCCGGTAAAAAGGACAACAAAGTGCTAATCGGCGGAATCGACGCCACCCCGGACGGCCTGAAAGCATTATCTTCCGGCAAGATGCAGGTCACGGTCTTCCAGGACGCCGTCGGCCAGGGCAAGGCCTCGGTCGACGTGGCTCAGCGGATGATCAAGGGCGAAAAGCTGGAACCCTATTATTGGATCCCATTTGAACTGGTCACGCCGGCCAATATGCAAAAATACGCGGCAAAGTAAGCAGGAAAGGCCCGCGGCAGCGGGCTTTAACATCAAAGCGCAGCAAGATGTTGTCGCACGATTTCGCGGCCGATCTCCAGTGAGGCGGTCGCCGCCGGGGAGGGCGCATTGCAGACGTGCAGCGAGCGGCGGCCCTTCACAAAATGAAAATCATCCACCAGTTTGCCGTCGGCGGTCAGCGCCTGGGCACGAACCCCGGCCGGGCCGGGCCGGATATCTTCCGGTTGCAGCTCGGGGATAAGCTGGCGTGCGTTTTCGGTAAACAGTTTGCGTGACAGGGAGCGTCGAACTTCTGCCAGCCCTTCGCCAAGATAATTGCCGGCGATTTTCCAGAATCCTCGATAGCCAAGTACCTCGCTCAGATCCTGCAGGCTGAAATCGCATTTGCGGTAACCTTCACGTTTGAATGCCAGCACCGCATTGGGGCCAACGTCGCGCTTGCCGTTGTACATACGGGTAAAATGCACGCCGAGGAAAGGGAAATCCGGGTTCGGTACCGGGTAAATCAGGTGGTTCACCAGATAGTTTTTTTCGTCGTTCAGCACAAAGTATTCACCCCGGAACGGCACGATCTTCATCCCGGTCTGATAGCCGGCCAGGGCGGCGATGCGGTCACTGAACAGGCCGGCGCAGTTAACCAGCCACTTGCCCTGATATTCTGCGCGAGGGGTGTGCACGCTGACGCCGTCACTGCTTTCAATGATGCCCTCAACCTGTTGTCCATAGTGGATCTCGCCGCCGCGTTGCTGGATCACTTCCGCCAGCTTTGCCGCCACCTGGCTGTAGTTGACGATACCGGCATCGGGCACCAGCAGTGCCTCAATACCGTTGACGTGCGGCTCACGTTCCTTTAACTGCGCCTGCGACAATCGGCTGACCGCCAGCCCGTTCTGTCGCCCGCGCTGGTAGATATTCTCCAGTAAAGCCAGCTCTTTCAATTGGGTGGCCACAATCACTTTGCCACATTGATCCTGATAGAGGTCATGCTCGCGGCAGAAGGCGAACATGCTTTGGTTGCCCAGTTTTGCCAGCCGTGCCTTCAGGCTGCCGGGAGTGTAGTAAATGCCGGAATGCACTACGTTGCTGTTATGGCCACTTTGGTGGGCCGCCGGGCCATTTTCTTTTTCCAGGATCAGGATGCGCAGCATGGGGTTCGTTTCCTGCAGCGCGTTGGCGACGCCCAACCCCACCAGACCTGCGCCGATAATGATCACGTCATGCATGGTTATCCTAACTCCTCATGGTCCAGGCGGCGCAATTTGCCGCGTACGTTGCTGAGATGGCTTTGCATAGCGGCAGTGGCTGCCGCCGGATCGCGAGCCTTGATTGCCATAAATACCCGTTGGTGCTCGTCGATCACCCGTTGGCGTTCGGCCTGACGGCCCAGGTTCTTGCTGAGTGAATACACCAGCACGCCGAGATATAATTCGTGCATGTTATCCAGGATCTGCACGAAAAACGGGTTGTGCGAGGCCTGCATAATGGCGCGGTGGAACAGGTAATCCTCTCGATGACCAATCAAACCTTCGTCGAGGGTGCAGCGTTTAAAGTCGTTAAGGGCCAATTCAATCGCCCGCAGTTCCTGCTCGGTATGGCGTTCGGCGGCCATACTCGCCGCCTGTTGCTCAATCACCTCACGCATTTCCAGCAGTGCTTCCACTTCACCCGGATCGGCTATTTCCAACACCAGCGGCTGGTATTTGCTCAGCAGGGAATGTTGTTCCACCCGATGGCCGCCCCCCTGCCGCGAGGAGATGATGCCGCTGACCTCCAGAATACCGAGCGCCTCACGCACGGGCACCCGACTGACGCCAAAGGCCTCCGCCAGCAGGTTCTCTGACGGCAGTTTTTCCCCGACGGGGAAGGTGCCGTTACTGATGCCTTCCTTCAACTGCGCCAGTACCTGATGAGAAGCTTTCTGGCGCGTAACCTTATTGATCATTTACAGCCCTCTGCGGATGACTCCGCCTGAAACGCAACAGATGCATGGACGCCGCAGTAACAATCAGCGCCGCGCCGCCCAAGTCGGTCAGCAGCCCCGGTTTAATCAGCAGGATAGCCGCAAAGGTAAACAGTATCCGCTCCAGCCAGTGGGTTTTCATCATCCAGAAATTGGCGCTGGCGATCGACAGCGCATAAATTCCTACCAATGCGCTGATCACCATATGGATCACCGACAGCGCATTAAGGTCGTCGCCCTGCATCAGCAGCATCGGGTTATAGACCAGAATGAATGGGATGATAAAGCCCGGCAACGCCAGGCGTACGGCATCCCACGAGGTCTGCATCGGGTCGGCGCGAGCGATGCTGGCGGCGGTGTAACTGGCCAGCGCCACCGGCGGCGTGATGTTGGACAAGGCGCCAAACCAGAACACAAAGAAGTGCGCCGCCAGCGGCATCACGCCGGCTTTGATCAGGATCGGCGAAACGGTAACCGCCACCACGATATACAGCGCGGTAGAGGGCAGGCCCATACTCAGTACGATACACACCAGCATCACCACCAGCAGGATCATCCACAGGGTATTGTTGGTCATCGCGACGATATTAAACGCCAGCGTGGAGCCGATACCGGTCATGGTGACTACGCAGATGATTACCCCGATGGCGGCGCAGGCTATCGTCACCTGAATAGAACCGCGAGCCGCTTCGTTCAGCGCCTCGGCGATTTTTTTCGGCGTCATGCGTACGGTGGTATCGGGGGTGATCCAACTGGCGACGATGATCGAAATAATGCCGAGGAACCCGGCATAGATCGGCGTTTTGCCCAACAACAGGGTGCCGATAACGATGATCAACGGCAGCAGCAGCAGGCCGCGCGCCTTCAGTACCGCTTTCACTTTGGGAATATTTTCTTTGCTGATGCCTTTCAGACCCTGCTTTTTAGCCTCCAGATCGATGGCAATAATCAGCGCCGCGTAATAGAGCAATGCGGGAATAATGGCGGCGATCACGATGGTGGTATACGAAATGCCGAGGAAGCCGGCCATGATAAAGGCGGCGGCACCCATAATCGGCGGCATGATCATTCCGCCGGTGGAGGCGGTGGCTTCAACCGCACCGGCAAAGCGGGACGACAGGCCGATGCTTTTCATCAGCGGGATGGTGAAGGTGCCGGTGGTGGCGACGTTAGCCACCGCGCTGCCGCTCAGGGAGCCGGTCAGCGCCGAGGAGATCACCGCGACCTGCGCCGGGCCGCCGCGACGCCGACCGGCCATCGCCAGCGCCAAATCGTTGAACAATGCCGTGGCCCCGCTGACGCTGAGGAACGCGCCAAACAGGATAAATACCACGATAGCGGTGGAGGCGGTGGACAGGGTGATGCCGAAGATCCCTTCGCTGGTCATAAACAGTCGGTACAGCAGGCGTTCGAACGAGAAGCCGCCGTGGCCGAAAATGCCCATAAAGTACTGGCCGAACAGTGCATAGACGATAGCGAAGGTCGCCAGCCCGGGAATGAAATACCCCGTGGTGCGGCGTGCGGCTTCAAACAGCACGCCGATGCCGATCACCGCCATCACGTAGTCGGTGGTATTGGGAATGCTTTTGCGCACCACGTGCAAGTCCAGATAGCTGGCGTAGAAATAGCCGTAGCTGACCAGCGTCAGGATAATGAACAGGTAGTCCCAGCGGTTGAATTTGCTGGTGGCGTGGCGGCGTGATACCGGAAACAGTATGAAGCCCAGGATTAAGATACCGCTGAGAAACGTGGTATTGCGATAAAACTCCTGGGTATTCGACAGTGCATTGGCATAAATGGCGTAAGCGGAAATCGCAATGGCCAGCACCGTGGCCAACTGCAAATAGATACCGCTCAGCGGGCGACTACCGGCCCCGGCTTCTTTGTCCAGATCGACGGCATTTTGCGGCGACAGGTTGTTAGTGCTCATACGACCTCCTTATCGATTGACGGCAAGCGCTGCCGCTTCCGGTGGGATCAGATAGTCGGGCACGCTGACCCCGGCCTCGAGATAATATTTATAAGCGCCCATATGCAGCGGCACAGAGACGCCTTTCAGCGCATTCTCCAGCGAAATGTATTTGGCGGCGCTGTGGACCTGATGCACTTCCGGCAGGTTTTCAAACAGGGTTTTGGTCAGGTCATACACCAGCTTTTCATCAAGGCCATTGAGCGCGACCAAAATATTGGGCTGGGCGATAGTGGAAACCGCCTTACTCTGCCGTGGGTAGGTATCGGCTTTAATATCAAAACGGAACCAGGAATTGGCGATGGCGTTGATGTTGGCCAACTGTTCATCGGTGACGTTGAGGATGCGTGAGGGCACGCCGCTGGCGAACATGTCGGTTACCGCTGCCGCCGGTACCCCGGCAGGCAGGGCGCCGCCGTCGAGTCGCCCGTCACGCATGGCTGAAACGGTGTCGCCGTAACCCAGATATTCCGGCGTCAGCGATTTCTTGCTCAGGTTAACCCCTTGCAAAATGATCAGCGTGGACTGCTCGGTGCCGCTGGCCTGTGGGCCAACTGAGAAACGGCTGCCGGCGATGTCATTCAAGGTGCCGTCCTTGACTTTGTTTTCCAGCATCACAAAGTGTTCTACGTTCGGCCACAGCATCGAGATGGAACGCAGATGGCCGTAGGCGCGGCCTTCAAAGTTGCGTACGCCCTGGTAGGCTTCGACGGCGATCAGGCTTTGCAGGATCGCCAGCTGCGCCTCGTTTTTCTGCAGCAGATCGATATTCTCTATCGATCCCGCAGAGGATTGCCCGCTGACCTGGATGCCGTTCTGCTTCAGGCGGTTGCTCCAGACATTGGCCAGCCCGACGCCCATCGGGTAATAGGTGCCGCCGGTGGAGGCGGTGGCTACGGAAAGAAAGGTCTTGTCGGCATTCTCCACCTTGCCGGCGACCGCCAGCGCCGCGACGGCAGCCAGAGCACCCGCAGCCAGCAACAGCTTGATTTTTCTATTTTTCATTATTTTCACCCGAGATTTTTGAAACAAATAGAAAACATTTACGCAAACTTGTATACAACATTGCAGCTTTTATCACCTAACAAGCATTGTTTGATTTGTGATCAAGGTGGGTGAAAGGTGTTCAAAAAATGGCGGGAAATGTGAGGGAGGATGGGATAACCCCGTGACGGTTGCCACGGGGGAAATGCAGATTACCAACCTTTAACGGCATCGCCCTTGTAGATTTCGGCGGCGCTGGCGGCAACTTCATCGGTCTGATAGGCCTTGATCAGATTCTTCACGTTTTCGTTGTTTTGGTTATCCACCCGAGTGGCGAAAACATTGACGTAAGGCGAATCTTTGTCTTCGACAAACAGCCCGTTCTTGGCGGGCGACAGACCAATTTGGCTGGAGTAGTTGGTGTTGATGATCGCCAGGGCGATCTGTTTGTCGTCTAACGCACGCGGCAACTGAGGCGCTTCAATCTCGACGATTTTCAATTTCTTCGGATTACTGACGATATCCAATGAGGTAGGCAGCAGCCCGACGCCCTCTTTCAGCACAATCAGCCCCTGTTTTTGCAACAGCAGCAGCGAACGGCCGAGGTTGGTCGGGTCATTGGGCACCGCAACCTGGGCACCGTCAGGCAGTTGGCTGAGCGACGTGATTTTTTTGGAATAACCGGCGATGGGATAAACGAAAGTATTGCCTACCGCCACCAGTTTGTAGCCGCGCTCCTGGATCTGTTTTTCCAGATAAGGCTTGTGCTGGAAGGAGTTGATGTCGAGATCGCCATTATTCAGCGCTTCGTTGGGCAACACGTAATCATTGAAGGTCACCACTTCCACATCCAGATCGTATTTCTGTTTGGCGATTTTCTGTACGGTTGCCCACATAGCCTGATCGATGCCGGAGCTGATGCCGACTTTGATGTGATGCTTATCTTGTTCCGTCGGTCCACAGGCAGTCAGCAGCAGGCTGCTTGTTACCGCCAGCGCCGCGGCGAGTTTTTTCAGCGTAAATGTCATTTCCCAGAGTCCTTGTCAAAATAGCCTGCTGGTTATTGCAGGCTGAAGAGTGGCACTGACTCTAGATAATCGGCTGGCTAAAATAAAATACTGATTCTCTATGATTAATAGCGATTTGCTATGAGGGATTTCAGGCTCCGCGGCTGCGCCAAAACAGCGCAAACAGTTCGGACTGCGTGTTGATGCCCAGTTTCGAATACAGGTGCTTTTTATGCGCTCGTACCGTCTCGATTGAAATCTGCAGGCGGCGGGCGATCTCCTTGGTAGAACAGCCTGCCAGCATCAGTTGGCTGACCTGGTTTTCCCGTTCCGTCAATTGCGCGCCGCCGGGCAACGACGACAGTGAGAAGTTGCTGTCGCCATCATCGCTGGCGTTTTCGAAACGCATCCGCTGGCGCATCAATGGCAGTAGCCAACTTTCGACCAGAGCCAGAATGCCGAGGTGACGATCGCTGTAGCGCCGCGAGGCGCCCAACGACAGGCAAAGCATGCGCTGCGGCTCCACCAGCAGGTTGAAATGCACCTCATCGCCGCCGACGTTATGGTTGAAATAGTGTTGATAGTATTCCGTCGCCGCAAAATTGGCGGGTGCGACGTCATCCAGGCGCAACAGCCCGGTGCGTTGGCGAGCCCAGGCGTCCAGGTAGAAAGGATCGAGCAGATAGAGGCCTTTCTGGTAATCGTGAAACAGCGCTTCGTCACTGCCGTCACTTTCGTCGCTGGCAGCCAGGATCTGTGGTGGATGCTGGGGAGAAAACAGCAGCGCCACCCAGTTTTCGAACGGGATATGCCCCTTCAACAGGCGCGCACAGCTCAGCCAGAAATCCGCCCCGTCGAGGTTATCGACCAGTTGGCCGAATGCCCGATGCCAGGCCAGCGTCTCGGGAGAAATAAGGCTGCTGTTACCCACTGATGTTACCCCTGTTATGGAATAGCCAGAACGGCTGTTTCGGGCATACTACCATTATTATTACTGTGTTCCGCGTGGAGGATAAAATGGAAATAACCCTGGCCCAATTGCCCTGTCGTGAAGGCTGCGTTGCCGACAACCTGGCGCAGGCCCTGGCATTCATTGAGCGTTACGCCAAGGGCGGCAACCTTATCCTGTTCCCGGAAACCCAGCTCACCGGTTTCGCTGCGGCGCAGGGTGACACCGATTATGCCCTGCAAAGCGACGGCGCGGAGTTGTTGCAACTGGTTCAGGCCAGCCGCCAATACGATGTCGCGCTGGTGATTGGCTTTCTTGAACGCACCGATAAGGGGGTGTTCAACAGTACGGTGCTGATCACGCCGGAGCAGGGGATTTATCTGCACTATCGCAAGACCCATTTGTGGCCGGATGAGCGTAATACCGTTCTTCGCGGCGATACGTTAGTGTGCGGCGTTTGGCGCGGAACGCGTATCGGGCTGCTGATTTGCTACGATCTTGAGTTCGCGGAAAATGCCCGGGCGTTAGCCGTTATGGGCTGCCAATTGCTGCTGGTGACGAATGGCAATATGGATCCCTATGGCCCGGTGCACCGCAATGCCGCGCTGGCCCGCGCGCAGGATAACCAGATGTTTGTCGCCATGACCAACCGCTGCGGTGAGGGTGATGGATTGCAGTTTGCCGGCGAAAGCCTGATTGTCGATCCGCTGGGGCGCGAAGTCGCCGGATTGGGCCGCGAAGCAGGGGCGCTGTCGGCCACATTGGATTTTACCCTGCTAGAGCAGGCTCGCAGCCACTACCGTTATCTGGACGATCGGCGCTTACCGTTAGCGCGAGAAGCGCAGTGGGTTGAAGGGGAAGAGGGGCGCCGGGGGTGGCCACTGGGGTAATCGGCCTGGCGTATCCTGTTTGTGCCCTGGTATACAGTTTGTTTTGACGGGGGATCCGCCTGCTTATTATGATGACGGAAAGCCCAACCGGGGCGCGAATAGCCAAAGGAAAAGACAATGCGATTTAACATGTGGCGCAAGGCGTTGCTGCCATTGGTGGTTTTGACTTGCGTATCAGCAGCTCAGGTTCAGGCGGCGGAGAGCGTGGCGGAACCGATCCCGAAAACGTTATTGGGCAACTGGCATATCAGCAAGATCCTGCCGACCCAAACCGTGGGTTGCTGGGATGAACAGCAGGCGAAAGGCCTGATCGGCGGCAAGATCGGTTATAAAGCAGGGAGTTTCACCTGGAACGGTACCGAGTTGAAAAGCGAGGGGGCAACCCTCAGCACGGTGGAAGCACAGGAGTTTGTTGAGGACAACTCCGGCAGCAGTTCTTATATCGACTTCCCGATGCTGGGCATCAGCACGCCAGCGGTTGAACGGGTGATGATCCAGCATGCCGATACCACAATCAAAGGCATTACCGATCAGGGTACCGACGGCGTACCGGGGGATAACGTGCTGGTAAAAGATGCCAACACGCTGATCCTGTCGGTGTGCAACGTGTGGTTCGAAGCCCAGCGCGTGCGGTGACCCCTGCCATCGGCTTATCTTGTCCTGCCCTCACTGCGTCAGCGCGATGCGACCGAAGAGGGCATGACTCCCTTGTGGGGTAATGGCCGAAAGCTGATCCAAGCGGCAAACCCGTTGATTATCGAAATAAATAAACTCTCCCTCATTCTCCAGCGTCTGGGTGGTTAACGCCGTTGCCTGGAAACACTGCCCGTTAACCAATTCAACGTTCAGCCGATAACCGTAGAGGCAGGCAATTTCCAAATAATCATGCAATTCGCAGTCTATCGGCCGGTAAGCTGTCATGACATCCCCTGGCAACCCTGCATTTTAAAAATGTAATAGCCCGTTTGGCTAATAGCCTGCTCCACCTCAGGGCTGGAGGACTCGCTGTGGCAGAATGCACAGCTGCTTTGGCTGATATTGTCCTCCTCAATATTGTTCTGTTTGAGGAACTGTTGCGCATAGTGTCTTGCCTGAGCCAGATCGTTGCTGTCGGTGAACACGTCGAAATGCAGATAGCGACCATCCCTGGTATGTACATGAGTGTCAAAAACATTGATATACATAGTTATTTATCCTTTTGCTTGTTTATCTGAATGTGATATTGGTGTCGATTCGATACCATAATCCTCGCATTTGATGAAAATCCTGTCAACGGCGCTTTTAGCCAAAATGACCGGTTGAGAGCAGAGCACAAGGGAAGGGGCATAAACCCTAAAGAAGCGTTTCAATATGAAAATGAGCGGGTAGAGCCGGTGATTTATTTCTGGCGTCACGTTTACCGAATTAATTTTTTATAAAATCAAAGCACTATCCGGGTTTGGAAAATAAAGGGGCGTTTGAAATCTTGGGGATATTTCAATGCCGGGATGCTTCAAGAAAATAGCCGCCGACTTTATATCGGCACGCTGATAGGCAAACACTATTACAGCTATAGGCGCAGGCTGGGTTATTCATTGATTGTTATCAATTATGCAGCGCATCTTCCTCTCTACTATTACCGGGCGACTGTCTATTGGATGGGCAATACCTTATAAGGATTGAAAATGAAAAAGGTCACCCGTATTGCGGCGATGTCCCTTACCGGCATTGTCTTATGTTATCTGGGGCTTTCGGGCTATGTTTGGTATCACGATACTCAGCGTACGGTGTACAGTCAGGCACCGCGATCTGCGCTGGAGAAGAATAACCAGATTCTCGGATTGCTGAGAGAAAAGGGCTGCGATTATTGCCATACACCTTCTGCCGATCTTCCCTTCTATGCCTCATTTCCCATTGCCAAACAGCTGATGGAATACGATATCCGCCTTGGGTATCAGTCTTTTAACCTGGAACCTGTACGTGCCAGCCTGATCGAAGATAAAGCGGTATCACAAAGCGATCTGAACAAGATTGAATGGGTAATGCAGCATAAGACCATGCCGCCGACACGGTATGTCGCCTTGCACTGGGCGGGGCAGGTGGATGAGCAAGAGCGCGAGACCTTGCTTGGCTGGATAGCGCAGCAGCGCGCGCGTTACTACGCCAGTAACGAGGCTGCCGCGGAACACCGTAATGAGCCGATTCAGCCGATCCCCAAGGCATTGCCTGTCGACGCACAGAAAGTGGCGCTGGGTTTTCGACTGTATCACGACCCGCGCCTTTCCGGAGACAGCACTCTCTCTTGTGCCCACTGCCATTCGCTCAATACCGGAGGCGTAGACGGCAGAAAAACGTCGATTGGGGTTGGCGGCGCGGTAGGGCCGATAAATGCGCCAACGGTATTCAACTCCGTGTTCAACAGCGAGCAGTTCTGGGATGGCCGTGCGCCAACGCTGCAGGTACAGGCCGGTGGACCGCCGCTCAACCCTATCGAAATGGCTTCCAAATCCTGGGAGGAGATCATCGGCAAGCTGGACAAGGATCCGGTACTAACCCGTGATTTTGTCGCCGCCTACCCGCAGGGCCTCAGCGGCGAGACCATTACGGATGCCATCGCCGAATTTGAAAAAACCTTAATCACGCCGGACTCACCTTTCGATAACTGGCTGCGCGGCGATGACAATGCCATGACGATGCAGCAGAAACACGGTTATCAACTGTTTAAGGACAACAAATGCGCCACTTGTCACGGGGGAACCATTCTTGGTGGGCGTTCCTTCGAGCCTTTGGGGCTGAAACGCGACTTCAATTTTGGGGAAATTACCGCCGCGGATATCGGGCGCATGAACGTCACCAGCGAAGCGCGCGACAGGCTACGGCAGAAGGTGCCCGGCCTGCGCAATGTGGCACTGACGGCGCCTTACTTCCATCGCGGGGATGTCGCCACGCTGGATGAGGCGGTCAAACTGATGCTGCGCTATCAGGTGGGTACCGAACTGCCGCAGCAGGATGTCGATGATATTGTTGCCTTCCTCGAAAGCCTGACGGGCGTATATACCCCTTACACCCAAAGCCAGAAATAACGGGCTGACGGCCCGCGTCATCATGGTATCTCCAGCCCCGGTAACGGGGCTGTTCCAACGGCAAGATGCCCGTTCGTCCCTCCGGTTTCTGAACTAAAATTATCCATAACGGGACAACAGAAATGTTGCCGTGCAAACCGGGGTCTCTATGAATCAATGACAGGAGGCGCTATGTGCTATCAACATATTATGATTGCCACCGACCTGAGTGATGACGGAAAACGGCTGGTGGAAAAAAGCGCGAGATTGGCCGCGGCGCTGCAGGCCAGGCTCTCTCTGATCTACGTGGATATCCACTACGATACTTACCATGCGGCGATTGGTTTTTCTGAGCGAAGCTACGACGGCGTACCTTTTGAAGAGAAGATCAAGAAAGAGCTGGAGCCGCTGACCCAGAATGTGAATTACCCGATCAATGAGGTGATCATCGGCCACGGTGATTTTATCGAAGAGTTGAAGAATGCCGTGGTGGATAAAAGTGTCGACCTGGTGGTTTTTGGCCATCACCATGACCTGTGGAACAAGCTGTTTTCCTCAACCCAGCATGCCATCAACCAATTGAATGTCGACGTACTGGTCATCCCGATCAAACAGTAGCCAGTTGATTAACCCTGCCAGTATTCACTCTGGCAGGGTGACGGACAGATTAGCGGGTGAAAAAGTCGTTATACAACATGTAGAGGTGCGCCGCGCTCCAGGAGAAATTCGGCGCGCCCTGTTGCATGCCGGTCAGCGGGTTGTAGTTCTCGCGGATGGGACCGTCGGTCATCAGCCCGTCGGCATGGTTGAAGAAAGCCTGGGCCATGGCGACAGCGTCGGCGCGATAGCCGTAGCTCTCCATGCCTTTAAGCCCGAAATACAACTGATCTACCCAGACCCGCCCCCGCCAGTAAATATCGGCACCGAACGCCGGATTGGTCAGCGCTGCCGTACCGAGAGGGACGTAGGTGTTGAATTCACGCGGATCCTTCATCACTTTAACCACTGCGTCGGCATGTTGTTGGCTGGCGGCGCCATTAAATAGTGGAGACCAACCTTCAGGCCCTTTACCTCGCTCTACGATGGGGTAACCGGCACAGCCATTGGGCAGCGGTTTATCCTCGATGCGGATGTCGTAGAAGAAACCGCTGGTGCTATCGAACATGCAGTTATTAATGTAATTCGCCAGTTTATCGGCCTTGCTGCGGAAGGTAGCGGCCTCGGCATTGTGGCCCAGAATATCGGCCATCTCGGCCAGGTATCTGTTGTCGCTGTACATGTAGCTGACCTGATCGACAGATTCCTGCAGCAACGAATAGCCGAGCAGAGTACCGTCCGCCGCACGATTTTCAGCAAACTTCACCTGCCAGTCCTGCCGTTTACCGCCCTGCGCCAGGTAACGGGCCAACTGATCCGGGTCGATAAAGCCAAAGGCGGCGGCGTCGTCACGGCCCGACTCCCAGGACGCGGCGACCTGAGCCGGGATTTCAATACTGTCGAAACGCCCGGAACGTACCACCCGATTATAGTTGTTCAACCCGGCAAGCTTTTGCTGATGCTGCCCGCGTTTAACGGTAAACAGCATCTGACCGTCCGGCGTGTTGTGTGCCTTGTCGCGCGTGGCGCCATACTCTGGCACTCCGTTGCCGTTATGGTCCCGGTTGCGCAACCACCAGTCGTGATAGGCGACCAGCTTCGGATACATCTCGGCCAGCCACTGTTTATCGCCGGTGGTGTTGTACACCTCCATCACCGCCCAGGCCGCCAGGCTGGGTTTGGTGTTGCGTTCATTCCAGTTGCTGCCATCGCCGCCGCGTTCCGGGCTGGGGTTATAGGCGATCAAATCGGGAATAAAGCCGGCATCCCACGGGCGCAGCGGGTCGTCTGGCTGGATCTGGAAAGCGAACACCGCACGGATATTATCCCTGGCGACGTTGGGATTAAAATGCGCCATTGCGTACGCCTGCTTCCAGGTATCCCAGGGCCAGGTCTGGTTGCCGGAAAACCAACGCCCGGTGACAGAAGGCGTCACCGAATCAAATTTCATCGCACCGGCGGCACCGCGCCAGTTGGCGTTTAAGGTTTCTATCGCTTTGACCGCCACGCGTTCCTGTGCCTGGGTGGCATGCGGATTCGACAGCCCCAGGTCGAGATAATTTTCCCAACGCTGCGCCGATGCGCTCATGTAGCGCTGGGGATCGGCGAGGATCGAAGCAATCTTGCTTTGTTCCTGCTGGACTTCTGCGGCGGTGAGCAGGTGAGAGTAGGTGGTATAGAAGGTGGTGGAGCCGGAAATCGTGGCTTTGGCGATAAACCTATGGCCATTGACCGTCGTTTGCTGCGGCAGCGATTTATGAATTTGGTATTCGGACTCGCCGGAGGTCATCAGTTGTGAAGCCGCGCGCACCTTGCCGAAGGTAACCCGCAGGCCGTCCCTGGTCGGCAACAGCTGCCGCGTATAGTCGGGGAATGCCTGCTCGATGGTTGGCGGGGACTGCGGTTTTTGTTGTTTGGCATAGTATTTTTCCAACAGTTCGCCATCCCACACCAGTTCCAGCGGCGTATCGCTAGTGATTTGGGTTTCGAGCAGTGAAGTGCGGGCAGTAGCGAATCGCAGCGTCAGTTTAACCGTGATCCCTGGGGCGGTAAGCCGCTGGATCAGCGCGCCGGGGATGCTGTAGGCGGTCATGCTGAAGTGGATTTTCTCCCCGTTTTTATACAGGCTGAGCCGGTCGAAGTTATTGGCCATAAAGTTAATGTATTCTTCGGTGAGCAACGCCGGACCCGGGAAGCCGCCCATGCCTTCCGGGCTGTTTGGCAGCAAATGACCATGCCAGGCGCCAAGATCAAAAAACGGATTAAAGCGTTGGTGTTCATCGAAATCGTAATCGAGCATGTAGTGTGGGGCACCGCTGCGATTAATCACGTTTTTATAGGCTTCCGCCCGCAGGGGGCTTTCGTTACCCGGGTGAGAGATGCAGCCTGGTATCGTCAGGGCCGCGGAGATAGCCAGGGCCAGAGACGGCAGTTTATTAATCATCTTCATTATGTTTGCCTTTATGCGTTACCAATAAAAATACTGCATCAGAAACACCGAGTTGCTGGCGTCGGTGCTGTCGTTGGTCATATAAAATTTGCTGTCCAACGCGGTGGCCAGCTTGCCGCCGGCATATTCGTACCAGATTCCGGCCTGCGCGTAAGAGGTCGCGGTGTCCGGCGCATTGTCCAGCCGGTGGCGGGCGTAGCTGTAGGCCGTCGAGAAATACAGTCCCTTGGCGGCCTCAACCATGGCACTCAGCATCAGGCCCGACTCCGAGCCCGGGTGATTGCCGTCCCCCTTGCCGGTGTGCTGCCAGATCCGGCCGGCCAGATTTTTCCCTTTCAGCCCCAGCAAATAGAGTTGCCCCATGCCGTCGGTGATTTCCACACCGTTTAACAACGTCAGGCCTTCCTGCAGATCGTATTGCGTATAGCCGTTGACCATAGCCCGGTAGCGGTACTTATCCGAATAGCGGTCATATTTGCCAAAGTGCAACAGCGCTTTGCTCTCGTCGATGCGGCTTTCTGGCGCGGCAGTCAGGCTGTAGCGGAATTTACCGGTCAGGTTCTGCAGCTTGGCTGCATAGGTGAGATCGCGGGTATTGGGGATCACATAACCGTATTCCGGGGTAAAGTCTGCCCACCATTGCAAATCGTCCAGCGAAGAATCATTACGCAGGCTAAGCATCATTTCGGTACCGTCATCGGTGCGGTATCCAGCGTAAAAGCGGTTGATGCCGCCCTCAAACCCGCCCCAACTGTGGTCCGGCGTCCAGGCATTACCCTGATGGTCGGCCTGTACCGTCCAGCCTTCGCCGTAGAGCAGGCCGAACCAGTGGCCGTGCTTGATCTCCAGTCCGCCTTCGATATAGGTGCCATCGCTGTATTTGTGTTGGTGCTCCCCGTTTAAATAGACGCTGCCGCCGATACCCAACTCGCCGTAAAAGCGCAGGGCGGTCGGGCCGATATTTGTCATTTCGGGGGGCGGCCGAACGTTATGTTCCGCCGGCACCACGGATTCCTGAGCTAACAGCGGCAGCGGCAATATCAGCAGTAACGTGGGCAATATTTTATTATTGGATTTAATTTTCATCTGGACACGCATTGGGTTTGGGTCAATGGCGAGCCTGCGGGGGGACCCGCCAACTCGAACCGTTAACGCCATGTGGGCCGGCCCCATTCCCTGGGAGGAGATAAAAATACCGTCGCATAGCGGCGGTAAACGGAGAATATATTAGTAAATGTTTTAGTAAAAAGTACCGCAAAATCAGTAAATCGTTAACTTGATCACAAAGGGTGAAATGGGTATCTTCGCTACGGGCGTTGCGAACCGCAGAGCTACGCATAGCACCAGCTACCGCCGCGCTGGAGGTAAAAGGACGTTTCTGGCGGTTTAAAGGGGGGAGAGTATCGAGGCGTATACCTCGTTGAGCTGTCCCGGTAAGCTAGCGTTTTTGTCTATTCGTTGAGACTCTATGGCCACACTGAAAGAAATCGCAGAAGCTGCAAACGTGTCTGTCGCTACCGTTTCGCGGGTGCTGAATGACGACCCCACGCTGAGCGTGAAGGCGCAAACCCGGCAAAAAATCCTGGAAGCGGCGGAGCGTCTCGAATACAAAGTCCAGCCCTCAAAACGTCACAGCGGGCATCGGCTGACTTTCGCCGCGCTTTTCACCTATAAACAAGCCATAGAGATTAACGATCCCTACTATTTGGCGATGCGCTATGGCATTGAAACTCAATGCGAAAAGTTGGATGTTTCGCTGGTGGCCTGCTACGACTTCAACGGTGAAAAACCCTTGCCTGCGGCTGACGCGCTGCTGGTCATTGGCCGGCCGCAGCCTGCGCTTTACGAACAGCTAAGCCAGCAGCGAGTGCCGGTGGTGTTCGTGGACGGTGTCATCGACGATCCGCAGTTCGACTGTGTCAATGTCGATCTGACCAAGATCAGCCAGAAGGTGATCGACTATTTCCTCGAATGCGGTTACTCGCGCATTGGGTTTATCGGCGGACGTGACGATCCGGCGCTGGCCGATCAGCGTGAGCAAGCCTTTGTGGAATACGGCCGCTTGAAAAACGTGGTGCGGCCGCAGGATATTTACACCGGCGACTTCAGCAGCCAGGCGGGCTACCAGTGTGCCAGGCAAATGCTGGAGAAGAAGGGCGGTTATCCGCCAGCTCTGTTGGTCGCGACCGACTCTATCGCCATCGGGGTACTGCGTGCCTTGCACGAGCATTCGGTTCAGGTTCCTGGCCAGATTGCGCTGATCAGCGTGAACGATATCCCCACGGCACGCTTTATTTTCCCCGCATTATCAACCGTTCGCATACCCTCCGAAACCATGGGCGCTCAGGCCGTTAATCTGTTGACTGAGCGTATTCGTGACGAACGGACCATTCCATTATCGATCTTTGTTCCCAGTTCGCTTCAGTTACGCGATACCACCGTTGCCTGAAAAGGTCCCCTGTGCCCTATGCCGATTGCGGCAGCACAGGGAGGCCGAACGGCCAAAAATTAACGTCATGATTAAAAAAGACATTTCATATTTATTGTGATCCCGTCGTCATTAGGTAAATATGATCTGTAGTTTTTACTAAATATTTACTATCGTTCTCCCATTGAAAGTTGTCGGGAGACGTGACGTGAATAATTGGGAAAACATAGAAAAACAGTCAGAGAATCGCTTACCGCCGCGAGCGAGCTTCTTCAGCTATCGTAATGCCACGCAGGCATTAAGCTTCGATCGCAACGCCAGTGCGGCATTTCAACTGCTGAGCGGCCGTTGGCAGTTTCGTTACTTCGAACACCCTGATCGGGTGCCGGCGGCGTTCTATAGCCAACTGATGGCGGACTGGGGCGACATCACCGTGCCGGGCATGTGGCAGATGGAAGGTCACGGCCAATTGCAGTATACCGATGAGGGCTATCCCTTCCCGATCGACGTGCCTTACGTGCCGACCAACAATCCGACCGGTGCCTATCAACGCCAGTTTACGCTGGACGGCGACTGGGAAAACCAGCAGGTCATCATCAAGTTTGACGGCGTGGAAACCTACTTTGAGGTGTATCTCAACGGCCGCTACGTCGGTTTCAGCAAAGGCAGCCGTTTGTCCGCCGAGTTTGATCTTAGCAACTATGTGAAAGCGGGCGAAAACCTGCTGTCCGTTCGCGTCATGCAGTGGGCTGACTCGACGTATATTGAAGATCAGGACATGTGGTGGATGGCCGGCATCTTCCGCGACGTGTACCTGATCGGTCAAAAACGCACCCATATTCATGATCTCACGCTGGTCACGCGTTTCGATGAACAGTATTGCGACGCAGTGCTGGCACTGGATGTCGAGCTTGGCAACCTGAACCCGTCCGTGGCAAGCGGTTATCGCCTGCAGGCTCAGCTTTTTGACGGTGAAGCATGCGTCGCCGAACGCTGGGAAAATGAGCTCAGTATCGGGGCCAGTGCCCGCTGCCGATTCGAGATCCCGGTCAGCCAGCCGCAGCAGTGGAATGCAGAAAACCCTTATCTGTATCAATTGCTGCTTAGCCTGTATGACCACGCCGGTAATCTGGTGTCGGTGGTGCCGCAGCGCGTCGGGTTCCGTGAGATCGGCGTGCGTGAGGGGCTATTTTATGTCAACGGACGCTATTTAAAGCTGCATGGCGTGAACCGCCACGATCACGATCATCGCAAAGGGCGCGCGGTGGACATGGCGCGGGTTGAGCGCGACATCGTGTTGATGAAGCAACACAACATCAACTCGGTGCGAACCGCCCACTACCCGAACGATCCGCGCTTTTACGAATTGTGTGATATCTACGGCCTGTTTGTGATGGCGGAAACCGACCTGGAAAGCCACGGTTTCGCTAACGTTGGCGATATTAGCCGCATCACCGACGATCCTCGCTGGGAAAATGCCTACGTCGAGCGCATTGAGCGCCATGTGATGGCGCAGAAAAATCATCCCTCAATCATTATCTGGTCCCTGGGCAACGAGTCCGGTTATGGCTGCAACATCCGCGCCATGGCTAAACGCTGCAAGGCGCTGGATCCCACTCGGCTGGTGCATTACGAAGAAGACCGCGATGCGGAAGTGGTCGATGTGATCAGCACCATGTATTCGCGCGTGGCGATGATGAATGCCTTTGGCGAGTATCCCCATGCCAAGCCGCGAATTTTGTGTGAATACGCCCATGCCATGGGCAATGGGCCGGGAGGCCTGTTCGAATATCAGTCGGTGTTTAACCGCCATGCCAGCCTTCAGGGGCATTACATCTGGGAGTGGTGCGATCACGGTTTGCTCAGCCATGACGCGCAGGGACGCGAACGCTATCAGTACGGTGGTGATTACGGCGATTACCCGAATAACTATAACTTCTGCATGGATGGCCTGATCTACCCGGATCAGCGCCCCGGTCCTGGCCTGCGTGAATATAAGCAGGTGCTGTGTCCGGTAGAGGTCAGCGGCGCAGGCGAGAGGACGCCGGTGCTGCGAGTTAAAAACCGCTATTGGTTCAGTTCGCTGGCCGATATTACGCTGGTCGTCAGCGTGAAGGCCGGGGGGCGTCAACTGGCCAGCTATGACATCAAACTGCCGCACCTGCAGCCGGGCGAGTCTGAAGAACTGCATTTTCCTGAGTTGGCGCTGGGCACGCAAGAAACCTTTATTGACGTTGCCGTGTATAAGGACAGCGCCACCCGTTACAGCGAAAGTGGTGATTTGCTTGGGCAGTATCAGCATCTGTTGCAACCCGCTGCGCCGCTACTCATTGCGCCGCCGGGAGATAAACGCGCTTCGCCGCTGCAATGCCATGAAGAAAACCACCGGTTGGTGGTCAGCGGCGACAATTTCAGTCTGGCCTTCTCACGTCTGAGCGGTGAACTGCTCTCTTGGCAGGTGGCGGGGGACGAAGTGGTGGGGCGTGCGCCACACCTTTCCTTCTTCAAACCGGTGATCGACAACCATAAGCAAGAGTACGAAGGGATTTGGCATCCGCATCACCTGCAGATTATGCAGCATCACTTCCGCAGTCTGCGCTGGGAGCGTCAGGGCGACGACCTGGTGATTGAGGTTTGCACCCTGATTGCACCGCCGGTGTTCGATTTCGGCATGCGCTGCCGTTACCGCTGGCAGATATCGCCGCAAGGGCATATCAGCCTGGATCTGTCGGGTGCGCCTTATGGCGACTTCCAACAGGTCATTCCGAAGATTGGGCTGGATTTCGGCCTCAGCCGCCGCTTTGAACAGGTGGAATACTATGGCCGTGGGCCGGGTGAAAACTATCAGGACAGCTGCCAGGCCAACCTGATCGGCCATTATCAGCAGCGGGTGGGCGAGCTGTTTGAACACTACCCGTTCCCGCAGGATAACGGCAACCGCCAAGAAGTCCGTTGGCTGAGCCTGCAGGATGGCGAAGGCAAAGGGATATTTATTCAGCCGCGACGGCCGATCAACTTCAGCCTGTGGCCTTATAGCGCCGACATGCTGCATCAGGCTCAGCACATTAACGAGCTGCAAGAAAGTGATTACCTGACGTTAAACCTTGACGATCAAATTCTGGGCCTTGGTTCCAACTCCTGGGGATCGGAGGTGCTGGATTCGTATCGGGTTTATCTGTCGCCGTTCAGCTACGGCTTTACG
>Ga0302349_1000228_pt1 | contig 88533 bp, 76 predicted proteins | sample PhyAR1_FD_202176 | JGI IMG/M metagenome (GOLD analysis project Ga0302349, IMG submission 202176) | Leaf surface microbial communities from alfalfa plants in UC Gill Tract Community Farm, Albany, California, United States - DLSL A.R1... | ecosystem: Host-associated > Plants > Phyllosphere >... | reverse complement strand
GCTTTCCTCTTTCAGAGTCAAGCGTTTAATTTCGCTTTTCTCTGCCGGCGTTCTCTTAAGAACCCCGCTGACCCGGCGGCTTGTTTGCCGTTGTTCCGTCTCAGTGGGGCCGCATTATAGGGAGAAATTGAGAACCCGCAAGCATAATTCTGAAAAATATTTTCGTTCGCTCATTTTCCAGGCAACTTGCCGTATTACCGCCCTATTTGCGTGAAAGTTGCGCGATTTCTTTGGCAAAACCCGCCACCTGCTCCCAATCGGTATACACCACTTCTTTACTTGTATCGGTCTCGCCGCCGGTCATCTTCATTATCAAACGAATCATAAAGCGATCGAACCAGCCGTAGCGTGGGTAGCGCAGCGCCCCAGCAAATACTGCGCAGATATCCGGCTGCCACGGAGAACGCAGCAGAAACTTGCGTGTATAGCTGTTGGTCTGCGGGGAACGTTTCTCCGGCTTACGGGCCACCAGGTTTACCGAGAAGAATGCACTCGGCACCGCTCGCAATGCCGCAGCATGCTTTTTCACAAAGCGATCGAGCGCCGGGTGGAAGTGACCATAGCGAATAGAAGCACCAATGATGACGCTGTCATAGAGCTGCCACTCAATGGTGTCTGTACGGTTCAAATCAATCATCGCCGTATCCACACCCAGTTCACGCAACTGCGAGCAAAGGTAGGCGGCGATTTCGCGCGTTTGCCCATCACGGGTAGAAAAGAGCATTAATGTTTTCAACGCTGACTCCTGTTATTCGCGCCAGAATGTTGGGGTAAACAGCACCAGCAGCGTAAAGACTTCAAGACGACCAAATAGCATATTCGCGATCAGGATCCACTTCGCTATCGGATTCATGCTGGCAAAGTTATCCGCCACCACGCCCAGCCCAGGGCCGAGGTTGTTTAGCGTGGCGACGACGGAGGCAAATGCTGAGAAGTCATCAACGCCGGTGGCGATGATGGCCAGCATGCTAATAATGAAGACCAGCGCATAAGCGGAGAAAAATCCCCACACCGCTTCGAGAATACGTTCAGGCAACGCACGGTTGCCCAATTTAATGCTATAGACCGCATTCGGATGCACGAGGCGTTTGAGCTCGCGGTTCCCCTGCTTAAACAGCAGCAGAATACGAATCACCTTCAGACCACCACCCGTTGAACCTGCGCACCCGCCAATAAACGCTGAGCACAACAATAGTACAGGTAAGAACAAAGGCCATCGCGCAATGCTGTCGGTGGTGAAACCGGCGGTTGTCGCCATCGACACCACCTGGAAGAAAGCCTGGTTTAGCGTTGTCACCGCCGAAGCGTAAATATCGTGGAACCACAGCACTAAGGTACAGACAATCACAAGCGTCAGCTGTACGCCGATAAACATACGGAATTCCGGGTCACGCCAGTAGACTCTCAGGCTACGACCGCTGAGCAATGAGAAGTGCAAACCGTAGTTACAGCCGGAGATGAGCAAGAAGATAGCAATGATGGTGTTGATGGTTGGACTATTAAAGAAGCCGACGCTGGCATCGTGCGTTGAGAAACCGCCGATAGCGATCGTGGCAAAACTGTGGCCGATAGCGTCAAACGCGGGCATTCCGGCAAACCATAAGGCCAATGCACACGCCACGGTTAGCAACACATAAATCAGCCACAGCGTTTTTGCCGTTTCAGCGATACGCGGGCGCATCTTGTTATCTTTTAGTGGCCCGGGCATTTCTGCTCGGTAAAGCTGCATCCCCCCCACGCCGAGGATTGGCAGAATAGCCACGGCCAGCACGATGATCCCCATGCCGCCGAACCACTGCAGCATTTGTCGATAAAAGAGAATCGCGTGGGGTAAGGAGTCAAGCCCCACCAGCGTTGTCGCCCCGGTGGTGGTTAACCCCGAAAACGATTCAAAGAACGCATCGGTCACCGTCAGGTTAGGCTGCTCGGAGAAGATAAAGGGCAGCGCACCCACGCTCCCCAGCACCGTCCAGAACAACACGACAATCAGAAATCCTTCACGGGATTTCAGCTCACCCTTCTCCCGACGGTTTGGCCACCACAGCAGCGAACCAATCGCCAACGCGACAAAAAAGGTTTGAGTAAATGCGCGCCCGGCGCCATCGCGGTAAATCAAAGCCACCAGCCCCGGGAGGATCATTGTCCCCGAGAATAAGATGACCAGAAGTCCAACAATTCGAGTAATGGCACGAAAATGCATTTCCGGCGCGTCCTTTGATAATCAAAAAAATTCAGGAGGGGATTATTCGTCAATCGCTAACAAATGCAATGAACCACGACTAAAATCTGCCAGTCTTGCCGAAAATTCAGGCACTTTTGCCTGAGGAAGCGCCACTCGAAGCTGCACCGACGCCTGATAGTCGCTGGAAACAATTTGCCCCGAATACTGCCCGACCAATGCCTCAATACCCGCAAGCTGTCCGTATTCACATAACAGAGTATATTCGGTTAATGGCGTTTTGAGCTGCGTGATGAGCAGATTCAATGCTTGCTGTACGCCGCCGCCATAGGCTTTTACCAGCCCACCCGTTCCCAATAAGATACCGCCGTAGTAGCGCACCACCACGGCGGTGATTTCCCCCACACCGCTGCCCATCAACTGAGCGAGCATCGGTTTCCCGGCGGTACCTGCCGGTTCACCATCATCAGAGAAACCAAGCTGCTGCGAGTCATCGGGCCTACCCGCAACCCACGCCACACAATGGTGGCGTGCATCCGGGTGTTCGGCCCTCACCGACTCGACGAAGGCTTTTGCCGCCTCCACCCCATCAGTATGCGCTAACAGGGTGATAAAACGGCTCTTCTTGATCTCTTCAACAAAAGTGACCGGCTCAGCCGGTATTCGCCAGCTATCCATTACGCCAGTTTCAGGTCACGCGTCATGTTTTCAACATTGTTTTCGTGAATGACCACGTTATCTTCAATACGAATGCCGCCGAAAGGTTTGAGCGCTTCAATTTTCTGCCAGTTGAAGTGTTTGCTGAACTGACCTTCGCGCCATGGTGCTAGCAGGGACTCAATAAAGTAGATACCCGGTTCGATGGTCAAGACCATACGCGGCTCCAGCACGCGGGTGCAGCGCAGATACGGGTATTTCAATGGCGCCGCCAGATGCGTACCCGAGTCATCCTGCATAAAACCAGCAACATCATGAACTTGCAGACCCAGCGGGTGACCAATACCGTGTGGCATGAATGGCCCGGTCAGGTCGTTTTCCACCATGGCTTCTTCGCTCATGTCGGTCAGGATCTGATGCTTACGCAGCAGTTTGGCAATACGCTGATGGAACTGAATGTGGTAATCCACATAGCTGGTGCCGGACTTCATGGTCGCAATCAGCGCCAGTTGCTCAGTATTTACATCTTTGATCAGCTGCGCATAGTCGTTATCGCTGTGCGCGGCCCAGGTACGCGTCAGGTCGGCGGCATAACCGTTGTATTCCGCCCCTGCATCAAGCAGGAAACTGCGAGATTCTGATGGCGCACGGTGATCCAGTTTGGTGTAGTGCAGCACGGAGGCATGTTCATTGAGGGCCACGATGTTGCCGTAAGGCACGTCGGTATCACGATGACCTGTTGCCGTCAGGTACGCGAGGTTGATGTCAAACTCGCTCATGCCGGAACGGAACGCTTCTTCCGCCGCGCGATGCCCATTAACCGCCATTTTCTGCGCTTCTCGCATACACGCTAATTCATAATCGGTTTTATAAGCGCGGTAGTAGTGCAGATAATCAATCACCGGTTTCGGGTTGATGTTGTTCGCCGCAATCCCTAAGCCTAGCGCACGCTCTGGAACCGGACCAATATAGCCGATGTTGCCACGGGCGGCAGGCAGCTGGCTGCCAATACCGTCTGCTTTCGGCAGCGCAATCACGTCAACCTCTTCTGTCCAGAATGAGGTTGGCAGTGGTTCAACGTTATGCCAGTAATCCACCGGCAGATAGAACCACAGCTTCGGTTTGTTCACCCCGTCCACCAGTAGCCAGCAGTTCGGTACCTGAGTGACCGGCACCCACGCTTTAAACTGCGGGTTGACCTTGAACGGATAGGCGTGGTCATCAAGAAAAACATTCATCAGCTCGCCGGAGTGGATAAGCAACGCATCAAGCTTGAAACGCTCGAGTGCATTACGCGCCCGCTCTTGTAAGGTAACAATATGATTTTTATAGAGTGCGGCCAGAGATTCCATTATTTATCCTTCTGAATATTTACCCTCAAGTTTCCGCATATTAGCACACCTCTTCCACCCTGCGTGATTTCCACCGGGCGTGATCGCGCCAGCAAATATTTAAAGAGTCATTTGCATTTATTTAACACAAAATACACACTCGACTTTATCTGGTACGACCAGATCACTTTGCTGGATTCAGGAGACTGACATGCTCTACAAAGGCGACACCCTGTACCTCAACTGGCTGGAAGATGGCATTGCCGAACTGGTGTTCGATGCCCCCGGCTCCGTTAACAAGCTAGATACCGCGACCGTAGCCAGCCTCGGCCAGGCGCTCGACGTCCTCGAAAAACAAAAAGAGCTCAAGGGGCTGCTGCTGCGCTCTGAAAAGGCGGCTTTTATTGTCGGCGCGGATATTACCGAATTCCTTTCGCTGTTCCTAGTGCCTGAAGAACAGTTCAGCCAGTGGCTGCATTTTGCCAATAGCGTCTTTAATCGTCTGGAAGATTTGCCAGTTCCGACCCTTTCCGCCATTAACGGTTATGCGCTGGGAGGCGGCTGTGAATGCGTGCTGGCGACCGACTACCGTCTGGCGACGCCGGATCTGCGTATCGGCTTACCGGAAACGAAGCTGGGCATTATGCCGGGCTTTGGCGGTTCCGTACGTTTGCCGCGCCTGTTGGGTGCCGACAGCGCACTGGAAATTATCGCGGCTGGTAAAGATGTCAGCGCTGAGCAAGCGCTGAAACTCGGATTGGTTGATGGCGTGGTGAAACCGGAGAAACTGTTCGACGGCGCGCTGGCGGTACTGCGCCAGGCGATCAACGGCGATCTCGACTGGAAAGCCAAACGTCAGCCTAAGCTTGAACCTCTCAAGCTCAGCAAGATTGAAGCCACCATGAGCTTCACCATCGCCAAAGGCATGGTGATGCAGACGGCGGGTAAACACTACCCGGCGCCAATTACGGCGGTGAAAACCATTGAAGCGGCGGCGCGTTTTGGTCGTGAAGAAGCGCTGAGTCTGGAAAACAAAAGTTTTGTCCCACTGGCCCATTCTAATGAAGCCCGTGCGCTGGTCGGTATTTTCCTCAACGACCAATTTGTGAAAGGTCAGGCGAAGAAACTGACGAAAAACACCGAACCCCCAAAACATGCTGCCGTACTGGGTGCAGGCATTATGGGCGGCGGGATTGCTTACCAGTCGGCCTGGAAGGGCGTGCCGGTAATCATGAAGGATATCAACGAAAAATCACTGACGCTTGGCATGAATGAGGCTAGCAAACTGCTCAACAAGCAGCTAGAGCGCGGTAAAATTAATGGTCTTAAGCTCGCGAGCGTTATCTCGACGATTCAACCGACGCTGGAATACGCAGGCTTTGATCGTGTAGATGTTGTCGTCGAGGCGGTGGTAGAAAACCCGAAAGTGAAAAAAGCGGTGCTGGCCGAAACCGAGCAGAAAGTCCGCCCGGATACCGTACTGGCTTCAAACACGTCGACCATTCCGATTGGTGAGCTGGCGGATGTGCTTGAGCGCCCGGAAAACTTCTGCGGTATGCACTTCTTTAATCCGGTGCACCGGATGCCACTGGTTGAGATTATCCGCGGCAAGAAAACCTCAGATAGCACCATCGCCAAAGTGGTCGCATGGGCGAGCAAAATGGGCAAAACGCCGATTGTGGTTAACGACTGCCCAGGCTTCTTCGTTAACCGCGTGCTGTTCCCATATTTCGCCGGTTTTAGCCAGTTACTGCGCGACGGTGCGGACTTCCGCAAGGTCGATAAAGTGATGGAGAAACAGTTCGGTTGGCCAATGGGCCCAGCCTACCTGCTCGACGTCGTCGGTATTGATACCGCCCACCACGCGCAGGCCGTGATGGCCGCCGGTTTCCCGCAGCGTATGCAAAAAGATTACCGCGACGCTATCGACGCGCTGTTCGATGCCAGCCGCTACGGTCAGAAAAATGGTCTGGGCTTCTGGCGTTATAAAGAAGACAGCAAGGGCAAGCCAAAGAAAGAAGAAGATCCTGCGGTGGATAGCCTGCTGGCCGACGTCAGCCTGCCAAAACGCGACTTCTCTGATGAAGAGATTATCGCCCGCATGATGATTCCGATGGTCAACGAAGTGGTGCGCTGTCTGGAAGAAGGCATTATCGCAAGCCCGGCAGAAGCCGATATGGCGCTGGTCTACGGCCTTGGGTTCCCTCCGTTCCACGGCGGCGCATTCCGCTGGCTGGATACCCAGGGTAGCGCGAAGTATCTCGATATGGCGCAGCAATACCAGCATCTCGGCCCGCTGTATGAAGTGCCGGCGGGTCTGCGTGATAAAGCGCGCCATAACGAAGCGTATTATCCTCCAGTTGAGCCAGCCCGCCCGGCTGGTGAGCTGAAAACGGCTTAAGGAGTCACGATGGAACAGGTTGTTATTGTTGATGCAATTCGTACCCCGATGGGCCGCTCAAAAGGAGGCGCGTTCCGCAACGTGCGCGCAGAAGATCTTTCTGCCCATCTGATGCGCAGCCTGCTGGCGCGTAACCCAGCGCTTGAAGCGGCGGCTATCGACGACATCTATTGGGGCTGCGTACAGCAGACGCTGGAACAAGGCTTCAATATTGCCCGTAACGCTTCATTGCTGGCGGAAATTCCGCATTCCGTTCCGGCGGTGACCGTCAACCGCTTGTGCGGTTCCTCTATGCAGGCATTACACGATGCCGCTCGCATGATCATGACCGGCGATGCGCAGGTGTGTCTGGTTGGCGGCGTTGAGCATATGGGCCACGTGCCGATGAGCCACGGCGTGGATTTCCATCCAGGGATGAGCCGCACCGTAGCCAAAGCTGCCGGGATGATGGGGCTAACGGCTGAAATGCTTTCGCGTATGCACGGTATCAACCGTGAAATGCAGGACGCTTTCGCCGCCCGTTCCCACGCTCGCGCCTGGGCCGCAACCCAGTCCGGCGCCTTTAAGAATGAGATCATTCCCACCGGTGGTCACGATGCGGACGGTGTACTGAAGCAGTTTAATTATGACGAAGTCATTCGCCCGGAAACCACCGTTGAAGCACTTTCAACCCTGCGCCCGGCATTCGATCCGGTCACCGGGACAGTCACTGCGGGAACCTCCTCCGCACTCTCCGACGGGGCTTCCGCCATGCTGGTGATGAGCGAGAGTCGCGCACGGGCGCTGGGATTAACCCCTCGCGCGCGAATTCGTTCCATGGCCGTGGTCGGCTGCGATCCTTCTATTATGGGTTACGGCCCGGTTCCTGCCTCAAAGCTAGCCTTGAAGAAAGCCGGTTTAGCCACAAGCGATATCGATTTGTTTGAAATGAACGAAGCGTTTGCCGCACAGATCCTGCCATGTATTAAAGATCTGGGGTTAATGGAGCAGATCGACGAGAAGATCAACCTCAACGGCGGCGCTATCGCGCTGGGCCACCCGCTCGGGTGCTCCGGTACGCGAATCACCACCACCCTGCTGAACCTGATGGAACGCAAAGATGCCCAGTTTGGTCTGGCAACGATGTGTATCGGATTAGGTCAGGGCATTGCGACAGTTATCGAGCGCGTGTAAAAACGCGCTCGATAACGCAAACATTATCATTACTGTAGGCCGGGCAAGCGGAGCGCCCCCGGCAAACATGCCGGATGGCAACGCTGCGCGTCTTATCCAGCCTACAGCACAAAAAAGTTTAGTTGCCGTTCTTCCCGCCTGTCAGGGGCGGGTTTTTTATTGCCTATCAGATAAAGGCAAACGCATCGCCGAACAAGCGGTCTTCACGCGCCTGACGTTCATTGCAGAACAGGTCACGAGCAATCTTCGCCATTTCAAAGCGACCGGCGATGTAGATGTCGTGCTCCGCCAGCGTACCGTAATCCTGCAATACCGCCGTCAAAACGGTACCAGAACGTCCGCGCCAGCCCTCTTCCGGCTGCTCAACCACCGGTTCAACGCGCAGATTAGGGTGAGTCACCGACAGCGCTTCCAGCTCAGAGAGATCGTAGAGATGCTTCTCTTCGCGGCCACCCCAGTAAATCGTCACATCACGATTCGGGTTACGCGCCAGCGCGGTCAGAAGAATAGAACGCACATAAGAGAAGCCGGTACCGCCAGCAATGAGCACCAGCGGACGCTCGTCTTCTTCGCGCAGCCAGGCCTCGCCGTGTGGGATATCGACCACCACCTGACGATCTTTCAGAATGCGGTCCATAACCGCCATCGCGTACAGGTTTAGCTCTGAAGCACCGATATGCAGCTCAATGAACGCTTTTTCGTCCGGCGTAGAGGCCATGGAGAACGGGCGTTTGTCACGCTCATCCATTACCACCATCAGATACTGCCCGGCGCGGAATGAGAAGGCGGCGTCTGGCACTAAACGAACGCGATATACCGTATCGGTAATGGCATCCACTGAAGTCACTTTACAGCTTAAGGTTGTCATGCGCTCCCTCTGTCGGGTCTTTCCCCATCCACAAGTCAGGGAATATTTATCATTTATTGTCAGAAAAAATGGCCAGCTCGTCCCAGATGTCATCAATTCGCGCCGTAACGGCGGGATCTTTCTTGATTGGACGGCCCCACTCACGCTGGGTTTCCCCAGGCCATTTATTGGTGGCATCCAGCCCCATTTTCGACCCCAGACCGGAAACCGGCGAGGCGAAATCAAGATAATCAATCGGCGTGTTTTCTACCAGCACGGTATCCCTCGCAGGATCCATACGGGTGGTAATCGCCCATATCACATCATTCCAGTCGCGTGCGTTCACGTCATCATCGCAGACAATCACGAATTTTGTGTACATAAACTGGCGTAAAAACGACCATACGCCCATCATCACGCGTTTTGCATGTCCGGCATACTGTTTTTTCATCGTGACCACGGCAAGGCGATATGAACACCCTTCCGGCGGCAGGTAGAAATCGACAATCTCCGGGAACTGCTTTTGCAAAATAGGCACGAAAACTTCATTCAGCGCCACGCCCAGCACGGCGGGTTCATCGGGCGGACGACCGGTATAGGTGGAATGATAAATCGCGTCTTCGCGCTGGGTTATGTGCGTCACGGTAAAGACCGGGAAACTATCCACTTCATTGTAGTAACCGGTATGGTCGCCGTAAGGGCCTTCAGGCGCGAACTCACCTTGCTCGATGTAACCTTCGAGGATTATCTCGGCGCTGGCCGGAACTTCCAGATCGTTGGAAAGGCACTTCACTACTTCGGTTTTAGTGCCACGCAGCAGGCCCGCAAAGGCATACTCGGAGAGGGTGTCCGGCACCGGCGTCACTGCACCAAGAATGGTAGCAGGGTCTGCGCCTAACGCGACGGAAACCGGGAAACGCTCACCGGGATGCGCCGCACACCACTCCTGAAAATCAAGCGCGCCGCCGCGATGCGACAGCCAGCGCATAATCAGTTTATTTTTGCCAATCACCTGTTGGCGATAGATACCCAGATTCTGCCGCTCTTTATGCGGCCCACGCGTCACCGTCAGCCCCCAGGTAATCAGCGGTGCCGCATCTTCAGGCCAACAGGTCATCACCGGAATGCGGGATAAATCGACATCCTCTCCCGAGATAACTTTCTGCTGACAAGGCGCGCCGCGCAGCCGTTTGGTTGGCATATTGAGCACTTGCTTAAACTGCGGCAGCTTGTCGTAGAGATCGCGGAAACCTTTTGGTGGTTCAGGCTCTTTCAGGAAGGCTAATAGCTTACCCACTTCACGCAGCGCGCTGACATCTTCCTGCCCCATGCCCATTGCCACACGCTTAGGCGTGCCAAACAGGTTACACAGCACCGGCATGGAATAACCTTTAGGATTCTCGAACAGTAATGCGGGCCCACCGGCACGAAGGGTGCGGTCGGCAATTTCGGTAATTTCCAGATGGGGGTCAACCGGGAGGCTAATACGCTTTAGTTCGCCCTGCTGCTCAAGTTGTGTCAGAAAGTCGCGCAAGTCATGGTATTTCATGGGGTAATTATTGGCCTCCTGGTAAGCGCCTCATTATACGGCGAATGGGTCCGTGATGCTGTATTTTTGTTAAATTAGGGTAAATAAAAGCAGCAATAATCAACGTCGCGATTTAGTCGCACTTTTGTTATGCTTCCGCGTTAAATAGCAAAAAAGAGTCATTATGCAAGCCTGGTATTTACTGTACTGCAAACGCGGGCAACTTCAGCGTGCCCAGGAACATCTGGAACGACAGGCAGTAAACTGCCTGACACCGATGATCACCCTGGATAAAATCGTGCGCGGCAAGCGTACGTCAGTCAGTGAGCCGCTGTTCCCGAACTATCTGTTTGTGGAATTTGACCCTGAGGTCATCCACACCACTACCATCAGCGCGACCCGCGGCGTGAGCCACTTTGTTCGTTTTGGGCTACATCCAGCCACGGTGCCGTCAACGGTCATTCATCAGCTTTCGCTTTATCAGCCCGATGACGTTACCGATCCGCAAACCCCTTACCCCGGCGACAGCGTTGTCATTACCGAAGGCGCGTTCGAAGGGCTACAGGCAATCTTTGCCGAGCCGGATGGCGAAGCGCGCTCTATGCTGCTGCTCAATCTGCTTAACAAGCAAATTAAGCAGAGCGTGAAGAACACCGACTTCCGTAAATCGTGATCTAAAAGTCGATATTAAACAACTGTCTGGCATTGTTGTCTGTGACGGTTTCCAGCCATTGCGCCTCTTCGCCGCGCCATTGGGCTACGCGTGCCAGAATATGCGGTACAAACGCCGGTTCATTGCGACGTGATGTCGGCTTCGGCGTCATATCGCGCGGCAGCAAATACGGCGCATCCGTCTCCAGCAGCAGACGATTAGCGGGTATCATCGGCAACAGCTCACGCAACTCTAGTCCCCGACGCTCATCGCACACCCAGCCGGTAATACCGATAAATAACCCGTGATCGAGACAAGCCTGTAATTCATCCCGCGAGCCGGTGAAGCAGTGCAATACTGCGCCAGGCAGATGGTCAAGCCACGGTTCCAGCAGCGCAAAGAAGCGATCGTGCGCGTCACGGCAGTGCAGGAATACGGGCATCCCCAATTCAGCCGCCATCGCCAGCTGGGCGCTAAAAGCCGCTTCCTGCTCAGCGGGCGTTGAGAAGTTACGGTTAAAGTCCAGGCCACACTCGCCCACCGCCACCACTTCCGGTTTATTCACCAGCGTATAGATAACTTCTGCCACTTCCGGTGACCAGCTGCTGCTATCATGCGGGTGGACGCCTGCGGTAGACCAGCAATGTTCAAATCGTTCCGCCAGCCGCTGAGCTTCTTCACTTTCATGACGATTGGTGCCGGTCAGCAGCATGCCGTGTACCCCCGCAGCGCGGGCGCGAGCAACCACCTCATCGCGATCGCGGGAGAATTGTGAACTCGTTAAATTAACACCGATATCAAACATCATCGCTCCCATATGACAACCGCCCTGACGGGCGGTTGGTTATTCTTCGGTTTCTTCTGCTTGCGCGTCTTCATCACGCGTTGCTCGCTTCCCGGCGTAGAAGCGGGAGAAAAACAGCCCCACTTCAAACAGACAGTACATCGGGATGGCCAGCAACGTTTGCGAGAACACATCCGGTGGCGTCAGCAACATGCCGACCACGAATGCGCCTACCAGCACGTATGGACGCTTCTTGCGCAGGTCATCCGGTGTGGTCACACCCACCCAGCACAACAAGACAATCGCCACAGGCACTTCAAACGACACGCCAAACGCAATAAACAGCGACATGACGAAGTCGAGGTAGCTTTTAATATCGGTTGAGACCAGTACGCCAACCGGCGCAGTGTGCGTCAGGAAGCCGAAGGCCAGTGGGAACACCACGAAATAGGCGAACGCCATACCGATATAAAACAGCAAAGTACTGGAGACCAACAGCGGCACGACCAAACGACGTTCATGCTTGTACAGCGCAGGCGCCACAAAGGCCCAGACCTGGTACAGAATGACCGGCGCCGAGAGGATAAGCGAGACCATAAAGGTCAGCTTAATTGGCGTGAAAAACGGTGACGCCACATCGGTGGCGATCATTGTCGCCCCCTGAGGCATCTGTTTAATCAGCGGCGCTGACACCAGTTGGTAGATATCATTGGCGAAGTACACCAACGCCAGAAAAATAACGATGACCGCAATAATGCAATTGAGCAGGCGTTTGCGCAGCTCAATCAAATGAGCGATCAACGGTTGAGTATCTTCTACGCTCATGTTTACGGTTTATCACTCGATGCGGGGGATGAATCAGGAACGGCAGCGGTAGCGACTTTCTCTTTTTCTACCGGTTTGACCACCGAAGCCTCAGGCTCTGGGGTTTCATCGCGCGGTAAAACCGGCTCCTCAGAGGGGGCCGCCTGCGGCGTAGCCGAGACCGGCTGCGCGGCGTCCTTATCCTTCACCACAGGGTTATGGATAGTATTGGCCTCGTCACTCGCCTTTTCAGGATCGTGCGCTGAGTAAGAGCGCTTCATGGATTCCGCCGCTTCACGCAGTTCGTCCATCGAAGCCTTAAGCTCAGGCGTCAGACTATCCAGACTCGCTTTCTCCACTTTTTTCAGGCTGTCCTGAAACTCCTGGAGTTTAAGCTCCTGCGTCAGCTCATTTTGTACCGTTGCGGCCAGCGAGCGCAGGGCTCTGATCCAGCCAACAACCGTCTTCACTGCTACCGGCAGGCGTTTTGGCCCCAATACCACGAGGCCAATAATAAACACCAGCAGCAGTTCACTGAAACCAATATCAAACACGAATTACACCTGCTCGTTGTCGTGGCGTTTCGCTTCGTCTTTTTTCGTACTTTCCTGCTTATCAGTAATTGATTGCGCAGTGAAGTCTGCATCCTGGCTCGGTTTGTCTTTCTTGTCGTCTTCATCACCCATGGCTTTTTTGAAACCTTTGATGGACGCGCCTAGATCCGACCCAAGTGAGCTCAGCTTTTTAGTCCCAAAAAGCAGAACCACGATAACGACGATAATCAGCAACTGCCAAATACTAATACCACCCATACAAGTTCCTCTGATAGATGATGAAATAATCAGCGTGCATTATACGTTATGCAACGCCCTGATAGCGACGCTAAATTCAGCGCGTCTTCCGCCAGCCTGCAAACCATACCACCAGACCGCCGGCCATAATCCATGCGGGTTTCAGCCCCCATTCCGGGCGGTAAACCAGTAATAGTGTACCGCTCAGGAGTAAAACCGCACCTATACCAAAGAGATAACGGGACTGACCTTGCCGGGTATGATGCGTCGCCATGTCCTGGGAAATCTTCGCCAGGCTCGCCTGCATCTGCTTACTTTGCCGCAGGCTGTCGTACACCAACTCAGGAATTTCCGGCATTTTTTCAATCCAGAACGGTGCTTTGTCTTTCAGCGCCCGCACCAACGCAGGAATCCCCACCTGATCCTTAATCCATGACTCAAGGAAAGGTTTCGCCGTCTTCCATAAATCTAACTGAGGATAGAGCTGACGTCCTACCCCTTCTACGTAAAGTAATGTCTTTTGCAGTAACACCAGTTGTGGCTGGACTTCCATATTGAAGCGCCGCGCGGTGTTAAACAGGTTCAGCAACACGTGACCAAAGGAGATTTCTGCCAGCGGTTTTTCGAAAATAGGTTCGCAAACGGTGCGGATAGCAAACTCAAACTCTTCAACGTTGGTGTCCGCCGGTACCCAGCCAGAATCAACGTGCAGTTCAGCAACCTTGCGGTAATCGCGATTGAAGAAAGCGATAAAGTTCTCCGCCAGATAGCGCTTATCCTCTTTATTCAGCGAGCCCACAATGCCGCAGTCGATACCGATGTACTGCGGATCTTCCGGGTGCTCATAGCTGACGAAAATATTCCCCGGGTGCATGTCGGCATGGAAGAAACTGTCGCGGAATACCTGAGTGAAGAACACCTGTACACCGCGTTCAGCCAGCAATTGCATGTTGGTATTTTGCTTTTCCAGCGTGTCGATATCCGACACCGGAATGCCGTAGATGCGCTCCATTACCAGCATATCAACGCGGCAATAGTCGGAGTAAACCTCTGGCACATAGAGCATCGGGCTGTTTTCAAAATTACGACGCAGCTGAATGGCGTTAGCGGCCTCACGCAGCAGGTTTAACTCATCGAGCAACGTTTTTTCATAGTCGCGAACCACTTCCAGCGGACGCAGACGGCGACCATCCGGCAGCAGGCGTGGAACCCAGCGCGCCAGACGATAGATAAGCTTCATATCTGCTTTGATGATCGGCAGAATATCCGGGCGAATGACCTTAATCACCACTTCCCGACCATTCTCTTTTAAGCGTGCCGTATGCACCTGGGCAATTGAAGCGGAAGCCAGTGGGTTAATATCAAAATCGTCAAACCAGCTTTCGACCGGGATATCGCCCATCGATTTTTCAATTTGCTGTTTTGCCAACTTGCCATCAAACGGCGCCACGCGATCTTGCAGCATGACCAGCTGGTCGGCAATTTGCGGCGGGAAAAGGTCGCGACGAGTAGAGAGCATCTGGCCGAACTTGATCCACACCGGGCCAAGTTCCTGAAGCGCTAATCGCAGGCGGTCACCCAGCGGTTTATCCTTATGGCGATTTGGCATCCAGAATAGCAGCCGACGCCCGATACGCAGCGGCAGCGTGATTCGCATTTTAGGGATCAGCTCATCAAGCCCGTAGCTCAAGAAGGTGCGGATGATAAAATACAGGCGCCGTAATTCTCCTGGCGTCATTTCTCCTCCAGTTTTTCCAGCCGTTTGGTGAGGGCTGCAAGCTCTCGCTCTACGGCCATCGCTTCTTCAGCAAACCAGGCCACTTCTAATGCACCCGGCGCAAGACGCCACTCTTCAGTGAGCGTTTCAGCCACATATCGCTGCTGGCGCGCCAGGCCATGCTGCAAAAACTTCATCCCCCCACGCAGCGCTTTACTGACGCCTTCGGCCGCAATATCTCCGGTATATGGCGCGAGCAGCTCCGCGGGGTCGAACTCAGCGAGGTCAGCCAGCGATACAAGATTCTGCACCACCTGAAGATCGCCCTGCACTTCGAGGTCGTTATTACGGATAAGCGCGGTGAGCTGCTGTCGGTTACGCAACTGCGGCAATACGCTAACGCGGGTGGTCACGGTACAATCGGCCTCGCCTTCCCATGCCCCCAGCACGTCAACCTGACGTTCGCTGAAAACCAACACCAGCGGCGAGGTGAACTCTTTAAGCTCAATGCGCAGTACTTTACCAATGAGACGCTGACGCGCAGGCTTCAATGCCTTCTCACGCCACAGCAGCGCGTTGATGGCGGTCTCAATGCTGCCGGTTACTAAGGGTTTCAACGGCATAGCAGCCTCTCAATCAGAATTTATAGCCACGGTGCAGCGCGACGATCCCCGCCGTCAGGTTGTAGTAATCTACGTTTTCCAGACCCGCGTTCTGCATCATCTCTTTGAGCGTATCCTGATTCGGGTGCATACGGATGGACTCTGCCAGGTAGCGGTAGCTGTCCGCATCATTCGCCACCATTTCGCCAATGCGCGGCAGAATATGGAACGAGTAGGCATCGTAGGCTTTACTTAGCGGCTCGATAATCGGCTTGGAGAACTCCAGCACCAGCAGGCGACCGCCGGGCTTTAACACGCGGTACATAGAACGCAGCGCTTTGTCTTTATCGGTGACGTTACGCAGGCCAAAGGAAATGGTGATGCAGTCAAAGGTGTTGTCCGGGAACGGCAGTGCTTCTGCGTTAGCCTGAACGTATTCAACGTTACCCACTACGCCAATATTGCGCAGCTTTTCACGACCCATTTTCAACATTGAGTCGTTAATATCAGCCAGCACAACGCGCCCAGTTTCACCCACGATACGCGAGAATTTGGCCGTCAGGTCACCGGTACCGCCCGCCAGATCGAGAACAGTCTGTCCACGGCGCACGCCGCTGCAATCAATGGTAAAACGCTTCCAGAGACGATGGATACCGAATGACATCAGGTCATTCATCACATCGTATTTTGCGGCGACAGAATGGAATACATGCGCCACCATGTCTACCTTCTGATCTTTGGCAATTGTTTGAAAACCAAAGTGCGTCGTTTCTTGTGAATCCTCAACCATCTCTATGCCTGCTTATCAAGAAAATGTTCATGGAGTGTAACAGATTGGACTCAATTGCCCTACGATTCCACCCCGTTACAAAATCGGTTGTATCGCTGAATTAACGGCGTTCTGCCGCTAACGGATTGTCATCATTCAACTCTTCATCGTCGCGCAGTCGGAACTCATCATCTTGCGAAGTCGCTTGCTCAACGAGATCCGGATTAATCTCGCGTTTGACCTCAACGCCAAGATGACGAAACGCCTCAGCCTGCGACAACACGTTACCCCGACCTGATGTGAGTTTTTTCATCGCCTGACGATAGTTATCCTGCGCTTTATCAAGGCTCTGCCCAATGGACGACATGTCATCGACGAAGAGCCGCATTTTGTCATATAAGCGGCTGGCGCGTTCAGCAATATGTTGCGCATTGCGGCTCTGATGTTCATAGCGCCACAAATTGGCAATGGTACGCAGCGCGACCAGCAGCGTGGTAGGACTTACCAGCATAATATTATTTTTCAGCGCTTCGCTGATCAATTCTGGCTGGCGATCGAGCGCCAGTAAAAACGCCGGTTCGACGGGAATAAACATCAGCACGTAATCCAGGGAGCGTAGCCCCGGCAACTGGTGATAATCTTTTCGCCCTAACAGCCGAATATGGTTACGCACCGCCGCAATATGCTCCTGCAGCGCGGTTTCACGGGTGTAGTCATCTTCGGCATTAAAGTAGCGTTCATAGGCCACCAGCGTCATTTTGGCATCCACGACCACGTCTTTACGATGCGGAAGACGAACGATAACGTCCGGCTGCATACGGGAGTTGGCGTCGGTATTAATGCTGACCTGGGTTTCATACTCATGGCCTTCGCGGAGCCCGGAAGCCTCCAGTACGCGGGTGAGTACCACTTCTCCCCAGTTACCTTGAGTTTTGTTATCGCCTTTTAGCGCACGAGTGAGGTTCACCGCTTCCTGCGCCATCTGGGCATTCAGCTGTTGCAGATTACGAATTTCATGCGCCAGCGTGTGTCGCTCGCGCGCTTCCTGACCGAAGCTGTCCTGAACCTGACGGCGAAAACCATCGAGCTGTTCACGCAGCGGCGTCAGTAGACCGTGCAGACTTTGACGATTTTGCTCGTCCACCCGGCGATTGCTCTGTTCAAAGATGCGGTTGGCAAGATTTTCAAACTGCTCGCTCAGACGCTGTTCGCTGTTGAGCATCAGGCGGTGTTTTTCATCGCCGTGCTGACGAGTGGTCTCCAGCAGGGTAGTGACTTCGCGCAAATCGACTTCGAGCGACGAGTTGATTTCTCGCAGGCTACGCAACTCATTGTTCAGCAGCTCGCACTCTTCGCGCCAGTGGGCATTCTGGGCAATGTTTTGTTTTGCCGCGCTGAGCTCACCGTACACATCGCGTTCTTCCGCCAACTGCTCGGCACGTTGATGCGCCACACGATAGCTCGCCGCTAGCCAGCCAATCGCAATGCCCGCCAGCGCCACTAACGCATAAATCACCACGGCAATATCCACAACGCCCCCTACTTAAACCGGTTATTCGCACAAAATAGAATTGTGCTGTATAAACGTCCAGTTTTAAAGCAGTTTCCTGCGAGCGGCTACGCAAAAAGAAAAAGGCCGAACAAGTCGGCCTTTTACGCAGGAGAGGAAACCTACAGCAGGCGACGCGCCGCTTCTACGACGATTTTCACCGCATGGCTTTCAGTCTGCTTCATAGTTTCTGCGTTTGGAATTTCCTGCTGGGTACGGTTAACGATAACGCCAGCAACCATCCCCGCGCGCAGACCCTGGCTTGAGCACATGGTCAGCAGGGTGGCAGATTCCATTTCATAGTTCATCACGCCCATTGACTGCCACTCTTCCATCGAGCCTTTGTAGTTTCTGACTACGCGGCCGGAGAAGGTGTCGTAGCGTTCCTGACCTGGGTAGAAGGTGTCAGATGAGGCGGTCACGCCCACGTGAGTGGTCGCACCGATAGCTTTCGCCGCTTCAACCAGCGCCGTGGTACAGGCGAAATCAGCAACCGCAGGATATTCCATTGGCGCAAAGTGCAGGCTCGCACCATCAAGACGGACGGATGCGGTTGTCACCAGCACATCACCAACGTTGATATGCGGCTGAATAGCGCCGGTGGTGCCTACACGCAGGAAGGTGCGGATACCCAACTGTGCCAGCTCTTCCACGGCAATAGAGGTAGACGGGCCACCGATACCGGTGGAGCACACGATCACTGACTTGCCATCCAGCTCGGCACGCCAGGAGGTAAATTCACGATGAGATGCCAGTTTTACCGGCTTATCCATCAGCGCGGCGATCTTTTCCACACGCTCCGGGTCACCGGGGACGATCGCAAGCGTAGCCCCTTGTAAATCGTTTTTAGTGAGGCCGAGATGAAAAACATCAGACTTGGACATAAAGAACTCCTCTGTGGTTTAAGTTTTGCAGAAGAAGCAAAAATGTACTTTATAGAAGACCATCACTTTTTTTCGTGACTATCATCACTAAGGGATAAAAATATTACATTAAATTCCACGCAATTAGTGATTCACATCACATTAACAAGTTATTGTGATCCCCTGCTGCACAAAAATACGCCGTATTGAGGCACTGTGATTCTGCTATGAGTTCATTACAAGGGTACGGAGAATGCCATGACAATCAATAAACAACCTGGATTTGCATCTGCTGCTTCACCCCATGCCTCGACCGCCATCCATACGTCCGATGAGGCGATTACGGCGGGAGAAACCTCCATCCCCTCACAGGGCGATACGCTGCCGGCTTATCAAGCCCGCCCAAAACATAGCGATGCGCCTCTCCCGGTAATCATCGTAGTGCAGGAGATTTTTGGCGTCCACGAGCACATCCGCGATATCTGCCGCCGCCTGGCTCTGGAGGGGTATCTGGCTATCGCACCAGAGCTCTATTTCCGCCAGGGCGATGCGAATGACTATGACGATATCCCGTCATTGTTCAGCGGTCTGGTATCAAAAGTTCCCGATGCCCAGGTGCTTGTCGACCTCGACCACGTTGCCAGTTGGGCGGCGCGCAATGGCGGTGACGCAAACCGCTTATCCATCACCGGGTTTTGCTGGGGGGGACGTATTGCCTGGCTGTATGCCGCGCACAATCCACAGTTGAAAGCCGCCGTGGCCTGGTACGGTCGCCTGACCGGCGACAAGACGCTCAACAATCCAAAACACCCGGTGGATGTGGCGGTAGACCTGAGCGCCCCGGTGCTTGGGCTGTACGGCGGTCAGGACACGGGGATCTCACTTGAGTCAGTGGAAACCATGCGTCATGCGCTGCGCGCGGCTAATGCGAAGGCTGAAATTGTGGTGTATCCCGATGCCGGACACGCGTTTAACGCCGATTATCGCGAAAGTTATCATGAAGAGTCAGCCAAAGATGGCTGGCAACGTATGCTGGCATGGTTTGCGCAGTATGCGGGGAAGAAAGACTAATCGCTTTTTCATACTGTAGGCATTGACGGCATGCAGGCCTGATAAACTACGCGCCATCAGGCATAATCGCGCATATTGCCGGATGGCGGCGTTGCCTTATCCGGCCTACGTCCACGGGTAGCCCGGCCAAGCGAAGCGCCGCCGGGATTTGGCTCCCTGACCTCCCCGGAGTCGGCGTAAACGCCTCGTCCGGGCTACCGTATTTTTACGCCTGCCGCAGGTTCTGCGCCGCTTTTACCATGTTCGCCAGCGCCGCGCGGGTTTCCGGCCAGCCACGGGTTTTCAGGCCGCAGTCCGGGTTTACCCACAAACGCTCCGCCGGGATACGTCGTTGCGCTTTCTTCAACAGCGCTTCAATCCACTCCACGCTTGGTACGTTTGGCGAGTGAATGTCATATACGCCCGGCCCGATTTCGTTCGGGTAGTCGAACTCTTCAAAGGACTCCAGCAGCTCCATGTCGGAACGTGACGTTTCAATGGTGATGACATCCGCATCCAGCGCGGCAATTGAATCCATGATGTCGTTAAACTCGCAGTAACACATGTGGGTATGGATCTGCGTTTCATCCTTCGCGACGGCCGCGTTGATGCGGAAGGCTTCAACGCCCCATTGCAGATAGGCTTCCCACTCGCTGCGGCGCAGCGGCAGACCTTCGCGAAGCGCCGGTTCGTCAATCTGAATAATACCGATCCCGGCGGCTTCCAGATCCGCCACTTCATCACGCAGCGCCAGTGCAATCTGCTTAGCGATGGTTTCGCGGGACACATCCTCGCGTGGGAATGACCAGCACAGAATGGTGACCGGGCCGGTCAACATGCCTTTGACCGGTTTATCCGTTAATGATTGCGCATATTTCGCCCACTCTACGGTAATCGCTTCCGGGCGGCTGACGTCTCCAATCACAATCGGCGGTTTCACGCAACGAGAGCCGTAACTTTGCACCCAGCCGTTCTGGGTAAAGACGAAACCGTCGAGATGCTCGCCAAAATATTCCACCATGTCGTTACGCTCGGCTTCACCGTGCACCAGCACGTCGAGATCTAAACGTTCTTGTTCCACGATAGCCTGTTTGATGTGCTCCGCGATCCCGGTACGGTAGTTGCTCGCGTCGAGATTGCCTTTTTTAAAGTCCAGACGCAGACTGCGGATTTCTGTGGTTTGCGGGAAGGAACCGATGGTGGTGGTGGGCCACGCTGGCAGATTAAAGCGCGCGCGCTGCGCTTCGGCACGGAGCGGATAAGCGCTGGCACGTTGGCTGTCCTGCGGGGTAATGGCTGCCAGACGTTTTTCAACCGCCGCATTATGCACACGAGTCGACTGTCGACGCGCCTGAATCGGCGCACTCCAGGCCTCCAGCGCAGCGATGTCGCCAGTATTCAGCGCATCCCGCAGTAGCGCCAGCTCGCCACATTTTTGCAGGGCAAAGGCAAACCAGCTCTTCACTTCGGCATCAAGGCGAGTTTCAACGCTGAGATCGATAGGGCTGTGTAAAAGCGAGCAGGAAGACGCCACCCAAAGCGGACGTTTCCCGACAATCGCCTTAATCTGCGCGTATTTTTCCGTGAGATCGGCACGCCAGACGTTACGTCCATTAACCAATCCGGCAGAAAGCAGCCAGTCTGCGGGTAGACGCTGGTGCAGTTCACAAACGTCATCTTTGCCGTGGACAAAGTCAACGTGCAGCCCCTGTACCGGCAGCGCGGTAATGGTCTCCAGATTCGGCGTCACGCCTTCAAAGTAGGTGGTCAATAGCAGTTTAACCTGCCCGGTCAACGCATCGTACGCCGGTTTAAAGGCGTCCAGCCATTCCTGCGGCAGTTCTAAAACCAGCGCCGGTTCGTCGATCTGTACCCACTCAATACCGCGTTTTGCAAGCTCTGCCAGTACCTGCTGATAAACCGGCAGGATGTCGTTAAGCAGGCTTAAGCGGTCAAACGGTTCGCCCTTCACTTTCCCCAGCCACAAATAGGTCACCGGGCCCAATAGTACGGGTTTGACGTGGTGACCAAGCGCCAGCGCTTCATCGACCTCATCGAGTAGCTGGGTCCAGGTCAGCTTGAACTGCTGGCCTTTGGTGAATTCAGGCACCATGTAGTGATAGTTGGTATTAAACCATTTGGTCATTTCTGCCGCCGCCGCAGGTTCACCGGTAGGTGCGCGGCCACGGCCAATGCGGAATAACGTGTCGATATCGACGGAGCCGTCTTTGTTCTGATGACGCGCCGGAACGTTGCCCAACAGCAGGCTGGTCGTCAGCACGTGATCGTACCAGGCAAAATCGCCCACCGGCAGCAGGTCGATACCCGCTTGTTTCTGTTGTTGCCAATGAAGAGCGCGCAGCTCACGGCCCACGGCCAGTAGTTCTTCACGGGAGGCGTTACCCGCCCAATAGCTCTCTTGCGCTTTTTTCAGCTCACGACGCAGGCCGACGCGAGGGAAACCGAGGGTGTGGTTTTGAATAGTCATCATATGCCTCTCTTAAGTATTTAAATCCTTTGGATTTTCAATTCAGGGAAGGCGGCAAGTTTATGAATCCCCGGGAGCTTACTTAAGTAAGTGACTGGGGTGAATAAACGCAGCAAACGCACCATAAATTTAAAAGACGAAGGATTTTAGCCGTCCAGATGTTTACACATCCATAATTGGCGGTTACTGTATATTCCTCAAGCGCAATTTGTTCATGCCGAAGTGAAGGACTTTCATGATCGAGATTAAACACCTGAAAACGCTCCAGGCGTTGCGGAATAGTGGTTCACTGGCAGCCGCCGCGGCGACGTTGCATCAGACCCAATCCGCCCTGTCTCACCAGTTCAGCGATCTGGAACAGCGCCTTGGCTTTCGGCTATTTATTCGTAAAAGTCAGCCGCTACGCTTTACCCCGCAGGGTGAAATTCTGCTGCAGCTGGCAAATCAGGTGCTGCCGCAAATTGGTCAGGCGTTGCAGGCCTGCAACGAGCCACAGCAGGCGACACTGCGCATTGCAATCGAATGCCATAGCTGTATTCAGTGGCTGACGCCCGCGCTGGAGAATTTCCACAAGCAGTGGCCGCAGGTGGAGATGGACTTTAAATCTGGCGTCACGTTCGACCCGCAGCCTGCCTTGCAGCAGAGCGAGCTGGACATTGTGCTGACTTCCGACATTCTGCCGCGCAGCGGTCTGAATTATTCACCGATGTTTGATTACGAGGTGCGCCTGGTGCTGTCGCCAGACCATCCGCTGGCCGCGAAAGTGCGTATTACACCGGAAGATTTAGCGCCAGAAACGCTGCTGATTTACCCGGTGCAGCGGCAGCGTCTGGATATCTGGCGTCATTTCCTGCAACCCGCTGGCATCAGCCCGCAATTGAAAAGCGTGGATAATACGTTGTTGCTGATTCAGATGGTGTCCGCACGGATGGGCATTGCCGCGCTGCCGCATTGGGTGGTGGAGAGTTTTGAGCGCCAGGGTCTTATTGTGACTAAAACCCTGGGCGAAGGGCTGTGGAGTCGGCTGTATGCTGCCGTGCGCGATGGCGAACAGCGTCAGCCGATCATGGATGCGTTTATTCGTTCAGCGCGGAACCACGCGTGCGATCATCTGCCTTTTGTAAGGAATGCGGAGCGACCCAACGCCGATGCACCCACAGTGAGGCCAGGATCACCGCGGCTCCTGTAAGGAAGCTCGGCCAGTGGGGCTGTTGATGCCAGATTGCCAGGTTAACCAGCAGCCCCGCAGGGACATGCATATTGTTCATAATACCCAGCGTGCCCGCATCCACCTGCGTCGCACCGTAGTTCCACATAAAGTAGCCAATTCCCGACGCCACGACGCCAAGAAACACCAGAATGCCCCACTGCGGCAGCGTCTGCGGCATTTTCTGCGCATTACCCAGCAGTGACCAGGCCACCACCGCCACTAAAAACGCGCCAAGGTAGAACCAGGCAAACGCGTTGTGCTGCGGCATCGGACGGGTTTCCATCAGGCGTTTATAGCCCACCATGCCGATGGCAAAGACGATATTAGAGAGCTGCACCAGGATCAAACCCGTCCAGAAATGGTTGGTGATATGGTCATAACGAATAATCCCCGCACCAATCACCGCCAGCAGCGCGCTAAAGGCATAGCTCCAGCGCAGGCGGCGCCCGCTCATCAGGTCATAAATCAGCGTGATGTAGAGCGGCGTGAGTACGGTAAACAGCAGCAGCTCAGAGACGGTCAGGTAGAGATAAGCGTGGAAGCTCAACATATACATGATGCCAAGCTGCATTGCCCCTACCAGCATATACAGACCGACGGTTTTCAGGCTGTGTCCGCGCGTGCGAAGAAACGGCAGGAACACCAGCGCCGCCAGTCCGACGCGAACCAGCACCGCGAAATAGCTATCAACATGCCCGGCAAGGTATTCGCCGTAGAAGCTGAAAGAGAAAGCCCACAGAATCGTGGTAATAATCAGGAGCGCCACAATGAATGTCTCTTAGGAAGATGAGCACGCATTGTAGCGAAGATGAAGGTTGACAACTGACCACTTAGTGACCAGTTGTCATTTTTTAATCAAGGTATAAATTGCGCAGGTAGTGCGGAACCGCATCATCAGCGTTAGAACCTATCACTTCCAGATCCGGGTGAAGATCTTTCAAACGCTGATGGGCACCTTCCATGATGCAGCCTTTACCTGCCATCGACAGCATTTCCGCATCGTTCATGCCGTCACCAAAGGCGATGCAGTCTTTCAGCGTGTAGCCCATCGCTTTTGCCACCGCTTCCAGCGCGTGGCCTTTGGATACGCCACCGGCCATCACTTCCAGGCAGGTTAGCGTAGAGAAGCTCACATTCACGCGATCGCCCCAGCGAGCGTTGATCGCCTGCTCCAGCGGCAGCAGCGTTTGGTGGTCGTTGCAGGTAAAGAACACCTTACTCACGCCTTCCGGCTCCAGCAGACCCGGCTCGTACAGCGTGTAGTTGAAGATAGCTTCTTTGAAGAAACGCATCTCTTCCGGGCGATGGCGGTTCATAAACCACTCATCCTCACGATAAACGTTGGTGACGATATCCGGGTTGGTATGCACCATCCCAAAGAGATCGGTCGCAATATCGCGGTCGAGGTTATGGGCGAAAACCTGCTTGCCATCAGCATCGTGTACGCGCGCGCCGTTGGAGGTGATCATGTAGGATTTGATCCCGAGGTTATCGCGGATCTGCCCAACATCGATGTAGTGACGCCCGGTCGCAAAGACAAAGTTCAGACCGCGCTCGGTCAGCAACTTTAGCGTCTCTTTAGCGTATGGCGTTAAGTGGTGGTCGGGGGAGAGTAAGGTACCATCTAAATCAGACGCAACAACCTGGTACATATTCGAATTTAACCTCTAAAGTGCGGCGCTGGCGCCGAATTAACGATGTCGATGGAAAAAATCGACGATGGCAGTGAGCGCGACTGAGCGCATAGCGTCCTTTTCAAAAAGGATCTCATGATAGGCACCTTGTATGACAAGCGGCTTACCGCCATCGCAAGGATGGCCCGCTTCGGCGCGAATTTCACAATAACGATCGTGCATGCGGTTATCGACGACACGTTCTTCTTCCGCCTGCACCAGCAGCACGGGGAAGGTATCCGTCGCGGCATTCGCCAGGATTTGTTCTCCTGCCAGAATACCTTCTCGCACCCAATGATACGTTGGCCCGCCCACGCGTAGCCGGGGTTCATCGGCATAAAAACGGACATTACGCCGATAGCGCTCGCGGCTATGGGTCAACGTATTGACGCCGAACGGTAACGCGTACCATCGGCCCGTTCCCATGGCATACCCTTCCCGAACACGCTGATGGCCCTCAGCCCAATCGAGAAGCGGTCTGACAACCCATTCCGGCAGACGCATGATAATACCGAACATCGGCGCACAAAGCGCGATGGCATCACAGCCCTGGGGCTTGCGTTGCAAAAATTGTGTCGCAATGGCACCGCCCATCGAGTGGGCGAGAATAAACCGCTGACGCCAGCGTCCAGGCGCCACTTCTTGCTGCCAGAAGGCCTCAAGATCGTCAACATAGTCGCTAAAATTCGCGACATGTCCCCGATGAGAATCCGACAGCATACGCCCGGAGCGCCCCTGGCCACGGTGATCGATGATTAGCACATCAAAACCACTGTGGAACAGATCGTATGCCAGCTCGGCGTACTTCACATAGCTTTCGATGCGTCCAGGGCAGACCACAATCACGCGATCGTGCGCCTCACAACTGAAGCGAACAAAGCTGACGGGTATCCGATCGACGCCGATAAACTCCGCCTCTTCCCGCCCGCGCCAGAACGCCATCAACGGGCCGGTGGTAAACGCTGCAAAGGCGTTTTCTCTTGTTTCCCAATCCTTTTGCTGTTGAAACATCGGGTTTCCACCCCTGTTAACCGCTGAAAATCATTTTTTTGTGGCGCCCAACACAGCGCCCACGCAATAGCGTATTGTGGCATAAAAACAGACAATCAGGGAGTTTCTCATGACCTTCGAATGGTGGTTCGCCTACCTACTCACATCGATAATCCTCAGCCTGTCGCCAGGTTCAGGGGCTATCAACACCATGACGACCTCAATAAACCACGGCTATCGTGGCGCGGTGGCGTCGATTGCGGGTCTACAAACGGGTCTGGCGATTCATATCGTGCTGGTTGGCGTAGGCCTCGGTACGCTCTTTTCCCGTTCGGTGCTGGCGTTTGAAGTGTTGAAATGGGCGGGCGCCGCCTATCTTATCTGGCTTGGCATTCAGCAGTGGCGGGCCGCGGGCTCTCTTGATTTGAAAACACTGGCAAAAACGCAAACTCGCGGCAAGCTTTTCCAGCGGGCGGTTTTCGTTAACCTGACCAACCCAAAAAGCATCGTGTTTCTTGCGGCGCTATTTCCACAGTTTATCTCCCCGGATCAGCCGCAGGTGATGCAGTATCTTGTGCTTGGCGTGACAACCATCGTGGTGGATATCATCGTGATGATTGGTTATGCCACGCTGGCCCAGCGTATTTCGACATGGATTAAGGGGCCGAAGCAGATGAAGGCATTAAATAAGGTTTTCGGCTCGCTGTTTATGCTGGTGGGCGCGCTGCTGGCGTCGGCGCGGCACGCGTGAATGTCACTCGCAAATTTTTGTTGCCACGTTGCTGAACAGACAAATCGGCTCGAGAGTACACGCATAGTACAAAGAAGCTGAAAATCCTTGCTGGTGGCCCGTTAACACCGCTGACAGAATGGCATTTAATCTTTTCATTCATGGATGAAAAACAATGCCAACAACGGTTACGCCGCATGATGCAGTCTTCAAAACGTTTCTCTCCCGCGCTGACGCTCGTTCAAAAACACATCCGCCTGCGCGATATGGCACAACTTGAAGATAAGCTCGCCAGCCTGTTCGTTTTAGGACAGCTAAGCGGACAACAAATAACCGCACTGGTAAACTACCTGATTCAGGCAGGACAGACACGGGATGTTCAGAAACTATTGTATGGACTGGCACAGCGGGTGCCGGAGCATGGAGAACAATTCATGACTATGGCAGAGCAGTTGAAAATGATTGGGCGCAAAGAAGGGATTCAGGAAGGTAAGCGCACCGCGACGCAAGAGATGGCGAAAGCCATGCTTGAGCGAGGCCTTGATAGCCACATCATCATGGACATTACCGGTTTTTCACAAGATGAACTTCAAAAGCTTACTCATTAATTTTTAGCCCACCCGTACCACACATCACCAGGTGGGCTAAACCGTTAGCGCGAAATAATCAGATGAATGCCGAAGCCCGCAAACAGGGTGCCGGCCACACCATCGATCCACTTCGCAGCGCGCTGATAGCCGCGGCGCATCGCCGGTAACGCAAACAGGCTGGCGACCACGGTAAACCAGGCTAACGTTTCAAGAATAATCAGAATAAAGATTCCCCAGCGCGCGCCGGTACCCACGCTGTCGCCTACAAACAGCGAGAACACCGAGCCAAAATAGATAATCGCTTTTGGGTTAGCCAGGTTGGTCAGCAGACCTTTCATAAAGCTGCGTCCACCTTGCGCCAGCTCAACCTGAGGCTCTTCTGCTACCGCCGAGGACTCTTTTTTTAGCGCCCCGCGCAGCATCTGGTAACCCATCCAGCACAGGTACAGGCCACCGCCGACCATAATGATGGTATGCAGCCACGCCATTTTTTCGATAATCAGATGCAGGCCGAGCAGCGCAACGCCCGCCCAGACCATCACGCCGCAGGTGATCCCCAGCACGCCCATCATCGCTTCTTTTCGCGAGCGGCTGACGGCAGTTTGAGACACAAAGAAGAAGTCTGGCCCCGGGCTCATCAACGCAATGATGTGCACCAGCGCTACGGTAAGAAACAGCGTAATCATGATAGACCTACCAACACGACGAAAAATTCGCGGAAAAATAGTACAGTGAGTGGCTATCCTGACACTTTTTCCGTGAACTGACTACTCTTCATCGTCACCATCGACATGCGCGCGGATGAGCGCCAGAAACTCGCGGCCAAAGCGCTCCAGTTTGCGCGTCCCTACGCCGTTCACGCTCAGCATATCGCTGGGCGAAACCGGCATTTGTTCTGCCATCTCTATTAGCGTCGCGTCGTTGAAGACGACATACGGTGGGATATTCTCTTCATCGGCAATCGCTTTACGCAGTTTACGCAATTTGGCAAACAGCTGACGGTCGTAATTGCCCACCGCCGCTTTTTGCATCACGCGCGGTTTCAGCGCCACGATGCGCGGCACCGCAAGCTGTAGCGGTAATTCGCCGCGCAGCACCGGACGAGACGCATCGGTGAGCTGTAACGCCGAATGCTGGGCGATGTTCTGGGTGACGAATCCCAGGTGGATGAGCTGGCGGATCACGCTCACCCAATGCTCGTGACTCTTCTCACGGCCCATCCCATAGACTTTAAGCTTGTCGTGACCAAACTCGCGAATACGCTGACTATTGGCTCCGCGTATCACCTCCACCACATACCCCATACCGAAGCGCTGGTTCACGCGGCCGATGGTGGAAAGGGCAATCTGGGCATCCTGCACGCCATCATACTGTTTCGGCGGATCAAGGCAGATATCACAGTTACCGCACGGCTCCTGGCGACCTTCCCCAAAGTAGTTAAGCAGCACCAGACGGCGGCAGGTTTGCGCTTCTGCAAACGCGCCCATCGCATTGAGTTTATGACGCTCAATATCAAGCAGCATACCCGCCGGTTTTTCTTCCAGGCAGCGCCGCAGCCAGGCCATATCGGCCGGGTCGTAAAACAGCATCGCTTCCGCCGGCAGACCATCACGCCCGGCGCGGCCGGTTTCCTGATAGTAGGATTCAATATTGCGAGGAATATCAAAGTGCACAACGAAACGGACGTTGGGTTTGTTGATACCCATCCCAAATGCGACGGTGGCGACCACAATTTGCAGGTCATCACGCTGGAATTTCTCCTGCACATCGGCGCGAACGCTGTTTTCCAGCCCCGCGTGGTAGGCGCCTGCGCTAATCCCACGGCTTTGCAGACGCGCGGCGGTGTCCTCCACTTTCGAGCGGCTGTTGCAGTAGATAATGCCGGATTTACCTTTCTGCTCCTGCACATAGCGCATCAGCTGATCGAGAGGCTTAAACTTCTCCATCAGCATGTAGCGAATATTCGGGCGGTCGAAACTGCTGATTTGGATCAGCGGATCGTTAAGCCCCAACAGGCGGACAATATCGTTGCGGGTAGTGTCATCAGCCGTCGCGGTAAGCGCCATAAATGGCAGAGCAGGAAAACGCTGGCGCAGTTGCCCCAGGGCGGCATATTCCGGGCGGAAATCGTGCCCCCATTGGGAAATACAGTGCGCTTCGTCCACTGCCAGCATCACCGGGTTCCAGTGCGCCAGATGCTCAAGGAAATTATCCAGCATCAGACGTTCCGGGGCGATATACAGCAAACGAATCTGCCCGGTGCGGCATCCAGCCATCACTTCTTGCTGTTGCTCGCGGGTTTGGGTGGAGTTGATACAGCCCGCCGCCACGCCGTTTGCCAGCAGCTGATCGACCTGGTCTTTCATCAACGAAATCAGCGGCGAAACCACCACCGTCAGGCCATCAAGCACCAGCGCAGGAATCTGATAACACAGCGATTTACCGCCGCCGGTCGGCATCACCACTAAACAGTCGCGTCCTTCCAGCACGGTATCGATGATGGTTTCCTGGCCCGGGCGGAATTGCTGATAGCCAAAGGTCTCCTGCAAAACCTGTTTAGCCAGCGATCCCTGATTCAAAACTTCCGCCTGTGCCACATTGACCCCATTCACCATAAAATAAAAACAGGCGCTATTTTCAGCGCCTGCGTGCCAAACTGCAACGTTTTAGACGAATTCCTTCGGCCACCCTCGCAACAAAACGAAGGATACGCTGTTAAAACAGATCGTTAAGCATTACACCGACGCCCACGCGGGTCTGGTTAAAGTTATAGTCGATAAGCGACTCACCGTAACCACTGTAGATCTGGGTGTAAAAACGCACGTGTTTGGTCATCGGATAGCTCACGCCAAGCTCTGCACCGCCGTAGCCGGTGTTCCAGTTATATTGCCCCTGGGCGCTGAGTACCGCATCCCCTAACTGGTAACCGATTTTCAGCCGGTAATAGCCCATATACTTGGTGATATCCGGGTTGTCATTAGTTTCACCCACGACGTACCAGGGCTTCACTTCTACCAGCCAGTTGCCATTTTGCGCCATCAGGCGGGTATAAAGGCGGTTCCAGCTACGGGAGGTCGGGTCAGAGCGACCATTGGAATCATGGTTGTAGCCCATTTCAACGTCGCGCAGCGTCCAGCCAGCAAAGCGATAATCCGTCGCGAACCCGAGGAACAGCTGCGGTTCATAGTTGGTTTCACGAAACGGCGCGGACTCATCGCTGTTGGAAAGCTGCCACCAGGAGCGCTGGGTATAAGACGCGGCGAGCACCGAATTATCACCCAGAATGCCGCGCCATAGCGGGAACGCCAGGCTCAGTTGGTATTTCACCTCATCCTTACGTGCATTCTCAGCCCAGTTATAGGTACGAATCGCTTCTTTGTTGAGATCGCTGGTCCAGGTATAAAGCAGGTAGTTGCTCTCATAAGGATAGAGCGTGAACGGATTATCATGCTCTTGCAGCAAGTTGGCGATAATACTGCCGCGTACCGCGGGCACGTCATGCACTTCTTTAATTGTTGCTTCCTGCGCAAACGCTGAGATAGGCAGCAATAGCGCCAGTAATCCACTCCATGAGAACCGCATCAGACACTTTCCTCTGAGATTTATAAAAACGATGAATAACAAAATGACACGTATTCTACCTGTTTGTGTAAGTCTTGCTCATCAAACCTTTCCAAAAGTAGAAATCATCGCGTTATGAGCATAAAATCAACATTTCATTAACATTGAATGCAAGGTCGCTATGTCTGTACAACTCACCGCTGATGCCGCTCTCAAGCTGGTTGGCGAAATCTTTGTCTATCATATGCCGTTTAACCGGGCGCTAAATCTGGAGCTGGAAGTCTACGAGAAAGCCTTCGCGCAGTTGAGTTTTAACAATCAACCGATGATGGTCGGCAACTGGGCGCAGAGTATTTTGCACGGAGGCGTGATTGCCTCAGCGCTGGACGTCGCAGCCGGTCTGGTCTGTGTTGGTAGTACGCTGACGCGGCATGACACCATTAATGAAGATGAGCTACGTCAGCGGCTATCAAAAATGGGCACCATCGATCTGCGCGTTGACTATTTACGTCCGGGCCGCGGTACTCGTTTTACCGCCACCAGCACATTGCTGCGTGCCGGCAATAAAGTGGCCGTCGCCCGCGTGGAGTTGCACAACGAAGAACAAACGCATATTGCCAGCGCCACCGCGACATATATGGTGGGATAACCGCCATAATCGCGTAACATTGTGTGACTTTTCTCGAAATGGATATTTCTCATGGATCCCAAACAGACGCGTCAGGGCGTACTTCTCGCCCTTGCCGCCTATTTTATCTGGGGCATTGCACCCGCCTACTTTAAGCTGATTTATTACGTCCCTGCCGATGAGATCCTGACCCACCGCGTCATCTGGTCATTTTTCTTTATGGTGGCGCTGATTAGCATCAGCCGTCAGTGGACGCAGGTCAAAACGCTGCTGAAAACCCCCAAAAAAATCTTTCTGCTGGCGCTGTCGGCGGTGCTGATTGGCGGAAACTGGCTGTTGTTTATCTGGTCAGTCAATAACCATCATATGCTTGAGGCCAGCCTCGGATACTTTGTTAACCCACTGGTGAACATTGTGTTGGGGATGATTTTCCTCGGCGAGCGCTTCCGCCGGATGCAATGGCTGGCGGTGATTCTGGCTATTTGCGGGGTGCTGGTACAGCTCTGGACGTTCGGCTCGCTGCCGCTCATCGCGTTAGGATTAGCGTTTAGCTTCGCGTTCTACGGCCTGGTGCGCAAGAAAATCGCCGTGGATGCCCAGACCGGTATGCTCTTTGAAACGCTCTGGCTGCTGCCGGTGGCGGCAATTTATCTGTTCGGTATCGCCGACAGCGCGACAAGCCATATGGGGAGTAACCCGTGGTCGCTGAATCTGCTGCTGATTGCCGCGGGCGTGGTCACGACGATTCCGTTGCTGTGCTTTACCGGTGCCGCCACCCGTCTGCGCCTGTCGACGCTGGGTTTCTTCCAGTATATCGGCCCAACGTTAATGTTCCTGCTGGCGGTGACATTCTACGGCGAAGTGCCGGGAGCGGATAAGATGGTGACCTTTGCGTTTATCTGGGTTGCACTGGCGATATTTGTGATGGATGCGGTGTATACGCAGCGACGAGGGCGTCGCGGATAAATCCTTGCCGGATGGCGCTTCGCTTATCCGGCCTACAAGTCATTGCTAACCGTAGGCCGGATAAGGCGCAGCCGCCATCCGGCACGGCAATTACAGCCAGTTCTTGCGTTTAAAGTACAGATACGGCGCAAGCCCCGCCAGAATCATAAAGATAATCGCGCCCGGGTAACCAAAGCTCCAGCGCAGCTCCGGCATAAACTCAAAGTTCATCCCATAGCTCGACGCCACAAGCGTTGGCGGCAGGAATACCACCGAGACCACCGAGAAGATTTTGATAATGCGGTTCTGCTCGATGTTGATAAAGCCCATCGCCGCCTGCATCAGGAAGTTAACCTTCTGGAACAGTGATTCATTGTGCGGCAGCAGGGATTCGATATCTCGCAGGATTTCACGCGCCTGCTCCAGCTGATTTGCCGGTAGACGCGCTTTACGCACCAGGAAGTTCAGCGCGCGCTGGGTATCCATCAGACACAGGCGCACCTTCCAGCCGATATCTTCCAGTTCAGCAAGCGTTGAGAGTGCATCATCGTATTCATCGCCCTGACGCCCTTCCATAATCACACGGCTGAGCTTTTCGAGATCGCTGTAAATATTTTCAATTTCATCCGCAAGCTGTTCGATTTTGGTTTCGAACAGATCGAGCAGCAGCTCGTAGGCGTTGCCGTCCACCATAAGCTGGCTACGCGCACGCATACGGTACAGGCGGAATGCCGGCAGTTCGCGCTCACGCAGGGTAAACAGGCGGCCTTCGCGGATGGTGAATGCGACGGTGGAGTTACCGGCGTGATCGTCCGCATCTTCATAGAAGAAGAAGGAGTGAATATGCAAACCGTCTTCGTCTTCAAAAAAACGTGCGGATGCTTCGATGTCTTCCAGTTCAGGGCGCGTGGCCAGGTTCTGGCCCAAATCCTTTTGCACACGGTTTCGTTCATCGTCATCCGGCTCGACTAAATCTACCCATACCGAACTGGCCAGGTGATCAATCTCGTCCGCTTCAAGACGCGTTAAACGATTTTTTTCCAGTTGAAATGCGCTCAGCATGACCGGGACTCCCAATGCAAAAAATTATCGGACAGCCGGTGGGCACACAGAAACTACAGAGGTTTCAGACCATTAAACAGCCTGACTCAATGCGACGGGATCAATACGAGTCGCTGACAACCGCTAAGGCTATCAGCATAAGAGGATAGCCTTAGGAGTTGTTCCTGGATGACAGGAAGGTGAGCCAGCATCTACTGGGTGTGTCCAAGGCTTTGTCCTCTTAGCGTAATCGTGCGCGCATGTTACGCCAGCAAAAAAACGGCGTCAACACGCAACGAAACGCTAACCGGCATTAATTACCTTCAATTCATTAAGGCTAGCAGTTCGTTACAAAATAATGATATTTTTCCGAAAGTTATACCGTTTCCAGTCTGGCGTAAGCTGCCACCAGCCATTTGATCCCTTGCCCCTGGAAAGCAACCTGAAGACGGCTATGCTCACCACTGCCTTCCAGATTGACGATAGTCCCTTCGCCAAATTTGGCATGGCGAACGCGCTGCCCCAGCTTATAGCCGGTATCGTTCTCTGTCATCGGCGTGCCCATGCGCTGATGGTTAACCGGACGGCTAACCGTGGCGCGCAGACGCACTTCCTCGACACAGCCTTCCGGTAGCTCGCCGATAAAGCGCGATGGGCGGTGATAGACCTCTTTGCCATACAGACGGCGCGTTTCAGCGTAGGTCAGGGTCAGCTTTTGCATGGCGCGGGTAACGCCAACATAGGCCAGGCGGCGCTCCTCTTCCAGACGTCCGCCTTCATCCAGCGACATCTGGCTCGGGAACATGCCCTCTTCCATACCGACGATAAATACCTGCGGGAACTCCAGCCCTTTGGCCGAGTGCAGGGTCATCAACTGCACCGCATCCTGCCAGGTGTCGGCCTGACCTTCCCCGGCCTCCAGCGCCGCATGGGAGAGAAACGCCTGCAGCGGCAGCAAGTCTTCTTCTTCATCGTTGTAGCTGAACTGGCGCGTTGCCGTTACCAGTTCGTCTAAGTTCTCGATACGCGTCTGGCCTTTTTCGCCTTTCTCCTGCTCATACATCATGCGCAGACCGGAATCTTTAATCACCCGGTCAGTCTGCACGTGCAGCGGCATGTCGGCGGTTTCCTGTGCCAGCGCGTCAATCAGCTCCATAAAGCGCTGTAATGCGCTTGCCGCGCGTCCGGCAAGGGCTTTTTCTTGCAGCAGCTCGCGACAGGCCTGCCACAGCGTCAGCTGGCGCTCACGCGAGGTCTGACGCACCACGTCCAGCGTACGATCGCCAATGCCGCGCGTTGGCGTATTCACTACACGTTCAAAGGCAGCATCGTCATTACGGTTGGAGATAAGACGCAGATAGGAGAGCGCATCTTTGATTTCCTGACGCTCGAAGAATCGCATCCCGCCGTAAATTCGGTACGGCATACTGACCTGTAACAAGGCCTCTTCCAGCACGCGCGATTGGGCGTTGCTGCGATAGAGAATGGCACACTGCTCCAGCGCGCCGCCGTTGTCCTGCCAGGTTTTGATACGATTGACCACGAAGCGCGCTTCGTCGAGTTCGTTAAACGCACAGTAAAGCGAGATTGGCTCACCGTCGACACCGTCGGTCCAAAGCTTCTTACCCAGACGCCCGTTGTTGTTCTCAATCAGGGCGTTAGCTGCGCTCAGGATATTATTCGTTGAGCGATAGTTCTGCTCCAGACGAATGGTTTCGGCACCGGGGAAGTCGTTCAGGAAGCGCTGGATATTTTCCACCTGGGCGCCACGCCAGCCGTAGATTGACTGGTCATCATCGCCGACGATCATCACCTTGCCCGTGTCGCCCGCCAGCAGGCGGATCCATGCGTACTGAATGTTGTTAGTATCCTGGAATTCATCCACCAGAATATTGGAGAAACGTTCACGGTAGTGCTGGAGGATATGCGGCTTGTTGAGCCATAGCTCGTGGGCGCGCAGCAGCAGCTCGGCGAAATCCACTAATCCGGCACGGTCGCACGCTTCCTGATAGGCCTGGTAAACCTTCTGCCAGGTTTGTTCCACCGGATTGCCGTAGCTTTGCAGATGATGCGGGCGCAGCCCTTCGTCTTTCTGGCTGTTGATAAACCACATCGCCTGACGCGGCGGCCACTGTTTCTCATCAAGGTTCATCGCCTTGATCAGGCGTTTGAGCAAACGCAGCTGGTCTTCGCTGTCGAGGATCTGGAAATCCTGCGGCAGGTTGGCATCGAGATGATGGGCGCGCAGCAGTCGGTGCGCCAGCCCGTGGAAGGTGCCAACCCACATTCCGCCCTGGGAGGTTCCCATCAACTGGGCGATACGGTGACGCATCTCCGCCGCCGCTTTGTTGGTAAAGGTCACCGCCATGATGGAGTACGGTGAGCAGTTTTCCACGCTTTGCAGCCAAGCGATACGGTGCACCAGCACACGTGTCTTACCACTGCCTGCCCCCGCCAGCACCAGCATATTGGTGCGCTTGGCCGCGACGGCTTCGCGCTGTTTATCATTGAGGCTGTCGAGCAGGTAAGAAACGTCCATTGGCACCGCCGGAAAAATAGAGGCCCAGTGATACACTGGGAATTTATACAGAGTTATTGGTGATTATATCAGCGAGGTCAGAGATGCCAACCGCGAAATCTCAATGTGCGGCAACAAACGACTATCCGCGGTCTGCATCAGGTCAGCATTTTCGGGTTTAATCCAGCACGCCTGCATACCGCAGCGGATTGCGCCCGCAACGTCGGTGGTCAGGTCATCGCCCACGTGCAGGATCTCGCTTAGCGGTAGATTCAGTTTTTGCGCCGCCAGATGGTACATATCGGCAAAAGGCTTGGAGCGCCCGTCGGGGCCCGCGCGCAGGACAAACTGGAAATAGTCGCTCAGACCGAACAGCTCCGGCTGAGCGTTACCGTTGGTGATCGCCACCAGCGGCCATTTTTGCGCAAGCTTAGTGAGCGTATCGTGGGTTTCCTGCGGTACATCAACCCGGCTACGCCACTCGGCGAAGTTCGCCATCGCCGCATCGGCGCCGTTGGCTGCCTCTTGTGCCGTGAGCCCGGCCCGACGCAGGCCGAACTCCAGCGCACGCCAGCGCCACTCGGTCACGTCGTGGTAAATTTCCGGTTCGCTTTTTAAGAGTTCATCACGCCAGCCTTGCAGCATACGGGCGTCAAAGTCTGCCAGCACCGGATGGTAGCCACGAACAAAGCTCACCGACTCTTGCATCGTCCGGTCAATGACCGGGCGGTTATCGTAAAGGGTATCGTCAAGGTCAAAGGTCAACGCGGCAATGGTGCCCAGCGGTCGATAAAAACGCATTATTTCTCCCGTTTGGCGCGTGGATGCGCCGCATCGTACACCGTAGCAAGGTGTTGAAAATCAAGATGGGTATAGATTTGAGTGGTGGAAAGGTTCGCGTGGCCCAGCAGCTCCTGCACGCCGCGCAGATCGCCGCTCGACTCCAGCATGTGAGTGGCAAACGAGTGGCGCAATTTATGGGGATTCACATGGCTATTGAGCCCCTGCTTGATGCCCCATTCGGCAAAGCGTTTTTGCACATTGCGCGCGGAAATGCGTTTGCCTAATTTCGACAAAAACAGCGCATCATCATCGCCGCCAAACAATCCACGTAAGTCCAGCCAGTGCTCAATCCACGTCACAGCATTGCGGCCAATCGGCAAGCGGCGCTCTTTGCTGCCCTTGCCCATCACCCACACTTCACCGGTATCTAAATCGAGATGTTTGATATCCAGCCCAACCAGCTCGGATAATCGCAGGCCCGCGCCGTACATCACTTCAAGCATGGCGCGGTCGCGTACCGCCAGCGGATCGTTAAGGTCGATATCCAGCAGACGGTTGACGTCGTCGACGTCGATATTTTTAGGCAGATGGCGCGGGGCTTTTGGGGCCGCAATCCCTTTTGCCGGGTTCGCCGGTAGTTCGCCCTGACTCACCATCCAGTCAAAGAAACTGCGCAGCGCCGACAGGCGTAGCGCCAGACTCGCGGCCCCCAAACCTTTACGGCGGCTGCGGGTGGCGAAGCTACGCACCATTGCAGCATCACATTGTTGCCAGTTCTGCATGCCCATGGCGGCGGCCAGTTCAATAATGGCATCAAGCTGACGCTGATAGTTCAGTAGCGTTATCGGGCTAAGCTGGCGCTCTACGCCCAGATAGCGCAAAAAGCGCGTGACGGCGGGCGCCAGAGAGAGGTCGGTCATACGCGTTCAATCCAGCGTTCCAGCAGGCCTGGAAGCATCAGCGCAATCTCCTGCAATAATTGCGTTCCCTGCCCCGGTTGGTAATGCTGCGGGTCACGGCTACTGAATAAGATAACCCCGAGATCGCCATCGCTGCCCATCATCGACATCGCCACGGAACCCACGGCTTTAGCTTCTGGCAACACCAGTAGCAGTTCTGGGCCGTTGAGATTGCCAAGATAGTGGTTTGATTGGCCTAAACGCTGAATGCGCAGCGGCTCGAATGCCTGGCGCGAAAGCACCAGGTGGGTGTATTTCGACGGTGCGCCCAAACGCCAGCGATCGGAAAACAACCGCAGCGATGCGCCCGCCAGCCCCAGCTCGCGCGCCCAACGGTGAAAGCGTAACAGGAGATCATCCAGACTTTCCGCACAGGCCAGACGATTTTGCAGATGCAGCAAACGGTAGAACAGCCCTTCATTGGCCGTTGCCTGATCCATCAGCTGGTCCATATTCTCTTCCAGCATGGCGATATAGTTGCGCGAGCGCGCCATGTGCCACTCCACCAGCGACACCATGCCGCGCACCGGGTGCGGCACGCGCATTTGCTCGACAACAGCGGCATTTCGAATAAAGAATTCAGGATGTTGCAACAGATAATCGACAACCGCACCGTCATTTAGCGCAATGGCTGCATCCTGTTGTTCTTCCCCGACATGTTTCATAGATGAATAAATCCGTCATAGACGTGTGCCGCCGGGCCAGTCATAAACAGCGGTTGGCCCGGGCCTTTCCAGGCGATATCAAGACGCCCGCCCGGCAATTCCACGCGCACTTCCTGGGCCAACAAACCTTGTTGAATGCCGACCGCAACCGCCGCACACGCCCCGCTTCCGCAGGCTTGGGTTTCACCGGCGCCGCGCTCATACACGCGCAAACGGATATGTTCACGCGCGACAATCTGCATAAAACCAATGTTTGCACGTTCAGGAAAGCGTTCATGGCTTTCCATGACCGGGCCAAGCGTTTCGACCGCCGCAGTATCGACATTATCGACCTGAATCACGCAGTGCGGATTGCCCATGGAAACCACGCCGCACAATACTGTCTGTTCCGCCACACGCATAATATAGGTCTTTTCCGCTTTGTTGGCGCGGAAAGGAACCTGTGACGGCTCAAAGTTCGGCTCGCCCATATTGACGCGAACCAGTTCGTCGTCCGTTACGGTTAATACCATACGGCCGTTTGCCGTGCTCACACGGATGTCACGTTTATTGGTCAGGCCTTTCAGACGCACGAAACGGGCAAAACAGCGCGCACCGTTTCCGCATTGAGACACCTCGCTGCCATCAGCGTTGAAAATGCGGTAGTGAAAATCCAGGTCAGGATCGTAAGGCGGCTCGACGACCAACAGCTGGTCGAAGCCCACGCCATGATGCCTGTCCGCCAGGCGACGAATCAGCTCTGGCGAGAAAAAAACATTCTGCGTTACCGCGTCGACAACCATGAAATCGTTGCCGAGGCCATGCATTTTAGAAAACTGCATCATCTACTCCAGTTGCGCGGAACAGAACGTATTAATTATTAGTAGTTAACTTGCGTCGGGCCGCCGGTATCACCACGGTTGTTACGATCCGGAGTATCGCTTTGTACCGGAGAGGTGACCGGTTGGGTCGGCGGTGCGGCCGTTTTATCCGCCGGAGGAAAATAGAGCGGGCCTTTCAGGCCGCAGCCAGCAAGGCTAAACAATGCGAGTAACAGCGCCAGCGGTCGAAAAATATTATTCATTGTGAAGATGCCTGTTGTTCAATGCTTTCTATTTTCTATCATCGCAGGAGAAGCCGCAAAAGCAAGTGTTAAGCGCCTGACTGCAACGTGATTTGTTTCACGCTATACTGCCGAATCACTAAAAAACGGGAAACAACCATGAACGACAGTGAATTTCATCAATTGGCCGATACCCTGTGGATGACCATTGAAGAGCGCCTGGACGATTGGGAAGGCGACAGCGATATCGACTGCGAAATCAACGGCGGCGTGCTCACCCTCAGCTTTGAAAACGGCAGCAAAATTATTATTAACCGCCAGGAGCCGCTGCATCAGGTGTGGCTGGCGACCAAGCAAGGCGGCTACCATTTTGACCTGAAGGGCGATGAGTGGATTTGCGACCGCAGCGGTGAAAGCTTCTGGGATTTGCTGGAACAAGCCGCAACGCAGCAGGCGGGTGAAGAAGTTAGCTTCCGTTAAGGCTGATTGCCGGATGGCGGTATAAACACCTTATCCGGCCTATAAACGCTGCGAAACAAGTGGGCCGTATAAAGCTAAGCCGCCATCCGGCACTAAAATTAAGAGAAATACTGCTGCAGCAGCGGCGTATTATCGTTGTCCTGATTGGACGGTGGCGGTGGTGTGATCGCCTGGCTACGGAATGGGATCACCTGCGTGCGGCCATCAACCTTCACAATCTGGTAGAACTGCGGCAGGTTGAAGTTGATAAAGCTTGAGCCGTAGGTAAAGCGGTCGTGCGACGATGAGTAGAAACGACTGACGTCACGCACCAGCTCCTCTTTACTGCCCTCACAGTGGTGATACACCTCTGCGCGGTTGCTCTCGTCGAGAATGTAGATATTAAAGCCCTGATCTTCGCCCGATGCTTCAAAGAAGAACTGGATAATCCCTTCGCTGGCAAAACCATCCACGACCGGCGGTAACTCCACATGGTTGGTCTCAACTTGTACCGACAGGCCATGCAGCTTGTTGTGCGAAATCGCGCCGTAGAACTCAATGGCGTTTTCCAGCTTCTGCACCGACACGTTCAGGCGCTCAAAGAACAGCCCCCAGGTCTGCCCGGAGACGCGCAGGGCTTTAAAGCGCCCGGTTTCATGACGGGTGCTGGAAAGGCGCAGCTCAATACATTCCGATACCAGCTGCTGTACGCGGGTACGAATTAAGCCACGCAGATGCTGGCTGTAGCAGAACACTTCAACGCTATCCGGCGGCGCAGCGTCCTGGTGCATTTTGCCCAGAATGGTTTTCAGCGCCTCAATCATCGCCTGTTCGCCGTTAAAGTGCAGCGTACGCACCTCGTTCCACGAGTTGCGGTACAGCAGGTCGACGCTGCCGACCAGGCATTTTTGATCTTCGCCAAAGCTGAAGGTATCAAGCTTACGGAAGTCGAAATGCACCACCTGATTACGGAACGCCGCCGTCGGGTCATATTCGAGGTTAACGATAATCGCCAGATGGCGAATTTCGCACGGACTGTACAGCGCTTTCGGCGTCGGTGACGGCAAACGCAGCGGGAAGTGGTGCGATACGTCGGCGACCATTTCCTGAAGCTTCGCCAGGTCAACAATCCCATTGCCTTTAATATACAGGCGCGTACGGGAGGTCAACAGGCCGTTAAACCAGGCCCAGGCCACCAGCTTATTGAGATAGCGGTTATATTCCAGCGGCTGGTGACTAACGATAGATTCCATGTTCGGCGCACGGTTGTAGAGATACCAACCCGTACGGTTAGCGCGTCCCGGCGGAACATAGATGAAGGTCAAATTCGGTTCGGAAAGATCCGGGGAAATTTGCGGGTTCACCAGCGTGACTTTACCCGGCAATGCTTCAAACGCCGCGTACAGTTTACGCGTCAGCACGCCGATATCCTGCGGGCTGGCGGAAACACTAAGATTATTACGGCGGGCAAAGCGGATCAGGTTACGATAGCTTTGCATCATCGCATCAAGCAGTTCGTTGTGCGCTTCACGCACCTGATCAATTTTCCAGTTGGCCCGGTTGTCGAGAATTGCCAGACGTTCTTCGCTCCAGCCCCACTCTTTCACCAGTTGCCCCACCACCTCACGACGCCAGCCGACGCAGGCACGTTCACGGCTGAGCTTTTCGCAGACTTTCAGGTAGAAACAGCGACGCACTAGATCGAGGCGGGTTTCATCTTCAATCGCCTTCAGATACTCGGTGACGCGCTCCAGCATCATGCAGTAGGCATCAAGGCCAAAGGAGACAATCTCGCCATCGTGCAGGCGCTGTTTGATATCTTTCGCCAACAGGCGGGTATTCGGGTATTCCCAGGAATAGGCTTCCAGCAGCAGGGTTTTCAACACCGCTTTGTACGGTGAATCAATACTCTTGTAAAGCTGCCACAGGCTGGCGCCAAAGTACTCTTCGGCAGAGAGCGAGCTCAATCCGCCGAGGTCGAGCCATTCGTTTGGCGTCAATACACCCTGCGCGTAGAGCGTCATCACGTAATCGTCGTAATGCTCTTCTTCTTCGCACGGCACCATATTCCACAGAATACGTTTACCCGCGAGGCGCACTGCCGTACGGTAAAATTCGTCGAGCAATAAAATGTGCTGCGTTGAACCGCAGTCTTCGCCACCGAGGCTGCCGCTTTCATTGTGACGGAAGCGGTTTTCGTCGATCAGGAAGAAGCTGACTTCAACGCCCAGCGAGGCCGCCCAGCTTTCCAGCAGGCTACATTTTCGCTGCAATAATTGGCGTTCATCGTTATCCAGCCACGACTGGTGGCAGACCCAGATATCGAGGTCGGAGGAGCAGCTTTGCCCAACGGACGAGGTGCTGCCCATTGAGTAGATGCCCGTTATCGGCAGCTCGCCCTTCGCAGAGGTCTGCGGCGGCATGCCGCGGTGCAGTTCGAGCTCATCCAGGTAATGGCGTTGGGTTTCATCAGGCGTGTAGATGCAGATGCCCTTGGGAACGTTACCGTCAAGGTAACCCGGCATCAGCGGATGATGATAATGTAATAATGTCGGCAGTAGACTGTATACCTGCTGGAAAGCAGGGCCCATGGCTGCAAGCGCGCGATCTACACGCAGTTGGTTGATAGCATCCAGTCTCTGTTTTAGCGTCTCAATATAGAGGTACAAGACATATCGCCTGATGTTCAAACCTCAACGTATCTTTAAGTCGTACAGGTACGGAGGTTTTTAGTATTTCAACAAGAAGAACCGTTACCGTTTCTCGTCCGCCGTTGTGATGATTAAAATTCGGACAAAAAATGGTTTAAAACGTGATCAATCTAACACCTTGCCGGTTGACGGTAAAGAATGTTGCACTACAACAAGTGTAGCATTGAATGCTGTTGTAAACCCCGGCATACGATCAAGACAGTGCCAGTAATACCAGGTAAACACAACTCCGTTTACGTCTGCCATCATTTACACAACGGGCACGCTTCCTGCATTGCGATTTGTTCTGAGTATGAAACCCTGAAAACTAACATCATTAAGTCAACAATGTTAGGATGAAGAACGGACGATAATGACGGTAACAAGCATGTTAGACAAAGTTTTGAGAATTGCCACACGCCAAAGTCCGCTCGCTCTCTGGCAAGCGCACTATGTTAAAGACCGCCTGATGGCTTGCCATCCTGGGCTTACGGTGACGCTTGTCCCCATGGTGACGCGCGGAGACGTAATCCTTGATACGCCGCTTGCTAAAGTGGGCGGCAAAGGGCTTTTTGTCAAAGAGCTGGAGCTGGCACTGCTTGAAGATCGCGCCGATATCGCCGTGCATTCGATGAAAGATGTGCCCGTTGAGTTTCCCTCCGGGCTGGGCCTCGTGACCATTTGTGAGCGCGATGACCCACGAGATGCTTTCGTCTCTAACCATTACACCTGCATGGATGAACTTCCGGCAGGCAGCATCGTCGGCACCTCCAGCCTGCGCCGCCAGTGTCAGATTGCCCAGCGCCGCCCGGATCTGGTGATTCGCTCGCTGCGCGGGAACGTCGGCACGCGCCTTAGCAAGCTCGATAACGGCGAATACGATGCCATTATTCTGGCCGTCGCAGGCCTTAAGCGCCTTGAACTCGATGCCCGCATTCGCCAGCCTATGTCGCCGGAGGAGTCGCTCCCGGCCGTGGGTCAAGGTGCCGTCGGCATTGAATGCCGTCTCAATGATGAACAAACCCGCGCCCTGCTCGCCCCGCTAAACCACGACGAAACCGCTATCCGCGTGTGCGCCGAGCGCGCCATGAACACGCGTCTGGAAGGCGGTTGTCAGGTTCCTATTGGCAGCTATGCAGAACTTATCAACGGTGAGCTGTGGCTTCGCGCGTTGGTTGGTTCGCCGGACGGCAGTGAAACGGTACGCGGCGAACGTCGCGGCAAACCCGAGGACGCCGAGCGCATGGGAATTGAACTGGCCGATGAACTGCTTGATAACGGCGCACGAGAAATACTGGCCGCCGTGTACGACGGAGATGCCGCCGTATGACCATCCTGGTAACCCGTCCCTCTCCGCAAGGAGAAGCGTTAGTCAGCCGTTTACGCGCGCTGGGGCGTGTTGCCTGGAGTTTCCCGCTTATTAATTTTACCCCCGGCCGCGAGCTCAATACGCTCGGTCAGGCGTTAGGTGCTTTAGGCGATGGCGATTTGGTTTTCGCACTGTCGCAACACGCCGTCAGCTTCGCTCATGCGCAGCTACAGCAACAACGCCTTCACTGGCCGACATCGGCACACTATTTTGCGATTGGCCGCACCACGGCGTTAGCCTTGCATCAGGTCAACGGGATGGATGTTCGCTATCCATTAGATCGGGAAATCAGCGAAGTGTTGCTACAATTACCTGAATTGCAAAATATTGCGGGAAAAAAGGCGCTCGTCCTGCGGGGGAATGGTGGACGTGAATTAATCGCCGAAACCCTCACCGCACGCGGTGCTGATGTGACGCTTTGTGAATGCTATCAACGCTGTCCCATCCATTACGATGGCGCGGAAGAAGCCATGCGCTGGCAGTCGCGCGACGTCACGACGATTGTCGTCACCAGCGGCGAAATGCTGCAACAACTGTTGACGCTCATTCCCCTCTGGTATCGGGAAAACTGGTTGTTTAAGTGCCGACTGCTGGTGGTGAGTGAACGCCTTGCAAAACTTGCCCAGGAGATGGGCTGGCAGGATATTCAGGTTGCCGATAGCGCAGACAACGATGCGCTGCTGCGCGCATTACAATAACTCTCAAAATTGGAAGCCATAATGACGGAACAAAAAGAAAACTCCGCCGTGGTTGAAGAGTCCAGGGATACCGTGAACATCACGCCACAACCCGACGCTCGTAAGCCAGAAAATGCTGAGAAAAAAAATAACGGCGGGAAAGCCAGTCTGGTGCTGAGCGCAGTCGCGATCGCCATTGCGCTGGCAGCAGGCGTTGGCCTTTACGGCTGGGGCAAACAGCAGGCCGTCAATCAATCCTCCACCAGTGATACGCTTGCCAACCAGCTTATTGCGCTGCAAAAAACGCAGGATGCGCAAAAAGAGGCGCTGGAAACCACCCTTAAACAGCAGGCGGCTCAGTTAGAAAAGGCCAAAGCCGAACAAAGTGAGCTGGCAAAGCAGCTCGATGAAGTTCAGCAGAAGGTCGCTGCTATCTCTGGCACCGACTCAAAAACCTGGCTGCTGTCTCAGGCTGATTTCCTCGTGAAGCTGGCGGGACGCAAGCTGTGGAGCGATCAGGATGCCACCACGGCGGCGGCACTATTGAAAAGCGCCGATGCCAGCCTTGCCGATATGAACGATCCGAGTCTTATCACCGCCCGTCGGGCAATCACTGAAGACATTGCCAGCCTTGCGGCGGTATCCCAGGTGGATTACGACGGCATCATTCTTAAAGTGAATCAGTTAGCAAACCAGGTCGATAATCTGCGCCTGGCGGATAACAATACCGATGATTCCCCGATGGATAACGATGGCGGCGAACTGTCAGCATCGCTTGGCGAATGGCGCGTGAATCTGCAAAAAAGCTGGCAGAGCTTTATGGACAGCTTTATTACCATTCGCCGCCGCGATGAGACCGCCGTACCGCTGCTGGCACCTAATCAGGACATCTACCTGCGGGAAAACCTCCGTTCTCAGCTGCTGGCAGCCGTACAAGCGGTGCCACGCCATCAGGATGAAACCTATAAGCAGGCGCTGGATAATGTCTCAACGTGGGTTCGCGCCTACTACAACGTCGACGATCCCGCGACCAAAACCTTCCTCAGCGATATTGAAACGCTGAGCCAGCAGAGCATTTCGATGGACGTACCGGAAACGCTGCAAAGCCAGCCGATTCTGGAAAAATTGATGCAGACTCGGGTGCGTAACCTGATGGCGCAACCGGCCGTTGCCCAGCCGGCGGCACAACAACCTGCCGCGCCAGCACCAGTGCCTGAGCCGCCAGCCAAGCCACAAGGAGAATAATCGATGCTGAAAGTTCTCTTACTCTTTGCGCTGCTAATTGCCGGCGTGGTGGTCGGCCCAATGGTTGCCGGGCATCAAGGCTATGTGTTGATCCAAACGGATAACTACAACATCGAAACCAGCGTGACCGGACTGGTCATTATTATGATTCTGGTGATGGTGGTGCTGTTTGCGCTGGAGTGGATCCTGCGCCGCATCTTCCGCACTGGCGCGCATACGCGCGGTTGGTTCGTCGGGCGCAAACGCCGTCGCGCACGTAAACAAACTGAACAAGCGCTATTGAAGCTGGCGGAAGGCGACTATCAGCAGGTCGAAAAGCTGATGTCGAAGAATGCCGACCATGCCGAACAACCGGTAGTGAACTATCTGCTGGCAGCCGAAGCAGCGCAGCAGCGTGGCGATGAAGCTCGTGCTAATCAGCATTTGCAACGCGCGGCGGATATTGCCGGAAACGATCTGATCCCGGTCGAAATCACCCGCGTTCGCTTGCAGCTTGCCCGTCATGAAAATCACGCGGCGCGCCACGGCATTGATAAGCTGCTGGAGATTGCGCCACGCCATCCAGAAGTGCTGCGTTTGGCGGAACAGGCGTATATTCAGACCGGTGCCTGGAGCTCGCTGCTGGATATCATTCCATCGATGGCGAAAGCCCAGGTTGGCGATGAGGCTCATCGCAACGCGCTGGAGCAGCAAGCGTGGATTGGCCTCATGGATCAGGTACGCGACGATAGAGGCAGTGAGGGTCTGCGCGAATGGTGGAAAAACCAGAGCCGCAAAACCCGCCATCAGGTTGCGCTACAGGTTGCTATCGCCGATCACTTAATTGAGTGTGACGATCATGACACTGCCCAGCAGATCATTATCGACGGCCTTAAACGCCAGTATGACGACCGTCTGGTGATGCTGATCCCACGTCTGCACACCAATAATCCTGAGCAGATGGAAAAACTGCTGCGCCAGCAAATTAAATCAGTGGGCGATCGTCCGCTGTTATGGAGCACGCTGGGCCAGTCGCTGATGAAACATGGCGAGTGGCAGGAAGCGAGTCTCGCTTTCCGCGCCGCACTGAAGCAGCGCCCGGATGCCTATGATTATGCCTGGCTTGCCGACGTGCTCGACCGCCTGAAGCAGCCGGAAGAGGCCGCGACCATGCGCCGGGAAGGGTTAATGTTAACGTTGCAGAATAACCCGCAAGCGTAGACGTGACGCGTTTTCTAAAAGGGACCGAAAGGTCCCTTTTTTAATAGCAACACGCGCGGGCTACCGTTCAGACATAAAAAAACGCCTGCTCGTATTCGGAGCAGGCGCTAAACAGGTTTAATTCGACAACTATTGGTGCTTCACTCAACGTAATGTCCATGGTGTCTGATGAGGCGAAAGCGACATCTGTCAGTGGACGATAAGCACCGTAAACGGCTCTGCGTCATTCCTGGGTTTATGAGGCCAAAGGCGAACATAAGAGATGGAATGAGCATCTACGCGGCGCATTATGTCACAGGATCCTAAGGGATGACACCTCTCGTTACATAAAAATGATCGCCGCCTGGCGGCCCCATCCTGCGCCACAAAAAGTCGGCTGGAGGTCAACACGCTTTGCTGGGCAAAAGTGTATTCCGCGAAAATAAAAATATAATTAAATAACTGAATGCGATATTTAATCTTCATTTATTTACTGACTTTATATTTAAAGAAGAAGTAACAATTTAGAACGCTATAAGCCTCGCATCTCTTCGGAAGTTATATTTACAGTATCAAAATATCAGGTATAAGATTCTGAGCACGAGAAGAAATGGCGCTGCTCATCCCTATATATATTCATAAATATTATGTAGTTATATCATTCATTTATCCCTGAGCGGCTCCAGATATACAGCATTGATATTTATTGAATATATATATTATGGAGAATCTATAATGGATTTATCATTTCCTCGCAAGCTGCTTGCGGTTGCCGTCATCGCCGCGCTCCCCGCTCTCGCGAATGCTGCGGATACCCCGGCAGTCGCGACGGCAAAACCGGGTTATTCTGGTTACGATCATCCCAACCAATATTTAGTTAAACCGACAACCAGCATCGCGGATAATATGATGCCGGTTATCATGCACCCCGATCAGAATAAAGAAACCCAGCAAAAGCTGGCGGAGATAGAGAAAAAAACCGGTAAGAAACCGAACGTCATCATCTTCATACTTGATGATGTGGGCTGGATGGATGTCGGTTTTAACGGCGGCGGCGTGGCAGTGGGTAACCCGACTCCAGATATTGACGCGGTCGCAAACCAGGGCCTCATCCTCACCTCCGCCTATTCCCAGCCAAGCTCCTCCCCGACCCGCGCGACCATCCTGACCGGACAATATTCCGTTCACCACGGTATTCAAATGCCGCCAATGTACGGTATGCCTGGCGGCCTGGAAGGGTTAACCACGTTACCGCAGCTGCTGCACGATCAGGGCTATGTCACTCAGGCTATCGGTAAATGGCATATGGGCGAAAACGAAGGTTCCCAGCCGCAGAACGTCGGCTTTGATGATTTCCGCGGCTTCAACTCCGTCTCTGATATGTATACCGAATGGCGCGACGTTCACGTCAACCCGGAAGTGGCATTAAGCCCTGCCCGTTCCGAATACATTAAGAACCTGCCGTTCAGTAAAGATGATGTCCACGCGGTACGCGGCGGTAAGCAGGAAGCGATTGCCGATATTACGCCAAAATATATGGAAGACCTCGATCAACGCTGGATGAAATACGGCGTCGACTTCCTGAATAAAATGACCAAAAGCGATAAACCGTTCTTCCTGTACTACGGCACGCGCGGCTGTCATTTTGATAACTACCCAAATGCCAAATATGCAGGCAGCTCGCCGGCACGTACCTCATACAGCGATTGCATGGTTGAGATGAACGATGTCTTCGCCAATCTGTATAAAACGCTGGAGAAAAACGGCCAGCTTGATAACACGCTAATCGTTTTCACCTCCGACAACGGCCCAGAAGCGGAGGTTCCACCGCACGGTCGTACGCCGTTCCGCGGCGCGAAAGGATCGACCTGGGAAGGCGGCGTTCGCGTCCCAACCTTCGTTTACTGGAAAGGGATGATCCAGCCGCGTAAATCTGACGGCATCGTCGATCTTGCGGATCTGTTCCCAACGGCGATGGCGTTGGCCGGTAAGCCAGGCGCTGAAGTGTCAAAACTGGTGCCAAAAACCACCTTTATTGACGGTATCGATCAGTCATCATTCTTTATTGGCACGAACGGCCAGTCTAACCGTAAAGCGGAGCACTACTTCTTGAACGGTGAGCTTTCAGCCGTGCGTATTGATGAATTCAAATACCACCTGCTGATTCAGCAGCCTTATGCGTTTACGCAAAGCGGCTATCAGGGCGGTTTCACAGGTGCGGTGATGCCAACGGCAGGCACCATGATCTTTAACCTGTATACCGACCCGCAGGAAAGCGAGTCTGTCGGCGTGCGTCATATTCCGATGGGCGTGCCGCTACAGACTGAAGTTCATGATTACATGAACATTCTGAAGAAATACCCACCGAAGGTACAAATCAAGCTGTAAGGCTTGCTGCCCACTCCCAGCCGGAAGTGGGCTTTTGCTATTTTTTCACCATGACCAGATTCGCCCGCATGATATCGCTGGCGGGGCGACCGCTTGCCAGCAGGTCAGCCATTGCCTTCAGATACGGCGGCAGGTGGCTGAAATAATGCTGGAACCCGGCGCAAAGATAGTTCAGCCCCGGCTCACCAGAGGCGGTCAGCATAAAACGATGCTTCGGACAGCCGCCCCAGCAGGCTTTGAGCACTTTGCATTCGCGGCACTGCGCGGGCAACGTGCTGTACTTGTCTTTACCAAACGCGACCTGCGAGGGAGAATCGACCATGCTCGCAAAGGTGTCCTCATGCAAATTACCCAGCCGGTACTGGAGATAGACAAAGTGATCGCAAGCATAGACGTCACCGTTATGCTCAACGACCAGCGAACGTCCGCAGGTAGGTTGATGATGACAAACCGCGCCCGGTGCACCGACAAAGCTGGCGAAGGCCCACTCGATATTCATCACGAATACCCGGCCTACATCGCGCGTGACCCAACGATTAAATACGGCAACCAGAAAATCACCGTATGCCTGCGGCTCCACCGACCATTGGGTCAATGAACCTTTCATCTCACCTGGCGCATGGAGCGTCAGCCCGGCCTGGGCAGCGCTCGCGTCGGCGAGACGTTCAACAACCGGGATAAACTGGATAAACTCCACGCCCGCCTCACATAGGAAATCGTAGATGCGGAGAGGCTCGCTGGCACTGGTGCGGTTTACGCAGGCCAGCACGTTGTAATTCACGCGATGCTTTTGCAGCAGCGATAGCGCACGCATCACCAGCTTATGCGTCGGGCGACCGCCTTTGGTCAGGCGATATTGATTATGGATCTCCGCCGGGCCATCCAGCGACAGTCCCACCAGGAACTGGTTTTCCGCCAGAAAGGCGCACCACTCGTCATCCAGTAGCACGCCGTTGGTCTGAAAGCTGTTACTGATTCTTCGGCCCGCGCCAAATTTCTGTTGCAGAGCTAACGCCCGCCGATAGAAATCGAGGCCCAGCAGCGTGGGTTCACCGCCCTGCCAGGTAAAGGCAATCTCGTTTTGGGATTCATTGGCGGCAATATAGTGGCGCACGTAGGCTTCCAGCGTAGCGTCGTCCATACGCTGCGTCGGATGAGAAGAATACAGGGCGTGTTTTTCGAGGTAGAAACAGTAGTCACAGTTCAGATTGCACTCTGAACCGCTTGGTTTGGCCATCGCGTGAAACGCGCGCGTCGGAACCTGTTGCAGCATGTTCACTCCTTCCTGAGCAAAATGGTGTCCATAAGGAAGAAGGGATAGTACTGCGACGACAGAAATGGAAAGGGGCGTTTATTGCGGCGTGATGTGAGCAGGATTGCAGAAAACAAAAAACCCCGCCGAAGCGGGGTTCAAAATTGGTCGGCGAGAGAGGATTCGAACCTCCGACCCACTGGTCCCAAACCAGTTGCGCTACCAAGCTGCGCTACTCGCCGAAATACTGCGGTACTGCTTTTTGAATTTTGAGTTCAATTCGTTGTTTTGTTAACGGAAGATCCGTAAACAAAAAACCCTGCCTGAGCAGGATTCAAAATTGGTCGGCGAGAGAGGATTCGAACCTCCGACCCACTGGTCCCAAACCAGTTGCGCTACCAAGCTGCGCTACTCGCCGAAATTTTGCTTACTGCTTTTTGAACGCTTCGTTCAATTCGTTAAAGTCGTGGTGCGAAGGGAGGGACTTGAACCCTCACGTCCGTAAGAACACTAACACCTGAAGCTAGCGCGTCTACCAATTCCGCCACCATCGCATGTTCACAACTTTATCAAATAATGGGGTGGCTAATGGGATTCGAACCCACGACAACTGGAATCACAATCCAGGGCTCTACCAACTGAGCTATAGCCACCACTACTTATTCTTTCTACGCGGTCATTAAAACCACCGCAGCTCCAGCACCGGGTAAATGGTGCGCCCGACAGGATTCGAACCTGAGACCTCTGCCTCCGGAGGGCAGCGCTCTATCCAGCTGAGCTACGGGCGCTTAGCGCCGTTGCGGGGTCGGATATTACGGACTTCCTACCCCGCTGTCTAGTGCCTTTTTAAAGAAAATTATCGTTTGCTCATGCTTTGCGCATTTTGTCGCTTATTTCTGCAAATTTTGCACTTTTGCGCCCTGGCTCATGCCAAATACCTTATAAACCAGCGTCACAATGGCTAAGAACAGCGCTCCGACAAACAACGACATACGGGTATCTTCATTCAATCCCATCCCGATAAGTACACAAACCAGGAAGGCCATCGTCACGTAGTTGGCCCAGGGGAACAAAATGGAGCGGAACGGATGGTTGGCAATCGCTTCTTTATGGGCACGGCGGAAGCGCAGCTGGCTAATCAGGATAACAAACCACGGCACCATGCCCGGTAACACGCTGGCGCTGTAGACATAAACAAACACGCGCTGCGGGTTAGGAATGATGTAGTTGAGGCATGAGCCAATCAGCAAGATCACAATCGACACGCTAACGCCTGCTGCCGGCACGCCGCTTTTGGTCACTTTCGCCATCGCCGCCGGGAGCTGGCGGTTTTTCGCCAGTGCGTAGAGCATGCGTCCACAGCTATACATACCGCTGTTACAGCCGGACAGCGCCGCCGTCAGTACCACAAAGTTGATAATCCCTGCCGCCGCGGTAATCCCGATTTTAGCAAAGGTGAGAACGAATGGGCTGCCGTTGGTGCCAATCTGGTTCCACGGGAAAATCGTGACGATGACAAAAATCGCGCCGACATAGAAAATCAGGATACGCCACAGCACTTTGCCTACCGCGCTGCGCAGCGTGGTCTGCGGGTTTTTCGCTTCACCGGCGGTCATACCGATAAGCTCTACGCCCTGATAAGAGGCGACCACAATACACAGCGCCGTCAGGAAGCCTTTCCAGCCGCCCGCAAAGAAGCCGCCGTGCTCGGTCAGATTACTAAAGCCAATCGACGTGCCGCCGTTACCAAAGCCAAAGAAAATCACGCCGAGACCAATCACGATCATCACGATAATGGTGGTGACCTTAATCATCGCAAACCAGAATTCGATTTCACCGTACAGGCGTACCGCCGCCAGGTTGGCAAGCGCCACAAGCCCGACGGCAATCAAGGCCGGGATCCACTGCGCCATTTCCGGGAACCAGAACTGGACGTAAACCCCTATCGCGGTTATCTCCGAGATGCCCACCGCCATCCACATAAACCAGTAAGACCAGGCGGTGAGATAGCCGAAAAAGGGGCTCATGTATTTATGCGCGTAGACCGCGAACGAACCGGTTACCGGCTCGATAAACAGCATTTCCCCCATCGAACGCATGATGAAGAAAACAAAAATTCCCGCAAGAATATAGGCAAGCAGTACCGACGGGCCAGCCCACTTCAGCGTGCTGGCGGAGCCCATAAACAGGCCGACACCAATGGTGCCCCCCAGGGCGATTAATTCAATATGACGGGCTTCCAGACCGCGCTGGAGCTCCGGTTTTTTCTCTGCCATAAGTCCTCTTGTGTTTGCATATGGCCGGTCGATGCCGGTTTTATTTTTATAAAAAATGAGATGTCTGTCGGATGCGGATGTCTGCGTAAAAATACGCAGATACCTTTAGGGCAGGCGAATGGTTTAACAATTTCGAATAAATGGCAAATATAAATGAGGAGGAAAGTATCGAAATTGTGAAAGTATCACGCAGGAAATGCGCGATACCTTCACCTTAGAGCCTATCCCAGTAGGCGTAATTGTTGAAGCCAGTTTGGTGCCGGACAGCGCGGAGAAACCGGAGCGTACACGTAGTACGTGAGGATTTCGAGCACTGCCCGGTGCCAAAATGGCGAATAAAATAGCCTAATGGGATAGGCTCTTAAAGCGCAGGATATTCAGAGATTATTACTGTAATGCCAGCGTAAATAACGCAGCAGGCGAAGCTGACGCTTGATGCGGCTAGGCTGGGAGAGCAAGCGATACAGCCATTCCAGACCCAGATTCTGCCACACTTTGGGGGCGCGCTTGACGTGGCCGGTAAAGACGTCGTAAGTGCCGCCAACGCCCATATACAGCGCATCGGGATAAACCTTGCGGCAATCGCGCATCAGGATCTCCTGCTTTGGCGATCCCATCGCGACGGTAACAATCTTTGCGCCGCTGTCACGAATGCGCTCAAACAGCGCCTGTCGCTCCTGCGCCGTGAAATAGCCGTCCTGCGTGCCCACCAGGTTGACGTTCCACTGCTTACGCAGCTTTTCCGTGGTTTCCGCCAGCACGTCAGGCTTACCGCCGATCAGAAAGACCGGCGTACCTTCTGCACCGGCACGCGCCATCAGCGCCTCCCACAGGTCGGCACCCGCCACCCGCGAGACATTAGCCTTAGGGTATTTTTTATTGATAGAACGCACCACGCTAATCCCATCGGCATATTTAAATTCTGCCGCGTTAATCAGCGTCTTTACCTCTGCGTCATCTTCTCGCGTCAGCATCTTCTCGGCGTTAATCGCCACCAGCGTACCCTGCTTCAGGTTGCCGCCCGCATAGAGGAAGTCCAGCGCATGCTGCATATTGCGCCAGCCAATCAGCTCCAGCCCCCGCAATGTGTAGGTTGGTGCGGTCAGTGAATCGTCCATTTTACCCTTCTCTAACGTGCAGGGGATGTTTTGACCGCTGATGAATTAGCCCGGCACTTTCAAACAACCAGTACAACAGTTTCGCCACCAGCAAGCAGACCCCAAAGATAACCATAAAAAAGACCACGCGAGAGCCGAAAGAGTCCAGCCCCTCGCGAGCCAGCACGATCATATTAAAGATCGCGCCAAAACAAAAACTGTGCAAAATGGCCGCTTTATAGCGGTTCGGTTCCTCATTGCCCAGCATGTACAGCCAGTCAAACCACTTAATAATCAACCCGACCGCCACTGCGCCAATCGGTACAAACCACACACCGCCCATCACCACCAGCGAGCCAATCAGCGTCGGCGAGATGGCGAGCCCGGAGTGGTTGTTAAGCACTTCCCAGGTAAAGTAGTTGGCGGTATTGAGTATCACGCCCGGCCGCGATGGCCACAGCCAGCTCGGAATAAAGACGTAGAAGTCGCGCGCAATCGGTGCCAGCCCCTGAAACTCTATCTTGTCGTAGTTTTGCAACAGTAGCGCCAGGTTCTCCCACGGAGAAAAGGTATCGCGCGTCAGGTAGAGGAAGGTATAAAACGCCTCATCACCGCTCACGTTCATGCCATAGCGCTTAAGCGCCAGCCAGAACATCCCCACAATGCCCATCACGCCTGCTGCCGCCAGCATCCACAACGAAATCCAGCCGCGAATAATACCGATAAACAGGAAGATGGCAAAAGCGATGATGATATTCGCTCGGGTGCCGCCCACAATCGCATAGGTCAGCAGCCCAAAAGCCACGGTGGCGAGCAGGAAACCTATCCAGGCTTTCCAGCCAGGCTTTAAGAAATAAATCACCAGCATCGCCGGAATAAAGAAGTAGAAGAAGCGTTTGAGCGCCACGCCGGAGACTTCACTGGAGAAAATCTGGCTATATGAGTGCAGCTTAAAGAGCAGAAAACCGTTATGCAGGAAGAAGGTGCCGACCGTGAGCAGCGCCAGCCCCATCAATAAAATCCAGGTGATATGCGTCTCTACCCGGTTCATGGTAAATAATGGTCGACGCGGCGCGCTGCCTACGGTGGCTCTGCGCAGCCGGGTTTTGTAGGTGACGTAGTACAACGCGTAAAAGCAGACCGAAACCAACAGCGTTTGCAGCAGCACCTCAGGCGGCGCGACGCTCACGTCGAAGCGAAACACCAGCGTGCAGGTGAGCGGGAAGCCGAAGAAGAAGGTCAGTAAAAACAGCAACGAGAAAAAAACGTTGAAGTTAAAGCGGACGCGGCGAAATTCAAACCATGTCAGGGTGCCGATAAACAGCGTCGATAACAGCCAGACGGCAAACAGCCCGGTAAACTGCATTTCGCTCATACCGCTTCCCCCGCCGCCAGCCGCAGCGCCCGATGCCAGGGCGCCAGATAATTAGGTTTGAAAAAGGCGATATCGTTTTTATCCACCAGCGCCAGTTGACGCTGAGCTTCACGTACCACCGGCACGGTTAACGTATCGTCGGTAAACAGCACCGGAATATGCTGCTCCACCATATCCTGCCAGAATGGATTCTGACGGTTCAGCACGCAGGGGATCCCCGCTTGCACCAGTAAGCACAGCGTGCCAATGCCCTGCTGGCGGGCAAAAATAAAGTAGCCGAGATCGCAACGGCGCAGCAAGGCCAGATACGCGTCAAATTCCAGTTTTTCACGCAGGATCTGCACATTTTCGCGACTGAAAAGCGCCTGCGCCGCGTGTTCTACCTCATCAATATAGGCGTTATTATTGGCCGGATATCCCATTGGCACCATCACATTGACCGTATCGCCAAACTGCTGATGAACCGCCTTAAGCGCAGCAACGTGTTCATTACTGCGATCGCCGGAGTTCCCGACCAGAATCGTCAGCTTACCGTCGCGCGGAGCACCGTCCGCCAACTCGTTCAGCGAGGGATCCATTCGCGTTGGGAAGTAGAGCAGCTCGCCGGACACCTGGGGGTGCCGCGCGCCAAAGTAGCTCAGGTCGCCACGGGTCGCGAAAACGTGCCCCACTCGCCCCTGTGCCATGCGGCGCAGTGGATAAAACAGGCGGAATTTGAGTCCGCGTGAGACTTCGTACAAATCGGCGCCCCAGATGTGCCAACTCACCTGCGATGGCTTCAAGCCGCCGCTGAGTAAGGCCAGCCAGATACCGGTATTAAATTGACCGTGGAAGAAGAAGCGCTGCTGGCGATTCGCTTTGGCCCTCGCCACCACCGCTTTCGCCAGCGTCGATTTATCCGTAAAGCGCTCAATCGTCAGCTCAGGAAACGCCGTAGCCAGAGCGTCATCATGGCTCACCACCATAAAATGCCGGGCATGCGCGTATTCTGTTGCCAGTTCGTCAGCAAAAAAACGTAGCACCGTCTGGTTATGGTGGGGAATATCCGATCCCAGGATATGTAAAAGTTGGGTCATTGCCGTTTACGCCAAATTAAAAATACGCCGCTGCACAGCGTGAAATAGACAATATAGGTCGCCATGTAAGCCTGAGTCGCCCCCAGCGCGCCGTGCGTGGGGATAAGCCAGTGGGAGAAACCGGTTAACAAGGCAAACTGACTTAGCTCGGCCAGAATATACAAACGCAGCGAGGCTTTGGCGATAACTAAATAACCAAAAACGTAAGCGCCTACTTTCAATACATCGCCGACCAGCTGCCACGCGAACAGGTCGCGCATGGCGACAAATTTCGCCGAGAACAGTAACCAGATCGCAAAATCACGCAGTAGCCAGACGGTGAGGCTTGCTGCCGCGACCGCGGGCAGAACAAACTTCAACGAGCGGCCAATTTCGCGGGAGATATCCTGCTTTAGCGTCAGCCGGGAGAGCGTGGGCAGCAGGTAGACGCTAAACGAAGCGGTGATAAATTGCAGATAGGCATCTGAAATACTGCTGACGCCCTGCCAGATACCGACTTCATCCCAGCTGTAATGCGCCGCCATCAGGTTTCGCATCATCACATAGGCCACCGGCATGGTGACCGAGGTCATCAGCGCCATCAGCGTGAACTTGCTAAGCTGGCCCGCCAGCGGGCGATCCCACTGCGGCTTCAGATAGCGCCACGGGATCGTGCCGCGCATGGAAAGCATCACCGCCGCCGGAATAACAATCAGCGCCGGAACCAGCGCCAAACCCAGCAATGCGCCTTCATATCCGTCGAAGCGGTAGCAGGCATAATAGGCAATGACGCCAATCACGCTACCGGCAATCAGCGACAGCGCGTTACCCGCCGCATCGCGAAAACCCTTCATCAGCGCCAGCAGCAGGTTCGCCCAGGCGATGCCCATTTGCACCAGCGCGACCAGGCGCACCAGCCCCTGATAATTCGTGTGACCAAACAGTCCCTGACTAATCGGGGCCGCCGCCAGCAGGAAAATCAGCGCCAGCAGCGTAGAAAACCCCAGCACCATCGCCGAGGAGGTTCCGACCACCTGACGCAGACGCGCCGGATCATCATGATGCTGGGCGACAAATTTCGTCACCCCGTTGAATATCCCCGCACCGGCCAGCACGCCAAGCACGGTCACCAGTTGGCGAAAATTTCCCGCCTGACCAACGCCTGAAGGGCCAAACGACACCGCCAGCAGTTTTACCACCAACAGCCCAACGCCAATTTTTACCAGCGTGGACGCGGCGGTCCACACCGAAGCTTTAGCCAATGACATATCAGGCGAAGTAGCTCAGCAGCGTATTGATCACGGTGCGCTGATCGACCGATGACAGGTTATAGAACAGCGGCAAGCGGAGTAACCGCTCACTTTCCGTTGTGGTATGACGATCTTCACCACGGAACTCGCCAAACTTCTCGCCCGCCGGGCAAGAGTGCAGCGGAATGTAATGGAACACGGCAAGGATTTCGGCTTCTTTCAGCCAGTCAATCAGCGCACTACGGTCTTCCATATCGCGCAGCTTGATGTAGAACATGTGCGCGTTATGTCCGCAATCGGGCGGGATCACCGGCAGCTCGATGCGCCCGGCGTTCGCCAGCGGCAGCAGCGCGTCGTAATAGTGTTGCCACAGCGAAAGGCGCTGTTTGTTGATGCGTTCGGCGGCCTCCAGCTGCGCCCACAGATAGGCGGCCTGAAGGTCGGACATGAGATAGCTGGAACCAATATCGCGCCAGGTATATTTATCCACCAGCCCGCGGAAAAACTGGCTGCGGTTGGTGCCTTTTTCACGAATGATTTCAGCGCGCTCAACCAGCGCACGGTCGTTAATCAGCGTTGCGCCGCCTTCACCGCCCGCGGTGTAGTTCTTGGTTTCATGGAAGCTAAAGCAACCAATGTGCCCGATAGAACCCAGCGCGCGGCCTTTGTAGGTTGACATCACGCCCTGCGCGGCATCTTCCACCACGAAAAGGTTATATTTCTTCGCCAGCGCCATGATGGTGTCCATCTCACAGGCGACACCCGCGTAATGCACCGGCACGATAGCGCGGGTTTTATCGGTGATCGCCGCTTCAATCTGCGTTTCATCGATATTCATCGTCTCTTTGTGAACGTCCACAAAGACGATCTTCGCCCCACGCAGCACAAATGCGTTGGCGGTAGAGACAAAGGTGTAGCTCGGCATGATCACTTCATCACCCGGCTGGATATCCAGCAAAATCGCCGCCATTTCCAGCGAGGCGGTACAGGATGGGGTCAGCAACACTTTGGCGCTGCCGAAGCGCTGTTCCATCCATTGCTGACAGCGACGGGTAAAACCACCGTCGCCGCACAGTTTGCCGCTGCCCATTGCAGACTGCATGTAATCGAGTTCTGTACCCACGACCGGTGGGGCGTTAAATGGGATCATGATGTCACCTGTATAGCCAGTACGCGGTGCTGACAACGTTGGCACCGCTGTGAATATAGCGTTGAAGTGCTGCGGTATTGCCGGCTTGCGTCGCCACCCGTAGCGTCGAATGGCCGCGAGTATGCGCCCAGCGCACCGCCGCCTGCATCAGTTCTGCTCCAGCACCACGACCGGCCAGCAGGCCAATACGGGCGTCAGAGGTATTTAATTCACGTAAGGAGACAAATCCACGGATTGCGCGGCGCTCATCACGCAAAATGAGGCATTGCGTGTCGAAGGTGCCTTTTACTGCGTTTTCAATCCATTGGGCGTAGAAACGTCCGCTGGCGTCGGCGGCGTACCACGGCGCACGGAAGCGGCTTAAGGCAAACGCCTGCGCCGCCTGCACCCGCAGGTCGGGGATATCGGCCTGCGTTGCCACTTCAATCTGCGAACCGGCGACGGCCGTCACCGGCAGCGCCAGATCGACTTCACCTTCCACAAGCTGGAAACCCAGCTGCTGGAGGGAATCAAGCGCTTCAACCTGGTGTGCGGCAATCTTTGCCTGCACCCGCGACCAGCCGACAAGCCTTTCGGCGGTGAGCGTCGGCGCATCGTCCGCAAAGCGGACAATGGCACTTGTCACGTCAAAGAACTGGTTTTCCCAGGTCAGAGGCTCAATATTGGCGCGGACGGGCACGGAGCAACTCCAGCAGGTATTGACCGTAACCGGTTTTAGACAGCCTCGCGGCAGCGCGTTTAACGCCCTCATCATCGAGCCAACCGTTACGCCAGGCAATTTCTTCCAGGCAGGCGATTTTAAAGCCCTGCCGTTTTTCAACCGTCTGCACAAACGTGCTGGCTTCAATCAGGCTGTCATGGGTGCCGGTATCGAGCCAGGCAAAACCGCGCCCCAACAGTTCCACGTTTAGCTTGTTATCGTCGAGGTACATCTGGTTAAGCGAGGTGATCTCCAGCTCGCCGCGTTCAGATGGCTTCACGCGCTTCGCGTATTCAACCACATCACCATCATAGAAATAGAGCCCAGTCACCGCCCAGTTGGATTTTGGCTGCTTTGGCTTCTCTTCCAGCGACAGCGCGTGGAAATTATCGTCAAACTCAACCACGCCAAAGCGCTCAGGATCCATCACCTGATAACCGAATACCGTCGCCCCCTGCGTGCGCGCCGCAACGTTGCGCAGTTTCGGGCTAAAGGCCTGACCGAAGAAGATATTGTCACCCAGCACCAGGCACGATGGTTCGCCGTTCAAGAACGTTTCGCCAATAATGAATGCCTGCGCCAGACCGTCCGGGCTCGGCTGCTCGGCATACTGCAAGGAGATACCGAACTCACTGCCGTCGCCCAGCAGACGCTGGAAGCTGCTTTTGTCTTCCGGGGTGGTGATGATCAGAATTTCGCGAATACCCGCCAGCATCAGCACTGACAGCGGGTAATAAATCATCGGTTTGTCGTAAATCGGTAAAAGCTGTTTTGATACGCCACGGGTGATCGGATGCAGACGCGAACCCGAACCACCAGCAAGAATAATGCCTTTCATTGCGTTCTCTCCTCCGCAGGATTAACCCTTCAGGCCCAGACGTTCGCCCTGATAGCTCCCGTCCTGTACCTGCTTCCACCAGCTTTCGTTGGCAAGGTACCACTGCACGGTTTTACGCATTCCGCTTTCAAAGGTCTCTTCCGGCATCCAGCCCAACTCTCGGGCAATTTTCGACGCATCAATGGCGTAGCGCAGGTCATGTCCGGGACGATCGGCGACAAAAGTGATCAGATCGCGATAGTGCGCAAGGCCCTGAGGCTTCTGCGGCACCAGCTCTTCCAGCAGCGCGCAAATGGTCTCGACCACATCGAGATTTTTACGCTCATTATGGCCACCAATATTGTAGGTTTCGCCGATGGCGCCTTCGGTGGCGACCCGGTAAAGCGCACGCGCGTGATCGTCAACGTACAGCCAATCGCGAATTTGCTGGCCGTTGCCATACACCGGCAGCGGTTTACCCGCCAGCGCGTTGAGAATGGTCAACGGGATCAGTTTTTCCGGGAAATGATACGGACCGTAGTTGTTCGAGCAGTTGGTAATCAGCGTCGGCAGGCCGTAGGTACGCAGCCACGCGCGCACCAGGTGATCGCTGCTGGCCTTAGAAGCGGAGTAAGGGCTGCTTGGCGCATACGGCGTCGTTTCGGTAAAGAAATCGTCCGCGGAATGCAGGTCACCGTACACTTCATCGGTAGAGATATGGTGGAAGCGGAACGCGGCTTTCAAAGCGTCATCAAGCGTCGCCCAGAAGCTGCGAGCGGCTTCCAGCAGCGTGTAGGTGCCGACAATATTGGTTTCGATAAACGCCGCAGGCCCGTCGATAGAGCGGTCAACGTGACTTTCCGCCGCCAGATGCATCACCACATCCGGCCGATAGTGCGCAAAGACGCGATCTAATTCGGCACGGTCGCAGATATCCACCTGCTCAAAAGCAAAGCGCGCATCGTGCGCCACCGGAGCCAGCGAGGCCAGGTTGCCCGCATAGGTGAGCTTGTCGACTACCACCACGCTGTCTGCCGTGTGGTTGATGATATGGCGAACGACCGCCGAGCCGATAAAGCCCGCGCCGCCGGTGACCAGGATCCGTTTCAACGCCAGACTCCTTTGGTATCGACCACATACTGCTGCGTAATCGCATCACCGCTAATGGCTTTAAACTGCGCGTGATCCACCAGCATCACAATAACATCGGCGCTAGCCAGCGCGGTTTCTACCGATACCAGTGAGCAAAGCCCATCGAGTTTTTTCGGCAACTGATGAATATTCGGTTCGACCACCAGCGTTTCGCCGCTGTGCCATTGGGCAATCAGCTCGGCAATTTCCATCGCCGGACTTTCACGCAGGTCATCAATGTTGGGCTTAAACGCCAGGCCAAAGCAGGCGATTTTCAGCTCGCTGGCACGTTTGTCGTTGGCAGCCAGGCAGTCGGCCACATTGGCCTTCACCTTATCAATAACCCACAGCGGCTTATGGTCGTTCACTTCACGCGCGGTGCGGATAAGACGCGCCTGTTCTGGGTTTTGCGCCACGATAAACCACGGGTCGACGGCGATACAGTGGCCACCAACGCCAGGGCCTGGCTGGAGAATATTGACGCGTGGATGGCGATTCGCCAGGCGAATCAGTTCCCAGACGTTAATCTCCTGATCGGCGCAGATAAGCGAAAGTTCGTTAGCAAAAGCGATATTGACATCGCGGAAGCTGTTTTCCGTCAGTTTGCACATTTCAGCCGTGCGGGCATTGGTCACCACGCATTCACCTTCAAGGAAGATGTTGTAAAGCTCGCTGGCGCGCGCCGAACATACCGGCGTCATACCGCCAATGACGCGGTCATTCTTGATAAGCTCAACCATCACCTGTCCTGGCAACACGCGCTCCGGGCAGTAGGCGATATTAATATCTGCCTGCTCGCCAGCCTGCTGCGGGAAACTCAGGTCAGGACGCATTTCAGCCAGCCAACCGGCCATCAGCTCGGTGGCGCCGACCGGAGAGGTTGACTCGAGGATCACCAGCGCGCCTTTTTTCAGTACCGGTGCAATAGAGCGTGCCGCCGCTTCCACGTACACCATATCCGGCTCGTGGTCGCCTTTGAACGGCGTCGGTACGGCAATCAGGTAAGCGTCCGCCGCGACCGGCGTAGTCGTTGCACGCAGGTAGCCATCCGCCACGGCGGTTTTGACCACCCGGTCGAGGTCAGGCTCAACAATATGAATTTCACCGCGATTGATGGTATCTACCGCGTGTTGATTGATATCGACACCCACAACCTGTTTTTGCCGTGAAGCAAATGCAGCCGCAGTAGGAAGGCCGATATAGCCCAGACCGATCACCGAGAGGGTTGAGAAACTCATAGCGTTACCTGATTATTTTTTAATGCTGATAAGATACGTTCGCATGCCTGGCCATCCCCGTAAGGGTTATGCGCCCGGCTCATTCTTTGATATTCGTTTTCATCACGCAGCAGACGCGTCACTTCGTCCACAATGCGTTGGCTATCCGTTCCGACCAGACGCACCGTACCGGCATCAATCGCTTCCGGGCGCTCGGTGGTTTCGCGCATGACCAGCACCGGTTTGCCCAGCGATGGCGCTTCTTCCTGAATGCCGCCGGAGTCGGTAAGAATCAACCACGCATGGTTCATCAACCAGACGAACGGCAGATAATCCTGCGGCTCGATAAGAATAACGTTATCGATATGGCCCAGAATACGATTAACCGGCTCAGAGACGTTCGGGTTCAGGTGCACGGGATAGACAATCTGCACGTCGGCGTTATTGGCGGCAATTTGCGCCAGCGCGTGGCAAATCTGTTCAAAGCCCTGACCAAAGCTTTCGCGGCGATGCCCCGTCACCAGGATCATCTTTTTACCGTTGCCGAGGAACGGGTAGCGAGCGAATAGCTCATCTCGGAGCTTGTCGTCGTTCATCACCCGATCGCGCACCCAGAACAGCGCGTCAATAACCGTATTACCGGTGACGTAAATATGCTTACCGGAGAGATTTTCCCGCAGCAAATTCTGCCGTGAGTTTTCCGTTGGCGCAAAGTGGTACGTTGCCAGATGCCCGGTCATCGTGCGGTTCGCCTCTTCCGGCCACGGCGAGTAGATATCGCCGGTGCGCAGGCCTGCTTCCACATGGCCGACGGGCACACGTTGATAAAACGCGGCAAGACTGGCAGCCGCCGTGGTGGTGGTATCGCCATGCACCAGCACGACGTCCGGCTTAAAGCTTTCCAGAACGGGCTTTAACCCCTGCAAAATACGGCAGGTTATTTCGGTTAGGCCCTGTCCTGGACTCATAATATTCAGATCATAGTCCGGGACGATGGAGAAGAGTTTGAGCACCTGATCAAGCATTTCCCTATGCTGCGCAGTCACGCAAACTTTTGCCTCAAAATGAGGATCCTTTGCTAGTGCATGAACCAGAGGCGCCATTTTTATCGCCTCTGGGCGAGTGCCAAATACAGTCAGTACTTTCACATCGATTCTCTTTTTTAGATGGTACCGGCCCATCGTCCTTTATTTTGATGAGGAATTACTGCGCGCGACGGCGCGCCAGTGCAATCCCGGCACCCACCAGTGCCCCGACAATTCCCCACATGACCATCAGAAATGCGCGACGCGGGCTAGTGCGCGCAACTGGCTCCTCAGGCGTCCGTAAGTACCGGTAGGTCTGGAAGCTGGCTGCCAGGGTTGGCCCGACGTTGAGGGTCGTTAGCATCGCTTTGGCCTCATCGTAATCAAGGTCAAACGTTGGCCCGACGGCCTGAAGATTTTCCAGACGGGCCTGTAGCATTGGACGACCTAACAGCGAGAGTTCAGAATCCGGTAATTCATCGGCCGGAATATCCGTCTCGCTGCGATTAATATTGTGCTGCTGGGCAATTTTCAGCGCGGCTTCAATGCTGTGCATCCGGCGGTCATAAATCGCCTTCGCCACTTCTTCCTGACGTTTCACCTGCGCTTTCACCTGAATGGTGCGCGCGGCCCATGCGCCTTTCAGCTCATCATTGAGATGTCCGGCTGCACGCTGGCTGGCAAACGCCACATACTGACGAAGCAGGTTGTTGGCATCCTGGGCTGTCTCCGCCGACAGTTTCACGCTGTCGCTCTGGTTTTTCAGCATATCCCCTGGCATAAACTGAATATCGTTTACCAGGTCATCCAGCTGGGCGGCGTCGGCGCGTGAGTTACCCACCATGCGCTGCTTGTAGTAATCCGTTTGCGACCAGAAATCACGGCGTGTATCCCACGATGAGAGCTGCATGATGAACTCTTTGTAAACGTCGTCCATCACCGAAGGAGGCGCGACGGTCGTCGGATTAACCTTCACATCGAGATTGCGCAGGAACTGCTGCTGCGAGTAGTACCCGTCCAGCATATTGACGGTAGGTCGGTCAGTTATCGCCGTCGTACTCCATTCCTGTCGGGCGAAAAAGGTATAAATCAGTACGATAGCGGCAAACAGCACCGCAAGACCGATAATCCAGTGTTTCCCCGACCACAACGCGCGAAACAGGCCACGAATATCCAGTTCATTCTCGGCACTTGATGACCGTGCTTCTGGTAATGGTTGTGTCATTACTACCCCAGTTTTACTTGGTTAATTTTGGATGGTTATCACTGTTCCGACGCATTCTGCGCTTCACACGTTTGATAAAGCGCGCCACTTTCCAGGCCCGTTTGATGCAGTAACCATAAAGCGCAAAGGCCATGAGGAACAGTATCAGCATGACCCACTCAGGTACAACACGGGTGTATTCGGCGGCAACGCCAATCGCAGCCAGCAGTGCAGCGGCTGCGGTAATCAGTACCAGCGCCTGACGGGAGGTAAAACCGGCGCGCATGATCAGGTGATGGATATGCTGTCGGTCAGCGGAAAACGGGCTCATTCCCTTGCGCAGACGGCGATACATAATCGCGACCATGTCCATCAGCGGGATGGCGACAATCCATAATGCCGTCACCGGGCTGATAGGGTGATGCGTTCCCTGGGTGGTTTCCAGCAGGATCCAGATGACCGTAAAACCAATCAGCGTACTGCCCGCATCGCCCATAAACACTTTAAAGCGGCGACCAAGAATGCCGAGGTTCAACATGATATAAGGCAGAATGGCGGCAATCATCGCGAAGCACCACATGGCGAGGCTCGTTTGCCCATCAAACCATAAGATAAGCCCAATGGCGCCAAAGCTCACGCTCGATAAGCCACCGAGTAGGCCATCGATACCATCGACCATATTGAAAGCGTTTATCACCGCCCAGACGGCGAAAAGCGTGAGAAAATACCCGAAAGGCCCAAGAACCAGCTCCCAGGAGCCAAAAATATAGCCCAGGCTGCGCAACGAGAGGTTGGCGGCGGTCATCATCACAATGCCAATTAAGGCCTGAACGGTGGCGCGGAATTTCACGCTGATGTCATAGCGATCGTCGAGTGCGCCTACCACGACCAGGACGCCGGCACAGGCGAGATAGAGTGAAGCGTGAGGGATATAATAATCTGCGGTCGCAAAAGTTAGACAGATCCCGGCATATACCGAGATACCACCCACAAGTGGAATGATTCCCTGGTGACGTTTACGATAATTAGGTCGGTCCACCAAACCAATCTTTTTAGCCGCTTTGCGCGCGAAAAAAAGAAATACGGTGGTGAACAAGAAAATACCGATCAAGTCAGTACCGACGGCCAGTAAACTCACAATTTATACTCGCTGCGAATATTAGTAGCGAAAGTATACCCACGATAGTGACTCATCAGAAGAGCAAGGCTGATGAATATTGGGGAAACTCGCCTGATTTATAACCGATTTTGCAAACTAGCTATCATTGTAGCTGCAAACTCCAATTGTCCGCGAAAAAAATGATTCGCCACATCACCTAAACTCCTAAAAACAAAAACGCCACACAATTGTGTGGCGTTTATCGGCAAAAAAACAATTTTACGAGCGTTTCATCATGTCGAAGAAGTCGTCGTTAGTCTTGGTCATTGCCAGTTTATTAATGAGGAATTCCATCGCGTCGATTTCACCCATTGGATGGATGATTTTGCGCAGGATCCACATTTTCTGCAGCTCTTCTTGCGTGGTGAGCAGCTCTTCTTTACGGGTACCGGAACGGTTGTAGTCGATAGCCGGGAAGACGCGTTTTTCAGCAATCTTACGAGAGAGGTGCAGTTCCATGTTGCCGGTACCTTTAAACTCTTCATAGATAACTTCATCCATTTTAGAGCCGGTATCGACCAGAGCCGTAGCGATAATCGTCAGGCTACCACCCTCTTCCACGTTACGTGCGGCGCCGAAGAAACGCTTCGGACGATGCAGGGCGTTAGCGTCGACACCACCGGTCAGCACTTTACCGGAAGCCGGTACGACGGTGTTGTAGGCACGTGCCAGACGGGTGATGGAGTCGAGGAGGATGATAACGTCTTTCTTGTGTTCAACCAGACGCTTCGCTTTCTCGATAACCATTTCCGCGACCTGAACGTGGCGAGATGCGGGTTCGTCAAAGGTAGAAGCGATAACTTCACCTTTCACCAGGCGCTGCATTTCGGTCACTTCTTCTGGACGTTCGTCGATCAGCAGAACCATCAGAACGCAGTCTGGGTGGTTGTAGGCAATGCTCTGCGCGATGTTCTGCAGCAGCATGGTTTTACCGGCTTTCGGCGGTGCCACAATCAGACCACGCTGGCCGCGACCGATTGGCGAGGCCAAATCCAGAACGCGAGCGGTTAAGTCTTCGGTAGAACCGTTACCACGTTCCATACGCAGACGAGAGTTTGCGTGCAGCGGGGTTAAGTTCTCAAACAGGATCTTGTTACGCGAGTTTTCCGGCTTGTCGTAGTTAACTTCGTTAACTTTCAACAGCGCAAAGTAACGCTCACCCTCTTTCGGCGGACGGATCTTACCCGAAATGGTGTCACCAGTGCGGAGGTTGAAACGGCGGATTTGGCTAGGGGAAACGTAGATATCATCGGGACCGGCGAGGTAGGAACTGTCTCCAGAACGGAGGAAACCAAATCCATCCTGAAGTATCTCCAGCACACCGTCGCCAAAGATATCTTCGCCACTCTTTGCGTGCTGCTTCAGGATGGCAAAAATGATGTCCTGCTTGCGCATACGTGCCTGGTTTTCCAGACCCATATTTTCGCCGAGAGTAATCAGCTCAGAAACCGGCGTATTCTTTAATTCGGTAAGATTCATAATGGTGTGAGTTCTTAAACTTGGGGGAAATCTCGAACTTAATGTTGTGAATGGTATGGCAGGGTCATCCATGCCTGTTTACGGCCATCACTCATGTCTGTTCGCTGTCTGTCACAGGAAAGTACGCAGAACTGAATCGACAAGACGGAAAGAGTGACAAACCTGGAATTTTTTCAACCTCTGACGCCATACAACACAACGGGAGGTTTAGATAAACAAGATTCAAACAAGGTATGTTTAAAACGAAGTCAAAGTTAACTTAGCACGACTAAAGGCAGGCGTCCAGAGTTCCGCTCAATTTAAGAACACTGGACGCCGGAATCGAATTTCTTACGCCAGATTAGCGTCGAGGAACTCTTTCAGTTGGCCTTTAGACAGCGCGCCAACTTTAGTTGCTGCAACTTCGCCGTTCTTGAACAGCAGCAGCGTAGGGATACCGCGGATGCCATACTTCGGTGCAGTACCTGGGTTCTGATCGATGTTGAGTTTAGCAACGGTCAGTTTACCCTCATACTCCGCAGCGATTTCATCCAGAATCGGGGCGATCATTTTGCACGGACCACACCACTCTGCCCAGAAATCGACGAGTGTCAGCCCGTCAGCCTTGAGTACGTCCGTGTCAAAACTGTCGTCAGTCAGGTGAATAATTTTATCGCTCATATTTAACTCCACAGGAATAAGCCTGGTGTGTTGGTGTAGCATTAACCAACGAGGTGTTGATGTTGACTTCGCCAACAAAGGTTGACGTTATTTCACCGGATACGCTTTCTTAATGCAATAGTAAGCTGATATTCTACCACACTATGAGCAAAACACATTTAACAGAACAGAAGTTTTCCGACTTCGCCCTGCACCCTAAAGTGGTTGAAGCCCTTGAAACTAAAGGGTTTTATAATTGCACACCCATTCAGGCGCTGGCATTGCCGCTGACGCTTGCTGGACGTGATGTGGCTGGACAGGCGCAAACCGGTACCGGGAAAACGATGGCGTTTCTGACGTCCACGTTTCATTATCTTCTTTCTCACCCGGCAAATTCAGACCGCCAGGTGAATCAACCGCGCGCCTTAATTATGGCGCCAACCCGTGAGCTGGCAGTCCAGATTCACGCCGACGCGGAGCCGCTGGCTCAGGCGACGGGCCTGAAACTGGGTCTGGCTTATGGCGGTGATGGCTATGATAAACAGCTGAAAGTGCTGGAAAGCGGCGTCGATATTCTGATCGGCACCACGGGCCGTCTTATTGATTATGCAAAACAGAACCACATCAACCTGGGCGCGATTCAGGTGGTGGTGCTGGACGAAGCCGATCGCATGTACGATCTGGGCTTTATTAAAGATATCCGTTGGTTGTTCCGTCGTATGCCGCCAACCAACCAGCGTCTGAATATGCTGTTCTCTGCCACCCTGTCCTATCGCGTCCGCGAACTGGCGTTCGAACAAATGAACAATGCCGAGTACGTGGAAGTTGAGCCAGAGCAGAAAACCGGCCACCGTATTAAAGAAGAACTTTTCTATCCGTCGAACGAAGAAAAGATGCGTCTTCTGCAAACGTTGATCGAAGAAGAGTGGCCAGACCGCGCGATTATTTTCGCCAACACCAAGCATCGCTGTGAAGATATCTGGGGTCATCTGGCGGCTGACGGCCATCGTGTTGGTCTGCTGACTGGCGACGTGGCGCAGAAAAAACGCCTGCGTATTCTGGAAGATTTTACCAGCGGCGATATCGATATTCTGGTTGCGACCGACGTTGCTGCCCGCGGCCTGCATATTCCAGCCGTGACGCACGTCTTTAACTATGACCTGCCGGATGACTGTGAAGATTACGTTCACCGCATCGGCCGTACCGGTCGTGCTGGCGCTAACGGCCACTCTATCAGCCTTGCCTGTGAAGAGTACGCCCTGAACCTGCCAGCGATTGAAACCTACACCGGTCACTCTATTCCGGTCAGTAAGTACAATCCCGATGCGCTGTTAACCGACTTGCCAAAACCATTACGTCTGACGCGCGTTCGTCAGGGCAATGGCCCACGCCGTTCGGGCGCACCGCGTAATCGTCGTCGTTCAGGTTAAATAAGTTATGCCATACACAAAATCATTCAAATTTTATCAAGGCGGCAAGCAAACGAATCCCGATGAGCTTACATTAGTCAGTGATTCGGATGAGTGCGCGCAGCCAACGCAGAGACAATTTGAAGGATGAAGTGTATGACTTCCACCTCGCTTTATGCAGCTATCGACCTTGGTTCCAATAGTTTTCATATGCTGATTGTTCGCGAGGTGGCGGGCAGTATCCAGACGCTAACGCGCATTAAGCGCAAAGTGCGTCTGGCTGGCGGACTTAACCGCGAGAACGAACTGTCGATGGAAGCGATGGAACGTGGCTGGCAGTGCTTACGCCTGTTCGCCGAACGTTTACAGGACATTCCCCCGACACAAATCCGCATCGTTGCGACCGCCACGCTGCGTCTTGCCGTCAATGCTGATGTCTTTATCGCCAAAGCCCAGGAGATCCTCGGCTGCCCGGTGCAGGTTATCCGTGGCGAAGAAGAAGCGCGCCTGATTTATCAGGGCGTCGCGCACACCACCGGCGGCGACGATCGCCGTTTAGTGGTCGATATTGGCGGCGCCAGCACTGAACTGGTCACCGGTACTGGTGCGCAAACCACCTCGCTGTTTAGCCTTTCAATGGGCTGCGTCACCTGGCTTGAACGCTACTTCACCGACCGTAATCTGGCGCAGGAACATTTCGACGAAGCCGAACGCGCTGCGCGTGAAGTGCTTAAACCGGTTGCCGACGAACTGCGTCACCATGGCTGGAAAGTCTGCGTCGGTGCTTCCGGCACGGTTCAGGCGTTGCAGGAAATCATGATGGCGCAGGGGATGGATGAACGCATCACCCTAGCCAAGCTTCAGCAGCTCAAACAACGCGCTATTCAATGCGGGCGTCTGGAAGAGCTGGAAATCGAAGGGCTGACGCTAGAACGCGCGCTCGTTTTCCCAAGCGGGCTGGCGATTCTTATCGCTATCTTCACCGAATTGAACATCCAGTGCATGACGCTGGCCGGCGGCGCACTGCGCGAGGGCCTGGTCTACGGTATGCTGCATCTGGCGGTCGATGAAGATATTCGCAGTCGCACGCTGCGCAATATTCAGCGTCGATTTATGGTCGATACCGAGCAGGCTAACCGCGTCGCACAATTAGCGCAAAATTTTGCCGATCAGGTAGGAAATAGCTGGGATCTTGAGCCGTTAAGCCGCGAACTGTTGCTGAGCGCCTGCGCGCTACATGAAATTGGTCTGAGCGTGGATTTCAAGCAAGCGCCGCAGCATGCCGCTTATCTGGTTCGCAATCTTGACCTGCCCGGCTTTACCCCTGCGCAAAAGAAGCTCTTAGCGACTCTGCTGTTAAACCAGACCAACCCTATCGATCTCTCGTCACTCCACCAGCAAAATGCCGTGCCACCTCGCGTAGCCGAGCACCTTTGCCGCCTGTTACGTCTGGCCATTTTGTTTGCCAGCCGTCGCCGTGACGATCTCGTTCCCGATATGCTATTACAGGTAAACGATGAGACGCTGATTCTCACGTTGCCTCAAGGATGGCTTTCGCAGCATCCGTTAGGCAAAGAGACTATCGATCAGGAAAGCCAGTGGCAGAGCTATGTCCACTGGCCATTGGACGTACGGTAATACGCTGATTGCCGGATGGCGCTACGCTTATCCGGCTTACGGTTTGGCTTTTTTCGCCGCCATCATCGCTTTCAGGTTTGCCAGGTGGCTTTGTCCTTTCTGCATCCGCTCTTCAGCGCTCACCACTTTGCGCTCCTGCTCCCAGATAACATCATCCTGCGGCAATTCCAGCAGGAATCGGCTCGGCTCTGGTCGGACTAACTCGCCGTACTGCCGACGTTCCTTGCACAGCGTGAAAATAAGCTCTTTCTGCGCACGAGTGATGCCCACGTAGGCCAGACGACGTTCCTCATCGATATTATCTTCATCAATGCTGCTCTGATGCGGCAAGAAGCCCTCTTCCATGCCGACCATAAACACGTACGGGAACTCCAGTCCTTTCGAGGCGTGAAGGGTCATGAGCTGTACTTGATCCAGCTCTTCCTCACTTTCACCGCGTTCCATCATGTCGCGCAGCGTAAAGCGCGTCACGACCTGAGTCAGCGTCATCGGCTCTTCCAGCTCACTGCCTTCGAGCATTTCCGTCATCCAGCCAAACAGCGTGTTGACGTTTTTCATGCGCATTTCGGCGGCTTTCGGGCTAGGCGAGGTTTCAAACAGCCAGGATTCGTAGTTAATGCCGTGGATCAGATCGCGCACCGCCGCAATCGGTTCGCGTTCCGCAAGACGCTGGACTTCACCCAGCCAGTGGGTAAAGCGGGTCAATGACTCATAGCCGCGCCCGGTAAGCGTTTGGTTCAGGCCCATATCAAAGCTGGCGGTGAACAAACTTTTATTACGGGTCGTTGCCCACTCGCCGAGCTTTTGCAGCGTCGCCGAGCCAATTTCACGTTTCGGCGTGTTGACGATGCGCAGGAAGGCGCTGTCGTCGTCCGGGTTACTCAGCACGCGCAAATAGGCCAGCAGATCCTTTATCTCCGGGCGGGAGAAGAACGAAGTGCCGCCGGAAATTTTGTACGGGATGCGGTTTTGCATCAGGAATTTTTCGAATACCCGCGACTGATGGTTGCCGCGATAGAGGATGGCGTAATCCTTATATTCGGTTTTGTTGACGAAGTGATGGGCGATAAGCTCGCCGGTAACGCGCTCCGCTTCATGCTCTTCGTTATTGGCACTCAGTATTTTTAGTTCAGGCCCGTACTGCAGTTCAGAGAACAGACGCTTTTCAAACACATGTGGATTATTGGCAATCAGGATGTTCGCCGCTTTCAGTATGCGCCCAGATGAACGGTAGTTCTGCTCAAGCTTTATCACCTGCAAGGCCGGGAAATCTTTGCTCAGCAGCACCAGGTTTTGCGGACGCGCCCCGCGCCACGAGTAGATAGACTGGTCATCATCACCCACCACGGTAAAGCGCGCGCGGTTGCCCACCAGCAGCTTCACTAGCATATACTGACTGGTGTTGGTGTCCTGATATTCATCGACCAGCAGATAGCGAATTTTGTTCTGCCAGCGTTCGCGTACTTCTTCATTACGCTGCAACAGCAGCGTCGGCAGCAGGATCAGGTCATCAAAGTCCAGCACGTTGCAGGCTTTCATGTGTGCGTCATACAGACCATAGCAATGAGCAAAAATACGATCGCGCTCGCCTTTTGCGCTGGCCGCCGCCTGCGAGGGGGTCATCAGATCGTTTTTCCAGTTAGAGATCGTTGAGATCAACTGCTGGAACAGAACCTTATCGTCTTCGATAAGCCCTTCGGTCAGATCTTTAAGCAATGCAGTTTGATCGGTATCGTCAAACAGGGAGAAGTTCGATTTCATCCCCAGCGCCGCGTATTCCCGCTTGATGATATCCAGCCCCAGCGTATGGAAGGTGGAGATCATTAAGCCACGCGCCTCTTTACGCCCCAACGTTTGCGCCACACGCTCTTTCATTTCACGCGCGGCTTTGTTGGTAAAGGTTACGGCGGCGATATGCCGCGCCTGATAACCACAGGCGTGGATCAGGTGCGCAATTTTATTGGTGATAACGCGGGTTTTGCCGGATCCAGCACCCGCCAGCACCAGGCAGGGTCCGGTGACGAATTCGACGGCTTGTTGTTGTCCGGGGTTCAAACGCATGACGTATTGCTCAATCTGTAAACACGGGGGTGTGGATTGTAGCAGAAAGTCCGACTGAGATTTACCCGCTAAATGGTAAAGTGTTGGCTGCAATCCTTTGATGAGAATGAGCCCATGGCGAAGAGCGCGTCAGCCCTGCATATCCTGGTAAAAGAAGAAAAACTGGCCCTTGAAATCCTCAGCAAGCTTGAACGCGGTATCAGCTTCGATCATCTGGCCAAACGCTATTCACGCTGCCCTTCCGGGCGCAACGGTGGCGATCTTGGCGAGTTTAAACAGGGCGTGATGGTTGGCCCATTTGATGCCGCCGTTTTTAGCTGCCCGCTGTTAAAACCGTATGGGCCGGTGAAAACCAAATATGGCTATCACATCATCAAAGTGCTGTATCGCCGATAAGCCGTGCTAAAATCGCCGGCCTGAATCTCCTCCATAAAGGCACAATCATGGCTAAAACAGCGGCAGCACTGCATATCCTGGTAAAAGAAGAACAACTGGCACTGGATCTGCTGGAACAGATTAAAAACGGCGCAGACTTCGAGAAGTTAGCGAAGAAGCACTCTACCTGCCCGTCAGGTAAGAAAGGCGGTCACCTGGGTGAATTCCGTCAGGGCCAGATGGTTCCTGCGTTTGATAAAGTGGTCTTCTCTTGCCCGGTGCTGGAGCCAACTGGCCCACTGCACACGCAGTTCGGTTATCACATCATTAAGGTGCTGTACCGTAACTGATTTACGCGGGTAGAAAACAGCATCGATATTTGCATGGTGCTTCCCCGGAGTCGGCGTTGCCTCGTCCGGGCTACCGGTGAGCGTAGGCCTGATAAGCGCAGCGCCATCAGGCTATGTGCAGTTATGCCTGATGGCGCTGCGCTTATCAGGCCTACAGGGTATTTCGACATACCTTCAACGTTTGCTTAATCCGCGTGTTCTTCGGGCATAAAAAAACGGCCCGGTAGCGAGGCGCTGACCGGGCCGGATGATAACGGGGTTTGATTAGCCTGCGACGGCGATACGCTTCATATCCGTCATGTAGCCGCGCAGTTTCTTACCAACCTGCTCGATAGCGTGGCCGCGAACCGCTTCATTCACGTCGCGCAGCTGAGCGTTATCGACCGCACCTTCAGCAATCGCTTTACCCAGATCGCCCGGCTGGATTTCCGCCATGAACCCTTTGAGCAGCGGTACACAAGCGTAAGAGAACAGGTAGTTACCGTATTCTGCGGTATCGGAGATCACCACGTTCATTTCGTACAGACGCTTACGGGCGATGGTGTTCGCGATAAGAGGCAGCTCGTGCAGTGATTCGTAGTAAGCCGACTCTTCGATGATGCCGGAATCGACCATGGTTTCGAATGCCAGCTCAACGCCCGCTTTCACCATCGCAATCATCAGAACGCCTTTATCGAAGTACTCCTGCTCGCCGATTTTGCCTTCAAACTGCGGTGCGGTTTCGAACGCGGTTTTACCGGTCTCTTCACGCCAGGTCAGCAGTTTTTTATCGTCGTTGGCCCAGTCCGCCATCATGCCGGAGGAGAATTCGCCGGAGATGATGTCGTCCATGTGTTTCTGGAACAGCGGCGCCATGATCTCTTTTAACTGTTCGGACAGCGCGTAAGCACGCAGCTTAGCCGGGTTAGACAGACGATCCATCATCAGGGTGATACCGCCCTGCTTCAGCGCTTCGGTGATGGTTTCCCAGCCGAACTGAATCAGTTTTTCAGCGTATGCCGGGTCGGTGCCTTCTTCCACCAGCTTGTCGAAGCACAGCAGAGAACCGGCCTGCAGCATACCGCACAGAATGGTCTGCTCGCCCATCAGGTCAGATTTCACTTCCGCAACGAAAGAGGACTCCAGAACGCCCGCGCGGTGACCGCCGGTTGCTGCGGCCCAGGCTTTGGCAATCGCCATACCTTCGCCTTTCGGATCGTTTTCCGGGTGAACGGCGATAAGCGTCGGTACGCCGAAACCACGTTTGTACTCTTCACGCACTTCGGTACCCGGACACTTCGGCGCCACCATGACTACGGTGATGTCTTTACGGATCTGCTCGCCTACTTCAACGATGTTAAAACCGTGGGAATAGCCCAGCGCCGCGCCGTCTTTCATCAGCGGCTGAACGGAGCGCACAACGTCGGAGTGCTGTTTGTCCGGCGTCAGGTTAACCACCAGGTCAGCCTGCGGGATCAGCTCTTCGTAGGTACCCACTTTGAAGCCGTTTTCGGTCGCTTTACGCCAGGAAGCGCGCTTTTCAGCAATCGCTTCTTTACGCAAGGCGTAAGAGATATCCAGACCGGAGTCACGCATGTTCAGGCCCTGGTTCAGACCCTGTGCGCCACAGCCGACGATGACCACTTTTTTACCCTGAAGGTAGCTTGCGCCATCGGCGAATTCGTCGCGGCCCATAAAGCGACATTTACCCAGCTGCGCCAGCTGCTGGCGCAGGTTCAGTGTATTAAAGTAGTTAGCCATGGTGATACCTCGTGATGTTGTACTGTCTTATTGTTCGGTTCGCGTTTCAGCGAGAATGAATCCACATTACAACAGGAAATTTATTGCGGAAATTGATATATTCACAACGTCACGTTGCAATTTATGCAATGTAAAATCATGGAGTGCGAGCCGTGGATTTACGCGATTTAAAAACCTTCCTGCACCTGGCGGAAAGTCGCCATTTTGGCCGCAGCGCGCGGGCGATGCACGTCAGTCCCTCAACGCTTTCCCGGCAAATTCAGCGGCTGGAAGAGGACCTGGGGCAGGCGCTATTTGTCCGCGATAACCGCACGGTAACGCTCACCGAAGCGGGTGAAGAACTGCGCGTCTTTGCCCAGCAGACGTTGTTGCAGTATCAGCAGTTGCGCCACACGCTCGATCAACAAGGGCCGTCGCTGTCAGGCGAGCTGCATATCTTCTGTTCGGTGACCGCCGCATATAGCCATCTGCCGCCGATTCTTGACCGTTTTCGCGCAGAACATCCGTCGGTGGAGATTAAGCTCACCACCGGCGATGCGGCCGATGCCATGGAAAAAGTAGTGACGAGTGAGGCTGACCTGGCGATTGCTGGCAAGCCGGAAACGCTGCCGGGCGCGGTGGCATTTTCCATGCTGGAAAACCTGGCAGTGGTGCTGATCGCCCCGGCCTTACCCTGCCCGGTACGCAATCAGGTTTCCATTGATGAACCCGACTGGTCAACGGTGCCGTTTATCATGGCCGATCAGGGGCCGGTACGTCGCCGTATCGAACTGTGGTTCCGCCGTCATAAAATCAGTAATCCATCAATTTACGCCACGGTGGGCGGTCATGAAGCGATGGTCTCGATGGTCGCCCTGGGCTGCGGCGTGGCGCTGCTGCCGGAAGTGGTACTGGAAAACAGCCCGGAGCCGGTGCGCAACCGCGTGATGATTTTAGAACGCAGCGACGAGAAAACTCCGTTTGAGCTGGGCGTCTGCGCGCAGAAAAAACGGCTGCATGAACCGCTCATTGATGCTTTCTGGAAAATTGTGCAGGAGCGCAAAATCGAGGAAAGCAATTAGCGGCCGCATCGCGCAGAGGAAGGCCTGAAGGCTAAAATCAGTGGTAGATTCAGTATTGAAGCTCCTTTTCTGTATAATGCCCGTGCCATAATACAGAGATGTAGCGGGGGGCTTGCTAATCATGATGTTCAGCAAGCCAGAACAGACGGTGTCATTGCGCACTTGACAGCGAAATACAAACTTAATTAGCCATCATTATGATAATCAAACCAAAAATTCGTGGATTCATCTGTACAACGACCCATCCGACTGGCTGCAAAGTCAATGTGGAAAAACAGATCGAGTATGTTAAGCAAAACGGGAAAATCGCCAACGGCCCATCCCGCGTGCTGGTTATCGGTGCATCAACCGGTTACGGCCTTGCTTCCAGAATTTCCGCAGCATTTGGCAGCGGTGCCGCCACTATCGGCGTATTTTTCGAAAAACCAGGTACGGAAACCAAACCGGGTTCCGCAGGCTGGTATAACTCAGCGGCCTTCGATGAAGCCGCTAAGCGTGAAGGTCTGTACTCTAAAAGCATCAACGGCGACGCCTTCTCCGATGAGTGCCGCGATGCGGTTATTAAGCTTATCAAAGAAGATCTGGGCCAGATCGATTTAGTCGTTTACTCACTGGCTTCCCCAGTGCGTAAAATGCCGAAAACCGGTGAAGTCGTTCGTTCTGCGCTGAAACCAATCGGCGAGGTTTATACCTCTAAAGCGATTGATACCAACAAAGATCAGATCATCACCGCCAGCATTGAGCCGGCAACCGAAGAAGAAGTGCAGAACACCGTCACCGTGATGGGCGGCGAAGACTGGGAACTGTGGATGGGCGCGCTGAGCGAAGCAGGCGTGCTGGCCGAAGGCGTGAAAACCGTGGCCTACTCCTACATCGGTACCGACCTGACCTGGCCAATCTACTGGCACGGCGCGCTGGGCAAAGCGAAAGAAGACCTCGACCGTGCCGCCGGTGAACTGCGTAACCAGCTGGCTCCGCTGCACGGTTCTGCAAACGTCGCGGTACTGAAGTCCGTTATCACCCAGGCGTCTTCTGCGATCCCGGTGATGCCGCTGTACATCTCCATGGTGTTCAAGCTGATGAAAGCGCAGGGCATCCACGAAGGGTGCATCGAGCAGATCAACCGTCTGATGACCACCAGCCTGTACGGCGACAAGGTTGCGCTTGATGATAACCAGCGTATCCGTATGGATGACTGGGAACTGCGTGATGACATTCAGCAAGCCTGCCGTGACCTGTGGCCGCTGATCACCACCGAAAACCTGGCGCAAGAAACCGACTATGCAGGGTACAAGAAGGAATTCCTGAACCTGTTCGGTTTCGACCTTGAAGGTGTGGACTACGACGCGGATGTAAACACCGAAGTCGAATTCGACGTGATCACGCTGTAGTTAGCTGATTAGTCGCAAAAAAAGGGGTTCATGGAAAACATGAACCCCTTTTTTAATGGCTCTTCCGGCTAACCAGCAAGGAAGAAGCGGAACGCCGGGTTATGGGTTTCGTCGTGACACTCATAGCCCAACTCATTGAGCCGGGTTTCGAAATCCGGTTCATTCTCGCCTAATTCAAATGCTGCCAGCACGCGGCCAAAATCGGTTCCGTGGCTGCGGTAGTGGAACAGCGAAATATTCCAGTGCGTACCTAAAGTATGCAGGAACTTCAGCAGCGCGCCCGGTGATTCCGGGAATTCGAAGCTGTAGAGACGCTCCTGCAAAGGCTGTGATGGGCGACCGCCAACCATATAGCGCACGTGCAGCTTAGCCATTTCGTCATCGGAGAGATCCACCACGCTATAACCGCCATCGTTGAGCAACTGGAGGATTTCTTTGCGTTCTTCCAGCCCTCGGCTCAGGCGCACCCCGACAAAAATACAGGCGTCCTTCGCATTGGCATAACGGTAGTTAAACTCGGTTACCGAACGCCCGCCTAACAGCTGGCAAAACTTCAGGAAGCTGCCCTTCTCTTCGGGAATGGTGACCGCCAGCAGCGCTTCACGTTGTTCTCCCAGTTCGCAGCGCTCGGAAACGTAGCGCAGGCCGTGGAAATTAACGTTCGCGCCGGAAAGTACATGCGCCAACCGTTCACCGCGAATATTGTGCTGAGCGATGTATTTTTTCATCCCCGCCAGCGCCAGCGCACCTGACGGCTCCGCGACCGCGCGCACGTCTTCAAACAGATCTTTCATCGCCGCACAGATTGCATCGCTATCGACGGTGATGATGTCATCGAGATATTCCTGGCACAGACGGAAGGTTTCATCACCGATGCGTTTCACCGCTACGCCTTCGGCAAATAGCCCAACGCGCGGCAGGTCGACCGGATGACCGGCCTCCAGCGCCGCTTTTAGGCAGGCCGAGTCCTCGGCCTCCACGGCAATCACTTTGATTTGTGGCATCAGCTGTTTAATCAGCACCGCCACGCCCGCTGCCAGACCACCGCCGCCAACCGGCACAAAAACCCGGTCGAGATGCGCATCCTGCTGAAGCAGTTCCAGCGCCAGCGTACCTTGTCCGGCAATCACCATCGGATGATCGAACGGGGGGACCCAGGTGAAACCCTGCTGCTGCGACAGTTCAATCGCTTTGGCCTTGGCTTCATCAAAATTCGCCCCGTGCAGCAGCACTTCGCCGCCGAAACCGCGAACGGCATCAACTTTAATATCGGCAGTTGCCGTTGGCATGACGATAAGCGCCTTCACGCCCAACCGTGAAGCCGAGAACGCTACGCCCTGCGCGTGGTTACCGGCGGATGCGGTGATCACCCCGTGGGATTTCTGCTCCGCCGTCAGGCCTGCCATCATCGCGTAAGCGCCGCGCAGTTTGAAACTGTGCACCGGCTGGCGGTCTTCGCGCTTCACCAGAATTACGTTATCAAGGCGCGACGACAGCTTGTCCATTTTTTGCAGCGGCGTCACCTGCACCGCTTCATAGACCGGCGCGCGGAGCACCGCTCTGAGATATTCCGCCCCCTCAGGGGCGCCGGATAGGGGTTGTGAATCTGCCATGATTAGCCACCCAGTTTTGATTTATCGCGGACTGCGCCTTTATCGGCGCTGGTTGCCAGACTGGCATAGGCGCGAAGCGCAAAGGAGACCTGACGCTCGCGATTTTTCGGCGTCCAGGCTTTATCACCACGGGCTTCCTGCGCTTCACGACGTGCGGCAATTTCCGCATCGCTGAGCTGCAATTGAATGCCGCGGTTCGGGATATCGATAGCAATCATGTCGCCGTCTTCGATAATCGCAATGTTGCCGCCGCTCGCCGCTTCCGGCGAAACGTGACCGATAGACAGACCCGATGTTCCGCCGGAGAAACGACCGTCGGTGATAAGCGCGCACGCTTTGCCAAGCCCCATGGATTTCAGGAAGGTGGTTGGGTAGAGCATTTCCTGCATCCCCGGCCCGCCTTTCGGCCCTTCGTAGCGGATCACGACAACATCGCCCGCCACCACTTTGCCACCGAGGATCGCGTCAACCGCATCGTCCTGGCTTTCATAGACTTTCGCCGGGCCGGTGAACTTCAGAATGCTGTCATCCACCCCAGCGGTTTTCACGATACAGCCATTTTCCGCAAAGTTACCGTACAGCACCGCCAGACCACCATCCTGGCTGTAGGCGTGCTCCAGCGAGCGGATACAGCCTTCAGCGCGATCGTCATCGAGGGTATCCCAGCGGCAATCCTGTGAGAACGCCTGAGTGGTGCGAATACCCGCAGGGCCCGCGCGGAACATTTTTTTGACCGCTTCATCCTGGGTGACAGTGATGTCGTACTGCTCCAGCGTCTGCGGCAGAGAGAGACCGAGAACGTTTTTCACGTTGCGGTTCAACAGACCTGCGCGGTCCAGCTCGCCGAGGATCCCCAGCACGCCACCCGCACGGTGAACGTCTTCCATATGGTATTTCTGGGTACTTGGCGCCACTTTACACAGCTGCGGCACTTTACGAGACAGCTTGTCGATATCACTCATGGTGAAGTCGATTTCCGCTTCCTGCGCCGCCGCCAGCAGGTGCAGAACGGTGTTGGTGGAACCGCCCATGGCGATATCCAGCGTCATGGCGTTTTCAAAGGCTTCTTTGCACGCAATATTACGCGGGAGAGCAGATGCATCATCCTGCTCATAGTAGCGTTTGGTCAGCTCGACGATACGCTGGCCTGCGGTGAGGAACAGCTCTTTACGGTCAGCGTGGGTCGCCAGCAGCGAGCCGTTGCCCGGCTGCGACAAGCCCAGCGCTTCGGTCAGACAGTTCATTGAGTTGGCGGTGAACATACCGGAACAAGAACCGCAGGTCGGGCAAGCAGAGCGTTCAACCTGATCGCTTTGTGAATCAGAGACTTTTGGATCAGCGCCCTGAATCATCGCATCGACCAGGTCGAGTTTGATGATTTTATCAGACAGTTTGGTTTTACCCGCTTCCATCGGGCCACCGGAAACGAAAATCACCGGAATGTTCAGGCGCAAAGAGGCCATTAACATCCCCGGGGTGATTTTGTCGCAGTTGGAGATACAGACCATTGCGTCGGCGCAGTGGGCGTTCACCATATACTCGACGGAGTCGGCAATCAGTTCGCGCGACGGCAGGGAGTAAAGCATGCCTCCGTGGCCCATCGCGATACCATCATCCACCGCAATGGTGTTGAACTCTTTAGCCACGCCGCCGGAGGCTTCAATTTGCTCGGCAACCAGTTTACCGAGGTCGCGCAGGTGCACGTGGCCCGGCACGAACTGGGTAAACGAGTTTACAACGGCAATAATCGGTTTACCGAAATCATCGTCGGTCATCCCGGTGGCGCGCCACAGTGCGCGAGCGCCCGCCATATTGCGGCCGTGAGTGGTGGTGGCGGAACGGTATTTAGGCATGCTTAGTACTCCCAGTCTTTATCTTGTTAAATGGGGTGCTGCGTGACACCCCATCTTTTTATGCTTATGGATTAACCTGATCCAACCAACCCAATTTATCTTCGGTTTCACCGGTAAAGAGGCCAAAGAATGCTTGCTGAACGCGTTTGGTGACCGGGCCACAGCGACCTTCACCGACCTGGATACCGTCGACGCTACGCACCGGCGTGATTTCAGCAGCGGTACCGGACATGAAGACTTCATCTGCAAGGTACAGGGATTCGCGAGACAGCACCTGCTCGCGCACTTCAATACCGAGGTCTTTCGCCAGCTTGATGATGGCGTCACGGGTGATGCCCGGCAGCGCGGAGGAGGTGAACGGAGGGGTGAAGATCACGCCATCTTTCACTTCAAACAGGTTTTCACCCGCCCCTTCAGACAGGTAGCCGTTCACATCCAGCGCAATCCCTTCCTGATAGCCGTGGCGGCGCGCTTCGCTGCCAACCAACAGTGAGGAGAGGTAGTTACCGCCTGCTTTCGCGGCGGTGGGAATGGTGTTTGGCGCGGCGCGGTTCCAGGAAGAGACCATCGCATCGATCCCCTGATCCAGCGCTTCAGCGCCTAGGTAGGCGCCCCACGGGAACGCCGCGATGATCACGTCAGTGTTGTAGCCCTCTGGCGGGTTAACCCCCATACCGACGTCGCCCACAAAGACCAGCGGACGAATATAAGCGCTGGTCAGGTTGTTTTTGCGCAGCACTTCACGGCAGGCTTCCATCAGTTCATCAACGCTCTGAGAGACCGGGAAGCGGTAGATTTTGGCGGAGTCACGCAGACGCTGCATATGCTCGCGGTGGCGGAAAACAACCGGGCCTTTGTGAGAGTCGTAGCAGCGGATGCCTTCGAACACGGAAGTCCCGTAGTGCAGCGCGTGGGACATCACGTGAACCTTCGCATCTTCCCAACGTACCATCTCACCGTTGAACCAGATGTAATCCGCTTTTTTCGTCGTCATTTCTCTTCCTCTTGCGCTCAGGCGCGAATTTGTTGTTGTGATGTGCTTGTACACTGTTGAACGGCAACATAAGCCACGTCCACCAGTTTATTTAATTGGCTAAACAATAAGTCGACCGGGCGTTGGCTGGCAACGGTCAGTTCGATGTTGATATTCTGCGCATCGCTGGCGGTTTCCATGTTCATCGAGCAAATCTGGAAGCCACGATGGCGAACCACACGTAAGACGCGTTCTAAGGTTTCCGGGTTGAAGCGGGCCTGCACGTTGACCTGATGTTGCATCATGATAATTTCTCCAGCATTTGTGAGTTGCTCGCACCTGGCGGCACCAGCGGCCAGACATTCTCAAGTTCGTCGATTGAGACATGAAGCAGGTATGGACCTTCGCTTGCCAGCATGGTGTCGAGTGCCGCTTCAACCTGGTCTTTACGGGTGATGTGCTGGCCTGGGATACCGAAAGCATTGGCCAGCATGAGGAAATCGGGGTTGTCGGTCAGGGTGGTTTCGCTGTAACGCTCCTGGAAGAACAGCTGCTGCCATTGGCGAACCATCCCTAAACGCTGGTTGTCGATTAAAACGATCTTCAGCGGTAACTGCTTGCGTTTTACGGTGCCCAGCTCTTGTACATTCATCATGAAAGAGCCGTCACCGGAGATACAGATAACCGTATCATCCGGTCGCGCTACCTGAGCGCCGACCGCCGCCGGCAGGCCAAATCCCATGGTGCCCAAACCGCTGGAGGTGATGAAGTTTTCCGGGCGGGTATAGGTCATATGCTGGGCTGACCACATTTGGTGCTGACCGACATCGGTGGTGACAACGCTATCGGCCGGTTTACGGTCAGACAGCTGTTTTAACAGCAGCGGCGCATAGATAGGCTCGCCTGGGTGATCGTAACGCCACGCGTGTTCAGCGCGCATCGCCGCAACGTGCTCGCACCAGCCGTCAATCGCCAGTGTCTGCTGCAGAGCGGGCAGCAAGGCATTCAGGTCCCCCTGCAACGCGACGTGAACCTGACGCAGTTTGTTCATTTCGGCCGGGTCGATATCCATATGGATAACTTTCGCGTGCGGAGCAAAGGTATTGAGCTTACCGGTGACGCGGTCGTCGAAGCGGGCGCCAACGGCGATCAGCAGATCGCACTCCTGTACCGCCAGATTGGCGGCTTTGGTGCCGTGCATTCCCAACATACCGAGATAGTACGGATACTCCACCGGCACCGCCCCCAACCCTTTCAACGTGCAGGTTGCGGGAATTTTTGTGACCGCCATAAACTCACGCAGCGCGGGAACGGCCTGCGCCATCCCGACACCGCCACCCACATACAGCATCGGTTTATGCGCCTGCGCCAGCATCTGCTGCGCCTGGGCGACTTCGGCATGGGGGAAAACGTCGGCACTTTCAACGGTGGAGAAATATGGCTCCAGATCGCCCTGCGCAATCTGGACGTCTTTAGGAATATCAACCAGTACAGGACCAGGACGGCCTGAGTTTGCCACCTGGAATGCTTCTGCCATGATACGCGGCAGCTCTTCCAGAGATTGCACCAGGAAACTGTGTTTGGTGCAGGCCAGCGACAAACCGAGAACGTCCACTTCCTGAAAAGCATCCGTACCGATAAGCGGTGCGGCAACCTGACCGGTGATGGCAACAACGGGAACAGAGTCGAGCAGCGCATCAGCCAGACCGGTTATCAGGTTAGTGGCACCCGGGCCTGAGGTCGCGATGCATACGCCGGTTTTGCCGGTAGCCCGGGCGTAGCCGATAGCCGCCACCGCCGCACCCTGCTCGTGTCGACACAGCAGATGCTCTACGCCGCCGTCATACAGAGCGTCGTAAACCGGCATGATGGCACCACCAGGATAACCAAATACCGTTTCAACTCCCTGCGCTCGCAACGCATGTACCACCCACTGTGCGCCATTCATAGTTAGTTCCCCGCCGTAGATCGTGAGAAACAGAATATTATGCTATTGCTCACTCTCTGCTCCTCGTTAATGTTTTTAAGTCATAAAAAAACCCCCGGACCTTTCGGTGCGGGGGTCTTAGTTCGTTAAGGCTTGATTTCTAAGCCTTTCCTCGTCCAAGTGCAGCCCCGCACGGTGGGATAATAATCACCACCACGCTAATCACGACTAGGCTAATCACTCGTAGAAGGGCTTTCATTTTTGTATTTTCTTGCATCTTGTTCGAAGGAATACCTACAGAGTTACCACAGACATCACAAAATGCACAAGTTTTTTTATAGCGCCGATACTTACCTTGCTAACAAAATTCGCAAAAGAAATTGTTTTATATGGAAAAATTATGAAATGAAAATATTTCACTTTTTTGTCCTCCCCGCCTTAAGCCGGAGCATTTATCTGTCACGCGTTTGAAAAATGCGAGCGTCATTCCTGAATTTTTGAAATGCCGTGAAAAGCAGCCAAAATAGCTGAAGAAGGTACGTATATACGTAAAAATGCAGGTTATTACGCGAAGTTTGCGATACATAATGCCGCCATCCAGGGAGGAATTATGTCACTATCCGTTGTCTATACGCGCGCTGCGCTGGGGATTAATGCCCCACTTATTACCATCGAAGTGCATATTAGCCAGGGCTTGCCTGGGCTGGTCATGGTTGGGCTTCCAGAAACCACCGTTAAAGAGTCTCGTGACCGCGTCCGCAGTGCCATTATCAACAGTGGATATGCCTTTCCGGCTAAAAAAATCACCATCAACCTGGCCCCTGCTGACCTGCCCAAAGAGGGTGGGCGATATGATTTACCTATCGCTATCGCGCTCCTGGCGGCGTCTGAGCAGCTTAACAGCCAGAAGCTGGGACAATATGAGTTCGTTGGAGAACTGGCGCTTACGGGCGCGCTGCGTGGCATTCCCGGGGCTATATCTGCCGCTATGGAGGCGATAAGCGCCGGAAGGCAAATAATACTGGCCGAGGAGAATGCTCCGCTGGTGGGTTTGCTGGGCGGTAACGACTGCCTGATTGCCAGCCACTTACTTGAAGTTTGCGCATTTTTAGAAGACAAGCAGGCGCTGCGCCTTCCGCCACCGGAAAGCGTGTCCATCACCGAAAGTGAAGAAGATCTTAACGACGTGATTGGACAACAACAGGGTAAGCGCGCGTTGGAGATCACCGCGACTGGAGGACATAACCTATTATTGATAGGCCCCCCAGGCACCGGAAAAACGATGCTAGCCAGCCGACTACGTGGATTATTACCCCCCTTGAACGACCGCGAAGCTCTGGAAAGCGCCGCCATTATCAGTCTGGAGAATACCTGCGATGTACGGACTCAATGGCGCTGCCGACCCTTTCGCGCGCCCCACCATAGCGCGTCATTAGCGGCAATGGTGGGAGGTGGGTCGATACCCGCGCCTGGTGAGATTTCGCTGGCGCATAACGGCATCCTGTTTCTGGATGAGCTACCGGAGTTTGAACGGCGGGTACTGGATGCGCTGCGGGAGCCAATCGAGTCCGGCAAGATACTGATTTCCCGTACACGCGCAAAAATTACCTATCCAGCACGCTTTCAACTGATAGCGGCCATGAATCCCAGCCCAACGGGGCACTACGAGGGGCAACATAACCGCTGCACACCGGAACAAACGCTGCGCTATCTCAATCGGCTTTCAGGCCCGTTCCTCGACCGTTTCGATCTCTCACTGGAGATTCCTTTACCCCCTCCGGGTTTACTCATTCAACACACGCAGCAAGGAGAGAGTAGCCTCACGGTACAGGCCAGGGTGATGACGGCGCAGCGCTATCAATATGACCGACAAGATAAACTTAATGCCCACTTAAACAGCAGCGAAATCAAGCAATACTGCACGTTGAACGAGAATGATGCGCTTTGGCTTGAACAAACGCTAATGCAGCTTGGGCTGTCTATACGCGCCTGGCAGCGCCTGCTGAAGGTTTCACGTACGCTGGCGGATATGGAGGGAGTCAGATGTATTGAACGGCGTCATTTGCAAGAAGCGCTCAGCTATCGCGGTATCGACAGGATGCTGCTGCATCTGCAAACGTTACTACAATAAAAAAGGGGCCGAGGCCCCTTTTTTATTAATCGTCGCTGTCGGTGTAGTCTTCAGCGCCTTCTACCTGTGGTTTACCGCCAGACAGGGTATGGAAGCGTTTTGGACGCTTAATGCGCGTCACGTACTTGTGCCATACGCGCTCAGCTTCGGTCACCGGCTCACGTTCACCACGGCATACGGTAAGGAACTGCTGTTCCTCTTCGGTCGCGGGCTCACGTTTGCCGAGATCCAGTTCGTTAAAGGCAAAGCCATAACGCTCCAGCAGTTGCGCCTCTTTGATGGTGAAATCACCATGACGAGAGAATCCACGCGGATAATTTTTATTATCGAAAAAACGATTAGTTGTCGTAAAGCTTTCCGCCATCCTACACGCTCCTAATTCTTTGGCCGAGCTATTTATGGCGCGGAGTATTAGATACGCTTGACAGAGTGTAAAACAAAAGATTTAAATCATTACGACAAAAAATTTTGCGGAGAAAGCTGTGGATACCGAATTGCTGAAAACTTTCCTCGAAGTGAGCAGAACTCGCCACTTCGGGCGGGCTGCGGAAGCGCTCTATCTGACACAATCGGCGGTAAGCTTTCGCATACGTCAGTTAGAAAATCAGCTTGGGGTAAACCTGTTCACCCGCCATCGCAATAATATCCGGCTGACGGCGGCAGGTGAGAAGCTTCTTCCTTACGCAGAGACGCTGATGAGTACATGGCAAGCCGCACGTAAGGAGGTGGCGAATACCTCGCGACACAATGAGTTCTCGATTGGTGCCAGCGCCTCGCTATGGGAGTGTATGCTCAATGAATGGCTTGCCAGATTATACCAGGCGGACGATACGCTGCAGTTTGAAGCGCGGATTGCTCAGCGCCAATCACTGGTTAAACAGCTCCACGAGCGCCAGCTCGACCTGCTGATCACCACCGAAAGCCCAAAAATGGATGAATTTAGCAGTCAACTGTTGGGGCATTTCCCTCTTGAGCTGTACTGTGCGACACCCAAAACGGTCAAAACAGAATTGAACTATCTTCGCCTTGAGTGGGGGGCTGACTTTCAGCAACACGAGACCGGACTCATCGCCAGCGATGATATTCCGCTTTTAACCACCAGTTCAGCGTCTCTGGCCCGTCGCCAGCTGTTGCCTTTAAAAGGCTGCACCTGGTTGCCAACAACGTGGGCACAGGAGCAAGGCGAGCTCTATCCCGTTGCAGATGGCTCGATGATTTCGCGGCCTTTATACGCAATCTGGCTGCAAAATAGCGACAAACAGGCGCAAATTCGCGACATTTTGCAAAACAGCGTTTTTTAAAGCAGGGAAAGATCGTTGGCCCGGAGAAACAGCTTTGGGCCTTAGAAAGGCAAATTTTAGACAAAAAAAATCCTTTGCCGAAGCAAAGGATTATACATGGCAGGGGCGGAGAGACTCGAACTCGCGACACCCGGTTTTGGAGACCGGTGCTCTACCAACTGAGCTACGCCCCTAAAGACTTCTTAATTTTTCTTATCATTAAGCCTGCTAAGTTAGCAGGCTTAATTTTGAATAAGTGGCGGAACGGACGGGACTCGAACCCGCGACCCCCTGCGTGACAGGCAGGTATTCTAACCGACTGAACTACCGCTCCACCGAATTTCTTTGTCACTACCCGGATTATTCATCCCGGTTTAC
>Ga0302349_1000226_pt1 | contig 89202 bp, 80 predicted proteins | sample PhyAR1_FD_202176 | JGI IMG/M metagenome (GOLD analysis project Ga0302349, IMG submission 202176) | Leaf surface microbial communities from alfalfa plants in UC Gill Tract Community Farm, Albany, California, United States - DLSL A.R1... | ecosystem: Host-associated > Plants > Phyllosphere >... | reverse complement strand
CTCCTGCTCGGTTACCGCCAGCACTGAACACAGGTTTTGGTCGCTGGGCTCGATACCCTGTGCGGCAAAAGCGGCGGTGATATCGGTGGCCCAGCCCTGGCGATCGGCGGTGTTAGCCGGCATCAAACGCACCAGTTGAGCTTTGACGTCAGCCAGGCGTTGCACCGGTGAAGTCGTGGTGGTTTTCGTGGTACAACCGGCCAGCACCAGCAGCGCGGCCAGGCTCAACGGACGCAAGGTCATCGGGTTGATAAAACGGCGAATTGGCATCTTTTCCCTGATCGTTTTGACATACACTGCAGTGACGTTAGCCCAGCAGCGGACCCCGATCCAGTCTAAATGTGTTGATTCGGAGCTGAGAGCAGGCGTCTGCCAGGAAATACACCTTAAAGGAATGACCGTGGGGTTAAGCATCTTGCCTTGCTCACTTCTAATCACACCTTTCATGATCGCGGGCATTTTCAACGAACCGATAAACATGTATTTTATATGCAACATATAAAATCATTTTATTCGCCCACACCGGGGCAACGCAAAATTTGAGGAGAGACGCATGAATGAGCTGCTGTGTTATAAAACCCTGCAGGTATGGAACAGCGTGACGCTGCCGGAGAGTTTCCAGCAAAAGCACAACACCCAAAGCGGCACCTGGGCCAAACTCACGCTGCTGAGCGGCACCCTGACCTTTGCGTTGATGACCGAAGATGGCGAAACTACCGAAACCTGGCAGTTCAGCCCTGAGAGCCAGCCGCCGTTTATCGAACCACAGCAATGGCACCGCATCGTTTCATTTTCCGATGATATGACCTGCCAACTGGCTTTCTACTGTTCACCGGAGGATTACTACCACAAAAAGCACCAACTGACGCGCACCCATTCCGAGGTGATCGAAGCCGTGCAGCGCATAAAACCCGGCAAAGCGCTGGATCTGGGCTGCGGCGGCGGGCGCAACTCGCTCTATCTCAATCTGAAAGGCTTTGACGTCACCGCCTGGGACAAACATGGCCCGTCGATCGACAACCTCAATAGCATCATCGATAGCGAAGGACTGACGCACATTCGCGCCAGCGTGCAAGACCTCAATGCTCACACCTTCAACGGCGATTACGACTTTATTCTTTCCACCGTGGTGTTTATGTTCCTCAGCCGCGAGCGAATTCCAGGGCTGGTAAAAAACATGCAGGACAGCACCCTGAACGGCGGTTACAACCTGATTGTCGCCGCGATGGATACTCCGGATTACCCTTGCAGTCTGCCCTTCCCCTTCACCTTTAAACCGGGCGAGCTTAAGGAGTATTACGCCGACTGGGAAATCCTGAAGTACAACGAGGATGTCGGCCAACTGCACAAAACCGACGCCGCCGGTAACCGCATTTCACTGCGCTTTGCCACGCTGCTGGCGCGTAAACCCTAAAATCCCTTCAATTGGCGCCGCTCGATGCAGTATTGACTGGCGCCGACCTGTAGCAAAATACGGCAAACAACATGAAGTTTAATACGTTGCCAACCCGCCGCTGCGGCGTTAGGATCGCGCCCGGCTACGGGTGTAGCCAGTGTTATTGGCTGTCAGTTCCGCGCATGGAGAGGTTATTGTGTTAGAGAGTTTTGGCGTCCTGAATCTTTGGACCTATCTGGCCGGGGTGGTATTTATCATCATTCTGCCGGGCCCGAATACGCTGTACGTACTGAAGACCGGTGTGACACGTGGCGTACGTGCCGGTTATACCGCCGCGCTGGGCGTGTTTATCGGCGATGCGATCCTGATTTTCTGCGCCTATATTGGCGTGGCTTCGCTGATCCGTACCACGCCGTTCCTGTTTACCCTGGTGCGTTTTCTCGGCGCAATTTACCTGCTGTTCCTCGGTGCGAAAATTCTCTACGCCACCTTTATCCAGAAAAATACGGCGCAGCAACAACAGATTGAAGGCGGCCACAGCATCCTGCGCAAATCGCTGACGCTCAGCCTGACCAACCCGAAAGCGATCCTGTTCTACGTGTCGTTCTTCGTGCAGTTTATCGACTTCAACTATGCGCACACCGGCCTGTCGTTCACCATTCTGGCGCTGATCCTCGAATCGGTCAGTTTTATCTACATGACCACGCTGATCTTCTCCGGCGCGATGCTGGCGCACTTCTTTAACCATAAGAAAGGCCTGGCAAAACTGGGTAATGGCCTGATTGGCCTGCTGTTCCTCGGCTTCGCCACTCGTTTGGCTACCCTCAGCTCCTAGTTCGCCGCATTAACGGCTGATCCCCTCAGCCGTTTTCTCTACTCTGTCACGCACGACAAACCGAATGTCAGACAGACAAAAGCCCTCATTCTCTGCCTGCTATAGACTTTTAAGGTTAACGATAGCGACCTTTTTTGTCTGACAGGAGGGCGTATGCCTGACAATAACGTAGCAGTGATGGACAGCGTTTCGCGTTTTCTCGATCGTCATCATGGGCTGTATATCGACGGCCAATGGTGTGGTTCCACCGCCGAAGGCCGGCTGGCGGTGTATAACCCCGCCAATGGACAACAAATTTCCTCCACCGCCGACGCCAACGCGCAAGACGTCGCTCGCGCCGTACAATCGGCCCATCAGGCGTTTACCTCTGGGGTCTGGGCGCAACGTTTACCTGCCGAGCGCGAGCGTATTTTACTGCGCTATGCCGATTTGGTTGAACAACACGCCGAAGAACTGGCCCAGTTGGAAACGCTGGAACAGGGCAAGTCGATCAATATTGCCCGCATGTTCGAGGTAGGCTGCACGCTGAACTGGATGCGCTACACCGCCGGGTTGACCACCAAGATCACCGGCCAAACCCTGGACGTGTCGATCCCCATGCCGCCGGGGGCCAAATATCAGGTGTATACCCGTAAAGAGCCGATTGGCGTGGTGGCCGGCATTGTGCCGTGGAACTTCCCGCTGATGATCGGTATGTGGAAAGTGATGCCGGCGCTGGCCGCAGGTTGTTCCATCGTGATCAAACCCTCGGAGACCACGCCGCTCACCCTGCTGCGCATGGCCGAATTGGCGACCGAAGCCGGCATTCCACCGGGGGTATTCAACGTGGTGACGGGTAAAGGTACCGGCTGCGGCAAAGCGCTGACCGAACACCCGCTGATCGCCAAAGTGAGCTTCACCGGCTCCACGCCGGTCGGCAAAGGCATCGCCCGCGCAGCGGCGGACCGGCTGACACGCGTGACGCTGGAACTGGGCGGTAAAAACCCGGCCATCGTGCTGAAAGATGCCGACCCGCAGCAGGTTATCGAAGGCCTGATGGCGGGCAGTTTCCTGAACCAGGGGCAGGTGTGCGCCGCCAGCTCGCGGATTTATATTGAAGCGCCAATCTACGACACTTTGGTGGCCGGGTTCGAGCAGGCGGTGAAATCCCTGTCCGTCGGACCGGGCATGGATGCCAGTGCGCAGATCAACCCACTGGTCTCCAGCGACCACCGCAATAAAGTGGCGGCCTATCTGGACGATGCCAGATCCAAGCACGCAGAGTTGATCAGCGGCGCGACCGGGCCGGACTCGCAAGGGTTCTATATTCCGCCGACGCTGGTAATTAACCCGGACGACAAGCTGAACCTGACGCGCGAAGAAGTGTTTGGCCCGGTGGTCAATCTGATCCGCGTGGCGGATGCTGAAGAAGCATTGCGCAAAGCCAACGACACCGACTACGGTCTGACCGCCAGCCTGTGGACCACCAGTCTGCAAGCGGCGATGGCCTTCACGCCACGAATTCAGGCCGGCACGGTGTGGGTCAACACCCATACGCTGATCGACGCCAACATGCCTTTCGGCGGCTTCAAACAATCGGGTAGCGGCCGTGATTTCGGCCCGGACTGGCTGGATGCTTATACCGAATCCAAATCGGTGTGCATTCGTTACTGAACCGCGCCTTAATGGCCAGTAGCGCCCTTCAGAGCTCTACTGATACTGCTGATAAACATAAAATGTTTGTCAGCAGGCGCTAAAGGTTTTGAAAATAGATCAGGAAAATCAAATTATTGATTTTCGGCTGATAACTCAAAGGGGGAAAAACCACGCTTTTATCCCCCTTTGTCAATAATCTGAGTAGCGCCTTAAAGGCGCTACTGATACTGCTTGCGGTATTCGCTGGGCGAAACGCCAAAACGGCTTTTGAAGGCGGTGGAGAAATGGCTGTGATCGGCAAAACCCCAGTCATGGCCGATAGTGACCAACTTTTGCCGCTCAGGCGCCGTGCGTAGCACCTGAGCGCACAAATCAAGACGGCGGTGCTTGATATATTGCGCCACCACCAGTCCCTGACGGGCAAACATCCGGTACAGGCTGCGTACCGAAACACCCAGTTCAGCGGCGATCCACTCAGGCCGCAACTGCGGCGACTGGATATGCGTATCGATAAACGCCAGCGTTCGGGTGAAAGCCTGCGGGAAAACCTCCGCTCCCACTTCAGGTTCCACCAGCGCCGGGCGCAACAGAGTTGCCACGGCACTGAGTATCGCCTCGCTCTCCGGTGCGCTCATCTGCGCGTCCTGCATGCAGCCCAAGACCAGTTGCCGACTGAGGCGCGCCATGCTGCTTTGCCCATCCAGCCGTCGTGCGAATTGCAGATCGCTAAAACGTGCCGACCGTTCGAAATAGCTGCGCGGCATCAGTAATGAGATTTGGCGGGAGTCCTGTTGAAAGGTAAAACTGCTGGTACGTGAAGCGTCGATCAGCATGACGTCACCGGCGGACAAGACTGCCTGTCGGTCACCCTGCTCCATCAATGAACTGCCGCGCAGTTGAAAGACCGTGAAAAAATGCGAGCCGTCGCTGCGGTTAATTTCTTTTTGGGTTCGATACAGGCGGGTTTGCGTCGCATCCACCACGCTCATACGTAACGCGTGGGCACGAAACTCCTGCATCGCGCCGCTAAATCCCGGCCCCAGAGTTCGGGCGCAGAACCGGCCGCAGGCGGAGTTGATTTTCGCCAACCACTCTTCGAAGCCAACCTCCCTGACCGGTACGGAAATTGCCATGGATCCCCCCTTCACACATCAGCGATGGACGCGTTCGAACCGCAAGCGGCAATGAACAGAAAATCAACATAACAACCCAGTAACATACAAGCAATGCCGACAGTGGGATCTGGCGCTGGGATCACAAATTGCGCCTTATGGCTCCAGACATGAAAAACCCGGCCGTAGCCGGGTTGATAAAAACGGGAAAATCGGGAGGATTAAGGCTGGCTATCCAGCAGATAACGCACCACGGCCGCGTATTCTTTTGCATAGCCGTCAACGCTTTGGCTCGCCATTCCGGCATTATCGATTTTGTACTTGCCGGAGACATAAAACGATGGGGTTGCCCGTACGTCCAGCGCTTTCACCGCTTCATTCTGCTTGGCAATCAAGCCCTTCACCAACAGGCTGTGGCGCGCATTTTCATAGGCCGCGGCATCTACGCCGGCGGCGGCAAACACCCGCTGAATATCCTCTTCACTGTTGATGGCGCGCTTTTTTTGCAGCTCGTCGAACAGCAGGCCTTCGATTTTATCCTCGATGCCCATCACCATCGCGATCGACCAGGCTTCAGTCAGCTCATTGCCCAATTTGCCCATCAGGCCGACGTGATATTTGGTCAGCTTGGTGCCCTCAGGCAGCGCCTGGCTGACGGTGCTGCCCACATGGTAGGTTTCGGCAAACTGATAACAAGGGCCGCAATAAAAAGAGAAAAACTCCACCACCGCAGGGGCTGACGCCACCGGTTTATCCAGGCGAGAATATTGCTCGCCAGCACGATAATCCGCCGCCACGGCGACAGCAGGAAGCAATAGCGCCAGGAGCGCACCGGCGAACAGCCGATTAACTTTAGCCAACATAACTACTCCAATTTAGATGAGAACATTGTCCCTAACGGCGGTGTTTATAATCAAATTATCGGAACAAGACCAGTTTTTATTACCTTGTGTTTATGTGGGATTGGCTCACATCAAGGGGCCATGCGGGCCGTCAGTGGCGTTCTGCGCCCCAGACGTCATGCTACACAACCGCCTCAGAAGAGGCGGCAGCGAAATGAGTATGCCGTTAATTAATAACAACATTGGTGAGTATGGATTCACTGCGGACAAGAAGACTTATGCCAAGAATACGCTGCGTCAGCCTTCACTGACGCAGCGGGATCACACTCAGTTTTTTGGCAGTTGAATACGGACTACGCTTTCCGGTTTACCGGCTTTGGTACTGGCTCCGTCATTCTTCACCGTCACGAACAGCACGTTGTTGCTGGTGTCCAGCGCCAGGCTGTTAGGGTGCGGCGGCAGTTCTACGGTTTGCAGGCGCTTGAGGCTGTTTGAATCAAACACCGTCAACGTACCTGCGCCATGATCGACGCGGATCCCTTTGCGGTTGGCGACGTACACACGCTGGTTGCGATCGTCCAACAGCAGGCCAATTGGCACTTCATCGGTCAGTTCGCTGGCCAACACTTTGCCGCTGTCCGCATCCAGCGCAAACACCCGGTGACCGCTGCTGCGCTTCACGTAGTCACGCTCAAGGTGGGTATTGCGGTAGTTGTCGCGGTCGATCCCCTGATCCACCCCTAACAGACGGTTATTCTTCCCGTCGTACACCAGGTTCAGCAGCTGATCCGCTTGAATCTCTTTGGTGGAGGTGATCGCCAGGGTATCGGCATTCAGGGTAATCAGTTGCCCCTGCATGTTAGAGACAAATACGCGCCGTCCTTTCTCATCCAGAGTGATGCCCACCGCGTTGTAGCCGAAACCGGGGATCATTTTCTCCAGCTTTTGAGTCCGGGTGTTGACCACAAACAGCACGCTGTCTACCCCAAAACCCAACCCCGGCAAGAACAGGCGGCCGCTCTGCGCGTCATACTTCATTTCGCGGATGCGGTACTGGTAGTCTTCGGTGATCTTGAAGCGCTTAAGCTCCTTGAGCAGGAACTCCAGGCGCTTGCCGCTGATACCGGCCTCCTTGTAGGTCTGCTCCAGCATCGTTTTTTCGGTCACTGGAATGCTGTCCAGCGCACGGTTGGTGGTGGTATCCACCACGCCGACCGAGCCATTGAACCCTTGAGTCAGATACAGCCGGTGGCCGGCATCATCCAGGGCTACGCCAAACCCCTTCACCTGCAGAGGGATCTCCGCCTGCACCGCCAACGTGGTCGGATCCAGACGCAACACGCGGGATTTCGCCTCTTCCTTCCAGTCCGGTGCGCTGACGAACAGCGACTTCTGGCTTGGGCTGTAGGCCATTTCCACCAACGCCGACGACAACGGCTGACGCTTGATATCCTGCTGAGTGATCCCTGCGTCACGGGCCTGCGCCGCACCGGCCACCACCAACGACGTTGCAATCAACAGCGACAGTAAAGCGCGAGGTGTTCCTATTGTTCCAGACATCCGTTTATCTCCATGAAAGTAATAAAGTCAGTTAGGGTGAACAACGTTATTGCTGTGGCGCCGGCGGCAAGGCCGACAGTGGCATGTCCCCACCGGCCTGTTGGGCAAAGTGAGAGAACACGTGCTGAATAGTTGCAGCGATCAACCCCGCCTGTTGCGCGGTGTAATGATCGGTACGGTAGGTCATCATCACGCGCAGGGATTTCACGCCGTCGAGGTTTTCTTCCATCACTTCAAACTGCAAACCGAGCAGCGATTCGGTTTTCTCCGGCTCCACCTGACGATAGGCCACCGTGCTGCCGTCCTGCAGGGTAAATGCCCCGTTCAGCTTGATACGGCTGTGGATCTGAATGAACACTTCGAACATGTGGTTCTTGCGGTCGGCATGAGCGCCAAACAGCCCTTCTTCCACCAGATCGATAGGAATATCGGTGTAAGGCATAGAACCGTTGATGGTGTTTTTCACCTGGTCAATCAGCCCAGCGACCGTCAACTGGTCGGCGAAGCGCACCCGGTGCACCACCACCGTGGTGAAGTAGCCGATGGTGTCAAAGAACTCGGCGTCGTTACGGCCGGAGGTGGAAGTCCCCACCAGCAGATCCGTCGGACCGCCCAACAGGCGCAGCGCCGTAGTGATACCGGCGTAGACCACGTTGAACAGTGAGGCGTTGTTCTTCCTGGCCTGCGCGTACAACCCCTCAGCCACCGTTGGTGCGACGTCAAATTCCAGCCATCCGCCGTTGACGTCTGCATCGGCCGGGACTGCAGGATGGTGCGAAGGTTCCTGCTGGAACAGCGGTTGACCGACCGGCGCATCGCGCAGGTTATCGAGCCAATAGTCAAGGTGTTGCTGTGCGACGCCGCCGGCCTGCTGCTGCCGGGCAAAGGCATAAAACTGCGGCACTTCACCTTTCCACTGCGGCTTCTGCCCTGCCACACGGTGGCTGTAGGCGATGCCCAGCTCGTCCATCATCAGGTTCAGCGACCATTCATCCAGCACCACATGGTGGAACAGCAGCGAAAGCAGTTGCCGGCCGGTTGCCGCGTCACGCAGGAAGGTAGCGCGCAGCGGCAGCTCGCGGGTCAGATCAAAGCGGTGGTCGCCGGCCTTGGCCAACAGTTCGCTGGCGTTACCGGCCGGTGTTTCATAAGAGAAGTGGAACCACTCGTAATCGAGCAGTTCAGCCGCAGGCACGACCTGTTGGCGAACCTCCCCCTGATGTTCGATAAACAGTGAACGCAATACGCTGTGGCGCGTCATGACGTCGATAAACGCCTGACGCAGGGCCATTTCATCCACCGGATCGAGGAAATTGATGGCGAAAGGCAGATTGAAAATCTCGTCGTGACCGAAGGCCTCGTACACTTTCCACAGGGAGTGCTGGGCCAGCGACAGCGGTGCCTGGACGACCTCATCCCGCTGCTGCGTATTGGGCGCTTGCACTGCCGGTGCCGTAACCGCCTGACGTTTGGCGTAGGCCGACAGCCCTCGGGCCGTGGCGTGACTGAACAGGTCGTTAATGTTGAGTTCGATACGGTGCAGGCTTAACAAGCGACCGATGACGCGGGTCGCGACCAGCGAATGCCCGCCGCGATCGAAGAAATCTTCATCGACGGTCATGTCCGGCGCCACCAGGGCATCGCGGAATTCCGCCAGGATCAATTGAGCGATTTCATCATTTTCTTGTTGTTGTGCATCCTCTCCCGCCAGAACAGCTTCGGGCTGGGCCAACGGTTGCTCAGCGGCAGGCAGCAGGGCTGTCGTGATCGTCCGTCCAGCGAGATAAGCGACGAACTGCTCCAGCAGGAAAGGCGCGACATGCGGGGTCAGGCGCGGATCCGCCACTAACTCCAACACCATCGAGTCCGGCTCGGGCAGGCTCAAAGCCAGCATCAATTCAAAAGGCGTATGCAGCGGCGGTAACAGCAGGCGTTCAGCGTTAACCCCATCCAACTGCAGCGCCACCGAAGGATCCGCCAGCCAGCTCACCAGAAGCTGAGCCAATTCTGGGTTGGGCGCTTCCGCCGTTTGCTGCGCCAGCAGTCGGCTTTCCGCCTCCGGATCCGCAGGCTGCAAGGTCAGGCGTTTCAATCGGCTAGCGCCCTGCCAGCCGTCCATGCCGTTTGCCTGTTGTGCGTCGTCGAGCGGCACGCACAACTGCACCGGTTGCCCGCCGGACTGAGCGGCGATAAAGCGGCCAAAGCGAACGGCGATCGCCGCCAGTAAGGTGGTTGGGTTATCGGTTACGGGCAAAATCTTGCGTGCCACGCGGGTCGCTATACGTACCCCGGCCTGCGCCAGACGCTCGTCCTGTGCTGCCAATTGTCGGTAGTCCCGCAGCGCTGTCGCATGGCGTGGCCACGGCAGAACCAGCTCCGTCGCTTCCGGCAATGGCGTATTCAGTACAACCGGCGACAGAGTGTCCGGGACTGGCAGGGGATCATGGCGATTATACAGCGCCGACAGCATCGTCAATAATTGTCGACACGACAGCCTTTCAGCCAAAATATCGTGGGCAACGACGCCCAGCACCGAACCGGCACCGGTAAACAGTAGAAAACGAAGCGGCGCTTCGCTTGCCAACTCAAGAGGCGTCGCCTGCGCTTGCAACAGACGGCTTACCGCCTGCTGTTCGTCCACGACAGGCTGAATGCTCACCGGATTCAGCGTTGCGTTGCCGCGCAGTTTTCGTAAGCCTTGCTCATCGTCGAAATCGTAACGAACGTCCAGTTCCGGCATCAGCCGGGTCAGGGCTTCCAGCGCGCTGGCCAGTCTGCCGATATCCGGCTCGCCGCCCAGCCGCCAGGCCATCGCCTGCTGGCAACCGCCGTCGCCGCGCTGCTGGTGCATGAACCACGCCTGTTCTTCTGCTTCGCTCAATGGCTGTGAGGCATCCGCCGCCCGCTCGCCCAGCGTCTGAAACGCCAGGTCCAAACGCTGGGCCTCGTCATCGCTGAGAATATTGTCAAAATAACCGCTCACTGCTCTATCTCCTTGTGCCCGGCCATACCGGAACCTCGGGGGGAACGCGGGTCATAAACAGGGGCGTATCCACCACAGATCGCTGACAAACTCGCGCAAGCGCCAACAATCCAAGGCGTGAATACGCCCCTGCTGCAGACCGATTGCTATCGCATCAGAATGTCAGTTCCAGCGCCGCACCGATCATGCGTGGACGCTGCTGAGTCGCGGTGTAGACGTCGTTGCCGCTGACCATCACGCGACGTTCCGAGTCAAACAGGTTCTGCGCATACAGGGTGGCGCGGCCATAGGCGAAGGTGTACGCCAGTTGAGTATTCGCCGACCAGTAAGATCCGATGCGCCCGCGAGAGTCGTTGTCGTACTGCGAGTAGTAGGAGTCCGAGAACGCCACGTTGCCGCTCAGTTCCAACCCGGCCATCAACTGGTACTTGGCGCCCATGTTGGCGGTATAAGCCGGCGCACGCGCCAGTTCATGCCCATCTACGCCGCTGCCCGAGAACTTCTTGATCTTGGTCTTCAGCAGACCGACGTTCGTGAACAGTTCGAAGTCCCAACGCGGCTGCCAGGTCGCCCCCATTTCCGCGCCGTAGGTTTCTACCTTGTCGGCATTGCGGATCACCGAGGAGTTCGGCCCCAGGGAATACGGCAGCTGCATGTCCTTGTAGTCGTTGTAGAAGATGTTGCTGGTCAGGATGACGTTGGCATCTTTCAGGTGGTGACGGGTGTACAACTCATAGTTCCAGACATATTCCGAACCATAGGTGTAATTGACTACCGGCGTGCCTATGGTGATGCCTGCGCCACCGGCGTTATAGCCGCGCGCTACCTTGGCGCCGTAGGTCTGGGTATCCGTCGGTTTCCAGGCCAGATCCAGCTTCGGCAGGAATACGTCGTAGGTTTCATCGAAATCGATACGCACGGCCTTGCTGCCGCCGGTACGCTGACGGTGCTCGCGTTCCAAACGGCTGGCGGCGGTGATATCCACCTTCGGCGTAATGGCGTAGGTCAGCTCGGCAAAGGCCGAGTTGGTGTCGGTTTTATCCTTGAAGGTCGAACCGCCGAAAATATTAACGAACTCATCCTGCTTGGAGTGGAAATAACGCAGCCCCGCCAGCCCGCGCAGGCGGCTGTCTGGCCCACCAAAGCGCGCCACAGGCTCCACGTGCACCTCTTTTCCGCCGATATCGGCGTACGGCAAGGCATAAGCCGTAGGACGGTTAATATTGAAGTCGGTATAAATAACGCGGTTTTCCAGCGTCAGGCTGTCGGATTGCTCCCAGGACAGATCCCAAACGCCGCTGTTGGTGTTGCTTTTAAACACCGCTCGGCGCGGATCGTGGCGCAGGCTGGTCGGGTGAACCAGCGGGTTGAGGCTCTCGTTTTGCGGCGAGGTGCTGCCAAAGTGGTTAAAGGTCAGCTTGGTGGTCAGCTCGCGCAGGCCTGCCGGGTTGAACAACAGTTTGGCACGTGCGGTAGTGGCTTCAACCTCACGCGGATCGCCCACCGGCTCATAAGCAGGAAGATCGACATCGCTGCGGCGACGCTGGCGATCGACGCTGACGCGGAACGCCAGTTGATCTTCCACCAGCGGGCCTGAAACCATAGCGGACAATTGCGAAGAGTGCTGGTTGCCCGCACCGCCCTTGAAGGCACTCTCCCAATCGAAAGTGGGATCCTTACTGGCCATCACGATCGCACCGGCAATGGCGTTACGCCCCTGAATATAGCTCTGCGGGCCGAGGAACACTTCGACGCGATCCAGATCCCACAGCGACTGCGGGCCATAGGCCTGCTCGTTATAGGTCAGGGAGCGACCATCCAGAGACAAATTGAGGCGCGGACGGGTGCCGCTGAGGAAGGCGTTGGCGCCGGTGTTCGGGCCGGAGCCGTCGATACCGCGCACGGTGGGCAGATCGTTACCGATGCCAACATCCATGACGTTGGCCGTCATGCGTAATAAATCGGGGATCTGCAACGCATTGGGCATAGCGGCGATCCGCTCACTGTCGAACACCTGCACGCTGGAGCCGGTGTCGAAAATGCTGCGCTTTATCTTTTCGCCGGTAACCAGCAGGCTTTCGGAGTCCTGCCAATTATCGTTACGTTTGCTGTCGGCGGCTTCCTGCACCTTTTCGTCCACTGCGGCGGCGTTAACGCTGCCCACAGATAAAGAACAAAGACCCAGAAAGAGTGAGGAAAATGCCCCAATGGCCTGCAAGCCTGCTTTTTCCTTGTTTCCTACGATTTTATGCCTTTGAGCCGCTGAATGCTTGCTCATAGATGTATTCTCCTTTCATCCCAGATGCACAAAAATATGTTTTATTTCACATAGGTAACGACGCTGATTCTCACACTGACAATGGCATTGCGGCCTTCCTGACCTTGCTATTGCATATCCCTGCCGCAGACAGCCGCCCCACCCCAGATAAACCGGGGGCGGACGCAGATTTTTTGTCTGGAAACGTAAAGAAATGTTAATAATGATAATATTTTACATTTTTTAATGCAAATCATTATCAACTAAACAAATAAACAGGATGCGCAGCGGGTAAAGTGCTGAACGATAAAACGCAGTTATTGTGGGTTCTATAAAACCAATAATTTCAATTAAAATGAATATAAAACATAATTATATCAGTATTAATATTTTCTATAAGCGAGCGAGAATCTCCCCTTTCCACATTACCCTTACGTTTTATACCAACAAATAAAAATAGTAATAATTTTCATTCCCATTAACATTGCAATATATTCTTACAGTCTCTCAATACTGATGGAAACCCGATGAAAGCGTTGACCACGATGCAGGCCGCCTACTGGGTAGGTCGGCAATCCGAAGCGCCGCTGGGGGGCGTATCCGCCCACCTGTATGCGGAATTTAACTGCTGCGACCTGGACGTCGAACGACTGAGACAGGCCGTTGCCGCCCTTTACCTGCATCACCCTATGTTGCGCCTGTGCATCACGGCCGATGGCCAGCAGACCATCAGCCCCTGCGGCCCTGAGCATGGCCTGCATCTGGACGATTTCAGCCAGTTCGATACCCCCGAAGCGAGCCACCGGCTCACAGCCAAACGGCAGCAAAAAAGCAGCCAAAAACTGCCGCTGGAACAAGGTATCCCCTGCGATATCAGCCTCAGCCTGCTGCCGGGCGGCCACAGCAGGCTGCATGTTGATCTGGATATGATCGCCGGCGATGCCATGGGTTTCCGCGTGTTGATGGAGGATTTGGCGCGGTTTTATCACCAATGTCCGGCATCCCCCGCCGACAATGGCGTACCCTACTTTGACTATCTGGATCGTCACTATGCCGATACCGCGCAGCAGTCACGTCGCACTCGCGCTCAGGCCTGGTGGCGTGAACGCCTGCCTCAGCTGCCGCCGGCACCACACCTGTTGCGCACGCCGGATATTTGCCGCAGCGATCGGCTGGCGCTGCACCTGAGCGCGAGCGAAACCAAAGCGCTGGAAGATGCCGCCAGAGCGCACGGCATCACGCTGTCATCCCTGTTTCTGGCGCTGTTTGCCGTTACCGTCGGCCATGGCTGGAACATGTCGCGCTTCAGGCTCAACGTGCCGCTGTTCCACCGGGATGAAGCCAACCTCGCCACGATCATTGGCGACTTCTCTAACCTGGTGCTGCTGGGCGTGGAGCTGAACCCGGCTGAAAACTTGCCGGCTTTCAGCCGCCGCCTGATGGTCCAGCTGGCGGAGTTAATAGCTCACGCCGATTACCCCGGCGTCAGCGTGATGCGCGATTTGTCGCGCCTGCAAGGCAGCATGCAGCCTTCACCCGTCGTGTTTACCGCCGGGTTTGGCATCCGTGGCAAAGCGTTGTTTTCTGACAACGTCACTCGTACCTTTGGCCCGCTGGAGTGGGTAATTTCCCAGGGGCCGCAGGTGGCGCTGGACGCTCAGGTGGCACACGCCAACGGCGGCATTCTGATCAACTGGGACGTCCGCCTGGACGCCTTCCCTGATCGGCTGTTACCGCAGCTGTTCGCCACTTACGGCGCCTTGCTGAAACGGGCCGCCAACCGGCCGGACAGCTTTAATCAGCCACTTTCGCAGTGGTTGGCGCAATGCTCCCCAGCGGGCCAGGCACGTCAGATGCCGGTTCGCCAACTGCTGCACCGGCTGCTGGCGCGGGTCGCGCCGGACGCCAGGCTGGGTGACGATGACGATATCCGTACCCTGCAACTGCCGCAGGACGCTCTGATGGCCCTATTGGCGGTACTTAACAAATACCTGCCGGTGGCGCTGGCGCCGAAGGATATAGAGGCGAACCCGACTCCGGCCGCTCTTGCCGCAGTGATCTGCGAGCGAGCCCCCAATGCCGCCGAGGGCGCTCAACTGTTATTGCAGGTGCTGGCACCCAAAGCCTGATACCGATCCGGGCGCGTGGTCTCATGCGCCCTGCTTTCTATTTCGTGGGTTAGTGACAATCAATAGGGAAATACCATGGAGACACCATTAAGCGCACTGCAGCAGGCTTACCTGCTCGGGCGCAGCGAACAATGGCCGCTCGGCGGCGTAGCGATGCACGACTTTCGCGAATATCGCGGTCTGGGACTGGATTTGGCCCGCCTGGAAAGCCGATTGAGCGAACTGGTGCAGCACTATGCGGCGCTGCGCACCTGCATCGATACCCAGCGTTTCACCCAACACGTGCGGGCAGAGGCCACGCTGAATCTGGATCGGCACGATCTGCGTGCGCTCGACCATCAGGCAGCGCAACGCCAATTGGCTGACTTGCGCGAGCAATATTCGCATCAGCGCCACGATCCCGCGCAGCCGTTGTGGCGTATTGCCGCCATTCAGTTCTCGGAGACGCAGGACGCCACCGGCAACCCCTACGACACCGTGATTTTCACCAGCTTCGACGCGCTGATCCTCGACGGCCAGGGTATCTCCACCGTCATCGCCCGGCTGTTCGACGACGCCCCGCTGCCGCCTGTCGTGCCGCCAAGCCCACCGGCTGCAGCCACGGCGGAACAGCGTCAGATTGATGCCGCCTACTGGCAAGCCAAGCTACAGGACGTCACCACGCCGTCGGCGTTGCCGTGGCGCACCCCGCTGGCCAATATCAAATCCTCTCGCTATCGCCGCGCCAACCTGACTTTGCCGCGCGAGGTTCTAAAACAGTTCTCGCGCCTGGGTTCCGCCCATGCCCTGCTGCGCAACAGCAGCCTTTCGGCTCTGATCCTCGATACGCTGGCGCAGTGGACCACCGACGGCGAACTCTGCGTCGGCGTGCCGGTGGCGTTTCCTGCGGCAAATGGTGCGCTCAGCAACGCCTCTACCTTTGTGGCGGTACGCTATTCCCGCCTGGGGGGCACCTTTATCAGCCGCGCCCAGGCCTTGCAGGACGACGTGCTAGGGGCGCTCGACCATCTGGCATTTTCCGGCGTTGACCTGGCGCGGCAGTTGCTAAACCTCAGCCAGGGCTCCCCGGCGCTGCCGGTGATCCTCACCAACTGCCTGGGGTGGGAGACGCTGCCTGGCAACGCGCCGGTTCGCTACCATGACGGCGTGACCCAGACGCCGCAGGTGGCGATCGATATCCGCCTGATGCAGGACGCCGACAAGAACCTGCTGCTGTGCGTCGACTACGCCGAGCAAGCGTTGGATGGCGAGCAAGTGCAGGCAATGCTGGACGCATTGCAACGTCGGGTAATGTTGATGTGCCGGGACGGCGATGTGGAAATTCCCCCCGCGCAATTTATCGATTACCAACATTACCGCCATAACCACAGCGAGACGTCATTCAGCGCTTACCCTTACCTTGCGCAGTTGGCCGACAGATTGTTTAACGATCCGCAGCCGCGCCCCGCGTTGATCTGCGACCAACTAAGCCTGACGTACCCGGAATTGGGCCAACGGGTTAGCGCAGTGATGGCAAATCTGCAACAGCGTGGCCTGAAGCCAGGCAGCGTGCTGGCCTTGTATCTGGCGCGCAGCCCGGAGCATGTAACCATTTCACTCGCCTGTGCGCTGTTGGGCATTATCTGGGTGCCGATCGACATCAACTCACCGCCGGAACGTACCGCCTATCTGCTGACCAACTGCCGGCCGGATCTGGTGGTACACAAGGGTGAGCTGGACACCTCGTTCGGGGTTACGCCAGAGGAACTGCTTGACCCGACGGCGGGCGCCGCCAAGCGGCCGGACAGCCAGACGCTGACCGAGCGCAGCGTCAGCACCGAAGCCAGTTATTATCTGTATACCTCCGGTACCACCGGCAAACCGAAATGCGTGGTGCTCAATAACCGCGCCACCGCCAACGTTATCGGCCAAACCCTGCAGCGCTGGGCGGTCACCGCCGACGACGTGATGATTTCGGTCACGCCGCCACACCACGATATGTCGATGTTTGATCTGTTCGGCTCGCTCAGCGCCGGTGCCACGCTGGTGTTACCGGCACCACATCAGGAAAAGGACGCCATCAGTTGGAACCAGTTGGTTGAGCGCCATGGCGTCAGCCTGTGGTGTTCGGTCCCCGCCATTCTGGAAATGCTGCTTACCTGTAAAACCGACGACAGCCTGCGTTCGCTGCGACTGGTGGCTCAGGGGGGCGATTACATCAAACCGGCGACGGTACAGCAATTGCGCGGTCTGCGTCCGGACATCAGCCTGTTCTCGCTCGGTGGCCCGACCGAAACCACCATCTGGAGTATCTGGCACCCGATAGCGCCGCAGGACACCGGCACCGTGCCTTATGGTCAGCCGCTGCCGGCTAACCAATACTTTATCTGCCATGACGACGGTACCCACTGCCCGACCGGTGTGGTCGGCCGCATCCACACCTCCGGGGTGAATCTGGCGCTGGGGTATCTGGAGGACGGCGATTTAAAACAACATGATTTCGTTACGCTGGATGGGCCCGACGGGCAACCGCTGCGGGCCTTCCGTACCGGCGATCAGGGGTACTATCGTCCGGACGGCAATATCCTGTTCGCCAGCCGGGTGAACGGCTACGTGAAAATCCGTGGCGTGCGCGTTTCGCTGCCGGAAATTGAAGATGTGTTGCGCGGACACGAGGCTATTGTCGATATCGTGGTAGTGGATTACCCTGGCGGTGACAATGGCGAAGCGACGCTCGGGGCGATGTACCTCACCCACGACGGCAAACCGCTGTCGCTGGCGGCGATCCGCGCTTTTTCGACCGGCTACCTTCCTTGTACCCATATCCCGACACGCTTTATTCATACCGAGTTGCTGCCGCTGTCGGGTAACGGCAAGACCGACCGTCACCGCATCCGCGCAGCCTTCAGCGCCGATCGTGCCACTCCGGGCCTGAATGCCTGTGCGGCACCGCTGCCGAGCGCGCCACCGGCGCACAGCGGCAAGATCCTGTCGATCTATTTGCAGGCTATCGGCGCAACGCCGCGCCCGGAATGGGGAGAAGAAACGGCCTTTATCAGCATGGGGTTGAAGCTGCCGCACATTCGCCAGGTGGCGGCGCAGCTTAACCAGGCCTTTGGCACCCAACTGCCGCCAACGCTGTTAATCCCCTGCAAAAATGCGCGGGAAGTGGCGGCGTTGTTGGCACGTTAAACGGTTCAAACTAAAAGGGGCTGCATGCAGCCCCCTATCACCTCATTCAAACTTATATCGGGTCGAGCATGGCCCCAACCATTACGCTGATCCTTCGGCCATCAGGCGGGCACCGCCACCAGTTCGCCGAGTGCCGTCTCCAGCGCTTCTTCCCGCAACGCACGCAGTAAAAACGCCTGCAGGTCACGCCCGTAGTCTTCGATCCCATCGCAGGCAAACTGCTGCACGTAAACATCGATATCCAGGTGCAGATCGCCAGCATCGGTGCGCCCGCGGAAGGTCAGGTTAGCGCCGTCGCCAGATCCTCCTGCCAGTACCCGTCGCGTACAGGTGCAGCCGCTGAAACCGGCGGGATCAAACGGCTGGACGTTGATAAACGGCGAGATAAACAAACGAGAGGCCGGCGTCACACCGCGATCTGCGGCAATGTGCCGCAGACGGTAGCCTGCGTGGCTGCGCAGCTCACGCAGCATCTTCGCCATGCCCGACAGAAAATGGCCCAAAGTCTCTTCCGCACGCAGCGATACCAAAAGCGGCAGCGTATTGACCGCCAGCGCCGGCGTATTGGTGGCCTGGCTGCTGCGGCGGTTCATCACCGGCATCCACATGGTGCGCGAATCGCCCTTATCATGCGGCAACGGCGGCAAGGTAAAGAACAGCCAGGCGGCGGACAGGGAAAGCAACAGATCGGGCCAACCGATACCACTACGTTCCGACAGCCAACGCAACCGCTGCGGGATCTCCTCCGGCAACGGCGTGCTGGTACTCAGGGATTTCACGCCATATTCCCTGCCGCCTTTGCGCACCGTTGGCAAGGTCTGCGACGGTGGCAAATACCGCTGCCAAAAATACCGGTCTTTAGCGCAGCGTTCAGAAGCCGCATAGGCCAGTTCATGGTGCTGAAAAGCACGAATCTCGCCCAATGCGTGCCCTGCCGCGCTGTCGTCGAGGAAATGCGCATACAGCGCGGCACAACGATGTTCAACCAACGCCATGCCAAAGCCATCAATCACAATATGATGGGCGCGCATGTACCAAATAAAACGCGAAGGCCCCAGCCTGATCAACCACACCGCGGCCACCGGCTGGCTGCATAGATCCAGTGGTTGATCGACATCCGCCTGCATCAGCCGCATCGCGGTCTGGTAGGGATCGGGCTGTGCCTGAAGATCTAGGCGATTAAGTTGCGGTATTGCCTGGGGATCGTAACGCTGCTGCGGCAAACTCTCGCCAGTGCCGCCGCGAAAACGCAATGCAAACGCCTGCGTTTCCGCCATCGTCTGAGTGATAGCCCGACACAGCGCCTCTTCATCTACCGCGCCGCGTAGTTCGGTGACGTGAGCGACGGTGGAAAAAGGCTGTCCGGGATGCAAGGTAAATTCGTCCCAGAAGTCTAACTGCGCCGGTGTCAGCGGCAGCCATTCAGTAGCCAAAACAGTTTCCGACATGTTACCTACCTTTGATAAGCCATAAACAAATGTTGAAACAACGGAAGCGAAAACCCCGCTGCCGCCGATAACGGCCAAAAGCGAGGTAAATGGCGGACACGGTTGGATGACCAGCCCAAGGGCTGCCCGGCGTGATCCTTATTATTGTGTTGTGGTTGGCGTGCTTGACCTCCCTGGCGCACGTAAAGCGAGACGGCGCAGCCACCTTTTCCAAGGCCAGGGCAACGCACTGAAGATGTTTCGGTTTGGTTACAAATGAAAATGATAATAACACTTATTATCATTTTCATGAATATAGAACAACCTGTTCATGCTGCAAACTTAATTGACGGGGAGAGTGCGCCTGAGGAGTGACCGAGGGTTAAGTGGCGGAGGATGAGGGCTACAAACCAACAAAACAGGAACCTTCTGGGGCGGTAAAAACAAGTACCGCCCCGGTCTAACGGCATGCACCTGCCATTATTGGTAAATTACCGCTACGCCGTGCAGTTTATTGCCTCCGCTGGCGGAAATAATGCGGTATGAACTGGCCCCGGCCTGATCGGCTTTCTTCGCCAATTGCTTTTCCAGACCTGAGAGCGTCAGTGCTCCGCTGGCGGAGACCACGCCGAGTTTAGTCAGCCCCTGCTCGGAACTGACGCTGTTGGCCGCAAAGCTGCTGGTGGACACCACCGCCAGGATAAACGCCGCCATGACATATTTAATCGCTTTCATATAACCACCTCATTAGATTGACCAGACCAGGTTCTGCCTGGTGAGGTGATTCTAAGTGGGGGTTGCTGACCCCAAAGTGACTCGTCGATAACATTTTTGTCAGACAACCGAAAAACCGGGGTTATTTACCTAAGCATACAATTTCATCGGCTATCTTGACGCCCGGCCCGTCTGCGACCGTCGAACAATCGTCATTCCTCAGTTCCCATATTCGCGATCAATCACTTATATTTAAATTGAGGGCTGCCTGAATGCCACCGCGGCGGCAGTGTCCTCAATCAACCTGAGGGAGCCATCCATTTTATGCGTTTAAAACAAAGCACTGCGGGTCTGTTGTTGGCAGGAACCGGCCTGTTGACCACGGGCAGCGCACTGGCCGCCACGGATACCCTGGTCTACTGCACCGTAGCCTCGCCCGAATCGTTCAACCCGCAGCTTTCCAGCTCCGGCACCACCTTTATCGCCACCTCGCAGGTGCTGTACAACCGCCTGCTGACGCTGCGTGAAAGCGATAAAACCCCGGCGCCCTCACTGGCGACCGAGTGGACCATCAGCCCGGATGGCAAAACCTACACCTTTACGCTGCGCAAGGGCGTGAAGTTCAACAGCAACAAATACTTCACCCCGACGCGCGACTTCAACGCCGAGGACGTGGTGTTCACCGTGATGCGTCAAAAGGACCCCAATCATCCGTATCACAAGGTGTCCGGCGGCAACTACGAGTACTTCACCGACACCGGGCTGGACAAGCTGATCACCAAAGTGGAGGCGGTGGATAATGACCACGTGCGCTTTACGCTGAGCCAGCCTAACGCCGCGTTCCTCGCCGACTGGACGATGGACTTCGCCTCGATCCTTTCCGCCGAATATGCCGATGCCATGCTGAAAAAAGGCACCCCGGAATATGTCGATAACTGGCCGATCGGCACCGGTCCGTTCGCGCTGCAGCAGTACAAACAGGACTCGCTGATCCGCTACATCGCCAACCCGCATTACTGGCAGGGCGAAGTGGCCAGCAAACACCTGATTTTCTCCATTACGCCAAACCCGGAAACCCGGCTGGCCAAGCTGAAAACCAACGAGTGTCAGATTATCCCTGCCCCGCTGGCGGAGCAGTTTGACGCCATCAAGAGCGACAAAAACCTGCAGCTGCACAACATCGACGGCCTGAACGTCGGCTATCTGGCGTTCAACACCCAGAAGAAGCCGTTCGACAACGTGTTGGTACGCCAGGCTCTGAGCTATGCGGTGGACAAAAAGGCCATCGTTGCGGCGGTATTCAAAGACAGCGGCACGCCGGCCTATTCGATACTGCCGCCGGGCATGCTGGGCTATAACGACAAACTGCCCGAATACGCTTACAACCCGGAAAAAGCGCGTGAACTGCTCAAGCAGGCCGGGCTGGAGAAAGGGTTTGAGACCGATATCTGGTCGATGCCGGTAGCCCGCCCTTACAACCCGAATTCACGCCGCATCGCTCAGATGATCCAAAACGACTGGGCGAAAGTGGGCGTAAAAGCCAAAATCGTCACCTGGGAATGGGGCCAGTATCTGGCCGGGTTGCGCAAAGGGGAACAGCAGAGCGCGCTGTATGGCTGGATGTCGGATAACGGCGACCCGGACAACTTCGCTACCCTGCTCAACTGTGCCGGCGTGCAAACCGGTGCCAACGCGGCACGCTGGTGCGACAGCAGCTACGACAAGCTGATCCAGCAGGCGATTAAGGTTAGCGTCCCGGCCGAACGTGCCAAGCTTTATCAGCAGGCACAGGTGATTTTTGCCCAGCAGGCTCCGCTGCTGCCGCTGGCTAACGGCAAGGTGTTCTACGCCACCCGCAGCAACGTCAGCGGCTATGTGGTTGACGTTAACGGCAGCGACTTTGCCAAGGCCAAGATCAACTGAGTGAAAGTGTGGCACCCGCGTTGGGTGCCACACCGGCAATCCGTCGGATGAAATTCTCATCCGGTGCTTTCCTCTCCTGTAACATTTGGTTACTCTCATCAACACTGTGATTTAACATCAAAAGGTAACCCGGTGCAGAACTCTTATATGCCGATGCAGATCCGTCTGCACTGGCTGGTGGCGATCCTGCTGGTCGTGACCTGCACGACGATTGAGCTGAGAGGGCTTGCCGTACCGGGCCCCCCGGTGTGGTACGTGCTGGTGGTGACCCATTTCAGTTGCGGAGTGACGGTATTTGTTCTGATGATCGCCCGCTTGTTTCTGCGCTGGCGCCACACCAGCCCCGCTATCGAGCCGAAACCGGCAAAATGGCAAACTGGCGTAGCCCATCTGGTACACAGCCTGATTTACCTGCTGCTGCTGACGTTGCCGATTCTGGGCGTCTATTCCCGCTATTTGGGGGGGAAAGAGTGGTTTTTATTCGGCTTGCCGATGCCCTTCGCCGAGATTGCCGACCGGCCGCAGGCGCGGACGATTATCGGCTGGCATAAGACGCTGGCGGCTTTCGGCTATTGGCTGATCGGGCTGCATGCCGCCGCAGCGCTGTTCCATCACTATATCGTTAAGGACAATGCGCTGGTGCGTATGCTGCCTTGGTTGAATCGGCGTTAGCCCGAAATGACAACCCCAACATTGCAATAATAAGCATATAAATATAAGCCATTGGAAATAGTCCATTGGCTTATTAATTTCCAGGCGCCAAACGGTTAGAAAAATTTATATACGCCGAGTTGTATCTATCCCGGATCTTGACTAAGGTTATTCATACAAAATATAAGCCCATGGGCTGACAGAGTTCCGTAAGAAAAAACTTTTATCCACTCATTGCATTTATCTTAAAAAACGCCAGTTGTTTTTAAAGTCTGCTATGCCATGCCCAATGACGGCACAGGGCCGCATAGTGCTACCCATGATTTCATTAATTCAATTCTATCGGCTACACACACGGAAAAGTTAATACAACTTTTCCAAACTTAAAAGTCAGGAGAAGAGTAATGAAAATAATGACTGGCGTTATTTTACCTACGATTGCTGCCATCACGATAGTCGGCATGGCTCACGCGGCAGACACTAAACAACCGGTGACTGGCAAAGTGCAGGTGACATTGGAACACATACACGCCGTGCAACAAAACGGCAGCCCCGCCCCGCAGCACGATGCCGCCTGTATGAAAGAACTTTCGATGCCAACCTCCAAGTATGTCGGGATGAAAGTCACCAGCGAATACACCGTCAATACCAGTTCGATGATGATGTCGGCTAAATCCATGCTGCCATCGCCGATGGCCACGCAGCCGCTGGAGCTTACGGTTGATTTATCAGCACTCGGCATAGAAGGGGTTTATGCATTTGGTGCCTTCAAACCCAATGTGTTGCCTAAGGATTATGTTTACTTCACCATCGGCAAAGATTTTAAAAACCCCGTCAGCACCTTTATGATTATTAATGAAGGTAAAGAATATAACTGCGTTATTTCCAGCTCAAACAAGGCGATGAGTAAAGAAGAGCGCAGTCATCTTATGGTTAAAAAATAATTTTTATATTTATTAGAAAATAGTGGGGGTTGTGGATAACGTTTACTACCCTACCCCCATTTTTATCTGCTGTTTTCATTCTCATTAATAATAACGCCGAGTTCTGATAGAGACTGGCCGCTCTACTCAATCCTTATGTACAGCCTCAGAGTATCTTGAAGGCCATATCACTGCCGGGGGCAGATTCAAAGCCTCACCAATTAACCGCTCGCCTTTCGGCCAGTGGCGTGCCAGCGCATTGCCCAGCGTCGAGGATGCTAGCTCTGCCTCTCTGGATACCGCCGCTAACGTGGTGCCCCTCTTCTTTAAAGCGGCGATCACGTCCGCCGGGTGCCAATCATCTTTATCCATCATGCTTAATCCTCCGGGTTATCTGATGCCTTAAATTATCCTACTTTGGGATAATCACAGCAATGGCAGATATTCGATTTTGGGATATCACTCGCGGAAAACGCCATGACTTCAGTTTATTCAACAGAATATCAATTAGTTATAAAAACACTTCGGGATTCTCGTATAGAAAAAGGCATCACTCAGGCCAAACTGGCCGAAGCGCTGGGACGCCCACAGTCGTTTATCGCCAAGGTTGAAAACGGCGAGCGCAAGCTGGATGTGGTGGAGTTTGCTGTTATTGCCCGGCTGCTTGGGGTGGATGCTGGAGCGGTTATTGAGCGGATTGGCGGGCGATTTCATTCTTTGTGATCGAACCTACGACCTTCGCATTACGAATGCGTAAATTGATCTTGTAAAATCAATGCCTATCGAATTTAAATGGATTTTTTGCCACAATATTGCCACAGTTCGTTAGGAATCAGACAGAAATGGCGACTATACGCAAACGTGGTAACTACCAATGGGAAGCTCAAATCCGTAAACGTGGTTTTCCCTCTCAAACCAAAACCTTTAACACCAAAGTGGAAGCAGAAGCTTGGGCCAAAATGATCGAGTCAGAAATGGCGAGAGGAGTTTGGCTTAGCCGCAGCGAAGCGGAATCTACGACATTGTATGAAGCCCTAACGCGATATGAAAAAGAGATTGTTCCCGGCAAAAAAGGGGCAGTGCAAGACCGATCATTGGTGCGGATACTAAAAAGCACTCAGCTGGCGAAAAACTATATGGCCAGCATCAGGAGTGCCGATGTCGCCAAGCTGAGAGATGAATGGTTGAAAATCTATGCTCCTGCAACCGTTTTAAGGCGTTTGGCCTTACTTTCTCATGTATTCAATGTTTCGCGGAAAGAATGGGGCATGGAGAGCCTGCTGAACCCCGTAGAGGCCATTCGCAAACCCCAACCCAAGAACTCCAGGACCAGACGCTTGGAAGCGCTGCCTGTAGTTTCTGAGAAAACCGGTGTTACGTCAGGAAAGGAAATAGCCAACGAGATCGAACATATCATCGCCGCAACACATTCATTAGTATTGCCAGCAATCATTCTTCTGGCGTTAGAGACAGCCATGCGCCGTAGCGAAATCGCAGAACTTCGATGGCGCTTTATTGATCTTGATCGGCGAGTTGCACATCTGCCAGATACTAAGAATGGTAATGCCCGCGATGTCCCTTTATCAACGAAAGCCATTACGATACTGTCCAGTCTCAAGGAACATTCTAAGCCAGCTGCTGATAAGGTTTTTGATATGCGTGCAGACGCGATTACCCGAGCTTTTGACCGAGCTGTAAAACGAGCCAGAGAACGATACGAGAAGACAAACTCATTATGTGATGAATCTTTCCTTAAAGATTTAAGATTCCATGACCTTCGACATGAAGCAACTTCTCGACTAGCTGAAATTTTCCCTATGCATGAACTAACCAAAATTACAGGACATAAAGATCCAAGAATGCTAATGCGGTATTATCATCCAAAAGCTGAAGATTTGGCGTTAAAGTTGAAATAAGGACGTTGTATGGATTATAAAAATAAGTTAGTTGATGCATCACCCAAATTAAACAACCCTCAACTATTGGCTATAATATATTTAATACCTTTTGGATACTTGATTGTAGAAAACCCATTATGGCTAGAAAATATATACATTGCCGCTCCAATTTTTCTATCATCTATAGCTTTATTAACCAGTGTATACATAGGATATCGTGATTTATTAAATAAAGTATTTAATAATACAGTGGTTAAATGGGGCGTAACTGGCTTTACATATTCAGTATGCTTATGGATCGCAAAGTTTAAGCTTGACATAGCTTATGGTATAGCCCCAGAAAATCTTAATTACTCGACATTAGCTTATGCTTTCATGCTCTCATTTCCAATAGGAGCAATGATTTGTGCAACTACAGTCTATATATACATATTTTTGCGAGATGTATCCCCAGCAAAAATAGTAATATCCTCTATGATTTCAGTATATATTGGAAACTTGGCTCAACATCATATACAGGTGAACAATTTTCCTGAAAAAATAATATTAATAGGACTCATAATTATGGTCCCCTATAACATGGTCAATCTAGCCAGTTCATTAGTTATTAAAAGGAAATTTAATTTTAATCGTTTAGTATCAGGCTTATCCCTTTTTGCTGTGTCAGTTGCTCTTTTTATTATTAGCATGACAGCAATGAAATATATTGAAAGATTTCAAGAAAAGTTTATTTTTCTTGATGCAAGAACATCTACGACATGTGGTAGCCCAGAAAGCAAATCTCTTTATATTGAAAAAAATGAAAATCAGTGTTATAAAGTATCAGGAAATAAATTCTCGGAGTTAAGACTAACTCTTGTAGATAAAAACATCCCGAATAGAAATAATAAGGGCACTTCAACTTATGAACAAAAATAACCCTGCTAATTCATTTTCTATAGAAGCAAGGAAAGAAGCTTTTCGGAGAGCTGAAGCCAGTCTTTTTTTATCAAGTAAAGATCCCAAAGGCTCCTCATTTTTTAATGAAATAAAAAATAAGGTAATCAATGGAGAGCTAACCTATGAAGAGGCAAAGAGAGAAGTATTAAATTATCACATTGAACAAACTAAAAATCAAATTAAAAAAGGCTAACATCCAGTTAGCCTCTTCTCACTAGTGAGCCATTTTATAGTCCCTTAGCGCAATTTTAAGTAACTCAGTTTTCTCATCAGCATCATCATAATTATAAATTCCGGTAGCAGAATAATACTCTTCGATACATAGAATATTTATCAATGGTTCACAAATCTCTTTAATAAACTCTTTGTTGTTATCGGCAAAAATAATTTTTATTCCTTCCAAAACAAAGCTATTATAATCAGCCATTATCCACCTCCTTACAGGTGTTTAGTGGAAGCGTCAGTTAACGTTACCGCGCTAACTGACGCGTCTAAATCAAGATTTTTTACTGCCAGTTAAACTATCCCCCTCAAACTCATCCTGTTCGTGGTTACTCTGACGATCGGCTGTGTGTTTACGTATTTGATTCGCTATTTCCCCACCAACGGTCTGTTGTGATCGGATAGAATTAGTACTTCCCTTCATCATCTGATACTCCGCAGCTCCATTAGACAGCCCGCTCGCCATGTGAGAAGCCATGCGGCCAGCTCGTGAGAATGATGAAGCAAACCCTTGGCTTCCTCCGCTGGCGCTACCTGTATTGCTCCCTGCAGACGAACCACCGGAATCGCCTGATGGTTGTCCTCCAGAAGTATCTACGGAACCGGTATCTTCCCCGCCGCCAAATCCTCCACCTGAACCGCCTCTATCACCAGAACCAGATTCTTCGGCCATCGCCGCTTGTGCAGATTCAAATGCTGCTTTTAGAGCGGAAGCACCACCACTGACTTGAGCTGTAGCGCTCATTGCCATTGCCCCAGCGCCACTCATTGCAGTAGTAGCAGCGCCAGTAATCATACCTGCTCCAAAACCACCAATCCCTTGTAAGGACGCTCCTCCTACAACGCCTGATAACAACAACGGTAATTTATTAGTCAATACTAAAAGAGTGATTGACGCCAGAAGTAAAACAATAAGACTATTAAGATCAGGAATATCATTTTTAATAATAGAAAAATACTGATCTATAAATGATTGCCCAATCCCAATAATTAATGTCATCGTAAACAACTGAATGCCAATCGATAATACAGTGCGTAAGTAATTTATTGCAATGTCAGAAGTCCATTTCGAGCCACCAAACCCAAGTAATATAACTCCTGCATAACACAACACCCATGCAGAAACTAACATTATTAGCATATTTATCGCGATAAGTGCCATTACGACTAATACTATTATCGCGACGGTTATCATAATGGTCGAAATCATTGGTGACCAAATTGATGCTGCTGAGCTGACCTTTGTTAATATCACAAAGGCTATGTCAACTATGCTTGATGGTGAAATACCAGTACTTGTTCCTAAAGCATTTGCTGCAAGTTGTCTCATTGAGTTAATTATAGATTGTGATATGGCTGGGCCGTTGATTAAAAGATAATAAAAAAATCCAATTACGGCAAAAAAACGAACTATCTCTGCAAGTGCACTGGTTAAACCTTCCCCTTGCATCGCCAACATACCAAATGTCCAAACCATACTTATCAATACCATCCCCCAGAAGAGCCAATTTGCATAATCACCAATTACTAAAGTCCATGCGCTGGCTACTTGCTGAAACTTATCTAATAACGTATCAAGTAATCCGCTACTATCTAATTGACCAGCGTAAGCGTTTACAGAAAACAAAAAAATTATGCCTAAAGAAGTGAGATTGCTTACTATTCTCATAATTACCATTCTCGCTTAGGACTAGGATTGTTATTACCACGCAGGGCACATTTATCGTAGTTATGTTCGTTCAATTTATTCTCTGGCGTTGATAAACAACCTTCATCTTTTTTATCGCAAGAGCATATAATTAATGAAATGATTAGAATGAAAATGATCAAAAGTTTATCTTTCATTCAGCTATCCCTCACCAAATTCGCTTCGGGCTTGGTGTGTTCTCGCCAGCTAACGCTTTTTCATCAGCGACTATTTGTTGGGCTTCTTTATCAGCCTCAGCCTGTGCCAGTGTTGCTGCAGCGTTTTGCTGAGCTACCAAAAGCGAGCGGATTTGCAGCAACTGGTTCGTTTGAGCACTGGCAAACTGGTTAGCGGCCTGAATAGCTTCCATTTGCCCTTGTGCGCCGGTTGCCTGAGTTTGCAAATCTGCAAGGTTGTCAGCATCGCTTTGCAGCGTATCCTGCTGTTCGTCGAGAGCCTTAAACACGGCGTCATTGGCCTTTTTACGTGCCTCAGAGCTGTTCTGTTCAGCTTTGCGCAGTACGCTAATTTCATCCGCAGTACATTCAACATTACTGTTAAAGCACGGTGATGAGCGGTAGTAATTCACGTCCTGATAACGTTTCAGATATGAATCAAGACTCCCGGCCTGATTTTTGTAGTAATTAAGGGTGTCCTGCGCCTGCAACAATTTGTTGATGGTCGAATTGGCCTGATCCCAGATATAGGCTGCAGGTGCGACTGTATTTTTGAGCATGTTTTCATACTGCTGCAGCTGCGTCTGGTACTGCTGGATCTGTTTTGCCACAGCCTGAACGTTGTTGACTGCGCTGATTGTGGTCTGCACCACATTAGTACCATCTATAACCGGGATACCGGCTATCGCCGGTAATGCCATGATTGACACCACGAAAGAAACTACTAAGGCCTTTTTAGCTGATAAAATTCCTCCTTGTGATGAAAATACTCGGAGCATTAACTTCATTTGCTTACCTCAATTTCAACAGATTATTAATATTGAACACATTCTCTATATAGGCGGTAGCCGATCAGCCTCGCAGAGCAGGACTCCCCTGGAGCATCGAAGATGCGAATACGGGGAGAGTAAAGTTGATAACCTGTTTACAGGTTAGCTAACTTTACATGTCCTGCCCTACATTTGCCGTTGTGAATCTGTGTACGTATTGTGTATTCCTGTGTACTCAGTGTGTTTTCCTAAAGCATTTGTGCAGGATTAGTCGTGTAAAAGTGTGCAGCATATGTGTTTATTGAAAGGAAACTTATTTGAACACCCCAAGGAATATTTTTATTCTTGCGGCTTGAGCTTTGGTGGTCTGCCACGTTTCCTTTGAGACTTATTTATCTCTTTCGATATATCATCATTCTCTTTCTTTGACTCAACGGATTTATCTATCCAGTCCTTGACATCTTCTCTACGCCAGAGAAGGCGTTTATTACCTGGAAGACGGCACCTTGGTGGCAGACATTTTGGATTTCGCGTTGCATCACTGCGTATACTTTTTACGGTTTTCTTTAACGCAAAAGCCAACTCTTCAACGGTTATAAGTTCTGGCATAACTGATTTCATCGAAGAACCTATCTCTCAGTAAAAATTAGAGGATTTTAGCGGCTAAAATTTTAGCTGCTAAAATTTGCAAACCAACGTTATGAATTGAGAATAATTAAAACTTACTGGCAAAAATAGTTATGTCAACAGAGTTTTTTATTGAGTGGGTTTTTATTCTGCAGGAAATTTGTTTTTTTGGCATTTTTTGAACGACGCTAAGGCTTTAATAATTCTTTTAATCTTTTTGGTTATATATAGGGTTAAAGATCTGGTTAGAAGGGTGTGGAAAAGAGATATATTTAATTGTTTATTATGATAATTTTTGATTAGTACCGTACCTCATATGTCATGAAAGTCTACCTCAAATGTCAATAAACCCTACTTCATATGTCAATAATATAGAAAATAAAGAAACAGGTTATGCACAATATTATTAACAGAATCTGTGGATAAATACACAGCTTATACATGAAAAATATAAATTGTTTAGCTAAACTAAATAGCAATAAATAAAATGAAACAAAATGTAAAATTATGGTTTTTGGTAATAGTTATCCACAAAGGTTAGCTAACCTTTGCGGGCTACATTAATCATGAAAGTACCATCATTAACAACGGATATATCGAAATCAGGAAGTAAAACCCTTTAGTGAATGATCCTCGATGGCTGGTTTAGCTAAACAAATTTAAACTTTACTGAGTATTAATGAAGTATAAATATTGATCCCAGATAGAAAGGGATGATAAATGGAGAGGTACGTTTACGGCATGGGAACGCTACTCACAGTAAAGCCGGCAAGATAGGGAAACTAAACCCGACTGGTAAGGCTAGGCTTGAATATGTGAAGCTCTGGACGGAGGGGACATCCTACATTAGGCTAAAAATTCTATCTTCAGATAAATGCAAGTTGGAACATTGTTGTGGTATCTTTGCTGGTGATAAGATTAGTGTATATTCTTTTAAAAAGGCGACTGATGTGAAGACGAAAAGTGTTGCACCAACGACCGTAGGAGAAATGCTGTTATTTGAATTTTTAAAGCCATTAGGAATATCAGCGTACGAATTATCTATTAAAATGGATATTTCCTATAAAAGAATGATTGATATCTTACAGAATGAATCTTCAATAACAGAGAAAGAGTGTTTATCTCTTTCAGTTATTTTTAATACAGATGTTTATTTTTGGTGGAACCTACATAATAACTATAATAATTGGATGCAGCGTAAAAACATTCTTTGATGAGAATGGAAATCATGCGCAAAATATTTAAATCATTATCATTTAGAATAAAAACAAATGGAATCTGCGCATGTCCCCCTATTGTTAATATTTTATCGTTCCGTTCAATAAGCCTTGGCAAATTTTATCTTCACGAATTATTATGTCTCGTGTCGTTTGAAAAAATTTAGGTTCACCTTGATTCCATTGTAACAATAAATTATGAATTTTTCTTAAGTTTCTTTCTCGTGCACAATTATTGAAGTGAAACAGCAATTTTCTTCTAGCGTTATTTAGTCTACTGCAATTTAGATTTAAAACGTCAATTGTTTTAGTAACAATGCTAAGTGTTTCTGCAGTAGGTTTACCATCTATACTGATAGAATTACAGTACAATTCATTAGGTAGTAACTTACCTGTAACTTTGTCGAAATTAAAAAATTTGTGCGCATCTGGAAGCGTGAGAGGTAGCAGGATTTTACCTGTCCAGTCTTTGTCAGTTACTTTATTTTTGTCTTCATAGTATGACTTATATGAATCACAACTTAGATTTGCTGGTAATTCAAAATCATCACCTGTATTTGTACCTCCTAGGCATACAGCTAAAAGATTAGACCACTCTAAATGCCAGTTACTTCCACCAGGAAGCGAACCAGATTTAGATTTGAAATGCTCTACTTTTATTTCATGTTGATTTTCACGATCTAAATCTATTTCGCAATACGCGCAAAGGTACGTTTGATCATTGCAAATGTGTTGTTTGAGTCTCTTATATAAAGCGCCTTGTTCGTAATTCCTAAATTCATCCCAAGTCCCATTTGGATTTTGTGCTTTGAAATTGATAAAGAATTGATCTTCCTCGGTTTTATTGATCCTTTTCAAAATCATCCTCCCAAATTCTTTTTTCAATTTCAAGCTTTAATTCTATTAAAGTTTCATCATCTGGACCGAAATGCTGGGATAAAGTAGTACCTAGCTTTCTAGCATCTTCACTAGCATATTTTTCTGAAAATACTAAATTTTTATATTCTTGTAAGAGCTTTGTATACTTATCCTCTGGCGGCCTTTGAGCAACTTCGAACAAGTTTTCCAGTACCCATGAAGATATTGCCCCTCTTACTCCTTTCGGTGCCTTAAACTTTTGGCCATTTTTTAACAACCATATATTTTGACTATCAATTGTATGACAGACCTGTGGACTATGAGTTGTAACTATAAACTGAATATTCTTAAAAGTTTTCTCAAGTCTTGTAATAATATTTTGCTGCCATGATGGATGTAAGTGGAGGTCTATTTCATCGATTAATACAATTCCAGTTCCATCCAAAGGGTTAACACTATTAGGGTTTAACAATGTCAATCTACGAGCAATATCAGCAATTAACGCTAAAATACTTTTTTCACCTTGAGATAATTGAAGAACGCTTAAAGAAACATTATCTTTATCGACTGTCAGATCAAGAGGGGCCCGTTGAAGCTTAAGGTTACTAAAACCTGGAAGGAAAGAATAAATCGCATCTTCAATAGTGTGTAGTGTTTTACTATTGACTGAATAATAATTATTCAACTTCTCTTTTAAAACCTTCAAAGAGTTTTGATGATCTTCTAACAATTTTTTAGTAGTCTCAGAATTCTTATTTTCTGCCAGAAGAGCTTTTAGTAATGGATTGTCTAAGTCTTTTTCTTTAGCACGAATCTCTGCTCTTAATGCTGTTAGATCTGCATTGTCAGAGTTTTCAATTTCTATTAGTTCTTTAAACCATCTAAAGAACAACTTGAAATCAGCCTTTCCAGTCAGACTCTTATTATATGCTTTGAATTTATCCCAGATTTGCGCTTCTTTAATTTCTTCTGAATTCTCAATATCTCTTGTTGAAACGTCATTAGCTCTTTCAACTGTATACATTGCAATTAAAGGAAATGATACATTTGGATTGATTGAATGGGCTGTTTTGAAAATATTCCCTAACTCATTAATCCCACTATAGTTACTTTTTGCTTTATCCTCATAACCAGGTTCAGTCGTAGCTATGATCATAGGAAAACGAATTCCCATATAGTCGTAATTTATTGCGATCGAAGCATAGCTTTGACCTTTTTTTAACTCATGTTTTTCGATACCATCGCCATTATGCGAGCGAGTAGATAATCTTGAGGATAGATGTGTCAGCCCCTTCTGGATTGCATCAAGAATCGTCGACTTGCCACAACCATTGTTCCCTACTAAGACGGTAGAGTTTTTTTTCATGGAAAAATCCATTATTAGGGACTCAAACCCTTTATAGTTTTCCAAATGAATATCAGCAACTCTCAGTTTTCCCCCCTCAATCTGTTTAGCTGATAATTCTTTGAAGTGATTAGATTTTTCCTCATCTGGCTCAACTCCGTACTCTTTTGAACCAAATACTTTATAAAGCTGATACGAAGAAGCAAAATCGCCGCCTTCCGATTTTTTAATTAATTTAGTTACTCGACTCGGTAAGTTCTTTTCCATTTATCCTCCTTCAGAATATTTCTTGATAGACTTAATGGTTGAATCTCCATATTTTTTCTCAAGTCTTTCAATGAAAGTAGGCTCAATATTATTTGCAAAACTGATCAAGCCTCTAAGATGATTAATATCAACATTCGAAAGCTTGCCTTCTTTAAATTTAAACACTAAAGAAGTAATATACCTTTTTCTATCCCTTCCAATTGACAATTTATTATTATTAGTTAAAGTCACTCCCGTTACATGACGATTATGTGCTTTAGAAGAATATACAATCTTGTTATTATTAATAATAAGCCGCGTGCCAAAAAAACGAATTAATGTTGTTTTTACTTTTTGATGAGCCAACCCTAAAATATCTCTTTCATTTGTTGAAAAAGTTAAATCATCAGCATATCTTGAGTAAGATATTTTATTTTTTTTGCAAAAACAACTTATCTCCTCATCGAAGCTGTTCATAACAACATTCGAAATAAAAGGGGAGCTTGGTGCTCCTACACTTAAAACTAATGCACCATTTTTTCTTTTTGATCTATTCCAAAAACAAAATTGTTTTAGTATATTTTTATCTTCATCTGAAATATCCAAATGTTGTCTGGCTAATGCCTTGAATAGAATTTCTGGTGTTATTTTGTTAAAAAAATTCACTAAATCTAATTTTAATAAATAAACTGAGTTCTGATGTATCTTAGCGTTATGTAGTATATTTTTCCCATCAACATAAGCTGTGGCTGCATCGTGAATATGCGCATGTTGTCTCAGTATTTCAATTATATCCCTTTGGATTGCTTTTACTCGTGACGTAGGTTGAGCTATGATACGATAGCCAATAGTCCGCTTTGGAATTTTGTATACTTTGTAGTGTGTTGCTGGTCTTGATTTTAAAAGTACGTCAAAATCAGGGTAAGCTTTTTGAAGTGTCGTTTCAATATCGATGCTCATTACCAGCTTTTTCCGTTTACCAGTCATTAACTAGTACCAAGAGATGAACAAGGAGTTTTTAGTACCCTGTCCATCCCGAGGTCTAGGCTCTTTACTTGAAGCCGCGGAACAAACTTTTTGATCCGCAACCTACTGGATTGCGGCTCAAAAAGTTTGTTCCGCAACTGTAAATGTAATCAATAAATTAGAGTTTGGCGCAACGCCCAACTAGATTTGACCAATCAGGTGGTAAATCCATAATACGCTAAAGAGCATTACCATCTTACGCTTTTCTCCGCAAAACATCAAATGGTTCAGTAAAAAGGTAATGATGAGAATATTTTTTAAAAACAAGAAGTTGAAGTTGTAAATTAAAAAAACACACAATTGAACTCATACAGACTTTCGCTTTCTAGTGCTAAGTTAGACATTTCTTGTTGCCACAATTTTGCCACACGTACAACGCGCAAAAATGCACATTCATGTTAAGAAAAGCAAAACAATGCAGCAGTAACCAGATGATTTTATTAGAAAAGATGGTGCCGATAATAGGAGTCGAACCTACGACCTTCGCATTACGAATGCGCTTATCAGTACATATCCGGGCGCGATGAGCAAATTAGGCACTCCATAGCTATTGAAGAGTGTCACCGGTCCGGTGCATTCCCTGCCTTATAGTTGAACGCCCACCCAGAAAGCTTTGGCAGCGAAGAACGAGTTATCCAAGTGTATCTGTTTAAGGAGGAACTAATGTCTCATTCATCATCGAGGACAAGAGTTTTGGATACGGCAAGGCCCTTGGCACACAGAGCTTCGCACGCACGAAGTTGTGCTAACCATGTGGCAAACAGGTTAGGAATTACCCACAGTGAGCTTTTGATAAAAGTTGAGGAAGATTCTGGGGCAAGTTTGGTATCACCACAAACCGAAGAAGAACTGATGAAAGCGTTCTATTATATGGAAAACCTTTAATATTGGGCCGCTATGAACGAGGAACAGACGTAATTCCGTAATATCATCTTCTTGAGTTAACGTGTTCAAATGAAGGTTCTCGCAAAAGTATTTGTCTCAGCAAGTAGCCAATGCTCAAAATTCTCTAATGCCGCTGCATTTATTCCGGTTTCTATTGGCTTTACTAAACAGAAGTTTTTGCTCAGATTGTCTGATGCAGGCCAGGGCGAAACAAGCACTCCACTTTTCAATTCATTTTCGACATACATACGCGGTATCAGTGCTACTCCTTGCCCTGCCATGACAGCTGCTATTGCCATTTCGTGAAGGTCATACCGATCTCCCTGGGCCGGGTTATCAAGGATTAAACCGCTTTCCCGGGCATACTGGTGCCATGCATCCGGATTCTGTCGGCGGTGAATTCGCGGAAGTTTATTTAACTGCTCATTTATATCCTGATTTGTTAAAAGTGCCGAATGACATACGGGTACCAGTTTTTCCTGAAACAGAAATTGCAAGCGCATGCCTGCCCATGCTGGGTGTTCAAAGTGAACTACGGCGTCAAAGCCACTCTCAGATAAGATGAAAGGATTGGTTCTGATCGCAATATTTAATGTTATGTTTGGGTATAAGGCTTTAAATCCACTTAAACGAGGGATAAGCCATCGACTGGAAAAGGTCGGCAGTACGGCAATATCCAGGTTCTTGCCTCCCTCAGGCATTCCCATTATGTATTGAGTATCTCTTTCAAGTCGTTCAAGCGTTTCACGGATGTGATGTGCATAGCGTGCACCTACAGGATTAATCTTCACGCGACTTCCCATGCGGTCAAACAATCGACAGTTCAGCAAAGATTCAAGACGCGCAATCTGACGGCTAATGGCTCCTTCCGTCAGAGACAGTTCCTCTGCGGCCCTGGCAAAATTACCGTGTCTTGCGGCAGCATCAAACGCCTGCAAAGAAGTGCTGCTGGGGATTTTTTTGCGCATAGTTAGCGCTCCTTACTTAGTATACAAAACGTACATTAATTGAGTTAATGTCACTAACCAATGACATATTATCGATTTAAAATCGTAAAATCAGCACGTAGCATGATAAATAGTCATTAAGCAGGTTTATTTGTTCCCTGCGATTATTCATGTGGAGATAAGTTGATGTTCTATATCGTGGAATGCTCGTACAACGATCCTCAAAGCGAGGCTGAATGGAATGCGTTTTACAGTCGGAAAAAACTGCCCGCGTTGATCTCTGTTAACGGATTCTCGACTTCTCAACGTTTCCGTGCTTTGAACCCCGGATGCCCTGCTTATCTCGCTATTCATACCATTAAAAATGCGAATGTTCTCTGCAGTGAAGATTACCGTTTGAAAGGGGGTGGCAATTTCTCCCGGTGGCAGGCTTGCATAACTGACTGGCACCGTAACCTCTATACATGTGAAGACCCGGCTCCGGCCATTTCCACAGAGGAAATCCTGCTATTTAGCTCCCGGCCAATAAGCTATTTAGAATCAGAACTCGGAAGCCGAGCATTGGAAATGCAGGTGGTAGGGCTGGATAAATCCCCCAAACGCCGTTTTGCATATATTTTACCTCGTGAAACTGCCTCGCTATTCACAGATGCTCATGGAGTGTATCTCTACCGGCCTATTACATCGCAGTTGCAAAACTCAGTTAAGATTCGCAAAAAAATTAAACCATAACATCATGCCTAATCTGACTTTTTATATTTCTGAAAATCAGTCTGACTGATTTAATGACCTTTACGATTTTATCTATAACTGCAGCGCTCTCTACTGTGAGATTCTCGGCTCAGAATTAAAAGAATGTTCATACCGTCTTTATCAACGTAAAGACGGGGTGAGTAATCGGTATATGCCGAAATTTTTTATCGCCTAGCAAAATTTCGTACGCAAGAAGTGATGGAGAATTTTATGCACCACCTGGATTTTATCATTCAACAAATTTCGGGACTGATAGCGCGCTTTCGCTATTTTGGAACGCTTGCACCGAAAACATTCCCCCAAAACTAACCCTGAGGTATTTATGAACCATCCAGTTTTCCCTTTTCGACAGATCGGTGATTTTCAGGTAACAGCTTTGAGTGATGGCATTATTTCAGCTAGTCTGGATTTGTTGTCAGGCATTGAAAACGTCGATGCCCGGGTCATCCAGTACAATGCCGGAATCTCTGAGCCCGGTGATATCCATATTAACTGCTATCTTATCCGTGGGAGGGGAAGGACTATTCTGGTTGATACGGGCACAGGATCGTTGAGCAGCACAGGAGGACAGCTCAAAGCAAACCTTGAGGCAACAGGCGTTAGCACAGACGACGTGGATACTGTCTTATTGACCCACTGCCATCCTGACCATATTGGGGGTCTACTTGATGCTGAAGAAAAAACCGTCTATAAAAATGCTGAAGTTATTCTGCATCCTCTCGAAGCGGAACACTGGTGGGATGATAAAAAATTAAAAACAGCAAATGCACGCGGGAAAAGTAATTTTAGGCTAGTCCGCAAGACATTAAATGCTTATGCGCAGAGCGTACGATTTTTTAACGAAAGCAAAATAGCAGGGAATATTCTTCCGGTATGGTTACCGGGCCACACACCTGGACATACAGGGTTCCGCATTGATTCTGGTAATAAATGCTTATTAATATGGGGAGATATTGTTCATTATCCCCATATTCAGTCAATGCAACCGAACGTTTCCGTTGTGTTTGACTTCGATCCCGCTCAGGCCGAAGAAACACGAAAAAAAGTTCTTGAGCAAGCCGTCAGTGAAAAACTACTCGTTGCAGGTATGCATCTGAGTCGTGATGCGTTTGCTAACGTTCTAAGTACTGGCGATAGATATAGTATTTCCTACGCTGAAAATGAATGAATATGCCTGAATAGGCTTATTAAATTAGTACAAACTGAAGTCAGCAACGTCCACTCCTGGCACAGAGCCGACTTTCAGAATAGTTTCTTTGGGCCTGCAACAATGCCAGTTCCGGTATGAACCAGCATACAAAAAGGGCGCAGCATGCTGCGCCCCTACATGAAATCTCAACGCCATACTAAACGTTAACTGCGAACCAAATCGTCGCCGTAGCCGATCCACTTGTAGGTGGTCAGAGCGTCCAGGCCCATTGGACCGCGGGCATGCAGTTTCTGCGTGCTGACCGCCACTTCTGCACCCAGACCGAACTGGCCGCCGTCGGTGAAGCGGGTGCTGGCATTCACATATACCGCACTGGAGTCCACCGCACGCACAAAGTGCTCGGCGCTGCTCAGTGAACGGGTGAGGATCGCGTCGGAGTGGCTGGTGCCGTGGGTACGGATATGGTCGATGGCCTGATCGATATCGTCCACCAGCGCCACGTTCAGATCCAACGACAGCCATTCGTCGTCATAATCTTCTGCCGCCACCGCCACCACCGTTGCCGGGCCGTCTTGCAGCAGCGGCATGGCATTCTCCGCCGCGTGCAGGGTAACCCCCACCGCCGCCATTCTGGCACTCAGCGCCGGCAGGAACTCTGCGGCGATGCTGCGGTTCACCAGCAGCGTTTCCAGCGAGTTACAGGCGCTTGGGCGCTGAATTTTGGCGTTCTCTATCACCGTCAGCGCCTTGTCGAAATCAACGCTGTCATCAACGTAGGTGTGGCAAACGCCGATACCGCCAGTGATCACCGGGATGGTCGACTGTTCACGACACAGCTTGTGCAGCCCCGCGCCACCGCGTGGGATCAGCATATCGACGTAGCGATCCAGGCGCAGCAGTTCATTCACCAACGCGCGATCCGGGCTGTCGATAGCCTGTACCGCCGCCGCCGGTAGGCCGCACTGTTCCAGCGCCTGCTGGATCACTTTCACCGTCGCCTGATTGGTATGGTGGGTTTCTTTACCGCCACGCAGGATCACCGCGTTGCCGGTTTTCAGGCACAGGCTGGCAACGTCGATGGTGACGTTTGGCCGTGCTTCATAAATAACGCCAATCACGCCCAACGGCACGCGACGGCGTTCCAGTTTCAGCCCGCTGTCCAGCAGGCTACCGTCCAACACGTGGCCGACCGGGTCGTTTAAACGACACACCTGGCGCACATCGTTGGCGATCGCCGCCAGTCGCGCCGGGGTCAGTAGCAGGCGATCGAGCAGCGCTTCGCTCATCCCGCTGGCGCGTGCCTGCGTCATATCCTGCTCGTTAGCCTGCAAAATCACTTCGCTTTCGGCTTCCAACCGGTCGGCGATGACCGACAACACCTGGTTTTTCTTCGCCGTGCTCAGCACCGCCAGTTGCCAGGAAGCCTGTTTGGCGGCTTTCCCCATTTGCTCTAGCATGCTCACTCCTTAACTGACTATCATATCGTCGCGGTGCACTGCCACCGGGCCGTATTCATAACCGAGAATTTCGCTGATTTCCTGCGAGTGATGACCGGCAATCATGCGCATCGCGTCGCTGTTATAGCGGCTGACGCCGTGGGCCAAATCGCGCCCCGCCAGATTGCGGATGCGGATCACTTCACCGCGGGAGAAATCGCCTTTCACTTCGCGAATGCCCTTCGGCAGCAGCGAACTGCCGCGCGCCATAATCGCATCGACCGCGCCGTCGTCAACGGTGATCTCACCGGCCGGCGGTGCGCCGAAGATCCAGCGTTTGCGGTTTTCCAACGGGGTTTCCAGCGCGTGGAAACGCGTGCCCACCGGTTTACCTTCAATAACGTCCGCCACCACGCCAGGCTTGCTGCCAGCGGCAATGATCACGTCGATGCCGGCGCGACAAGCCACGTCTGCAGCTTGCAGCTTGGTACCCATGCCGCCGGTGCCCAGGCCGGAAACGCTGTCGCCGGCGATGGCACGCAGCGCATCGTCGATGCCGTGCACTTCACGGATCAGTTCCGCCTGCGGATTATTACGTGGATCGGCGGTGTACAAGCCTTGCTGATCGGTCAGCAACAGCAATTTGTCGGCCCCGGCCAGGATCGCCGCCAGCGCAGACAGGTTGTCGTTGTCGCCCACCTTGATTTCTGCGGTCGCTACCGCGTCGTTCTCATTGATTACCGGCACGATACGGTTGTCCAGCAGCGCGGTCATGGTGTCACGCGCATTGAGGAAGCGTTCACGGTCTTCCAGATCGGCGCGCGTCAGCAACATCTGCCCGACGTGGATGCCGTAAATGGAAAACAGTTGCTCCCACAGTTGGATCAGCCGGCTCTGCCCGACCGCCGCCAGCAGCTGCTTGGAGGCGATGGTGGCGGGGAGTTCGGGGTAGCCCAAATGTTCGCGCCCGGCGGCAATCGCGCCGGAGGTGACGATAACGATGCGGTGACCCGCTGCATGCTGTTGTGCGCACTGGCGTACCAGTTCGACAATGTGAGCACGGTTAAGACGCAGCGATCCGCCGGTCAACACGCTGGTGCCCAATTTCACAACCAGTGTCTGGCTGCCGTTCATAGTATTTCTGCCGTGTAATTTATCCGTCATCTTTCAAGCTGCAGCGTTGTTGGCTACTCGCAATCCCCCCAGTCACTTACCTTGGTAAGCTCCTGCGGATTCCTGCGCTTGCCGCCTAGCCGCAACTCGAAAGCTATAGGATATGATGAGAATAAGAGTGCAAAGGACTTTGTAGCAGGAGAGACGCGTTATGCCAACAGGCACAACGCGAAATCAGCAGAATACTTGTGGTCTAACGGGGTCAGGCGGAAAGTTTAATCAGTTTCTCTTTGAAATTCTCGGCCGGTTCAAGCGTCAGTTCCATGGTGGTCAGCAGCTCGCCCAGACGACGGTGGAAATCACGCAGGGTGGTTTCCAACTTGGTTTTCACTTCAGCATCTTTAATCTTTTCCGGCGTCCAGTGCCCATCTTTATCAAACAGGCCAAACTGATAGGCGTAGGTGAAACGCGTATCTTCGGCATGCAGTTCGAGCCACCAACCCCAGAACTCGCGCTTCTCTGGAGCGGGCTTAACATTGACGCACACGGCTAAACAATCAAAGAAAAAACGGTCGTTCTCACACTGCCCTTCACGCAGGTACGGCCCCAAGCTGGCGAAACGTTTCATTAGTCGGCTTTTAGGGTGACCACTCGGTAACGTCATTCTTTAACCTCCTCAATGTAGACCACTCTTTTTAACAAACTGTTAAAATTTAGCAACTAATTAACGCATTTTATCTTTCATCCAGTGGGTCATTTGCAGCAACGCCTTGTGGAAACTGCTGTAGACAGGGGCGCGCGGTATGGCGATCAGTTTGCCGTCCAGCGAGGATGATGCGATCAGCTGCGCTTCTTCTTTCGGGCTGAGCGGATCCTGATCCCAGTAACCGGCCAGCATTGGTGTCGGGCAACGGCGGCCCAACAGCCCTTGGGTTTTCAGCGAATAGCTGTTCAGTTCCACCTTCAGCACGTTATCCGACGCGTTGGCCATCCCCATCCGGCTGGCCAGCACATCCATGTACATGTCCGGCACATGCTGTTGCGTTTTGCTGTCGCACAGCAGGCGATGCACCACCGGCCCCAGACAAGCCACGCCACGCAGCCGCTGTGGCTCCAGATAGGCCAGACGTACCGCCACGTTGGCACCAAAACGGAAGCCAAACGCGGTGACGCGCTGATGATCGACCCACGGCACCGAGGCCAGTTGGATCAGCACCTGCTGATGTAGGAAGCTGGAATCTTGCGTCAGCTTCCACTTGTATGAGGAGCCGATGGAAGGCATATCGATGGTCAGCATGGCGATGCCGTGCGGTGCCAGATAATCGCGGAACAGGCGGTGGTAGTCAGTTTGCAGCGTGTCCAGGCTGCCGCACATCAACACCGTCGGGAACGGGGCCTCACCCTTTTCCGGCAGGTGCAGGAAACCATTGATGCTGCTGCCGCCCTCAATGCGGAACTCCAGCTCTTTCAACTGATAAGGCAGCAACAGCGCGGCTTCTTCGTAAGCCCGGCAGGAGAGCGCTTCGGCCTGCTCGGCCAGTTCGTCCCCTTTCAGGTGCGGGTAGCCGGCGATGCTGTAAAAATTGGCGGCGTTGAGCCAGTGCTGACCGCCGATCAAAGGATCCTGCTGTTCCAACGCGCTCTGTTGCCAGCGCATGCCCTGGTGAACCCATTCGTAAATCCAGTTGCCGTTACGGTAACCGACCACGGTATCCAGCCATTTGTCGTTGGTGTGCTCCACATCGGCGACTGCGATGCGCGCCAGCACTTCGTTGATTTCGATCGGATCAACGCCGCGCCAGGCCCACAACAGCGGGTTAAGCATGCGATACCAGTTGCTGACGGTGTTGCCTTCCAGCGTGGAATGCAAATCGGCGCTGACTTTGTTGCGCGCGCGCATCACCAGCGTCGAGGTCTCAGGATGTTTAAATGAGGGTTTGAACAGAATTTCAGAAAGGTTGGCTTGTGCCATGGTAACAACAGCCTCCGTAAATCTGGCTATAGGCCGCAAACAGCCTAATCAACTGGAGGTAGTGTACCTAACTCTGGGGCGATAAACCAAAATAACGAAAACGCCCGGCGAAACCGGGCGTTTTAATGGAACAGCCTGTCGAACTTAACGACCGCCGATCGGTGGCACGAAGGTCACCGCCATGTCCCATGGCTGTTCGATCCAGGTATCCTGTGGGATATCAACCACATAATCGTCCACCAGCGGGCGACCTGCCGGCTTGGCGAAGATGGTGACGAAATGCGCTTTCGGGTACATCTCGCGGATCGCTTTTGCAGTACCACCGGTATCCACCAGATCGTCGATGACGATAAAGCCTTCACCGTCGCCTTCAGCGCGCTTGAGCACTTTCATTTCGCGTTGGTTGTCATGGTCATAGCTGGAAATGCACACGGTATCCACATAACGAATGCTTAGCTCTCGCGCCAGCAGAGAAGCCGGTACCAGACCGCCGCGGCTTACGGCGATAATGCCCTTCCATTGGTCAGCAGGCAGCAGGCGGTGAGCCAGTTTGCGCGCTTGCATTTGCAGCATGTCCCAGGTAACAACGTATTTTTCGCTCATAGAATGGTGTCCCAGCCAGCCAGGGTGTGGCTTATTCAGTAGTCAGGGGAAAAAAGGTTGCGCGAGATTATAGAGACTGGGCGCGCCGAATACCAGTTGTACCGTGGAAATCATAAGTATTTCCTCTGGTGATTGATGCTGAAAAAATGAACTACAGCGCAGCAAACTAGTGTGATCAAGCGCTTAAACAGCACAATTCGGGACGGGCACCGCCCGGTAGAAAGTGATATTCTCTGGAGATCGTGCCAAAACCGCACAGATGCCCCTAACCCTAACCGAGCGGTATTCCCGCTATGCCGAGAATGCCGTTACAGGAGACTTATTGTGTCTGAATTGTCTCAACTTTCGCCACAGCCGCTGTGGGATATTTTTGCCAAAATCTGCTCTATTCCACACCCTTCTTATCATGAAGAAGCGCTGGCGCAGCACATCCTCGAATGGGCCAAAGAGAAAAACCTGCACGCCGAGCGTGACCAGGTAGGCAATATCCTGCTGCGCAAGCCGGCCACCAAAGGCATGGAAAACCGCAAGCCGGTTGCCCTGCAGGCGCACCTGGACATGGTGCCGCAGAAAAATAACGACACCGTGCACGACTTCACCAAGGATCCGATTCAGCCGTATATCGACGGTGAGTGGATCAAAGCGCGCGGCACCACGCTGGGCGCCGACAACGGCATCGGCATGGCCTCCGCGCTGGCTGTGCTGGCAGACGACAGCGTCGAGCACGGTCCGCTGGAAGTGCTGCTGACCATGACCGAAGAAGCCGGCATGGACGGTGCATTCGGGCTGCAGGCTAACTGGCTGCAGGCCGATATCCTGATCAACACCGATTCCGAAGAAGAAGGCGAGATCTACATGGGTTGCGCCGGCGGTATTGATTTCATCACCACCCTGCCGCTGCAGCGTGAAGCCGTACCGGCCGGTTACCAGACCCTGAAGCTGACGATCAAGGGCCTGAAAGGCGGCCACTCCGGCGCGGATATTCACGTCGGCCTGGGCAACGCCAACAAACTGCTGGCGCGCTTCCTGTTCGATAATGCCGCGGCGTTGAATCTGCGCGTGCTGGACCTGAACGGCGGCACCCTGCGCAACGCCATCCCGCGTGAAGCTTCTGCCGTGGTTGCCGTACCGGCAGCTAAGGCCGATGAGCTCAAAGCACTGAGCCAGGCGTTCCTGGCCACCCTGCAAAATGAGCTGTCCGCTAAAGAGAAGAACATCACCGTTCTGCTGGAGCCAACCACCAGCACGTCTCAGGCCATGACCGCAGACAGCCAACAGCGTTTCCTGGCACTGCTCAACGGCACGCCAAACGGTGTGATCCGCATGAGCGACGCGGTGAAAGGCGTGGTGGAAACCTCACTGAACGTGGGCGTAGTGACCACCACCGACAGCGAAGCAGAAATCATCTGCCTGATCCGTTCGTTGATCGACAGCGGTAAAGATTACGTGGTCGGCATGCTGACCGCGCTGGGCCAGTTGGCCAACGCCAAAGTGGCCCCGAAAGGCGGCTACCCTGGCTGGCAACCGGACGCTGACTCACCGGTCATGCATTTGGTACGCGAGATCTATCAGGATCTGTTCAACAAGACGCCAAACATCATGGTGATCCACGCGGGGCTGGAATGCGGCCTGTTTAAAAAGCCGTACCCGAATATGGATATGGTGTCGATTGGGCCGACCATCACCGGGCCACACTCACCGGATGAGCAGGTGCATATCGAAAGCGTGGGCCTGTACTGGAAACTGCTGACGGCACTGCTGAAGGCTATCCCAGAGCGCGCGTAATTTGCCGGGTTCGGTGTACTGAACCCTAAAAAATACCGGGCTGTGCAAGCAAGGGCGCAATATTGCATTGCGCCCTTGTTATTCCCATGGCAGCAACAGCTGGCGCTCAAGCTGCGGATCCAGCAGCGTCACGTGCAAACCTACCAGCCGCACCCCACGCCCTTCACGTCTTTCGCTCCATGCCTGACGCGCTACATTGATCAAATCGTCTTTATTCAGTACTGGCCAAACGTGTTCCTGGGTTGTTTGCTGGAAATCCTGAAACTTCAGCTTTACGCCTTGGCGGGCGATATGCAGATCCGGTTTTACCTTGCGCAAGCGCATTTCCAGTTCCGGATACAGTTTGTCGACGATCAGCGCTTCGCACTCTTCCCAGGCATGAATGTCCTCCGCCAGCGTGCGTTCTACCCCCACCGACTTGCGCAGCCGCTCAGGCGAAACCTCACGCAGATCGATGCCCTGACAGCGTTCCCAAAGTACGCGGCCAAATTTGCCAAAGCGCTTTAACAACGCCGCCAGATCGTACTGCTGCACGTCGGCGCAGGTGATCAACCCCACTTCTTCCAACCGTTTGGCGGTCACTTTTCCCACGCCCGGGATTTTACTCAACGGCAGTTGCTGTAAAAACGCGGGAACCTGCGCCGGAGTAATGACGTATTGGCCGTTCGGCTTATTCAGCTCCGAGGCGATTTTGGCGAGGAATTTGATGGGCGCGACACCGGCAGACGCGGTGAGGTTCAGTTCATCGGCTATCGCCTGGCGGATTTGTTCGGCGATCAGCGTCGCCGAGCCGTTGCACTGGCTGCAGTCAGTGACGTCCAGATAGGCTTCATCCAGAGACAGCGGTTCGATCAACGGGGTGTAGCGGGCAAAAATTTCACGGATATGCAGCGAGGCTTCCTTGTACGCCGCCATGCGGCCGGGCAGCAGCTTAAGGTGCGGGCAAAGCTTGAGCGCCATCGCCGTCGACATGGCACTGTGTACGCCATAGCGACGTGCAGGATAGTTGGCGGTGCTGATCACCCCACGCCGGTCGGCGCTGCCGCCAATCGCCAACGGAATATCGCGCAGGCTGGGATCGTCGCGCATTTCTACCGCCGCGAAGAAGCAGTCCATATCGACATGAATGATTTTACGCATCGCCCCTCCAATAATACTGTATAAGTATACAGCCAATAATGGAAAGCTCAAGCCTCGGCAAAACTCGGATCAGCTCGGATAAAACAGGGTTTCACCCAATTATCTTCGACTTGTTAAAAAAGCGTAATTTTTGAATAGTACGCTGTGGCAAATTAATCGCCTCAGTTATTGATAACAATAAACCTTGCACAGGAAGGTGCCCTACATGAAAGCATTATCGGTCTATTTATTCGCTTCAGCATTATCCCTGATATCCCTTGCCGCGAGCGCAGCCCCTGCCATTATTGCGCACCGCGGTGGCACTGCCGACGCACCTGAAAACACTCGCGTCGCAATTGAAACCGCACTGAAAAACGGCGCGGACGCCATTTGGATCACGCTGCAGGAATCCAAAGACGGCGTTATCGTGCTATACCGTCCCTCAGACCTGAAAGCGCTGACCAACCAACAGGGCCTGGTCTCCGCTTACACCGCCGAACAACTGGCGAAAGTTGACGCCGGCTGGTCATTCGCCAAAGGGGAAACGCACCCGTTCCGGGGGAAAGGCATTGGCATTCCTCGGCTGGATGAAATACTCAACGACTTCCCCAAGGTCAATTTCTATCTGGACATCAAGTCACCGGATGCCAATCCGGCCCAGTTCGGTAAAACCTTGCTGGCAACCCTGGAAAAAACCGACAGCCTGAACCGCACCCGCGTTTACTCCACCGATGCCAAATATTTGCAGGCGCTACCGCCGGCTATCAAGCGTTTCGAAACCCGCGATGAAACCCGCGACCTGCTGGCGAATATCAGCCTGTCGCACCTGTGCGAACTGAAGCCGGATAACCAGAAGCCACGCTGGTATGGGTTGGAACTGAAACGGGAAGTGGAAGTGGTGGAGAAATTTACCCTGGGCGAGGGGCGCTCCAAGGCGTTTCTGACCTGGGATAAAGAATCGATCGACTGCTTCCGTTCGCAAGGCCCAGCGCACATCATTCTGTTTGGTATTAACACCCCGGCAGACTACCAGCAGGCGCTGGCGCTTGGGGTAGACGGGGTGATGGTCAACTCACCGGCCGATGCGAAAAACTTTCGCCAGGCCAAATAACCGATAAAAAAAGGGGCGCCGCATGCGCCCCTTGTAGTCAGATAATCCGGTGCTTTTCCAGCTGCTGCTGGCGCAACGCCTCTTTCTCCAGGCGTTTTTTACGCGCATCGCAAGGTTCCGGACAGTCGCAAACCTTATCCATCCCCAGCGCCGTAATGCCGCCGCAGCTGCCCTGCAGGCTTTTACGTTTAAACACGTAGCCCAGGGACATACCGCCGACAATCAGCAGAAACAACACGAAGGTGGCGACAAATACCGTCAACATAGCGACCTCACGAGTGCTTGTTCAAATAGGGTTTAAACGCCTCAGAGTAGCGCTCTTCAAAACCGGTGGCAGTCTTCACAATCATGAACACCGGGATCCCCATCAGGTTCGCCAATGCCATGCCGCGTTCCGGCCCCAGTACGTTTAATCCGGTCGACAAACCGTCTGCCGCCATGCAGGTTGGGCTCAACACCGTGACCGACACCAGGTGGTGATGGATCGGCCGGCCGGTGATCGGATCTATAGTATGCGAATACCGCACGCCATCCTGTTCGAAATAGTTACGGTAATCCCCCGAGGTAGCTATCGACATCTCACCGGGTTGGATCACCAATTGCGCTTTCTGCTCCATGCCGGCGGTCGGCCGCTCAATGGCGATACGCCACGGTTTATTCTCACCGTTTTGGCCGCGAGTGCGCACCTCACCGCCAATATCGACCATGTAATTTTTCACCTGCTGCGACTGCAGGTACTGGGCAATCACATCCACCCCGTAGCCCTTGGCGATCGAGGAAAGATCGACATACAGCTCCGGAATGCGTTTGACCAACGCGTTACCCTGTACCGACAGCTTGTCGATGCCAGTCCAGGCGCGGCGCTGCTCCAGTGCGGCGGCGCTCGGCACCTTGTCCGGCCGCCCTTCCGGCCCGAAGCCCCACAGGTTAACCAACGGCCCGACGGTCACGTCCAGCGCGCCGTCGGTAACGCGGTTGATACGCAGCGCCTCCAGCACCACTTCTGCCGTCGCGGCCGACACCGGGAAGGGTTTATCCACTGCGCGACTGGCGTTGAAGCGGCTCAGTTCCGAGCCAGGACGATAGGTGGACATTTGGTCGTTCACCAACTCCAACCGTTTGTCGATCTCCGCCTGTATCTTGGCGGCGGACGGCGTATCGTCGCCGGTGACGTAGCGGATCGAATAGGAGGTCCCCATGGTTTTACCCTCGAGATTCACCTGCTCCGGCCCGCAACCAGTCAATAACAGGGTGGCGCTCAGCACCACCGTCGTCATCCAGACCTTCATTGCCCCTACGCGCATTTAGCCACCAAAGTCATCCAGCATGATATTTTCGTCTTCGACGCCCAGATCTTTCAGCATCTTGATCACCGCGGCGTTCATCATTGGCGGACCGCACATGTAGAATTCGCAGTCTTCCGGCGCCGGGTGGTTGCGCAGATAGTTTTCCAACAGAACATTATGGATAAAGCCGGTGTAACCCGTCCAGTTATCCTCTGGCTGCGGATCGGAAAGCGCCACGTGCCAGGTAAAGTTTTCATTCTCTTCCTGCAACCGATTGAAATCGTCCTCGTAGAACATCTCACGCAGCGAACGCGCGCCGTACCAGAAGGTGATTTTGCGCTTGGACTTCAGGCGATTGAGCTGGTCAAAGATGTGTGAACGCATCGGTGCCATGCCGGCACCACCGCCGATAAAGATCATTTCGGCGTCGGTATCCTTGGCAAAGAACTCGCCGAATGGCCCGGAGATGGTCACCTTGTCACCGGCCTTCAGCGACCAGATATAGGAAGACATAATGCCCGGCGGCACGTCAGGATCGCGCGGCGGTGGCGTAGCGATACGCACGTTGAGCATGATAATGCCCTTTTCATCCGGATAGTTCGCCATGGAATAGGCGCGCACCGTGGTGTCATTCACTACTGAGCGATAGCGGAACAGGTTGAATTTGTCCCAGTCGCCGCGGTACTCCTCCGGCACATCGAAATCGGCATAGCTGATGTCGTGCGCCGGCGCCTCGATCTGAATAAAACCACCGGCACGGAACGGCACGTCTTCACCGTCAGGAATTTTCAGCTTCAGCTCTTTGATAAAGGTGGCTTTGTTATCGTTGGAGATAACTTCGCACTCCCACTTCTTCACGCCAAAGATTTCTTCCGGCAGCTCGATTTTCAGGTTTTGCTTCACGTTCACCTGACAGGCCAGGCGGCAACCCTCTTTCGCTTCACGCTTGTTGATGTGCGACAGTTCAGTCGGCAGGATATCGCCGCCGCCCTCTTTGATCACCACCCGACATTGCCCGCAGGAACCGCCGCCGCCACAGGCGGACGAAACGAAGATCCCCTGGCTGGAGAGCATATTCAGCAGCTTGTCGCCCGCCGGAGCGGTAAAGCTTTTGTCCAAATCGCCATTCACTTCCACCGCAATATCGCCGGTGTTCACCAGCTTCGATTTGGCGAACAAGATCAGCAGTACCAGCACCATAACGATGGCGGTAAACATCGCGACGCCTAAAATAATTTCCATAAATTCTTCCCGCCTTTACAACTGAACACCGGAGAAGGACATAAAGCCCAACGCCATCAGCCCGGTGGTGATAAAGGTAATGCCCAGGCCGCGCAACCCTGCGGGGACATTGGCATACTTGAGTTTTTCGCGGATCCCCGCCATCGCGACTATCGCCAACATCCAGCCCGTGCCGGAACCGAAGCCGTACACCACCGATTCGGCGAAGTTGTAGTCACGTTGCACCATGAAGGACACACCGCCGAAGATGGCGCAGTTCACGGTGATCAGCGGCAGGAAAATGCCGAGTGCGTTGTAAAGCGACGGGAAGAAGCGATCGAGGATCATCTCCAGAATCTGCACCAGCGCAGCAATCACGCCTATAAAGGTGATGAAGTTGAGGAAGCTCAGATCAACGCCTTCCAGCAGCGCGCCATCACGCAGGATCAGGTTGTAGACCAGGTTGTTCACCGGCACGGAGATACCGAGCACCAGGGTAACCGCAATCCCCAAACCAAAGGCGGTCGAGACCTTCTTCGATACCGCCAGGAAGGTACACATCCCCAGGAAGAACGCCAACGCCATGTTCTCTACGAACACTGCGCGTACAAACAGGCTGATATAATGTTCCATCGGCCATTACTCCTTTTCGATCTGCGCTGGTTTCAGGGTGCGGAGCGCCCAGATCAGCAGGCCGATGATAAAGAACGCGCTCGGTGCCAACAGGAACAAACCGTTTGGCTGATACCAACCGCCGTTCTGTACCGTTTCCAGCACCGGGATGCCGAACAGCTTGCCGGAACCGAACAGCTCACGCAGGAAGCCAACCAGCACCAGGATCACCCCGTACCCCAGCCCATTGCCGATACCGTCCATGAAACTCTCGATGGGCGGCGACTTCATGGCATAGGCTTCGGCGCGCCCCATCACGATACAGTTGGTGATGATCAGGCCAACGAACACCGACAGCTGTTTGGAAATCTCGAACGCATAGGCACGCAGCAGCTGATCGACCACGATCACCAGCGAGGCGATAATCGCCATCTGCACGATAATGCGCACGCTGTTCGGAATATGGTGACGGATCAACGAAATAAAGAAGCTGGAAAACGCCGTAACCAGCGTCACCGCGATGGTCATCACCACCGCCGTTTCCAGCTTGGTGGTCACCGCCAGCGCGGAGCAGACGCCCAACACCTGCAGGGCGATCGGGTTGTTGTCGAACAGAGGCCCTAAAAGGACCCGTTTAATCTCTTTGGAATCAGCCATTTTTCAGCGCTCCTTCACGAACTTTTTTCAGGAACGGGCCAAAGCCGTGCTCGCCCAACCAGAAGTCAAAAGTATGCTGCACGCCGTTGGAGGTCAGCGTGGCGCCGGACAAGCCGTCCACCCCGTGTTCATCTCCCTGACGCGCCCCGCCTTTCACTACGCGGATCGCCGGTTGCCCGTTATCGTCAAACAGCTTTTTACCGACCCACTGCTGGCGCCAGCTGGCATTCTCAACCTCACCGCCCAGGCCTGGGGTTTCCCCTTGCTGGTAGTAAGTAATGCCTTTCACCGTGTTACCGTCATTATCCAGCGCAACAAAGGCGTACATCATTGACCACAGGCCCGTGCCGTAAACCGGCAGCACAATTTTGTTCACCGCGCCGCTGTCGTCACGCACCAGATAGATTTCCGCCTGGTTACTGCGGCGTTTGATGCCCGCCGGATCGTCAGCCGCCGGCAACGCCGCACTTTTGCTGTCATCACGCAATGCCGCAGCCAGATCGAACGTCGCTGCCTTGCCGGTAACAAACTCACCGCTGTTTAAATCCAGCAACCGGGGTTCGATGCGTTGGGTGAACAGCGTTTTGACCTGCTCGCCCTCCATTTTCGGTTGCAGCAGGCCGGCCACGTCGAGGATATTGCGCTGCTTGTCGAGCAGCTTTTGTTCCTGCTGTTTGGACTTCAGGCCGACGGCGGAACCCGCCACCACCACAGAACACACCAGGCACAACAGCAGTACCACCAGCAGCGTTTTACCGATGCTGTCGTTTTTAGATTCATTCGCCACGGGCTTTTCTCCGCTTGATGTTGGCCTGCACCACCAGATAATCGAACAGCGGCGCGAACAGGTTGGCGAACAGGATCGCCAGCATCATGCCTTCCGGATAGGCCGGATTGACCACCCGGATCAGCACGCACATCACGCCAATCAGGATGCCGTACCACCATTTCCCCTTATTGGTGAACGAGGCGGAAACCGGATCGGTGGCCATAAAGATCATGCCGAAGGCGAAACCACCTAACACCAGGTGCCAGTACCACGGCATGGCGAACAGCGGGTTAGTAGTAGAACCGATGGAATTAAACAGGAAGGCGGTAGCCATCATGCCCAGCATCACGCCGGCGACGATGCGCCAGGATGCCACTCGGCCGAACAGAATTATCGCCCCGCCAAGCAGGATCATCAGCGTGGAAACTTCGCCGACGGAGCCGGGAATGTTGCCGAGAAACGCGTCCATCCAGCTGATTGACTGGCCGGTAGCGACGTTGCTCAGACTGTGCGCCCCACCCGCGCTCCATTGCGCCAGCGGCGTTGCGCCGGAGAAACCGTCGGCGGAGGTCCACACCAGATCACCGGAAATCTGCGCCGGATAAGCGAAGAACAGGAAAGCGCGCCCCGCCAATGCCGGGTTAAGGAAGTTGCGCCCGGTGCCGCCGAAAATCTCTTTCGCCACCACCACGCCGAAGGTAATCCCCAGCGCGGCCTGCCACAGCGGCAGCGTGGGCGGCACAATCAGCGCAAACAGAATCGAGGTAACAAAGAAACCTTCGTTAATCTCGTGCTTGCGAATGATAGCGAACAGCACTTCCCAAAAACCGCCGACCAGAAACACCACGGCGTATATCGGCAGGAAGTAGCAGGCACCCAGCACCATTTTGCTGACCCAGCCGGCGTCCGCCGCCAAAGAAGCCCCCAACCATTGCGCCAGCCGGTAGTGCCAGTCGCCCGCCAATACCTGTTGCAGCTGATCGCCGCTGTAGAGGTGATGCAGCGCCGGAATGGCCTGTTGGCCAACGTTGTACATACCCCAGAACATCGCCGGGAAAACGGCCAGCCATACCAGGATCATCATGCGTTTCAGATCGATGGCGTCGCGCACGTGCGAAGCGCCGCGTGTCACCAAACCCGGGGTGTAAAACACCGTCGTCGTGGCTTCAAACAGCGGGTACCACTTTTCCAGCTTGCCGCCCGGAGTGAAGTGATGCTCGATTTTGTCAAAAAAGTTCTTCAGGCCCATCGGTTATCCTTCCTGCTCAATCTTGGTCAGCACGTCGCGCAGCACCGGAGCGTATTCATACTTGCCGGGGCAGACGAAGGTGCAAAGCGCCAGATCTTCTTCATCCAGCTCCAGACAGCCCAGCGCCTGTGCACTGTCGCTGTCACCCGCCAGCAGGTCACGCAGCAGCAGCGTCGGCAGAATGTCCAGCGGCATCACCCGCTCATAGTTGCCGATCGGTACCATGGCGCGTTCGCCACCGTGGGTGGTGGTCGAGAAGGCGAACAGCTTGTTTTTCAGGAAATGGCCCAGCGTGGTGCGGGTGATAGAGAATTTATCCGGCGACGGCGCGATCCAGCCGAACAGCTGTTTATCACGCCCTTCTTCCAGCACGGAAACCTGCGAGTGGAAACGGCCAAGATAGGCGTTAGGGCCGGCGACGTGGGTACCGCTCAGCACCGAGCCTGAAATCACCCGGTTTTCACCGGCTTTAAGACGGCCGGCGGTCAGTTCATCGAGGCTGGCCCCCAGGCGGGTACGCAGCAGCTGCGGCTGTTCCACCTGCGGGCCGGCCAGCGCCACCACCCGATCGGTATCGAGCTTGCCGGTAGTGAACAGCGTCCCTATAGCGATCACGTCCTGATAACCGATATGCCAGACGGTTTTTTTCAAACTGACCGGTTCGAGGAAGTGGATATGGGTACCCACCAACCCGGCAGGATGCGGGCCGGCAAACTCGTTATAGGTCACCTGTGCATCCGGCTGCTTGCCCAGGTTCGCACCTGATGCGTGACAGACGTGGACTTTACCGTCGGTCAAGCGTGCCAATACCGCTAACCCGGCGTTAAATGCCGCCAGCTGTTCGGTAATGATCACCAACGGATCGGCAGCCAGCGGCTGGCTGTCCATGGCGGTAACGAAAATGGCACGCGGCGTCGTTCCCGGTACAGGGGTTTTGCTGAAAGGGCGGGTGCGCAACGCCGTCCACAAGCCGCTGGCGATCAGTTCGCTTTCGACCTGCTCGCGCGGCAACATGGCCAGTTCCGCCATCGGGTAATGGGCAAACTCCAGCTGTTCGTCACCGCCATTTTCGATGGCGATCACCACCGACTGCAAAACGCGCCGTTCACCACGGTTGATGGCTACGATGCGGCCGCTGGCTGGCGCAGTGAAGAATACGCCGGGGGTCTTTTTATCTTCGAACAGCGCCTGACCTTTCTTAACGCTATCGCCTTCCTGCACCAGCATGGACGGGCGCATTCCGACGTATTCTTCCCCAAGCAGGGCGACATGCTGAATGATTGGGCCGTCATGAATTGCCTGAACCGGTGTTCCGGCAATGGGCAGATCTAACCCTTTTCTGATTTTAATCATAAGATTTATACGATGTTGGTTAGTTTCACACGTCTTACCGGCCCCAGAGGCTGGTGCTGACGATACCTGGATGATGAGACTGCATTAGCAGCCTCTGGGTTAAGCGCAACGGCATCACGCTCAACATGAAATCTTTCGCACTGACAAAATGGGGTCGCGAACATTCCGTTGATAACTCCTGGATCCATTTTTGCGCGCTAAAAACGCTGTTAATACTTTGTTGCCGCAGGGGTGATTCAATCCCCCCGAGAAGTAAGCTCAACACCTCATTCTGCGGACGTAACAGCAGATTAATTCGAGCCGGGATATTAACATTTTTCACAACATTTTTCTGCGCTGGGCAGTGACCTGAGTCAAGCAAACGCAATTAAATTTTCGCTGTTTTACACCACTAATCGTTAAAATCTGCCTGTCGATTCACTTTTATCGAAGTTTGTAGTTTTTTTATACACATCGCATATTGCTAAAAAAGAACACGCTGGTAATCTGACGGTGTTTTAAGACCGTAAAACAATAATCAGTGGCATGTTGGCCATGTCTACATTGAGCCAGCAGATAAATATAAGCAGGAATAATAATGAGCAAAATCGCGTTGTTGTTTGCGATGCTTTTTTCTATGCCGATGATCACGGCCTGCAGCGCCAGCGAGCAGGTTCCCGAGGCGCCGGTGGTTAAGCAGCAATTAGTGGGTTCACCGGTTTATATTCAGATATTCAAAGAAGAACGCACGCTGGAGTTGTATGCCAAAATGGGCAATGAATTCCGCCTGGTGAACTCTTTCCCTATCTGCAATTTCTCCGGCGGCCTGGGCCCGAAACGTCGTGAAGGTGACTTTAAAAGTCCGGAAGGCTTTTATAGCGTCGACTCGCGCCATCTGAAACCCGACAGTAAGTATTATCGGGCAATAAATATCGGCTTCCCTAATGATTACGATAAATCACAGGGGTATTCCGGCGCTTATCTGATGATCCACGGTGAATGCAAATCAATTGGGTGTTACGCGATGACCAACACCTATATGGATGAGATTTATCGTTATGTCGAAGCCGCGTTCGCTTATGGTCAGAGCCGGATTGATATCAGTATCTACCCGTTCCGCATGACCGACCAAAACCTGAAGCGACACAGTTCGTCTAACTACATCGCTTTTTGGCGCCAGTTGAAGCCGGGTTATGACTACTTCGTCAAAAACCATCAACCGCCAATGGTGGGGGTATCCAACGGTCAGTACGTGCTGGGCCAACCGTTGATGAGCAGCAGCCAGATGACGCAGTATGCGTCAACCACGGCTCCCGCTGTCAGCACCAATCCCTTCGCTCAGGCCAAGCCGCTCACCGAAGTGAAATAACGCGAATTCGCCTGGTGCGATCTTGTGCCAGGTTTCATTCGCCGTCAGCGGTTGGGTGGCAATCACCGTGACCACATCGTTAGGTGTGGTCTGCTGCTGGAAATCAATCTCCACGTCCTGATCGAGTAACGTAGCTTTGCCGAATGGCGCACGACGCGTGATCCAATACAAATTGGTGGAACAGTACGCCATCACAAAGCGCCCGTCCGACAGCAGCATGTTGAATACCCCTTTCTGACGCAGTTGATCCGCCAACAGCGCGATATAGCGGAATACCGGCGGCCAACGGCTCGGGGTACGAGGGTATTTCAGGGAAAGCTGGTGCAGCAACCAGCAGAAAGCATATTCGCTGTCAGTCTGGCCGACCGGGCGGAAGTTGCCGGTTTCCAACTGGCGATAGCCTTTCAATTGGCCATTGTGCGCGTAGGTCCAGTTACGGCCCCACAGCTCACGGGTAAAAGGGTGGGTATTCTCCAGCGCCACTTCACCGCGATTAGCCTGGCGGATATGCGAAACCACCGCACAGGACTTAATCGGATATTCTTGCACCAGACGGGCGATCGGCGAGTCGAAACTCGGCTGGGGATCTTTAAACGTGCGGCAACCGTTCCCTTCATAGAAGGTAATGCCCCAACCATCTTTATGTGGCCCGGTACGGCCACCGCGCTGAACCAGCCCGGTAAAGCTAAAGCAAATATCGGTCGGTACGTTTGCGCTCATCCCGAGCAGTTCACACATCGCTTGCCACTCCTTAACCACCCTGACGCCGTCTATTGGAGCGCGGCACGCGCACCCCAATACAATATTAGCGGGGGCAGTGCGCCCCCTAAAGCCGTTAAGCCTTAACCATCTCTTTTTCGATCAGCTGAATCAAGATGTGGATCGCTTTGATATGAATTTCCTGGATGCGATCGGCGTAACCGAAGTGCGGTACGCGGATTTCCACGTCTGCGGAACCGGCCATTTTGCCGCCGTCTTTGCCGGTCAGGGTGATCACTTTCATCCCTTTGGCACGCGCCGCTTCGATAGCTTTAATGATGTTGCCGGAGTTGCCTGAGGTGGAAATGCCCAGCAGTACGTCGCCTTCGCGGCCTACCGCTTCCACATAGCGCGAAAACACATACTCGTAGCCGAAGTCGTTGCTGACGCAAGACAGGTGGCTGACGTCGGAAATGGCAATCGCCGGATAGCCTGGGCGGTTTTCACGGTAGCGGCCGGTCAGCTCTTCGGCAAAGTGCATGGCGTCACAGTGGGAGCCACCGTTACCGCAGGAAATAACTTTCCCGCCGGCTTTGAAGGAGTCGGCCAGCAGCACTGCCGCGCGTTGAATGGCGTCGATATTGGCATCGTCATTGATAAATTTCGCCAGGGTATCGGCCGCTTCGTTCAGTTCACTGCGAATAAGGTCGTGGTACATGAGGAACCTCTTGTTATCGTCAATCTTCCGCCCCGCAGTGTACCGGATCGGGGAAAAACCGAGAAGCACTCTGAGTCAAACAGCGCCTTCGTTGAGGTGCCGCTGAGGTTTTTGATGATTGGTGCGGTCAGATTGTGACTTAAGTTGTAATTAAACTGTAAATGCATTGATAAAAATATGGGCTTGTACTAAAACCTATTACATACACACAACAGGTCAGACCTCTTGCCACTTTGGAGCTTCTTATGATGGTTCTTAGTATTGTTGTTTTACTGGCACTCATTGGTGTGGTGTTCTATCACCGAGTGAACCTCACCCTCAGTAGCCTTATCCTGCTGGCATATACCGCCGCCATGGGCGCCATCGGTCTTTGGACCTTCTGGATGCTGCTGCCGCTGGCGATTATCCTGCTGCCGCTGAACATCACGTCACTGCGCCGTTCGATGCTGTCTGCACCGGCGCTGCGTGCGTTCCGCAAGGTAATGCCGCCTATGTCCACCACCGAAAAGGAAGCGATCGAAGCCGGTACCACCTGGTGGGAAGGCGATCTGTTCCGCGGGACGCCGGACTGGAACAAGCTGCATAATTACCCGAAACCGCAGCTGACCGCCGAAGAGCAGGCGTTTATTGACGGCCCGGTGGAAGAAGCTTGCCGCATGGCCAACGACTTCCAGATCACTCACGAACTGGCCGATTTGCCGCCGGAACTGTGGGCGTACCTGAAAGAACACCGCTTCTTCGCGATGATCATCAAGAAAGAGTACGGCGGCCTGGACTTCTCTCCTTATGCTCAGGCTCGCGTGCTGCAAAAACTGGCTGGCGTTTCTGGTATCCTGGCGATCACCGTTGGCGTGCCCAACTCCCTCGGTCCGGGCGAACTGCTGCAGCATTACGGGACTGACGAGCAGAAAAATCATTACTTGCCGGGCCTGGCGCGCGGCGACGAGATCCCTTGTTTCGCCCTGACCAGCCCGGAAGCGGGTTCCGATGCCGGCGCTATTCCGGATGTCGGTACCGTCTGCATGGGTGAGTGGCAAGGCGAGCAGGTGTTGGGCATGCGCCTGACCTGGAACAAGCGCTACATCACGCTGGCACCGGTGGCGACCGTGCTGGGCCTGGCGTTCAAACTTTATGACCCGAACCACCTGCTGGGCAATAACGAATCACCGGGCATCACCTGTGCGCTGATCCCAACCAGCACTCCGGGCGTTGAAATCGGTAACCGTCACTTCCCGCTGAACGTGCCGTTCCAAAACGGCCCTACCCGCGGTAACGACGTGTTCGTACCTATCGATTACATCATTGGCGGGCCAAAAATGGCCGGTCAGGGCTGGCGCATGCTGGTTGAATGTCTGTCGGTAGGCCGTGGCATCACCTTGCCTTCCAACTCCACCGGTAGCGTGAAATCCATGGCGTTGGGCATTGGCGCTTACGCCCATATCCGCCGTCAGTTCAAAATCTCGATCGGCAAAATGGAAGGCATTGAAGAGCCACTGGCGCGTATCGCCGGTAACACCTATGTGATGGATGCCGCGGCTACGCTTATCACCAGCGGCCTGATGCTGGGCGAGAAACCGGCGGTGCTGTCGGCCATCGTGAAATACCACTGTACCCACAGAGGCCAGCAGGCAATCATCGATGCAATGGATATTGCCGGCGGTAAAGGCATCATGCTGGGCAAATCCAACTTCCTGGCCCGTGCCTATCAGGGCGCGCCTATCGCCATCACGGTGGAAGGCGCGAATATCCTGACCCGTACCATGATGATCTTCGGTCAGGGCGCTATCCGTTGCCATCCTTATGTACTGGATGAAATGGCGGCAGCGCAAAATAACGACCTGAACGCCTTCGATAAATCGCTGTTCGGCCATCTGGGCCACGTAGGCAGCAACAAGGTGCGCAGCTTCTGGCTGGGCCTGACCAACGGCCGCACCAGTGGCACACCGACCAAAGACGCGACTCGTCGCTATTATCAGCAGTTGAACCGCCTGAGCGCTAACCTGGCGCTGCTGTCGGACGTTTCTATGGGGGTGCTGGGCGGCAGCCTGAAGCGCCGCGAGCGTATCTCGGCCCGTCTCGGGGATATTCTCAGCCAAATGTACCTGGCTTCCGCTACGCTGAAACGTTTTGAAGATGAAGGCCGTCAGAAAGAAGATTTACCGCTGGTCCACTGGGGCGTGCAGGACAGTCTGCACCAGGCGGAACAAGCGTTGGACGATCTGCTGCGCAACTTCCCGAACCGCTTTATCGCCGGTGCGATGCGCTTCGTGATCTTCCCGTTCGGCCGCGTGCATACTGCACCTTCTGACCGTCTGGATCACCAATTGGCCAAGATCCTCCAACAGCCGTCTGCCACCCGCAGCCGTCTGGGGCGCGGTCAGTATCTGACGCCGAGCGAGCATAACCCGGTAGGCCTGTTGGAAGCCGCATTGGAGGACGTGATTGCCGCAGAGCCGATTCACCTGCGTCTGTGTAAGGAGAGTGGTAAAAACCTGCCATTCACCCGACTGGATCGTTTGGCACAACGGGCGCTGGAAGAAGGCAAAATCAGCGCCGATGAAGCGAAGATCCTGGTGAAAGCCGAAGAGAGCCGTCTGCGTTCCATCAACGTGGATGATTTCGAGCCGGATGCGCTGGCGGCCAGCAAGCCGGAAAAGCCGCTAAAGCAGGATAAACGTCAGAAGCATACCGAAGCCGCGTAACGGCAATAAACACGTGCACTCAGGGGCGATAATCATCGCCCCTTTTTTATTTCCACTGAGAAATGCGCAGCCGTTCGCAACGTTACCAGAACGGCTAATTTAACCCTGAGGATTATCGGATAGACTGCCGGTGGGTGCTCTGGATCTTTCTGTCCGGAGCTTCAGTTTAGTCGAGGATAGAAAGAGAAAGGCCCCGAGTCGATACATCAACCCGAGGCCACTCTGAACGTCTCAACAACGTCAGGTTAGCCTCTTACCCGCCGGAAGGCAAGGATAAGGAGGTCAAAAATGCAGCAGGAACGGGTCGTTCTTAGGCTGATGATTATCTGCATAACGCTTATCGCGCTGATGTGGATCACTCGCGGTTCACTGTGTGAATTGCGCATCAAACTGGGGGACACAGAGGTTGCAGCCATTTTGGCTTACGAACCCGAACGGTAAGGCAACCCAACGGCGGGGCTCGCCCCGCCTGTTGGTTGTTACGACAGATCCATGAGCACCCTTCCTCGCCGCATCCGTCAGGCTGCTAGCCGTTTTGGCGAATGCGCGCCAGCAGTGCATCGATATGTTCGATCTGCGACGCATTAACGATCAGCGCTCGGCCAAGGCTCAATGCGTGGCGCTGGCATTCTGCACGCATCTCGGCATCGCTAATACTGTCCAGATCGGCCACGTGTGCCAGACCGATAGTGCGGCGAATCAGTTCGCTGCCACAATAACCTACCGCATCCGCCCACACCTGCTGCAGGAACTGCTCGGCGTAACCTGGCACCGCCAGCGCCGGCTCACGAGTGTATTGGTGGCACAGCGCCAGGAAGCGATCGGCAAAAATCAGCCAGAGTTCGCGCACATCCTGCAGGCGTTGTTCTCGCCCGGCGGCGGCGTCACGCGGCCCTAACAGCCCCGGCAGACCGCAGTAGTTCAACAACAGATTGCCCAAGGCGCTGCCGACGTCAAACCCGATCGGCCCATAGAAACCAAACTCGGCGTCTATCGCCTTCAACTTGCCTTCCGCAACAAAAATTGAGCCGCTGTGGATATCGCCGTGTAGCAACGCTTCCGCCTTGCTCAGAAAGCGGTGTTTCAGTCCAGCCACCGCCAGCTTCAACGCGGGATCGTTACGCAGCTCTAGCACCTGGGGCAGCAGCACCGGGTCAAACTGATTACGCTCATGATCGATATAGGGATCGGTAAAGAAAAGATCTTCGGTGATCTGGCACAGTTCTGGGTTGGTGAAGCGACTAACTTCGGCCTTTTTTGCCTGTGCCGTCTGATAAAAGTCGGAGGTATGGAACAGGGTCTGCGCCAAATATTCCGCCAATTGCCCGGCCGCCAGCGGGTAATAGTGGCCCTTGAGCAGTTCACTGCGCCAGATGTGGTGGTCGGAAAGATCTTCCTGCACCATCACCGCCAGCTCGGGATCATGATGCAACACTTTTACCGTATGTCTTGGGCAAAAACCGCCGTGGATCAACAGAGTTTCCGCTTCGATCCGTGCCCGATCCAGGGTCAGTGGCCAGGATTCGCCCACGCAGCGTACATACGGCAGCGCCTGTTTAACGATCACCCTGCTCACACCGTCGCGATCGCGGATCTTGAACACCAGGTTCAGATTGCCGTCACCAATCTCGTCAGCGCTCACCAGCGCCTGCGGATCGGCTAACTGTCCGTATTGGCGAGCATACTCAACGGCATCGGCAGCAGTAAACGTACGATAATGCGACATTCCCAACCCCTCTTTCCTGTCTCTCTGACACAACGATTATTATTTTTTAGACGTAAAAGCATTTGGACGTCTATACATCTGGAAGTCATGTTGGCAGAATAGCTTTCCAGATGCAATAACTACGCAACAAGGAATTAACCGCCGATGCAAGCGCTTAACACCACCAGTTTGACCCTGCGTGACAACCGACTTTGGATCCTCGATCAGCAGGCTTTGCCGCAGGAAAAACAGTGGCGAACCTGCGACAGCGTAGAGGAACTGGTTGATCATATTCATACCTTGCGGGTGCGGGGCGCACCGCTGATCGGCCTGTCCGCCAGCCTGCTGTTGGCCCTGTTGGCAGAACGTGGGCTGCCGCGTGAACAGCTTGAGCAGGCACTGATCACTCTGCGTGCTTCAAGGCCGACGGCGGTCAATCTGATGAACAATCTGGACCGCATGAAGCTGGCGCTGGCGCAACCGCACTGGGTGGCGGCGATGGTGGAAGAAGCCTTGCGGCTAGTGGAAGAAGACCGCAAATTGTGCGATCGCATTGCCGACCACGGAGCCGAACTGGTCAAACCCGGCAGTCGCCTGCTGACCCATTGCAATACCGGTGGCTTGGCGACCGCTGGCGTCGGTACTGCCATTGGCGTGCTACTTCGCGCCCATCAGCAGGGCAAAGTGCAGCAGGTGTGGGTGGATGAAACCCGGCCGCTGCTGCAGGGTGGCCGCTTGACCGCCTGGGAGCTGGGCGAGTTGGGTATTCCTTATCGGTTAATTTGCGACTCCATGGCTGCCAGTCTGATGGCGCAGAGCCAGGTCGACGCCGTATGGGTGGGTGCCGATCGCATCGCCGCCAACGGTGACGTTGCCAATAAAATAGGCACCTACAGCCTGGCAGTCCTGGCGCATTACCACAACATCCCCTTCTACGTTGCCGCCCCGCATACAACGCACGACCCCCACTGTCCGAACGGCGCCGCCATCCCTATCGAGCAGCGCGCCGCAGCTGAGGTGACCGGTGTGTCGGGCAGTTTTGGCTCATGCCAATGGGCGCCAACCGATGCGCAGGTTTACAACCCGGCATTTGACGTCACGCCGGCGAAGCTTATCAGCGGTTGGGTGTTTGACAGCGGCGTGATTACGCCACAGCAGGTCAATGATGGGATCTTCCAGCGGGCGTTAGGCTAACGCCCGCGCAGTATCAGTTGAGACGCGGATAAGCATCGGCGATTTTATCGCCGGTGAAATGTGCCACCCAGCCTTCCGGGTTATCGAACACGCGGATCGCCGTGAAATTCGGCGCCGATCCCATGTCAAACCAATGGCGAGTGTCTGCCGGCACGGAAATCAGATCGTTCTTCTCGCACAGGATCTGGTAGATCTTGCCGTTCAGATGCAGACAGAACAGCCCCGCGCCTTCGACAAAAAACCGCACTTCATCTTCACCATGGGTGTGTTCGGAAAGAAACTTCTCGCGCAGCACTTCGCGCTGGGCGTTGTCCGGACGCATGCTGATCACATCCCAACTCTGGTAGCCTTTTTCCGCCACCAGACGATCAATTTCATGCTGGTAAGCGGCAATCACCGCCGCCGGTTCCGGGTTGTCACCCAGTTCACGATCGGCCTGCCAGCGTTCAAAACGCACGCCGATTTGTGCCAGTTGCAGCTGAATAGCTTCGGCATCGCGGCTCTGCCACAGCGGCTGCTGCGGCTCTTTATCGCTGAAAATCGTCAATCCACTCATGAGGCAAACTCCCCTAAATCGATGTGATCAAAACGGTTAACCTGCGGGTGCTGGCTCTGCGCATCGGCGTCGTCGCGGATCAGCTGACAGGTGTGCCAACCGGCGGCTCGCGCGGCATCCAGCTCTTGATGAATATCGGAAAGGAACAGCAGCTCGTCGGCGGCGATACCGATTTCATTGGCAATATTGCGGTACGAGGCGGTTTCACGCTTGGCCCCGACGTGGGTATCGAAATATCCGCTGAACAATGGCTGCAGATCGCCGGCATCACTGTTGCCGAACAGCAGTTTCTGCGCTTCCACCGAGCCGGAAGAGTAAACGTATAGCTTCAGCCCCTGCTGCTGCCAGGCGCTCAGCTGCCCGGCCACTTCAGGGTATAAATGCCCGCGAAAATCACCGTTGTGGTAGCCACTGCGCCAGATGATGCCTTGCAGTGCCTTCAGCGCGGTGGATTTGCGATCTTCGTCCATAAAACGGTAGAGCGCGGCAATAAGTTGCTCAATATCCGCCTGCGGTTGATCAATCTCATGACGCAGGGCAGCCAGCGGCGCAGCCACCTCAGCCTCTGCCTGGTGCTGACGGATAAACGGTGCCAAACGTTCACGCGCATAGGGAAACAGCACCTGATGAACAAAGCGGATATCGCTGGTGGTACCTTCAATGTCAGTGACGATGGCGCGGATCATTTTGCCTCCAGTAAACGGCGTTGCAGTTCGCACTGGAACAGGAATTCCAGCCCTTCAAGGTGACGACGAGCCTCCGCAACCTGGCGGCCCCAGCAATACAGGCCGTGACCCCGCACCAGAAAACCGTACTGCAATGGCGTCACTTCGGCATAGGCCGCGACGCGCGCGGCCAAGCGCGGAATGTCCTGATCGTTGTCGAAAATGGGGATCGCTACGGCATCCAGATGAGAGCTCTGCCCGGCGAGAGATTTTTGCATCTCATAGCCCTGCAACACCAAACGCTCACTGGATTCAACGCGTGACAACACTGTCGCATTCACCGAATGCGTATGCAACACCGCGCCAATCTGCGGGTACAGCCGGTAAATCAAGGTATGCAGGCCGGTTTCCGCCGAGGGTGTGCGGCCACTCGGCACATGGTTGGTGGCGGTTTCCACCAGCAGGAAATCCGATTCGCTCAGGCTGCCTTTATCCTTGCCGGATTCGCTCACCAGACAGTGTCGGTCATCAAGACGCAGCGACATGTTGCCGCCGGTCGCCGGGCACCAGCCCTTTTCGCCAATCCAGTGACAGGCAGACAACAGCGCTGTAAGTTGCGGATTTTCGGTCATTATCGTTTCCCGGTCAGTAAGGTCGTCCAGCAGGTGAAGCTTAGAATGATTTGATTAATGATTAGATTTTTTCTTCATTTAGCCATCTAAGCGTCTTGATTGCCAAATACTAACATCGTGTTATATTGACGGCAACATAAGCGCCAGGAGTATTAGCCTGCTATGAGCACTTCAGCATTGATTCCCGAAAGCAAACTGCCCGCTCTGGGCACCACCATTTTCACCCAGATGAGCGCGCTGGCAGCGCAGCATCAGGCAATCAACCTGTCTCAGGGTTTCCCCGATTTCGATGGCCCGGACTACCTGAAAGAGCGTCTGGCCTGGCATGTCAGCCAGGGCGCAAACCAATATGCACCGATGACCGGCGTCGCGTCTCTGCGCGAAGCCATCGCCGAGAAAACGGCGGCGCTGTATGGCTGGCTGCCGGACGCGACCACCGAAGTTACCGTCACGGCTGGGGCTACCGAAGCGCTGTTCGCCGCCATCAGCGCGTTGGTGCGTCCGGGAGATGAAGTGATTTGCTTCGATCCCAGCTATGACAGCTATGCGCCGGCGGTCACCTTGTCCGGCGGTACGCTGAAACGCATTGCGCTGCAGCCGCCGGCCTTTAGCGTCGATTGGAGACAGTTCGAAGAATTATTGTCGCCCCGCACCCGCCTCGTGATCCTCAATACGCCGCACAACCCTTCCGCCACCGCCTGGCAGGCGGAAGATATGCAACAGCTGTGGCATGCCATTAGCGAGCGTGAAATCTATGTGCTCAGCGATGAAGTCTATGAGCATATTTGTTTCGCCAAAGGGGGACATGCCAGCGTGCTGGCCCACCCGCAGCTGCGTCAACGCGCCATTGCGGTGTCATCCTTCGGTAAAACCTTCCACATGACCGGCTGGAAAGTGGGCTATTGCGTCGCCCCGGCAGCGCTGAGTGCGGAAGTGCGCAAGGTTCACCAGTACCTGACCTTCTCGGTTAACACCCCGGCACAGTTGGCGCTGGCCGATATGCTGCGCAGCGAACCGGAACACTGGCAGCAGCTATCTGCGTTTTACCGCGCCAAGCGCGACCGTTTCGTGCAGGCGCTGTCCAGTAGCCGACTGGAAATTTTACCCTGCGAAGGGACATACTTCTTACTGGCGGATTACAGCGCGGTCTCGGATCTGGACGACGTGGCATTCTGTCATTGGTTAACCGAGCACGTAGGCGTGGCGGCGATCCCGCTGTCGGTCTTCTGTGCCGATCCTTTCCCTCATAAATTGATCCGGCTGTGCTTCGCTAAACAGGATGCCACGCTGGATGCAGCTGCGGAGCGGTTATGTCGACTTTAAAAATTACCCTGTTGCAGCAACCCCTGGTGTGGCGAGATGGCCAGGCCAATCTGCAACATTTTGACGCCTTGCTGGCCCCCTTAAGCGGCCGCGATCTGATCGTATTGCCGGAGATGTTTACTACCGGTTTTGCCATGGATGCCGGGGAAAGTGCACTGCCGGAACAGCAGGTGATTGACTGGCTGCACGGTTGGGCGAACAAAAACAACGCGCTGGTTGGCGGCAGCGTGGCGCTGAAAACCGCCGAGGGCGCGGTTAACCGTTTCCTGCTGGTGGAGCCCAACGGCCGGGTGCATGCCTACGATAAGCGCCACCTGTTCCGCATGGCGGGTGAACACCTGCACTATCAGGCAGGCAAACGGCGTGAAATCTTCGAATGGCGCGGCTGGCGCATCCTGCCGCAAATCTGTTACGACCTGCGTTTTCCGGTCTGGTCTCGCTACCAGCAGGATTACGATCTGGCGCTGTACGTCGCCAACTGGCCGGCACCGCGCAGCAAACACTGGCAAACGCTGCTGGCGGCACGGGCCATTGAGAATCAGGTCTATGTGGCCGGCTGCAACCGCGTCGGCGAAGACGGCAACGGTCTGAACTACAGCGGTGACAGCCTGATCCTTAGCCCGCAGGGCGAAACGCTGGCGCAGGCGGAACCCGGCATTGCCGCAAGGCTTGACGCGGAACTGTCGCTGGAAACCCTGCAAAGCTATCGCAGTGCCTTCCCGGCCTGGCGGGATGCCGACAGTTTCCTGCGCCACGATTAAGCATTTCGGGCGCGGTACCGGTACACCGCGCCCGTTGCTTCAGGAAAGCTCTTCTTCCGCCGCTTTTTCTTCTGTCCCCCCAATGCGGTTAAACAACAGGTTCAGCAACAGCGCCACCAGGCACGAGGCACTGATGCCTGAATGCAGCAAAGTACGCACCCAGTTCGGAAACTGATCGTAAAAGGTCGGCATCACGATAGGGATCATGCCGAAGGCAATCGCCGTCGCTACCACCACCAGATTCATGTTGTCCTTATACTCAACCTTGGCCAGAGTGCGGATGCCGCTGGCGGCCACCGAGCCGAACAGCACCACACCCGCGCCGCCCAAGACCGGCAGCGGAATGCAGGCCACCAGTCGCCCCAGGACCGGCAACAGCCCCAGCAGCACCAGAATCGTCCCGCCGGCGCTGACCACAAAGCGGCTCTTCACGCCGGTGATCGCCACCAGCCCGATATTCTGGGCAAACGAGCTTTGCGGAAACGAGTTGAATACCGGCGACAGGGCGCTGGACAACATATCGGCACGCAACCCGTTGGCGATACGGCGCGCATTCACCGGCGAACCGACAATTTCACCGACGGCCATCAGCCCGGCGGTGGTTTCCGTGAGTAATACCAGTACGATCAACAGCATGGATAGCACTGCGCTCAGTTCGAAGGTTGGCCAACCGTAGGCAAAAGGCGCGGGGAATGCCAGCCAAGGCCCGTGGCCTACGGCAGCGAAGCTCAGCTTACCCACCCACGCGGCCGCCACACAGCCGACAGCCATCGCCAGCAGCACCGATAACCGTTTTAACGCCGGGGAACCCACCTTGTTCAGCAACAAAATAACCGCAAGTGTGAAAGCCGCCAGGCCAATATTTCCGGTTGATCCCCAATCTGCGGCCTTGGCGTTGCCCCCCATCGCCCAGCGTACCGCCACCGGCATCAGCGACAGCCCAATCACCGTCACCACGGTACCGGTCACCACCGGCGGGAAATAGCGAATAATCTGCGAGAAAAACGGCGCGATCAGTAACCCAATCAACGACGCCGCGATCACCGCACCAAACACCGCAGGCAACCCGCCGTCGCCAGTGACTATGGTCACCATGGTCGCGACTCCCGCAAAGGAAACGCCCTGCACCAACGGCAAACGAGAGCCGAAACCCGGCGCACCAAGCGTTTGCAATAACGTCGCCAAACCGCTGACAAACAGCGCTGCCGTCACCAGCAGGCCAATTTGCGCGGCGTCTAACCCTGCGGCAGAACCTATGATCAATGGCGGCGCTATGATGCCGCCATACATGGTCAGAATATGCTGCAGGCCGTAGGCGAAGGTTTTTGCCAGCGGCAATTTTTCATCTTCCGGGCAGCACGAAGCCGCGCCCTTATCCTGAGACAGAGCCATAGATACCTCGTCAATGCGGGTTAACCGCTAAGGGCGTCTAGCTGCCCCGGTAGGTTGAATAGGAATACGGGCTGATGAGCAGCGGTAAATGGTAATGCTGCGCCGCATCCTTGATGACAAAATCGATGATCGCCGTGGCGTATAACGTTTCACGATTGTCTGCGGTAAAGTAACCGCCCACGTCGGCATGCAGGCGGTAATGCCCCGCGGGCAGCTCATCCGGCGTTAACTCACGGGCGCGGCCATCGGCATCGGTGGTGCCTTCGGCTATCGCCCGCCATTGCCCCTGCTGTTCCCGCTCCAGCCAGACTCGCACCTTTGCCGCCGGTTTACCCAGGGAGGTATCCAAAATATGGGTGCTGATATTACTCATCGCTCAGTAACTCCTTAAAACGCAGCATCACGATTTCGCGCAGCTGTTCGGCGGTTTCCTGCCGCTCCTGCTCCACGTCGTTGTTCAAGCGTCGTTCCAGCTCACTCAGAATGGCTCGCCCATCTCGACCGGCGGCACGGATCAAAAACACCTGGCCAAATTGCTGTTCATAACGCCGGTTGCCCACCAGGAGCGCTTGGGCCAATTCCGGATCCCGGTCATTGACCGCCGACTGTTCACGCTTGGAGAACTGCGCCTCTTTCCCCTGGCCTGCGGCACGTTCGCCAATGCGCGGGTGCTGTGCCAATGCCTGGCTGACCTCTTCATGCCGCCAACGCTGCGCCGCCTGCCAGGCCACCGCCAACGCGGCATCGCTGCTGCTGAACGGCCGGGCCGCAATCACTGAAGCTATCCAGCTCGCAATGTTCACGCAGGGCCGCAGCAATCGCTCGGCTTCCGCCACGGGCAATTGATTAAACTGCTGCAGGTTCATCGGTGTTCTCCCAACTGGCCACCGTCTGGCAGTAGGCCTGAATAGCCAGCGCCACATCGGCCTGGCTTACGGCTTCGGCCGGATGATGGCTGATGCCGCGATCGCAACGGACAAACAGCATGCCCACCGGCCAGCAAGCCGCCACGGCAATCGCGTCATGCCCGGCACCGCTGGGCAAAGCCATGCTGCGCCCCTGCACCGCCGCCACGCTCTGCTGCCAACGCTGCTGCAAATCTGCATCACATTCCGTTGCGTTTATGCGATAAAACTCCTCGCTGGCAAAACCTAATCCGCGACGTGCGCAGATCTCCTGCGCCCGTTCCAACAGCTGCGTAAGCAATGCCGCCAGCGGGCCATCTTGCGGGCCGCGAACGTCCAGCGACAGTTTCACCTCACCGGGAATGACGTTGACCGCCCCCGGAAGACTTTCGATACAGCCGACAGTCGCCACCAAATATTCATCGCGGGTACGGGTTATTGCTTCAACCGCCACCATCCACTCCGCCGCGGCCGCCAAGGCGTCTTTGCGTTGCCCCATCGGCACGGTGCCTGCATGGCCTGCCTCGCCGCTAAAGGTGCAATGGAGTCGACGCGCGCCGTTAATCGCCGTCACCACGCCCAGAGCCAGATCGGCGGCCTCCAGACAAGGCCCTTGTTCAATGTGCAATTCCAGATAAGCGCAGATATCACCTGGTGCTCGCCGCGCCTCAACCACCGCCGCCGGATCCAGGCCAAACTCGCGCAACGCCTGCGCCACGCTGATGCCCTCGGCATCAGTACGCGCCAACCACTCGGCTGGCCACTGGCCGGTAATGCCCCGGCTGCCCAGCAGGGCGACGCTAAATCTCGTCCCTTCTTCATCGGCAAAGCCAATCACTTCAACCGCCACCGGCAGACGCCGCTGCTGCTGATGCAAATGCGCCACCACCTCCAAGGCGGTCAATACGCCGAGCATACCGTCATAACGACCGGCATTGCGCACTGTATCCAAATGCGAACCGAGTAACAGCGCGGGCGCACCTGGCGTTTGACCTTCGTAGCGGCCACAAACATTGCCAACGGCGTCCTGCCAGACCCGCATACCGATACTGCGCATCCAGTCGCCTACCAACAGGTTGGCGCGCCGATGCTCCGGCGACAGATAAACCCGCGTCAGTTGGCCTGGCGTAGCGCTGATCGCCGCCAGCGCGTCGCAACGCGCCATCACCCGTGCGGCCGCCTGTTCCGCCTCCTGGGCGGTTAACCGCAACGCCATCACCGGCTCCCGTCGTCGTAGGTGTTCCAGGCGGCCTGCAGCGCTTCCCCCTGCTTGCTGGCGAAACCCAGACGGTTCAGCACCGCTTCCAGCGCAGTCAAGGTTTGCAGCACACAGTCTTTACGTGCGTTGTAGCCCATGGTGCCGATGCGCCAAATCTTGCCCTGCAGCGGGCCAAACGAAGTGCCAATCTCGATGGCAAAATCATTGAGCATCATCTGCCGCACCTGCTCGCCATGCACCTGCGGCGGGATCACCACCCCCAACACGTTGTTCATGCGGTTATCGAGATCGCCGAACACCTCAAGCCCCATGCCCTGAATGCCGGCCAGCATCGCCGCGCCGTGCAGCCTGTGGCGAGCGATGGTGTTATCCAGTCCCTCTTCCAGGATCACCCGGGCACATTCGCGCGCGGCGAACAACATGCTGGTGGCTTCGGTGTGGTGATTCAGACGCTCGGGGCCCCAGTAATCCATGATCATGCCGAGATCAAAATAGTTGGAGTAGATCATCTCATCGTCGCCGTCGGCATGGTCGGCAGTGCGGATCCCCTGCTCCACGCACTTGCGACGGCGGACGATCTCTTCGAACTGCGGGCTTAGGGTGACCGGCGAACTGCCGGACGGACCACCCAGACATTTCTGCAGGCCTGCGGATACCGCGTCCAGCCCCCAGGCATCGGTTTCCAGCGGGTTACCTGCGAAGGATGCGGTCGCGTCGGTATAAAACAATACGCCGTGGCGGCGGCAGATATCCCCCAGTTGATCCAGCGGCTGCAGCATGGTGGTCGAAGTGTCTCCCTGCACCGTCAACAGCAGACGTGGACGCACCTTCTTGATCGCATCTTCAATCTGATCGGCACTGAACACTTCCCCCCACGGCGCCTCGAGGGTGTGCACTTCGGCACGACAGCGGCGGGCAATTTCACACAGCAAATGGCCAAAACGGCCAAACACCGGCACCAGCACTTTGTCGCCGGGGCGGATGGAGGAGACCAGCATCGCTTCGATGCCCGAACGGGAGGTGCCGTCGATCAGCATCGTCCAGCGGTTTTCGGTACGAAACAGCGCGCGATACAGCTCCATAACCTGATTCATGTAGCCGGTCATTGCCGGATCATACTGCCCAATCAACTGGCTAGACATGGCACGCAGCACGCGCGGATCGGCGTTGATCGGCCCTGGCCCCATCAGCAAACGGGCAGGTGGGTTAATCTGATCGAACTGGGTAATATCCAACATGTTAATTCCTTACCAGCTTAATAACTCAGTAAACTCAGAACTCAGCACGCGTCCCATGGCATATCACGCCTCGGACAGGCCGCGAACTGAAGCAATAAACTGTTTCAATTCCTGCGTTTGCGGATTGGCGAACAGCGTGCGGCTGTCGCCTTGCTCCCACACTTTGCCCTGGTGCATAAACACCACCCGGTCACCGACCTCACGGGCAAAGTTCATTTCATGGGTCACCAGAATCAGCGTCATACCCTCTTTGGCCAACTGCTCCAGGACTTTCAGCACCTCGCCCACCAGCTCAGGATCCAGCGCCGAGGTGATTTCGTCGCACAGCAACACCTTCGGGTTCATCGCCAGCGCACGGGCAATCGCCACCCGCTGCTGCTGCCCTCCGGAAAGGTTAGCCGGGGAATAATGCATCCGCTCACCCAGCCCAACCTTGTTCAGCATCTCTTCCGCCAGCTCGCGGCATTCCGCCGGGCTTTTCTTCAGCACCCGACGCGGTGCCAACATCACGTTTTCCAACGCGGTCATATGGGGAAATAGATTGAAGTTCTGGAACACCATGCCAATGGAGCGACTGATCTCACGCGCCTGCGAATCACGGTCGGTGATGGTCATGCCACCCAGTTTGATGCTGCCTTCCTGGTACCCCTCGAGCCCGTTGATGCAGCGCAACAGGGTGCTCTTGCCCGACCCGCTACGGCCGATAATCGAAATCACCTGGCCCATATCGATATCCAGATCCACGCCCTTCAGCACGTGGTTCTGGCCGTAATATTTTTGAACCTGATTAATTGTGATGAGCGGCATGGAACTTCCTCTCCAGATAATGGCTGTAGCGCGACAGCGGGTAACACATCAGGAAATAGCCCAGCGCGACCAGGCCGAACACTTTAAAGGGTTGATAAGTGACGTTGTTTAACATGGTGCCTGCCTTGGTCAGTTCGACAAAACCAATGATCGACGCCAACGCGGTGCCCTTGATCACCTGAACTGAAAAACCGACGGTCGGCGCAATGGCAATGCGAACCGCCTGTGGCACCACTACCCGCACCAGGGTCTGGCCGAAGCTCAGCCCAAGACAGCGCGACGCTTCCCATTGGCCTTTGGGCAACGCGGCGATGCTGCCGGACCAGATATCCACCAGAAAAGCGCTGGTAAACAGCGTCAGTGCCAGTGCCGCAGCGGCCCAGGGGCTAACATCAATGCCGAACAGCGCCAGCCCAAAGAAGGCCAGGAAAAGCTGCATCAGCAGTGGCGTGCCTTGAAACAGCTCTGAATAACAGCGGACAAAACGCAGCGCCCACCGGCGCTTGCTCAGGCGCAGCAATAACAGCGGCAGCGTCACCAGTGTGCCGCCAAAGAACGCCGTCAGCGACAGCAACAGCGTCCAGCGCGCGGCCAGCAGCAGGTTGCGCACAATGTCCCAGTCGGTAAAAGTCAGCATCAGTTCTGGCTCCCTAAAAAGCGGCGGCCGGCGGCCAGCAACAGTTGGCGCATCAGTATCGATAGCAGCAGGTAGAACAACGCCGTCACTAAATACACCTCAAAACTGAGGAAGGTGCGCGACTGGATCAGGTTGGCGGCAAAGGTCAATTCTTCGAACGACACCTGCGACACCACCGACGAGCCCAGCATGACGATAATGCACTGGCTGACCAACGCCGGGTAAATGCGCTGCAGCGAAGGCGGTAACACGATGCGCAAAAATGTCTGGCTGCGGCTAAAGCCCAGCACCCGCCCGGCCTCCCACTGCCCTTTCGGCGTCACCTGAATGCCTGCGCGTATAATTTCGGTGCTGTAGGCGCCCAGATTAATCACCATCGCCAACAGAGCCGCCTGCCCGGCGGTCAGCTTCCACCCCAGGCTCGGCAGACCAAAGACAATGAAGAACAGCTGCACCACGAACGGCGTGTTGCGCACCACCTCGACGTAAATCCCCCAGGCACGGCTAAACAGGTTGGCTTTGCCGCTGCGGATCGCCGCCCCGAAAATCCCCAGCGCAACGCCCATCAGGGTGGCCAGTGCCGTCAACTCAATCGTGGTTAGCAAACCGGCCAACAGCTCCGGCAGATAGGGCCACAGCGCGGGAAAATTTAGCTGATAGGTCATCGGGTGCTCCCATTACGCGCCAAGATGGGCGGGCAGCGGCGCTTTCAGCCATTTTTCCGACAGCCCATTCAGGGTGTTGTCTTTCAGCGCTTGTTCAATCAATTCATCCACTTTGGCTTTCAGCGCCGGTTCGCCCAGACGCAGGCCGACGAAGCATGGCGAATCCTTCAACATAAACTTGGCCACCGGCGCTTTGGTCGGGTTCTGTCGCGCCAGAGCGCTCACCACCAGATTGCCGGTAGCAATGTATTGCACCTGACCGGACAGGTAGGCCGACAGCGTGGTGTTGTTGTCTTCGTAGCGTTTGATCTGCGCGCCCTTCGGCGCAGTGTCGCTCAACACCATGTCTTCTACCGCCCCGCGCGTCACGCCAACGGTCTTGCCTTCCAATTGAGCGGCATCGCTCAACGCGGTGTCTTTAGGGCCAAACACCCCCAGGAAGAACGGCGCATAGGCACGGCTGAAAGCGATAGCCTTTTCGCGTTCAGGATTTTTGCCCAGGCTGGAAATCACCAGATCCACTTTGTTAGTCTGTAGATAAGGGACGCGGTTGGCACTGGTGACCGGTACCAGCTGCAACTTAAGTTTCATCTTGTCGGCCAGATACTGCGCCATATCGATGTCATAACCCTGCGGCTGCAGATCGGTGCCTACCGAGCCAAACGGCGGGAAGTCTTGCGGTACCGCTACCCGCAACACGCCGCGCTGCTGGATTTCTTGTAGTTGATCCGCCATCACCGACGTGGCCTGCGCCATCAACAGCACCGCCCCTAACGCCGCTACCCCGATTTTCTTGTAGTTCATAGACTATCCCCGATGGTGAAATGATGAAACAAAAGATTCTTTGATTATCACTCTGCAACTAATGTGCCAATCGAGAGCGTCAACCAGCTTAACCTTTGCTGTCTTTGAGTTAGGGGGCTAAGAGGAAACTCCCCTGCCATGACTGTGGCAGGAGGAAGGGATATCACGGAGAAAAATGCGCACCATCAAAGTGCGAAGGCACCAAAATGGCGCGGAAATTAGCGCTGTTCCAACTCATCCAGATCGCCATACAGATTGGCGATCTGATGGATCCGTTGGCGTCCTTGCGTCAGCGTCTCATGCAGCAAGGCATTGCTGAGCAGATTGGCCAGGCTCATGGCGGCGGAATAGCAGTCAAAGGCGGAAACGCTATCCAGAGGTGCCGCCAGATGCCAGTTCGCCAGTGGGATCAGCGACTGCGCCTGCGGTTCGCACACCAGCAGCGTCGGAACCTGCTGAATCTGCAACTGCGTCAGCAAGGCCCGCAACTGACGCGGCCGGCGGCGAAAAGCCACAACTACCGCCACGTCCCCGTGGTCCAAATCGACCAGCTCTTCCGCCAGCGTTTGCCCGGGCTGCGGCATCAATAACACCTGCTCACGTACCTGCATCAGTTGCTGGCGCAGGTGCATGGCAATCGGATAACTGTTGCGAAACCCCATCAGTACCACACGCCGAGCCTGCACCAGGGCGGCGATCACCGCATTGAACTGGCCGGCGTCAATATGGTTCACCCACTGAGTAAGGTTGGCCATTTCCTGCTTGTAGTGCCGCGCCAACAGGGTGTTGCCCTGCACCGCGTCACGATTATCGGTCAGCGGCATGCCGCTCTGGCGCAGGGTGCGCAGTTCATCACGCATTGCACGGTAGCTTGGGTAGCCCAAGCGTTTGAACAGGCGGCTGACGGTAGCTTTGGATACGCCGCTCAGGCGCGCCAACTCGGCGCTGTTGTAGCTGATCAGGTCGTCAAAGTGATCGAAAATAAAATCGGCTACCCGCTGTTCCTGCGGCGTAAGCTGCGAATATTCCCCGCGCAGGCGTTCATCGATCTGCTTCATTGTTGCTCCTGCTTGTAACCTTTGTTTCAGCGGAACATAGCACGGCCAATCTACCCGCTGGCAAGCGTTTATTACCGCCGAACAAAACATGGAACGCCTCTTGCTTGTCTTTGAGACAGAAGCTGACCTCAAACAAGGGCCAAGAAATGATTAACAGCAATACCGCGCCATTGGGCATGGCCGTCACGCCTCACCACCTCGCCAGCGAAAGCGCGCTGGCGGTTCTGCGTGAAGGGGGTAACGCCATCGAAGCCATGGTCGCCGCCGCCGCGACTATCGCCGTGGTTTATCCGCACATGAATGGCCTGGGCGGTGACGGCTTCTGGCTGATTGTGCCGCCACAGGGCGATCCGGTGGCGATCGACGCCAGCGGCGCTGCCGGTTCCTTAGCCACGCTGGATTTTTACGCCGGTGAAAGCCACATCCCGCATCGCGGCCCCAGGGCGGCGCTGACCGTTGCCGGCACCGTTGGCGGCTGGCGTGAAGCGCTAGACTATTCCGGCGAGCTGGGCGGCGAACAGCTGCCGCTACCGCGTCTGCTGGCCGATGCCATTCGCTATGCGGCGGACGGCATTCCGGTTACCGCCTCGCAGGAGGCCGCCACACGCAGCAAATATCATGAACTGGCGGATGTGGAGCATTTTGCCCGCACTTATTTACCGCAGGGGGAAATCCCCCTTGCCGGACAGCGTTTCTGCCAGCCACAGTTAGCGGATACCCTGATTGCCTTGGCCGAAGAGGGTTTGGACAGCTTCTATCGCGGCCCACTGGCGCAAAGCATGGCGGCCGATATGGCCCGGCTGGGCATGCCGCTCACCGCCCAAGATCTGGCGGATTATCGGCCGCGTCGGCGCACGCCTTTGCGCCTTGAGCACCAGAAAGGTGAAGTCTTCAACCTCACCCCACCCACTCAAGGCCTGGTGTCGCTGGCAATCCTCGGTTTGACCGATCGCCTGCCCCTGGCCAGCAAAAGCGAAGGCGCAGTGGTGCATGGCATCGTCGAGGCCACCAAGCTGGCTTTCGGTCTGCGTGACCAATTCATCACCGATCCACGCCAAATGACGCAGGATCCGCAGGCACTCCTGACGACAGAACGCCTGGATGCGCTGGCCAAGCATATCGATCCTGAGCATGCCGCGGCCTGGGGCAAAGGCAAGGGGCCGGGCGATACCGTCTGGATGGGCGTGATGGACAGCAGCGGTCTGGCGGTGTCCTTTATCCAAAGCATTTACCACGAATTCGGCAGCGGTGTGGTATTGCCGCAAAGTGGCGTGCTGTGGCAAAACCGCGGTGCGTCCTTCAGCCTGGATGCCGCCCATCTGCTGGCACTGGCGCCAGGCAAACAGCCTTTCCACACTCTGAACCCCGCGGCGGCTCGCCTGTATGACGGACGCACCTTGGTGTATGGCTCCATGGGCGGCGACGGCCAGCCGCAAACCCAGGCGGCGGTGTTTGTTCGCCATGTGGTGCAGGGCCTGCCGCTGCAGCAGGCGATCAGCGCGCCGCGCTGGCTGCTGGGACGCACCTGGGGTGAAAGCTCTGACTCGCTGAAGCTGGAAGGTCGCTTTAACGCGGAAACCGTCGACTACCTGCGCCAACGGGGCCACGACGTGGAGTTGTTACCGGACTTTAGCGAAGCGGTCGGCCATGCCGGCGCCATTGTTCGCCATACTAACGGCATGCTTGAAGGGGCTTTCGATCCCCGCAGCAACGGCAGTGCCGCCGGCTTCTAGCCGCCATTTTTATTGGGGAGAAGTAAAATGAAAAACCAACCTGCCGTCGACTGGGCGGCCTATATCAGCCAAATGGAAGCGATACTGGCGCTGGAAATGGATGACGCACGCCGTCAGGAACTGCTGACCCAGTTCAATCGCATTGCTGCACTGGCGGAACCCTTGATGGCCTTTCCGCTCGATCCACGCCTGGAGATCGCAGGAGTGTATCGCGCATGAATTCTTTAAGTGCCCTATCGATCGCCGAGATCCGCGCGGCCCTGAAGCAAGGTGCGATTTCTGCACGTGAGATTGCCCAACAGACGTTAGAGAATATTGACGCACAGGATCCGGCGCTGAACGCCTATACCCACATCACGCGCGAACGCATGTTGAGCGAAGCCGATCACCTCGATCGCACACGTGCCAAAGGTCTCCCATTGCCGAGCCTGGCGGCGATCCCTTACGCGGTAAAAAACCTGTTCGACGTCACCGGCGAAACCACCCTGGCGGGGGCCAGTCTGTTCAGCGATAACCCGCCGGCCAAACAGGACGCCTGGGCGATCGGCAAACTGGCCGGCCAAGGTGCCTTGCTGTCCGGCATGCTGAATATGGACGCCTATGCGTACGGTTTTACCACCGAAAACAGCCACTACGGCGCGACGCGTAACCCGCATGACACCACGCGTATTGCCGGTGGCTCCTCAGGCGGTTCGGCAGCGGCGGTCGCCGCCGGGCTGGTGACATTTTCCCTCGGCAGCGACACCAATGGGTCAATACGCGTACCCGCGTCGCTGTGCGGCATCTTTGGGCTGAAGCCAACCTTTGGCCGTCTGTCGCGCAGCGGTAGTCAGCCTTTCGTCGCCAGTCTGGATCATCTCGGCCCCTTTGCCCGCCGGGTGCGAGATCTGGCAACGGTGTATGACGTGATGCAGGGCACGGATATTGAAGACCGTTTTCAGGCGGATAAACCGGTCACGCAAACCGAATCGCTGTTGCCCCGTGGCCAACAAGGCCTGCGCTGCGCGGTGCTGGGCGGGTATTTTCAGCAATGGTGCAACGATGATGCTAAAACCGCTGTAAGACAGGCTGCGCAGGCACTGGAGGCCGTGGCTGAAGTTGAATTTCCGCAGGCCGAATTGGCCCGGTCGGCAGCGTTCATCATCAGCGCCGCCGAGGGGGGCAATCAGTATCTGCCGCTGTTGCGCAGCCAGCCAAACCGCTTTGAGCCGCTGTCGCGTGAACGCCTGCTGGCCGGTGCCATGCTGCCCTCCGCCTGGTATGTGCAGGCGCAGCGCTTTCGTACCCATTTTCAGCAACAGGTGCTGCCGCTGTTCGAACGCTGGGACATCCTCATCGCCCCCGCAACGCCCTGCAGCGCCACGCCGATCGGCCAGGAAACCATGCATATCAACGGCACGGATCTGCCGATCCGCGCCAGTATGGGCATGCTGACGCAGCCGGTCTCTTTCCTCGGCCTGCCGGTAGTGACGGTGCCGCTGAAAACCGACTCTGGCCTGCCGATAGGCCTGCAGCTGATTGCCCCCCCCTGGCGAGAGGATCTGGCACTGCGTGCCGCCTATGCGCTGGAACAACGTGGCGTGGCAAGATGTGTTATACCGGGAAAACAGGACTAAATGATGAAAAGTGAGTATATCGATCGTCCGGCGGTGCTGGCAGAGGTGAACGCCGCCTTTTACCGTTACGAACAGGCGCTGATCGGCAATGATATTGAGGTGCTGGATGAGTTGTTTTGGCACGATGGTCGTACCGTCCGTTACGGCGCGACGGAGAATTTGTACGGCATCGATCAGATCCGTGACTTCCGCCAACAGCGTCCTTCCAAAGGGTTGGATCGCCTATTGGAGAACACCGTTATCACCACCTACGGTGACGATATGGCCGTCGCCAGTACCGAATTCCGCCGCCCCGGCAGCGAAAGCGTTGGCCGCCAGATGCAAACCTGGGTCAAGTTGCCCTGCGGTTGGCGCATCGTCGCCGCGCACGTGAGCTTGATGGCTTAAGGCAAACCCGGCGCACAAAAAATGGATAGTCTGGCATGTTGAGCCTTATAGTCGGCAGAGGTATTACCTTTAGCTAACTGAGGCTACTTATGACTACGGCTGCATCGATAAAAATTGATGATGAGCTCAAGCAACGGGTGCAACAAATCGCGGCCACGCGTCAGCGAAGTGCGCACTGGATTATGCGCGAGGCTATCCGTGAATACGTCGAGCGAGAAGAAAAGCGCGAAGCGCTGCGCAAAAGGCCGTGGCATCCATTCGTAGCAGCATCAATATCCTGGTCCATCATCCTCAGGCCGGTCGGCCCATTGAAGATATGGAAATTGAATTTAGGGAATGGCCGAACGATTTCGGCAACAGCGGCTATATTGCCCTGTATCATTTTGATGGCAGCACCGCTGTACTGCTGGCAGTGCGCCATCAAAGTGAAGCCGGTAACTGACCGGGTCCCTCAACACCAGTACGCCATAAAATTAACGGTGGAGCGATCGAGATCGCGTTCGCCAATCAGATAACGGCGTAGCGCCTTCACCGCGGAAGACTCTGCCGCAACCCAGGCGTAGAAGTTTTTAGCCCCTTCTGCTCGTTCCCACAGCAGATCGCCGCCCAAACTGTTTTCCGCCAGCGACTGCGCTTGCGTCCGCGCCGATTCGGGAATATTTACCCGTTGGCGCACCGACTCCACCAGCAGCGTACCGTGCATCTGCTGATGCCCGACGTCACGCGGCAGCCAATAGACCTCGGCGAACGGGAAGCGATCCATGTTCAGGCAGTCGCCCGCCACAGGAACCTCGAAGAAAGCCTGTACCCGCGGCGGATTGGCCCGCTGCGCCAGCTGTTCCAGAATGCCTACCGCCGCCGGTACCGCCGTCTCGTCGGCGATTAACAGCGCCTGCTGCAGCTCGCTCGGGGGAACCCATTCGTAACCGCCGCTGTCACCGTCAAAATCGGCATTGGGGGCTACGGTTTGAATAACATCCCCCGGTTTGGCATGGGTCGCCCAGGCCGAAGCCGGGCCGTTTACGCCATGCAGCACAAACTCGACGTCCATTTGATTCTGTTCGGTACGCAGCGCCCGCAGCGTATAGGTGCGCATCACCGGGCGTTGATCTTTCGGTATCGCCATATAGTCGCGATACCAGTCGTCGCTGTTTTCCAGACGCAGGATCTGCCCCGCTTCGGCCGGGAACAACAGTTTGATGCGCTGATCCGGCGCCTCCAGCTTCATGCGATGGACATCCGGCCCCTCAAAAACGCAACGCAGCAAGGAAGGCGACACGTTTTCTTTTATTTTCAGTGTGATATCAAAAATTCTGTAGCTTGATGCGCCGGACATACTTGTTACTCTCCCGCAGAATTTGCACTGATGCGGTGCTGGCGCCACAGCCAGCCGCTGATGCCCCCCAGCAGAACCGCCATCGTCAAAGCCGCCGCAATCAGCTGCGACTCACCATAAAATTTGGCCACCACCGGCACCATCAATGCGCTCAGGCCGTAACCCAGCGTATGGCTGGTAGCAATGGCCCCCGACCCTTTGCCGGTAGACAATTTCTCGTTCAACATCAGTTGATAACCCGGCGTCGCCATGGCAGCGCCAAAAGAGGCCAGTGCGCAACCAACATAGAATAGCGCCAAAGGCTGAGCGCACATCAGGCCCAGTCCCACTATCATCAGCACTGCGGCAATCAGCAGCAGCTGCGACGCGCTAAAACGCTGCGGGCGCACCACCAGAAACTGAGCCAACAGCGTACAGGCCGCCGCCACGCTCAGCAACACCGCCACGTGATGACTGACGGTGGTGGCGGAATGACTGAATAAACCGGTCAAATGCGGTGCCAATCCCAATTGCATCAAGCTGACCGACGCGGCCAGCAACAGTGCGCACAGCAGGTAGGGCATCATATTGAGGCGAAGTCGGTTTTGCTGATGGGCAACCGGCGGCAGCGGTGGATCGTTATGCTGGCGGCACACTACCAATAGGGCGATCAATGGCGCAAGTGCCATCAACCACAGCGGCGCCATCGGATGAATCGACAACGCCAGCGCGGCGCACAGCGGCCCCAACAGTCGCCCGCAGCTCAGCCCGGAACTGATGGTCGCCAGCGCCGACATACGCTGTTCATAGCCGGCACGCTGTAGCGCCCAGGTCTGGCTCGCTGGCACCATGCCGGACACCGTCAGCCCGTAGATAATGCGTGCCGCAATCAGGCCGCCCAGCCCCAGCGTCGATGAAAGCCAGCCAGCCGCCAACCCCCAAACCGCCAATGCCAGTAAAGCAAAACTGAACAAATACCCTGCTAACGCCATGGTTACTACGAACTTGCAGCCGCGAATTTCAGACTGCCTGCCCCACCAGGGTGACCCCACCAAAAACAGCATCGAGCCGAGCGTCAATAGCCCGGCCCAGACTGAAAGCGACAGCTGGGTCATGCTGACCAGCACCGGTAACGCCACCAGCAGGCCGTTTTGCCCGATACCCAGCAGCCCGGCGCACAACGCCAGCGGCCAGTTGGAAGGAGACGTATTCGCTATTGGCGGTGATTTAGGGGGAGATGAAATATGCATCAAACGTAAATTTACCGTTAATAAAATTATAAGGTTATGTTCAATTCATTGAAAAATTGTATCATACGACGATTGATAACAATAAATATTATTGATATAAGAATCATTCTCAATTGATTCAATAGTGAAATGGGATCATGACAATCCAGTTTGAAACCGCGACGACCGACGTGGCTGCGCAATGTTTTCTCAACGCGTTGATGCGTGAAACCCGGGACTGGCAAATCGTTCCGGCGGCCAACAACCAACAGTATCCGCAGCTTCATATTCCACTTTCGCCTTCTCAGGCTATCCGCATCACTTTACGTCACACCTCCCCCACCCAACATCACCAGTATCTGTTCCCTGCCCGCTTGCATCAGCAAGACGACGGCGCTGGTGTTGCGCTGAGCGTGGAGCAACTGGTGACCCTGTTGCTGGAAAAACCGTCGGTGAAGGGGGAACTGCCGGATGAGGTCGTTACCCGTTTCCGCCAGCGCGTACTGGAGAGTCATGACAATACCCAACAGGCGATCGCGGTTCGCCTGGACTGGCCGACGCTGCGCGACAAGCCGCTCAACTTCGCTCAGGCGGAACAGGGTCTGTTGGTAGGCCACGCCTTCCACCCGGCGCCTAAATCCCATGAACCTTTCGACGAACAGCAGGCGCGCCGTTACCTGCCAGATTTTGGTGCCCGTTTCCCGCTGCGCTGGTTTGCCGTCGATAAAAACCACCTGTGCGGCGACAGCCTGAACCTGACGTTGCAGCAGCGCCTGCAGCGTTTTGCCGCCGAAAGCGCACCGCAACTGCTGGCGCATTTTACCGATGACGTCTGGCTGTTGCCGATGCATCCGTGGCAGGCCGACCATTTACTGACTCAGACCTGGTGCCAGGAACTGGTGACCCAGGGATTACTCAGCGATCTGGGCGAAGCCGGCGAGCGCTGGCTGCCAACCAGCTCTTCCCGCTCGCTGTACAGCGCCAGCAATCGCGACATGATTAAATTCTCCCTCAGCGTGCGCCTGACCAACTCGGTGCGTACCCTGTCGGTAAAAGAAGTGAAGCGCGGCATCCGTTTGGCTCGTTTGGCGCAAACGCCACGTTGGCAGCAACTGCAGGCACGTTATCCCACCTTCCGCGTGATGCAGGAAGACGGCTGGGCCGGGCTGCGTTCTGCGGACGGGACGATTCAGGAAGAAAGCCTGATGGCACTGCGCGATAACCTGCTGTTTGAGCAGCCGGAAAGCCAGACCAATGTGCTGGTGACCCTGACCCAGGCCGCACCGGACGGCGGCGACAGCCTGCTGGCAGCGGCGGTGCGGCGTTTAGCCGCCCGACTGAATCTGCCGGTGCAACAGGCCGCTCATACCTGGCTGGATGCTTACTGCCAACACGTCTTACTGCCGCTGTTCAGCACCGAAGCCGATTACGGGCTGGTGCTGCTGGCCCACCAACAAAATATTCTGGTGGAAATGCAGCAGGATCTGCCGATCGGCATGCTGTATCGCGACTGTCAGGGCAGCGGCTTTACCCGCGATGCCGGGCCGTGGTTAGAAGAAATTGGCGAGGCCGAGGCGGAAAACCGCTTCAGCGAACAGCAGTTACTGCGTTACTTCCCTTACTACCTGCTGGTGAACTCCAGCCTGGCGGTCACTGCGGCGTTAGCCGCGGCCGGCTTCGACACTGAAGAACAGCTGATGGCCCGGGTGCGCGATGCGCTGAGTGGTCTGCGTGCCAACGCCAAAAACACCCTGTGTCTGGACTACGTCCTCGACAGCAGCCACTGGAACTGCAAAGGCAACTTCTTCTGTTATCTGCATGACCACAACGAAAACACCATCGTCGATCCGGCGGTGATTTATTTCGACTTCGTCAACCCGCTGCGCCAGGGAGCCGCTCAATGATGCCGCAAGCCAAACTGACGCATGCCGGCAACGGTTTTTTCTGCGAGCAGCTGGGAAAGGCGCTGCAACTCAGCCTGGGCCTGGACGGTAGCGCGGTGTTGCATTATCCGGGGCCACTGCCGCAGAACTGGCTGGTGCAGGCGCTGGACCAGTTGCTGGTGGCGGCACCGCAGCTCAGCGGTGTCACCTTGCCCTATGCGCAATGGTGCGAAGAACCGCAGGCACAGGCGCTGTTCGCGTTAGCCAGCAGTGACTATCTGGCGCGCGAAACCTTTTATCAGTTACCGCTGTGGCTCGGTGCCGAACGCCACTCCGCGTCCGGGAAAATGCAGTATGACGCCGAGCGTAGCCTGTGGTTCCCACAGCGCCCCGCTCGCCCCAGCGGCGAGGTGTATCGTCGTTACGATCCGCAGCTCAAGCGAACCCTGAGCTTCCGCCTGCCGGAAGTGGCACACGACGCCGAGCAGTTCACCCGCTGGATGAATTCACCGCGCGTGGATGCCTTCTGGGAAATGAGTGGCCCGCTCGAAACCCAGGCCGCCTACCTGCAGCGTCAGTTGGACTCCAGCTACTGCTATCCGTTGCTGGGGTGCTTTGACGATCGCCCGTTCGGCTATTTCGAAGTCTATTGGGCTCCGGAAGATCGCATCGGTCGCCACTACCGTTGGCAGCCGTTCGACCGCGGGCTGCACATGCTGGTCGGTGAAGAAGACTGCCGCGGCGCGCAATACATCCGCAGTTGGCTACGCGGCCTGACGCATTATCTGTATCTGGATGAACCGCGCACCACGCGCGTGGTCGCCGAACCGCGCGCGGATAACCAGCGACTGTTCCGTCACCTGCCGACAGCCGGCTACCACACAGTCAAAGAGTTCGATTTCCCGCATAAGCGCTCGCGTTTGATCATGAATCAGCGTGATGAATTCTTCCGGGGGGCTTCAGTATGAACACCGTAGATTACGCCGACTGGCAGCGCGTAAACCGCCAGATGATCGCCAAGATCCTCGCAGAGCTGGAGTATGAACGCACGCTGCAGGCCGAACAACACGGCGAACAATGGCGCATTCTGCTGGGCGACGCTCAGTATAGCTTCAGCGCCGAACGCGGCATTTGGGGTTGGCTGCACATCGACCCGGCAACGCTGACCTGTGATCAATCGCCGTTAGCCGCCGACCAAACGCTGCGCCAACTGGCTCAGGTGTTGAAAATGGACGATGCGCAGGTCGCCGAGCATCTGGAGGATTTGTACGCCACGCTGCGCGGCGATATGCAGTTGCTGTCCGCCCGTCACGGCATGAGCGCACAGGATTTGATTGCCCTGGATGCTGACGCGCTGCAGTGCCTGTTGGCCGGACACCCCAAGTTTATCTTCAATAAAGGTCGTCGTGGCTGGGGCCTGACCGCGCTGCATCAGTACGCGCCCGAATACCAGGGGCAGTTCCAACTGCACTGGGTGGCGGCTAAACGCGGCAGCTTTGTCTGGTGCGCCGACGAAGAGTATTCACTGGATAACCTGCTTAACAGCGCGATGGACAGTGCCGAACGCCAACGCTTCGACCGCCGCTGGCGCGAGCTGAAACTGACCCATGACTGGATCCCGGTCCCGCTGCACCCGTGGCAGTGGCAGCAAAAGATCGCTTTGCACTTCCTGCCGCAGTTGGCCGAAGGGGATCTGGTGGAATTGGGTGAATTCGGCGACAGCTATCTGGCGCAGCAATCGTTGCGCACGCTGACCAACATCAGCCGCCGTTCCGCTTTCGACATCAAGCTACCGCTGACCATTTACAACACCTCGTGCTATCGCGGCATTCCGGGCAAGTACATCAGCGCCGGGCCGGCCGCTTCCCGTTGGCTGCAGCAGATTTTTACCGAGGACGATACGCTGAGCGCCAGCGGTGCCGAGATCCTCGGCGAGCCGGCGGCAGGCTATATGACCCACCCGACCTACGCCTCTTTAGCCAAAGCGCCTTATCGCTACCAGGAAATGCTGGGGGTGATCTGGCGTGAGAATCCCTCTTGCTACCTGCAGGAAGGCGAACAGGCCATCTTGATGGCGACGCTGATGGAAACCGACAACCACGGCCAGCCGCTGATTGCCGCCTATATCGCCCGTTCCGGCCTGAGCGCTGAAGCCTGGCTGCAGCAGATGTTCAGGGTGGTGGTGGTGCCGATGTACCACCTGATGTGCCGCTACGGCGTAGCGCTGATCGCCCATGGGCAAAACATCACGCTGGTGATGAAAGATCATGTGCCGCAGCGCGTGCTGTTGAAAGACTTCCAGGGCGATATGCGTCTGGTGGATCAGGACTTCCCCGAGGCAGCATCACTGCCGAAAGTGGTGAGAGACGTCACCGTGCGCCTGTCCGCCGACTATTTGATTCATGATTTGCAAACCGGGCATTTCGTCACCGTGCTGCGCTTTATCTCGCCGCTGATGAAGGCCTGTGGGGTCAGTGAAACCCGCTTCTATCAACTGCTGGCACAGGTGCTGAAAGGCTATATGGCACAGCATCCGGACATGGCGGAACGCTTTGCGTTGTTTGATCTTTTCAAACCACAAATTATTCGCGTGGTGCTCAACCCGGTAAAACTCACCTACTCAGAGCAGGATGGCGGCAGCCGCATGTTGCCAAACTATCTGCAGGATCTGGATAACCCTCTTTACTTGGTCACCAAGGAGTTTGCCCAATGAATCAGCCCCTGGATTTCATCGGCATTGGTATCGGCCCGTTCAACCTCAGCATTGCCGCACTCGGCAGTGAAGTTGCCGGTTTTAACAGTAAATTTCTCGAACGCAAGCCGCACTTTTCCTGGCATCCCGGCATGATGGTGCCGGATTGCCATATGCAGACCAGCTTCCTGAAAGATCTGGTCAGCGCGGTATCGCCCACCAATCCCTACAGCTTTCTTAACTACCTGGTGAAAAGGAAGAAGTTTTATCGATTCCTGACCACCGAGCTGCGTACGGTGTCGCGCGAAGAGTTCGCCGACTACCTGGACTGGGCCGCCAACGGGCTGAAGTCGCTGGAGTTCAGTCAGGATATTCAGAGCGTCGATTTTGACGACCAGCAGCGCCAATTCGTCGTCACTACCCAGCGTGCGACTTACCGGGCGCGCCACGTCTGCCTGGGCATAGGCAAACGCATCAAACTGCCGGACTGCGTTACCGAGCAAAACGATCGCTGCTTCCATGCCAGCGAAATGACGATGCGCAACCCGAACCTGGCCGGAAAACGCGTCACCATCGTCGGTGGCGGCCAGAGCGGTGCAGACCTGTTCCTGAACATCTTCCGCGCCGAATGGGGGCAGCCTGCGCAACTGAATTGGATCTCGCGCCGCAATAACTATAACGCGCTGGATGAAGCCGCCTTCGCCAACGAGTACTTCACGCCGGACTACGTTGACAGCTTCTATGGCCTGAACGACGGTGCCAAGCAGCGCATGCTGACCGAGCAGAAGATGACCTCTGACGGCATCACCAGCGATTCGCTGCTGGCTATTTACCGCGCGATGTATCACCAGTTTGAAGTGTTGCGCGAAAAGCCCTGGGCGCACCTGCTGCCAAGCCGCTCGCTGGCGGCAATCCAGGCCGCAGGCGATGGCTGGCAGTTGGTTACCCATCACCATCTTGATCAGGGTAAAGAAACCTTCGACACCGACGTGGTGATTTTCGCCACCGGCTATCAGCAGGATCGTCCGGCGTTCCTCGAACCGCTGGCCAATCGCCTGCTGACCACCGCCGATGACCAGTTCCGCGTAGCCCCCGACTTCAGCCTGGAGTGGGAAGGCCCCAAGGAAAACTGCCTGTTTGCCGTAAATGCCGGCATGCACAGCCACGGCATCGCCGAACCCCAGCTCAGCCTGATGGCCTGGCGTTCGGCACGCATTCTCAACCGGGCTTTAGGACGCGACCAGTTCGATTTAACGTCCACCCCGGCTGTGATCCAATGGCGTAGTCGGCAGCCGGGTATTCCGTCCCGCGCCGAGCACGTCATGCTCAATTACACCGAGTTTTAACTACACACCAATATGGGACACTCTGGAAAATAACGATGAAACGCAAACACCTCTGGGTATTAAACCCTTGCCTGCTGGCGATGCTCGCCCCTACGGCCTGGGCAGAAGAACAAAAAAGCGAAGAGCAAATGGTGGTTTCCGCCAGCCGTACGCACCGTACAGTGGCAGAAATGGCGCAGACCACCTGGGTGATTGAGAGCCAGGAAATTGAGCAGCAAGTCCAGGGCGGCAAAGAGATCAAGGACATGTTGGCGCAGTTGATCCCGGGCATGGACGTCAGCGGTCAGGGGCGTACCAACTACGGCATGAACCTGCGCGGCCGTTCAATGATGGTGATGATCGACGGCGTACGTTTGAACTCATCGCGCAGCGACAGTCGCCAGTTGGATTCGATCGATCCCTTTAATATCGATCACATTGAAGTGATCTCCGGTGCTACCTCGCTGTACGGCGGCGGCAGCACCGGTGGCTTGATCAACATCGTTACCAAAAAAGGCCAGAAAGAGCAGCAGGTTGAACTGCAGATCGGCGGTAAAACCGGCTTTGGCGGCCACACCGACCACGACGAGAACGTAGCGGCAGCGGTCAGCGGCGGCAACGACAACGCCTCGGGCCGGTTGTCGGTCTCCTATCAGCGCTACGGTGGCTGGTATGACGGCAAGGGCAACGAAGTCCTGATTGATAATACTCAGACCGGCCTGCAATATTCCGATCGCCTCGACGTGATGGGCACCGGCACCATCAATATCGATGACCACCAGCAGTTGCAGTTGACCACTCAGTATTACAAAAGCCAGTCCGATGGCGACCATGGCCTGTTCCTGGGGGAAAATTTCGCCGCGGTGACCGGCAGCGCCAAGGCGTACAACAGCAGTAATCTCAATTCGGATCGTATTCCAGGCACCGAACGCCACCTGATCAACCTGCAGTACTCCAACACCGATTTCCTCGGCCAGGATCTGGTGGCGCAGGTCTACTATCGCGATGAGTCGCTGACCTTCTATCCGTTCCCGACGCTGGCAGGCAAAGCCCCGGATTATTACGTCAGCAGCATCGGCGCTTCCCAGCAAAAGACCGACTTTTACGGCGGCAAACTGACGTTGAACAGTAAGCCGATCGAGGCCCTGACGTTAACCTACGGCATCGACGCCGAGCATGAGACGTTCAACTCCAACCAGCAGTTCTTCGATCTGGCGAAAGCGCAGCAGTCTGGCGGTATGGACCTGCAAAACGCCTATAACACCGGCCGCTACCCAGGCTACAGCACCACCAACCTGGCGTCCTTCCTGCAGGCCAGCTACGACATCAACCCTATCTTTACCCTGAGCGGCGGCGTGCGCTACCAGTACACCGAAAACAAGATTGATGACTTCGTCGGCTACA
>Ga0302349_1000224_pt1 | contig 89614 bp, 80 predicted proteins | sample PhyAR1_FD_202176 | JGI IMG/M metagenome (GOLD analysis project Ga0302349, IMG submission 202176) | Leaf surface microbial communities from alfalfa plants in UC Gill Tract Community Farm, Albany, California, United States - DLSL A.R1... | ecosystem: Host-associated > Plants > Phyllosphere >... | reverse complement strand
GTGTGGGATGAGGAGGTATTGACCTAGGTCGCCCAGAATTGACACAAATTCCTCATGCCGCAACGGCGTTCCTGTTGTTTTCCATCTTTGCGCCACTGAATCGCATCGATAGGAAAATCCATCTAAATCTCGTCCGTCGGATAAGACCAAGATGTGGCATTTTTCCACGTCAACTTCTATCCCTGGAAGAACAAGGATATCCAGAGTTGATCTGATTTTTTCAAATTGCTCTCTATCAAATAGGTTGTGGTTTGTTATCGCTATGCAGTCCAATTGTGCCTCGTGCACGTACCGCTTGAGATTATCTTCGCTAAATAAAAAATCTCTATCCTGAGAGCTAGACTTAGTGTGGATGTGTAAATCGATTTTTTTCAAACTTGCAGCCTCCCAACCCGCGCGCTTCTTTTAACTTATTTGAAAGGGAAACTTTTTGCATTAGCTGTTATTCACCTAGGTTTGTAGAAATGTGCCTACAAATCAATGTGGTGCGTCACTCTCGCCAATGTCCGCTTCTGTCGGACGGCAACTTATAGCCGGAAAGACCACTCACTGCCCCGGCTTTGTGATTCGGCGCGCAGAGCGAAGGGAGGGTTTTGGGCCGCTTAAGGACCGCGCCGAATGGCGAAAATGGGGTTGGAAACGGTCATAGATGGCCTTATGCGACGCGTCAGCAATCTCTTGGGCGACAATAGAAACTGGATTGACCGCCTTGGGCCTCTTAGCAGTCTGGAGGTAATGCTAGCTCATGCTGATCGGGCTTGTCACGGGCTGTCTATCGACGTGCCGCAGCATCTCGGCCAATTGACGCGGTCCACGCTGTCCGCAATGCGGTCGCGTATTAAAAACTGCACATATTGGATGATGTCAGCATGAACACGTCCGCTTTCGCGAATTAGGCGCTAAACCACCATTCTCCTTGCTAGCCCCATTTCGGCCCTTAACGGACCTCCACCTACTAAACACATGTCGCGCTGTGGTATAAGCTCGCTCTATCTGTAAGGGACATTTGACATTACGACTTCTGACATATGATATGCTGAAAAGGTGATGGTTTCGGTACCGCGAGGTGACCGAGCTGTTTCAAGGGGGCAAGGTGCAGGCAACAATCGAAAATCAGATTAGCGACTACCTCAAGGCCATCAAGGCCGCCGGTAATGAGGAAGTCAAACGGCAACGGTTTGTAGCCTTGCTGCAATCTCTCTTTGGAAGCATGGAAGGTGCTAAGCCGATTATCGAAGAGTTTGTGGGCGGCGCTGAGACCGTAGTGTCCAAGATCGAACGGGCAGGCAAAAAGTCCGACAAAGGCAGGGCAGATACGCAATACCGCTCAGTGATTATCGAGTTTGAGAATGACTTGGCCAAGACTGGCGAACACGCCAAGGACCAGCTTGCCGATTATGTCAGCGGAAATTGGAACAGCGGTTCTCAGTATCTATTCACACTTATTTCTTCGGATTGCATCACGTGGAAAACATACACGCCAGATGTTGATGAAGTGCCAAGTGGCAAGGCAATCTCGGCATCGAGTGTCGTACTGAAAGAGAAGGACAGCTTCACCGTTACCGAAACCAACGGGCTTGACTTCTACTATTTCCTCGACGCACTCCTTTTCCAGACCGAAAAGAAACGGCCCTCACTTGAAGCGATTAAGCGAGACTTCGGAGACGGGTCAAACGCTTTCATAACGGCAACGGACCAGCTCACCATCTATTTTGAGGGAGCGAAGGCAAGCGGGGAAATCACGGTCGCCTACGAACAATGGAAACGCTTTTTGAGTGTCGCATATGACAAGTTCGACAGTTCCGAACGCGTGTTTCTCATCCACACTTACCTGAGCGTCTTTGCCAAGATGCTGACCTATGAAATCCTGACGAAGGATGACTTCATAGATGACGATGATATCACTGGTATCCTTACCGGAGAGATATTCGATAAGCTCAATGTCAGGAACTTTACTGATAACGACTTTTTTCATTGGGTGGCTAAGGACGAAGCCCGCAAAGCGTTGAGACCAATGTTCCGCGCGATCTCGACTGAGTTTGACGCATACGATTTTGGACACATCGACGAGGATATTTTGAAAGGCGTCTATCAGGACTTGATCGACAGGGACACGCGCCATTCTTTGGGCGAATATTATACGCCTGACTGGCTGTGTGAAACCATCGTGGGTGAACTTAAGCTGGAAAGCAGTTCTCGCGTTCTGGATCCGTCTTGCGGCAGTGGATCGTTTCTGCGCACTACAATCGACAAGTTCAATGCAGACTTCCCGAACATGACTGCAGACCAAATTGCATCGCAGGTCAGTGGTTTGGATATTCACCCCCTGTCCGTGCAAATTTCGAAGGCGACGGCTCTGATTGCGCTCAAGGACAAGGTGGCCAAGTCGCCCAAGCCTGTCTTTCTCAGCGTCTTTCTTGCCAATACGCTACTGTCACCCACGGGGACAGCATCGCTGAACCTTTTCGGGGATACATTCGACATCTGGATTGATAACAAGAAAGTCGCCATCAACACCAATATCTTCAATGATCCCTTACGCTTTGAGAAATCGGTTCATGCAGCGGAGAAGATCGCCGACTTTACCAAGGGCGACGCCGACATGAGTGCGTCGAAGTTCGCCAAGGCGCTGGGTGGACAAGGGGTCACGGCATCAAACGACTTCTTTGCCAACAGCATATATGACATCTACAAGGCGTTCAAAGGCGTCAAGGAAGCCGGCCGGGACAGTATCTGGGAGTTCATTGTTCTCAACCTCTACAAACCCTGCTTCTTTCATCGCAGCTTTGACTTCATCGTAGGCAACCCGCCGTGGTTCACCTTCGCCAGTATCGGTAACGCCAACTATCAAGACCTGTTGCGAGCCAAAGCAAAGGCCACAGGCACATGGCCCAAGAAGCAAGCCAATGCGCCGCATATGGAGATTGCCGCAATCTTCTTGGCCCACTGCACCGACTACTTCCTCAAGGACAAGGGTAAGCTGGCCTTTGTCTTGCCTCGCAGCTTTTTTCAAGCTGATCACCACGATAACACGCGGTCTGGGGCGGCCAAATTCGTTCGGATCAAGGAAATTTGGGACTTGGACAAGGTTTCGCCCCTGTTCAACGTTCCGTCCTGTGTCATCTTCGCAGAGCGAGCGCACGGCTCGATATCCACGTCGATCCCAAAAAGTGGCTGTAGTGGCAAGCTTGTGTCTGGAAAGCTGAAAAAGCACAATGCCAACTTGGCTGAGGTTAAAGACAAGTTGAGTTTCAAGGCAGCCAAGTTCTACTATTCCAAGCTGGGCCAGAAGTCAGCGTTCACAACAAAGAAGCTGGGCGCATCGACCCAGACGAACCACTACAAGAAACTGTTCCGCCAAGGGGCAACGCTGGTCCCTCGTAACTTCTATTTCATCGAACCAACCCAGAAAGTGGACGGCACGTTCACGGGTAAGAGCTTCGCGGCCAAAACCAGCGATGCGTCCAACACGCAGGCCAAAGAGCCTTGGAAAGACATCATCGTATCTGGCCGCTTGTCGTCGGACTATCTGTTCAGAACGGCCTTGGCGCAGAACGTCCTGCCCTTTGCCCTGCACAAACCGCTTTTGGTGCTGCTGCCTGCAAAGCTCGGGAAGTCAGGCAAGTTGATCATGCAGAGTTCACAAGACGTTTTAGAAGATGGTGCATTGGACACAGCCAAATGGTTCAAAAACGTCGAAAGTCATTGGCTAAGCGAAAGGACCGAGCGAAGCAAAAATATGTCGAACCTCGGTCGTTTGGACTATGGCAAAGGTTTGACTTCACAAGATTTCGATATGCCATATGTCGTGCTTTACACTACGTCGGGCAAAGATGCTAATTCGGTTGTGATTAGGCGAGCAGACCATGACTTGCCGTTCGCTGTTGACCACAAGACATACATGTATGCATGCAAATCAGAAAATGAAGCGCACTATTTGTCCGCTTTTCTTAACTCCGAATATCCGAACGAGGTGATTAAAGATTTCCAGTCCAGAGGGCTTTTCGGGCCACGGGACATACATAAAACGATATTGGACGTTGCCCTGCCAAAGTTCGATCCAAATAACGCCACCCACACAGCTATCGCCGAAGTGGATAAAGTCTGCCACGAAAAGGCAAAGGCGTACTTGGATGCCGAAAAGCCGGATGCTAACCTGCCAGCCCACGCTTTAGGGCGACACAGGCTTGCACTCCGCAAGCTTCTATCCGCTGAGCTGGGCCAGATTGATACCTTGTTCAAGTCACTTTGACTGCGCCTAAGATACCGCCACTGTCCGCAAGTTTCGAACGGCAGTTTTCTGTACTTAATTTCGGCTTCTTAAGCCAAGCGAACGCCGGGGTCGTAATGGCAGCTTCCGTAACGAATCGGCGAGGGTAACGCATTCGCAGCTAAAGACCTGTACCCGCACGATCCGTCAAACAGCCTCCCTTGTGAGAAACGTTTGTTATGAGCAAAAAATCGCCGCTTCTACTCTAGTAATTCTAGCGGTTTGCAGAGGAGTCAAACGATTGCATACCTCGTCAACATATGCGATCCGAAGCCATAAAAGGGGACATCGTGTCCCCCTAGTCATCGTAGAAAGACCGATTTCTAAAGCTCTCAAGCGAGGGTGGGCGCTCCCTCAGGCCCACCAATCCATTTATCACCAGGATCAATAAACGAGATCGTCGGCTAACTGTAACTTAGTACAAAAGCCGACATTCTGCTCCCGGCTCCAGTTTTGTCGCCCATCATTTCCCGAACGAATGGCAGGCTTCTGGAGGAGTCAAAAATCCTACGAATGGCCGGCATGGTGTCGGAAACGGTCGTAAATATTATTCCAACTGCGCGGCATCATCTTCTTCGGCTATACGGAATCCGACGGACAGAGCATTTGATTGTGCGGGGTTTTCTCGCGAGTTTGCCGCCAATGAACGCCAGATAATGGCAACCCTGAAAGAACGCTGTCAGGCACAGGGCAAGAATACTGTTCTGGGAGCAGCAGGCGTCTTTTTCTTGCCATCACTGTTTTTCATGGACCCGAAATCAACCGGAAAAGTGGAAATCGATGCGCTGCGCAGTCGCAACAAGGTCCTTGAGAGGCGGTGATGGTTTTAATTCTGATGGAATTATGGTGATCTACGTTCTTTTGGTTGATGAGCCGATACCGATGTCGCGTCCGGTAAAAGCCCGGAGAATCTCGTATGACGTTTTTAAAATAATAACGCAAGAAGTTCCAGAAGGAGAAGTCTGGCAATTCGCTGTGGGGACAAGGGGTAGAGTTGTTAAGCGTACTTCAGAAGATGGTATTTACTTGGCCGCCGAGGAATTAGTTTAGGGATGTGAGCTCGAGGCGATATTCGCTTTCGAAGCATATCGTGCTGGAAAGCGTTTTTTTTTTGCAGGGAGGCTGACTATTCTTGTGTGTTGGCGTTTCCAAGTGTGGCAAGCCAATCGACCCATTCAGAAAGGAACCTACGAAAGTCGGCCATGGTCACCGTTTGGATATGAAGTGCAACGACCTCGCGTTGCTTATTGAGTTCGGTACTCACAAATCCGAACCTGTTGACTTGAATGTCTTCATCAGAGTTGTAGTTGCTATCAAGATAGAAAACACTTCCATGGCTAAGTGCATTCCGCAAATTGCTGAAAAATAGGCGACAGCTTATCCCTCGGGCGTTGTTAACCGCCTCTTCGGCTTGAAGAGCTTCGATGACTACGTGGGGAAATCCTTCTATCGCAAGCTTTGGGAAACCCTCTGCCCTTTCTAGTCGGATGTATCTCCATGTACCACTGTAACACGGAAAGCTGCTGATTGGATCAGCCGATTGGGTTGCTTGTCTTATGGTATCGGCATGGTCTTCGTCGCCGAGATGCTCCTTGTTCTCGGCTGACCGCTCATATGGAACAGAGATTATGGACGTAGCAGCGGAGAGCAAAAACGTCGCCTTCAGTTTGAACGGACGATCTTCACTTTCTGGCAGATCGTCATAGAGCTCCTTTATAAGCCTATATGCCCGTTTTGGAATTTCACGACTGAACTGTCTTGGGTTCCCCACTGTGCATGATCTCCTCTCTGCTTCGGTTGAACAAACTCCCTCATATAAGGATGTAGTGTCGTATTTGGGGGACAGTTATACAGCCGGGGGTGTCGCAAGAAATTAGGCAGACCGTCCTAACACATGCGACCACTCAGTCATCATAGCGCCAGCTTTAGGGAATGTCATCTATGACGATAAACGACTGATACGACTTTGGAAATGGTCATAGATACTATTGTAACTGCGCAGCATCATTCTTTTAGGTCATCCAGGAAACCGACTAACCATTCCGAGCCTCCTTGCAGATGTAATGCCCAACAAACATATTACTATGTCCAGCAAATTTGACCTAGATTTAGGCCAAAGCTGTATAGTTGAGAGCTGCCTGACATAGGTCAGCAATGGGCAAAATCTGAATTACTCCGCTTTCAGCTGGTACTGACGGTTCGGAAAAAAACAGGTGCAGCTTATCGAAATAGAAGGAATCCGTACCACTATTGCGGCTCCGAAGCTTTCCAGCGAGGTTCTCAGCGTTGTACGCGCTAGGCAATAAGCTTGAGATGCTTACGCTCTACCGTTACCAGAGTGGTTCAGGGCATTAACGGCGTTTACAACATCGCGTGCCTTGCGGGTGACAACAGACTGTTCCAGATGCGCATAACGCATCGTTGTTCGAATATCGGAGTGACCAAGCACGGCTTTGACCTCTTGGATCGACAGCCCATTTTGAATAAGGCGCGTCGCATGCGTATGGCGAAGCGTGTGAATAGTGCAATCGTCAAGGCCAGCACGACGGAATGCTTTGCGAATGGCAACCGCTGAATATCCTCTCTTATCTCCGGCCTTGTTCACGAAAACCGTTGGTGCATTGCTTGCTCGCAGGCGACGGTGAAGGATCGTTTCAACGCGATCCGTCATGTAGATCACGCTCTCATTTTGAACTTTGGAGCGCCAGAGGCGTATTTCACCGCAGGTCAAATCAATGTCTTGCCACGCAATGTTAGCGACTTCGCCGTATCGCGCGCCTGTATCGATTAGGATAACGACAAGATCATAATTGTCCTGCATCCATTTTTGACGATCTTCTCGACGGGACGGGTCAGCAGATAGGCCATTTGCGACACGTGAGGGGGAGAGCTCATGAAGCAGGCGACGCTCTTCCTCAATACTCAGATATCGGATTCTGGAATTAGGTGTTCTGACGAGGGGCGCGCTAATTGACGGACATTGATAACCGTCCTTCCGAGCAAGCTGAATCGCTCCTATCAGACAGTTCATGCCGTGCTTAATAGTCTGCGATGCGCATCCTTGAGATAGTCGCTTTTGCCGAAACCGTTCCAGTGTGTCGGAGTTGACCTTCATCAAAGGAATCGAGCCATTCAGTATTTTCAGTATCACCCTGATCTGACTTTCCAGATTGCGGTGGTTTGGGCTTCCCAGCTTCGAATTCGCAAACCTATGAAGAGCCCTTTCCAACGTAATCGACTCCTTCTTACCGAGCAGTAATTCGGCGTGGACATCGGCGCGAATCTTGGCAGCAACTTGCAGGGCAACCCTGCGGTCGGTCGTCTTTGTTGACCGGACAATCGTTTGATGATCAATTTGAAACTGCGCATACCAGAACTTCGAATTTCCACGTTTTACCAGCAACATAAGCTCCCTTTTTTGAATATCGAGATATCCTATCGATGCAGGGTAATGTTCAACGGCATAATGAGGTCGAGTACTAACAAGCCTTCGGGATCATGGACGCTCCCAATTGACTGATGTTGTAAAACCCGGAAAGGGCGTAAATGCCTAAATCCAATCTTGAGAAAAATTTCACCTTTAAGATCGAACCCGACGATGAAGGTGGCAGAACTAAAACAGTTGCGATTCAGAGCCAGAACGTCTCTGAGCCGCCCGTCGCCGGAAAAAAGCGAGGAAAAAAGGTAGAGCCAAACGCTTATCTGCTTCTTGGTTTTGACACCGAATATCAGTCGTTGAAGGCTAACGAGCAGGAGAGCTTCATTGAAGCAGGTGCAAAAAACGAACTCCTTTCCTACCAATTTTCAATCAAGCTAATTACCAAAGATGGGCAGTCTGACCCGCCTGAAGCCGATGGGATCATTATCCCTGATGCGGAAAAGCGATTAACTCTCACCGAGTTTCTGGGTTTTGCCCTTGGGTCGTTAATCGATAAATTTCCCGATTTGAAATTGCCGAAGTCAGTCTACCTTTTAGGACATTTCATTCGCGCCGACTTTCCGGCATTTAGCGATTTTAAGGACAATGCCCGACTGACCTCAAACGTCAGAAGCACTTTCGTCAGCATCGATAGTGCTATTCCAGTGAGATTTGGCGAAGCGGAAAATCCGATCGCTGAGTTCAACGTCATCGTCCGCGACACTATCCTGCTTGCTCCCACCAACGCTAAATCGCTTGCAGATATCGGTGATCTTCTTGGTTTCCCGAAAATCCAACTTGGTCAGACCCCGCATGAAGAGCGGGAAATTAAGGAAAATATGGCCCGTTTCAGAAAGGAACGGTGGAACGAGTTTCGTGAGTATGCGATCCGCGATGCTCAAGTGTGCGTCCGTTTTGCAGAACGGATAATTAAGCAGAGCACTGAGCTTTTCAACTCTTTCAAAATACCTGCAACCTTAACGTCCTTTGGAACCAAGCTGCTGCTTCTTGGGTGGCAAAACGATGGGGTGGATAGCAATCAAATTTTGGGACGAGATAGCATTAAGGAGAAATTTTTCAGCAAGAAAGTCGGCTATTTCAAAACCAAGACCGTAACGCCGCTGAAAGAAGATGCTTATTTCAATGAGGCGTTCATAACAGAGACCTACCATGGCGGCAGGAACGAGCAGTTCATATTTGGAATTGCAGATGAAGGAGATTGGAGGGACCACGATCTCAGTTCTGCATATACCACAGCAATGTCACTGATAGGGATGCCCGACTGGGACAAGATTACCAATCTGACAACGCTTGATGATGTAGGACCGCTCGACCTTAGTTTTTTCTCGGTGAACTTTGAGTTTCCTGAATCTGTTCGCTTCCCAACTCTCCCAGTTCGCACAGCAAATGGAATTATCTTTCCTCGTAAAGGTAACTCGAAGTGCGCGGCACCCGAACTACATCTTGCCAAGAAACTCGGAGCGCAATTGACTTTCCGCAAGGGTGTTCACGTCCCGTCAAATCCCAAGCAGCTAGTTTTCAGGAGTTTCATCAAGGACTGCATTCAAAAGCGCACCGAGCACAACAAAGGAACGTTTGACAACCTATTCTGGAAAGAGGTCGGCAACAGCACCTACGGAAAAACGGCCCAAGGACTTCGTGAAAAGAGAGTGTACAATCTCCAGAACGATGGAATGGAAGCGCTTCCGCCGAGTAAGATCACCCAGCCGTTTTTTGCATCATTCATCACCTCGTACACGCGAGCTGTCCTTGGCGAAATTCTCAACAGTTTTTCAAAAAACGTACATGTCTTCAGCGTTACGACAGACGGCTTTCTCTCAAATGCCCGTGACGATGATATCGCCAACGCAACGAGCGGGGAATTGTTTGAATCATTTCAAGAGGCCCGTAGCAATCTCGACAGTGGCAGCCCTTTGGAAATCAAACATGAGGTTCGCCAACCAGTAGGCTGGCGAACGCGGGGCGCGGCAACGCTGAAACCGGGTAATGGCGAAAACGGGATTGTTTTGCAAAAAGGGGGTATTAAAACAAATCCGCTCAACAATCTGTTTGAGGAGAACCAGGAGACGTTACGCCTGTTTTTAAACCGGAGACCGGACGAAAAAATTCAGTACAAATCTAGTGCCGGTATCAAAGAAATGGTGCGCGGAGGCGCGGATTTCACTTTTAAGTCGGTGACTAAGCGACTTTCAATGGAATTTGACTGGAAAAGGAAGCCTGTAAACGCACGCGATACGATGTTTGAATTAGACGGTAAGCCGTACATCCACCTTACTTTCGAAACGAGTCCTGTCGAGGATGTTTCAGAATTCAATCTTGTGCGCGAGAACTGGGAAAATTACGACAGGCGATCTCCCCACGTTATAAAAACACTTGGGGATTTAAACTCATTTGTAACATACTGCACATCAAAGGATTCCCTCGGAGATAGAGCAAAGTTGTATCTCCGACGAATCGACGGCGACTTGAAAAGGCTTCGGGAGGACCTGACGCGAGCTTATCAGCATCACCAAGCGGGATTCGAAATAATCCGTAGCAATCGACAAATGAAACACAAGGACTTCGTCAAAGCCTTGGCGGATTGCGATATACCGTGCAAAATCTCAGACATCGACAACGGGAAAAGAAAAGAATTCGAACCACACTGCACGCCATCCACCCCTAGGGTCGTTGAGGCCTTGAATAAATTGAAGGAAGATTTTTACCCTGAACTGGAAATTGAGTTATTTTTAGCGGAAGAAGCCACGTAAAAAGCTCGAAAATCGCAATGGAGGAACGTTATATGGAGATAGTGATTTCTCAGCGATTTTAGCGTTTTTTACATGCCTTCCCCACACTGATAAATGTGGTGAAAAGGCGAAATCCGTAAATGTTGCGCCCCCACCTCCCATATGTAACATTTACGGATTTTTGAAAATATCATGAATAATGTTTAGTCACGAGGCTCACTACGCCGTTCTTTAGCTAGACGTCGCCGACAGTTGTACCAATATGTTAAGGCGCCTTTTTCTGTCAGTGTTGCGCCTTCGATAAATGCTCTGACAATCACGTCCTGCTCCATTCCTTCAAGCTTTTCGTAGATGGAAAGTGCGGTATCAATCTTGGACTTGCCAGCCGCAATCAGCTTTTTCCCTTCCGAAATTGCTTCTTCGATGATCGCTTTGTCAGCAGGAATGGCAGCGACTTTTTTCGGCTTTGACATATCGTTTCTCCTTATTTGGTGAAACGAGAATCCTAGTAACTCTCCTCCAAGACAACATGAGCTTTCGAATAGACCGAACAAGGATAATTCTGCCGCTGAATCGGCATCAGATTTTCCATTCACCCTGTCCATTGTGAGTTTGATCAGTTTCAGTAATGAGTCCATCCTTATCGACAGTTATCCGTTGTATCACTCTCAGGGGCTCCTTACGGCTCACGGTCACTCTTCTCATGACGCCGTCTAAAAGAACAACGGAAAATGACATACCTCTGCTTACCTCGCCGGACTGCTCCCCTTTTTCGAAGAAATCAAACACCGTTTCGGACGATCCAAATGGAGATATGACTATTTTTTCTGCATCTTTTAGCAAACCGTCTGGTGCGAGAGTGAGAGACTCAATCATCATCTGTAATCTGTTCGCAACGACACGACGTTTCCGCTCCAAATCATCATTGTCAGCATCTTGAAGTTCTCTGATCAACGATTTGATCTGTTGGTCATCTACCGGAGCGATAAAGGCATCTTTCTTTAGTTTGGCTTCCACTGCTCCTTTCTGATTTTCAAGTTCCAGAACTTCGGATGAAATCTCCTCAATTTTCGACTGGATGAAATCCCTAGAGGCATTGCTTGTTTGAAGCATTTCAAAAGTTGTATTCAGTAACTCCTTCTTGCCTCGCATATTTTCATTAATGGAGACCAGTTTTTGCTGCAATGTGTACCGTTCTGATTGTTCGTCAGCACGTTTTAAAGTTTCAACGAGATCAAGCTCATGAACGAAATAAAGAAACACGTTTTCAAAATGGTCGTAGCGCCAACCGGATGCAGAACATTCGAAATGACGTTCAGCGTTAGTGCACCTTAAAAACTGTCCACCTTTAGGGGGAGGTCCTTTGTCCACGAAGCGCATGGGTGTGCCACAGTAAGCACATTTGGCAATCCTCGAAAATAAATTCCTATACAGAGGACCTTTTCGACCTGCTCCTTCAACCAGTCGCTTCCGGCGCGCATGTTTAATGCGCAAAAACAGCTCGTCATCAATTAACCGAGGAAAATAATCGTGGACTATATCACCGTCGGGCTCGGCACTTCCATTTACAAACTTATGGGGTTGGAACTCTCCCAAAACCGATCTGTTGTTAATTATTCTAGTTATATATGACGCATGCCAACCCTTAGAATTTTCGCTAAAAGGTGGAATAGATTCGTTGTTTAGAATGCGACCAATAGAATAAGAGCCATATCCGGAATCGGAAAGTTCAAATATACGTCTAACTATATCATCTCTGCCCGGAATAACATCAAACGAGTTTGTATCTGTATTTAATTTTAACCAAGCAGGGCATACTTTTGTCAGTTTACGCTCGTTGATATTCTTTCTTTTATTCGCCCAAGCTTTGCCAACTCGAAAACTTTTTGCGACCGATTCCTCATGGGCACGACTGAGTACAACCATCGGGTACAACAAATCTTTGAAATCAGCGTCTTCCGCACCATAGACGTTCTCATCAATTAGAGTAACGATCTTAATTCCATGCTTAAGTATTTTTATGAATAGGGGAATAGAGTCCAGTATTTTTTCTCTACTCAGTCTGTCCAGCGATTCAACTAATAGGTAAGATCCAGCTGGGACAGTTTTGTTTTCAATCAGTGAGATAAAATCTCCGAGCATTCCCTCCTTAACATTCTTACCCTTGAATGCGGAAACGCCAATATCTTCAAAGTTATCAACCAATTGAAGATCATGGCGAATTGCATATTCTTTCGATTTTTCTTTCTGTCGTTCTAAACTGTTGCCCTTAAGCTGCATATCCGTCGACATGCGAACGTAGGAATAAGCGAGCGGTTTAGTGTTTTCTTTGTCCATTATACGAGTGTAATCGATAAATTAATTAGCCACAACATCTCGATTGTCGGCCTGCCCGATAAGGCCGTGGCTGAAAGCCGGGAGCGGGTGCAGGCAGCGCTCCATGCATCCGGGCTTTCCATGCCGACCAAGCGTGTGACAATCAATCTGGCACCCGCCGATCTACCCAAAGAAGGTTCGCATTACGATTTGCCGATTGCGGTCGGGCTGATGGCTGCCATTGGTGCTATTCCTGCCGATGCCATCCAATCATACATGGTGCTGGGCGAACTGTCGCTTGATGGCACGATCACGGCAGTTGCAGGCGTGCTGCCTGCAGCAATCAGTGCAAACCGCGAGGACAAGGGGTTGATTTGCCCACATGCCTGCGGCTCGGAAGCGGCATGGGCGGGTGCAGATGTTGATATCCTCGCGCCACGCAGCCTGATCGCGCTGGCCAATCATTTCAAGGGAACGCAGGTGCTGACACCGCCTGAACCCTCCATGCGCGTTTCAAGCGAAATGCAGCCTGATCTGGCTGACATCAAAGGGCAGGAGACTGCCAAGCGTGCTCTGGAGATTGCAGCCGCTGGTAATCACAATTTGCTGCTAGTTGGCCCTCCAGGATCAGGTAAGTCCATGCTGGCGCAGCGACTGCCTTCAATTTTGCCAAAACTCAGCCCGCGCGAGCTGCTTGATGTGTCGATGATTGCATCTATCGCTGGTGAATTGTCGGGCGGAAAGCTTTCTGACCGCAGTCCGTTTCGTGCGCCGCATCATTCCGCATCCATGGCGGCGATGGTGGGTGGCGGTTTGCGGGCGAGACCGGGCGAGGTGTCTCTCGCACATAATGGCGTACTATTTCTCGATGAGTTTCCCGAATTCTCGCCACAGGTTCTCGATTCGCTCCGCCAGCCGCTGGAAACAGGCGAATGCATGATTGCGCGCGTCAATCACCGCACCAGCTATCCGGCGCGGTTTCAGCTGATTGCGGCAATGAATCCATGCCGATGCGGTATGGCAGGAGAGCCGGGACATACATGCGCGCGTGGACCGCGTTGCCAGAGTGATTATCAGGCACGAATTTCCGGCCCCTTGCTGGATCGCATCGACCTGCGCGTTGATATGCCGGCTGTCTCGGCGCTTGATCTCATACAGCCATCGCAGTCTGAGCGAAGTGAGAGCGTCGCCAAGCGCGTGGCGCGGGCGCGGGCGATCCAGAGTGCGCGCTATGCAGCGCTCGGGCTCGATGCGTCGATGACCAATGCCAATTGCTCGGCAAATCTGATCGAGGAAGTGGCAAGACCCGACGCCGCTGGTGTTAAATTGTTGCGCGATGCCAGCGAGCAGATGCGCTTTTCCGCGCGCGCTTATCATCGCATTCTGAAAGTGGCCCGCACTCTGGCTGATCTTGACGGTGTCGATCAGATCAGCCGGATACATCTTGCCGGTGCGATTTCCTATCGTATGGGAGCAGAGAGGCTGTCTTCTGTGGCGTGAAAACCGCCACAGAAGTCCTGATCCTCATTGGTTCAGTTTGCGTGAAGTGTCACGGAGCCATTGTTGAGGAAACAGGCTTTGCTGAACAATGACAGGTCAAGTGGATTGGGAAGGCGTACGTCGCTTAAATCCGGGCAAGTTTTGATCTCAGCATCGAACGAGCGGTCGATCTGCGAGATGCAGAGAATGGTCATGCCTTTGTTGCGTGCAAAAGCCTCTAACGCTCGGATCTGCATCATCAGTTCCGGCGTCTCACGCTTCTGATCCAGGAGTTGAAGATAATCGATCACGATGCAGGTGCCATGCGGTTCGTCTTGCGCCTGACCGATTATGTAATCAGCACTGATTGCCTCGGATGTGTCGAACACGAACAGATCATTGAAGTCGCGCTCATCGACACCAAGCATGTCAAATCGCTTGGTAATGTCTTTTCGTGTGTAATCGAGAGAGTAGAACAGACCGCGCTGCTCCTTTCTCATCGCCTCAATGAGGATTTCAAGACTGAGCAGTGTTTTGCCATGGCCCGGACGTGCGCCCACCAGAACCAGATCGCCGGGATGCAGGCGTGCATATAGCGCTGCTGCTGAAACCTCGTCTGATTGTTTGTGTGTCAGCATACTCCAGCTTTTGAAGCCTTCGCGCGCTGCAATACGATCCAATGCAGCATGGAGAGGTATATTCTCATCACGCGACATAAGTTTCGCACGGCGTTTCAAGTGATAGATGGGAGCCGACAATTTCATCAAAACCTCCTATGCGAGCCATAATAGCAATCCCTCCTTATGCTTTCGCCCGAACAGTTGGTTCGATGGTTAGATTTCCCGCATGAATAATGCTTTCCCGATTGGAGGGGGGAGGCTTGGAAGCAGCCAGAATCAGAGCTTAATCCAGTTTTATTTTGCAGGAAATAGTTCAACGACAGACATGCGTTAAAAAGAAAGGGCCGGAGAGTAAAACACTCTCCGGCCCTGCGTTTCATACGATGTTCGTCTGCTTACTTAACCGAGCCAACCAGCAGATTGTCCTGAGATTCGATTGTGACCCAGCGACCGGTATTGTTTGCGGCCTGACGCTTCAGATAGGTGTAGTCGGTTTCATCCCAACGCAGAACTTCGTCAGTCAGATTGTCGAGAACGAAATCGCCACGATCTGTGCGAACGGTCAGAACCGCATGGCCTTCGCCGTCTGGCTTGCGAACAACCGTGATCAGCAGGTCGGTCATCGGAATGCCAGCCTTGGCCAGTTCACGCTGCTTGAGCAGAACATAGTCTTCGCAATCGCCAACAGTGGTCGGGTAAGCCCAATATTCCTCTACACCGTAGATTTCCATATCGGTCATCGGCTTGATGCGCTCATTAACCGAGAGATTGACGGTCTGAATATTCTGCCAGTTGGCGTTGTTGAGCAGAAGCGGGCGGGTATCGCGGCTCACGATGTTGCATTCAGCAGCTTCACGCTTGCAGAACTCGTAATGACCGATTGGCTGTGAGGTCAGTTTACCTGTCTGCATATAGGCTCCCGATGCAGCCTGAGCACCAAAGCTCGAGACGAGAGCAGCAATGCCAATGCTGGCAGCAGCGATAAACTTAATGCTCGAGCGAACTACGCAAAACATACTCAAAGCCCTTTTCACAGCCCGCACTGGGCATTTATTAACGAAAAGTTAAAATATGAAACATGGTCTGAGTCAATTGAGACTGTGGCGTCTTCGCCCAACATCTTAATTAATGGTTAACGCGGGTATGTATCTGTAAATACATCTATAAATTGTATCTATGGATGCAAAAAACCGCCGCTTGGAAGGCGGCGGTTAGGAAATTACTTATATAAAATATAGGCTTATGCGAAATCTGCTGCCGAAATGGAACAGCTTTTAAATAGGGGCTGGAGAAGGACAGCCATCCTCATGTGATTTCTAAAGTGGTGTGAAGCAGACGTTTGTGTGTCCGGCGCCCACAAAACCAAGGCGCTGAGCCGCTCCCTTGGAAAGATCGAGAACGCGCCCCTTAATGAACGGACCGCGATCATTGATACGGACGACAAGCGACTTGCCGTTTCTCTGGTTGGTCACTTTTACCTTGGTGCCAAGCGGCAGTGTTTTGTGAGCCGCGGTCAGACCAGCTGGGTTCATGCGTTCGCCCGATGCCGTGCGGGAGGTGAGTGCATACCAGGAAGCGCCGCCACAGCGCGCAGCCTGAGCTTCCATTGCGGTGATCGAGAAAAGACCTGTGGTCGCAACGGCGAGCATAGCCATACGGATTTTGAAGTTCATACTGATTCCAAGAGTCGTTTCGAAGTGCCTTCACAGTCTTGACTGAGAAAGGCCGACGGGAACTGGAATCTAAATGTGGCGATGGCGTGATATTATTGAGAGTATTATGAGGTAATTGATTCAGAAGATTGTGCGGAAAATGATCCTATACTATGCGTTGTTTATTTGATGATTCAAGAAAAACTCAGGAATATTTTGAATTGAATCGCGTTGTTTCTGTAAAGTCGCTTACGATTCGTTAAGATTCGACCGCCTGCTTCGCGGAGCCATGTTTTCAAGCGCCGGATTCAAGAAAAGCTGCTTTGGCTGAGAGGGGTATTTAGCCGCGACAATACAATTTTTATTTGTATTCCTAGTTTTCGATCCATCACCGCAAGATGACAAAATCTGGCCTTTTATGGGTAAAATACAACCAATGGGTGTTGTCTGGCCGGTAAAGTTTACCACAACATCTGTAACTTTTGTTGAAATCCGGCGCGATGACACAGTTTTGACCGCTGGCCAGATGCATTCAAAAGCCAAAATCCTGCTATAAGCGCTCAGCTTCAGAATGGAATATGATGCAGGATAATTCGCAAAAGGACGATCAGGACACCGCGCGCCCCGCCGTCTCGGCTGGCAAGCGCGTTGTCTATCTATGCCTTGGCTTTCTCATGCTGGCACTTGGCATCATTGGTGCCATTCTGCCGGTGATGCCAACCACCATTTTCATCATCCTTGCGGCATGGTTTTTTGCGCGTTCGTCACCGAAATTCGAGGCGCGTCTGCTGGCCGACCCGCGTTTTGGCCCGATGATCATCAAATGGCGTGATCGTGGAGCCATTCCACCAAGGGCAAAACTTTATGCATGTCTTGGTATGACATTTGGCTACGGCATGTTCTGGTGGGGCGCACAGCCTGGCCCCTTGCTTGCCGTTTCAGTTACGGTTTTCATGCTTGGTTCTGCGGCTTATGTCCTGTCGCGCCCGAGCGAATAGCGACAATATCAGAAGGGGGAGTTTCTGATGCCTTTGCCCATCATCAATCCGCTTATCGATAAGCTCTCTGCGCCACCCATCCCAGCCGTTCAGGCGTGGGCGCGTGAATATGATGGCGCGCATGGACCTCTGATCGATCTGTCGCAAGCCGTACCCGGTTACCCACCGCATCCTGATATGCTGCGCTTTCTCGGCGAAGCTGCAAGCTCGGTCGCTTACGCGGGCTATGGTCCGATTGAGGGAGAAACCGTTCTGCGGGAAGCCTATGCGCGGCATGTCGGCAATCTTTATGGCGCGGAGATCAAGGCTAACAATGTTCATATAACGTCGGGCTGCAATCAGGCGTTCATTGCGGCAATCATGTGCGTTGCTCAAAGCGGAGACACGGTTCTCGCCACCGATCCATTCTATTTCAATCACCAGTCATCGTTGGAAATGCTGGGAATTCGCTCGGAAACGATGCTCTGCCGCGCCGAAAATGGCTTCGTGCCGGATATAGAAGATGTGCGGGCCGCATTGCATAAAGGCGTGCGTGCGCTGGTGTTGGTTTCTCCCAACAATCCAACCGGTGCAATTTATCCGCCGCAATTACTGACTCAAATCTATGCGGCCTGCCGTGACAATGGAACATGGCTCCTGCTGGATGAAACCTATCGCGATTTTCTCAGTGACGCTGATCAGGCGCCCCATGATCTCTTTAAAGAAGTCGATTGGCCCTCGCATTTGATCCAGCTTTATAGCTTCTCGAAATCCTTCTGCATTCCCGGTCACAGGCTAGGCGCAATCGTAGCGGGTGCTGACATGGTGGCGAATGTTGCCAAGGTCATGGACAATCTGCAGATCTGTGCAACCCGCGCGCCACAGATTGCGGTCAGTCGGGCTATCGAGCCGCTAAAGTCTTGGCGTGATGACAATCGCAAGGAGATTGCACGACGGGCAGAGGCTTTACGTGTCTCGATGAGTAATGTCGCCGGTTGGCATGTTGAGGCGGTGGGTGCCTATTTCGCTTTTGTGCGGCATCCTTATGACGGTTCATCTTCTGTCGCGGTTGCCGAGAGGCTTGCCAAAACGACTGGCATCATTACCTTGCCCGGCAGCTTCTTTGGTGAAAGCCAGGATGCTTTCCTGCGCTTTGCTTTCGCCAATGTCGATGTCGCAGGCATTGAGGCGACTGCTGCACGATTGTCATGTTTTAAAATGTGAAGCAGCAGGCCCGCGTGGAAAACCCCACAAAACCGCGGGCAAAGGCGATTGATACAAAGCTGTTACACTACTGTCATATGACTGTTATATAGAGCGCGTAGACGGCTGGTGACGCTTTCACGTCATGTGTCTTTTACAACAGGGGCTGGTGCTCATGAACAAGATGATTTCCTCGACCGCAGCGCTCGCAATTGCTGCAGTATTGTCGGTTTCCGCTGCGAATGCGCGCGATCAGATTCAGGTTTCCGGTTCCTCGACCGTTCTGCCTTATGCCAAGATCGTTGCTGAAACCTTTGGCGAAACCTATCCTAACTTCAAGACGCCGGTCATTGAATCGGGCGGCTCTGGCGCAGGCATCAAAGAATTCTGTAAGGGTGTCGGTGAAAACACCATCGATATCGCCAATGCATCGCGCGCCATGAAGGGCACCGAACTCAAGTCCTGCATCGACGCTGGCGTCAAGGAAGTTCAGGAAGTTCGTTTCGGTTATGACGGCATCGTCTTCGCAACCGACGCAAACGGCCCAGACTGGAAGCTCGCTCCAGTTGATGTTTACAAGGCACTTGCTGCCAAGCTCGTCGTAGACGGCAAGCTCGTAGACAATCCAAACACCAAGTGGAATCAGGTCAATGCAGACCTGCCGGATTGGGACATCACCGCTTATATTCCTGGCGAAAAGCACGGCACCCGTGAAGTTTTTGAAGAAAAGCTTCTTGCTGACGGCTGCAAGGAATCGGGCGCTCTCGACGAAATCAAGAAGACTGGCCTCGACGACAAGGCTTCGGCTGCTGCCTGTATCGCTGTTCGTAAGGACGGTAAGGCTGTCGACATCGATGGCGATTACAGCGAAACGCTGGCTCGCATCGACTCCAACAAGCAGGGCGTTGGCGTTTTCGGTCTCTACTTCTTCGAAAACAACGCTGACAAGCTGAAGGTTGCAACCGTCAGCGGCGTCAAGCCATCGGCTGAAACTGTTGCTTCGGGCGAATATCCAGTTTCGCGCCCACTGTTCTTCTACGTGAAGAAGGCTCACCTGGGCGTTATCCCAGGCCTGAAGGAATATGTTGACTTCTTCCTGTCCGAACAGATGGTTGGTCCAGAAGGCCCGCTCGCTGAATACGGTCTGGTTCCAGCGCCAGATGCCGAGCGTGAAGCTCAGCGTACTGCCTTCACTGAAGGCAAGGTAATGGAAGCTAAGTAAGCTTTGATCTGTGGAATGTGGGGAGAACCTCTCCCCACATTCTTCTTCTTTTGCGCATGTCGTTTAGGACGAGCGCATTCGCATGGACATTGTTGTGCTGGTTCACAGCATTTGTCTTAGTTTTGGGGCAACCGGGGAAATTGAATGTCCTTCTTTCTGGTTCTCGTCAGTGTTGTTGCAATCGGACTGATCGGCTTTTTCATTGGCCGTCAACGCGCCGTTGCACTCAATAAGGCGCAACCTGCAGCCGGATCAGGCGCAGGGGTAGAGAAAATGCATTCCCGCCCGCATTATCATGGCTGGTGGGTTTTCCTCGTTTCGGCTCTGCCCGCAATTCTGTTTCTCGCGGTTTGGGCGGTCGGTACGTCGGTTTATCTTGATCATACGGCAACCGCCCGTATGCCTGAGGCTGTTGAGGATGGCTCCTATTCAGAGCGCAGCTTGCAGCTCGGTATGATCCGCAGCCTTGCCGATGGTATCGTAAAGCTGACACCCGCCGAAATCGAAAGCTTCCCGCAGACCTATAAGGATGCGCGCGAAGTTCTCGGCTCAAAGGGCGTAGCACTTGCTACTGAAGGTCAGGACTATATGGTCCCGATCGCTCTCTTCCTTGAGCACGCCAACAAGATTTCTCACACGGTCGGCAGCGTTATTGCGCTGGTGATTGCCATAGCAGGCCTCGTTTTCGGTCTGTCGGGGATCAAACGCCGTACGCGCGCCCGTAATAATGTCGAGCGCATCGTGCTGTGGGGGCTCGTTGCCTCCTCCGGTATCGCGATCCTGACGACCATCGGCATTGTTTTCTCCGTTCTGTTCCAGACGGTTACTTTCTTTCAGTCTATCGCTCCGATGGATTTCTTCTTCGGTACGGTTTGGGACCCACGCTTTGCAGCTGCAGGTTCTGGTGGTGAAGTCGGTCAGTTTGGTCTTATCCCGCTTCTGGCCGGTACGCTCTACATTGCTTTCGTGGCCATGCTGTTTGCAGTGCCCGTCGGTCTGTTCTCCGCGATCTACATGGCCGAATATGCGTCGCCGAGAGTCCGTACCGTTGTTAAGCCGCTGCTTGAACTTCTGGCTGGTATCCCGACCATCGTTTACGGCTTCTTCGCGTTGATTACGGTAGGCCCGTTCCTGCGTGATCTCTCGGCTGCCATTGCAGGCGGTCAGGGTTTCATCATGGCGCAGAGCGTGCTGACGGCAGGTCTCGTCATGGGTGTGATGCTCATCCCGTTCGTGTCGTCGCTGTCTGATGACATCATCACATCGGTTCCGCGCTCGCTGCGTGACGGTTCGCTCGGTCTTGGTGCAACGCGTTCGGAAACGATCAAGCGTGTTGTTCTTCCCGCCGCACTTCCAGGCATCGTCGGTGCTCTTCTGATGACAGCATCGCGTGCAATCGGTGAAACGATGATTGTGGTTCTCGCAGCCGGTGTTGCAGCGCGTCTTACGGCCAATCCGTTTGAAGCTATGACCACCATTACGGTCAAGATCGTCAACCAGCTGACCGGCGACCTTGAATTCGACTCGCCGCAGACGCTTGTTGCCTTTGCGCTGGGTATCACTCTTTTCGTCCTGACGCTGATCATGAACATCTTTGCGCTCTACATCGTTCGCAAGTACCGGGAGCAGTACGAATAATGACCGATTCAACTTTCAATGCTGCTGGGAATGCCGTGGCAACACCCCAGCGCCGCGATATCGGAATCAAGCGTCGCTACGCTGCTGAACGGCGCTTCCGCCTCTATGGCATCGTTGCCATTGCGATTGGTGTGTTCTTCCTTTGCGCGCTTCTGTTCTCGGTTTTCTCGAAGGGCTACACGGCGTTCGGACAGACGACGATCTATCTGCCGGTCAAGCTTGACGAGCAGGTTATTGATCCGGGCAACAAGCGCGCGACCGATCCGAATGTGCTGATTACCGCAAACTACCCGCTTCTGGTCCGCAACGCGCTGGCTGAGAAACTGGGTGTGGCATCGACAGATCGCGCGCAATTGCGTGAGGTTGGCCGTTTCTTCTCTGACGGTGTTCGCGTTCAGCTTCGCCAGATGGTGATGGATAATCCATCGCTTATCGGGACTACGCAGACGGTTCCGGTTCTTGCTGCTGCTGATATCGACTCTGCTTATAAGGGCCAGATCGATCTGTCGGTTGCCGAGGCAAACCGTAAGGTTTCTGACCGCCAGGTCGCCTGGATGAAGACGCTGACTGGTGAAGGCATGATGAGCGAGGCTTTCAACTGGGGTCTGTTCACCAATGGTGCGTCCAGCCGTCCTGAAACCTCTGGTCTGGGTGTCGCGCTGGTCGGTTCCTTCTACATGATGCTGATTGTGTTGGTTCTTGCACTGCCTATCGGTGTCGCTGCTTCGATCTATCTTGAGGAATTTGCGAAGAAGAACCGCCTTACCGATCTGATCGAAGTCAACATCAACAATCTGGCTGCTGTGCCATCGATTGTGTTCGGTCTGCTTGGTCTTGCAGTCTTCATCAACTTCTTCAACCTGCCGCGTTCAGCCTCCATTGTTGGTGGTCTGGTGCTGACATTGATGACATTGCCAACCATCATCATCGCAACACGTTCGGCACTTCGCGCTGTACCACCATCGATCCGTGCGGCGGCTTTGGGGCTAGGTGCTTCGAAGACGCAGATGGTTTTCCATCATGTGCTGCCGCTCGCGGCACCTGGTATTCTGACCGGAACGATTATCGGTCTGGCTCAGGCTCTTGGTGAAACTGCACCGCTGCTGCTGATCGGTATGGTGGCCTTCGTTGCCAATATGCCGACAACCCCGATGGACCCTGCAACTGCTCTGCCTGTGCAGATTTTCATGTGGGCCAATGAAGCCGAGCGTGCCTTTGTAGAACGGACATCAGGCGCTATTATCGTCCTGCTCCTGTTCCTGGCAGTAATGAATATTGCAGCAATTATTCTGCGCCGCCGCTTTGAGCGCCGCTGGTAAACGGGAGAGAAATGATGAATCTCATGACTGAACGATCTCTCGAAAAAGCCGTAGGAGAAAAGATGAACACCAACGCCCCCTCCGTTAAGATGCGCGGTGACAAGGTCTGCGTGTTTTATGGCGAGAAGCAGGCTCTGTTCGAAGTCGATCTGGAAGTTCCGGAAAAGATGGTCACAGCGCTGATCGGTCCTTCGGGTTGCGGCAAGTCTACCTTCCTGCGTTCGCTTAACCGCATGAACGACACCATCGAAGGTTGTCGCATTGCGGGCAAGATCACGCTCGACAATGAAGACATCTACGATCCGAAGATCGACGTTGTTGAATTGCGCGCTCGCGTTGGCATGGTGTTCCAGAAGCCAAATCCGTTTCCGAAGTCGATCTTTGAAAACGTCGCCTATGGCCCACGTATTCACGGCCTTGCCCGCAACAAGACCGATCTCGAAGAAATCGTTGTCACCAGCTTGCAGAAGGCCAGCCTCTTTGAAGAGGTTAAGGATCGTCTGCATGATGCCGGCACCGGTCTTTCCGGTGGTCAGCAGCAGCGTCTGTGCATCGCGCGTGCTATTGCCGTCAGCCCTGAAGTGATCTTGATGGATGAGCCTTGCTCGGCACTCGATCCGATCGCGACCGCCAAGGTTGAAGAGCTGATCGACGAACTGCGCCAGAACTACACCATCGTCATCGTTACACACTCCATGCAGCAGGCCGCACGCGTTTCGCAGCGTACTGCCATGTTCCATCTGGGCAATCTGGTGGAAGTGGGTGATACGGACGTGATGTTCACGGCACCGACCGAAAAGCGCACGCAGGACTACATCACCGGTCGCTTTGGCTAATTAATTGGAACGGGAGCGGCGGCTGGTTTGAGAACAAAGCTGTTTGGCTTCCCCGCAATTTACATTGAGGTCTATTATGGCGTCTCAGCATACTGTTAGCGCTTACGACGAAGAACTGCAGTTCCTCACGCATAAGATCGCCGAGATGGGCGGTCATGCAGAGCGCATGGTCGAGCAGTCCGTTGCAGCGATTGTCAATGCCGACAATGCACTTGCCCAGCGTGTTATCTCCGACGATCTCATCCTCGATGCAAGTGAGCGCGAGATTGATGATAAGGCCGTGATGATTATCGCCAAGCGTCAGCCAATGGCTGTCGATCTGCGTGAAATCATCGGCTCGATCCGCATCTCTGCCGATCTGGAGCGCGTTGGCGATCTTGGCAAAAATATTGCCAAGCGCGTTGCTGCGGTTTCGGAATCGCGCCAGCCGGTCAAGCTCTATCGCGGCCTTGAAACCTTGGCTGAGCTGGCACTCACCCAGCTCAAAGATGTGCTCGATGCCTATGCAACGCGCTCGGTACAGCAGATCAACGTCGTTCGCGACCGCGATGACGAAATTGACTCGATGTACACTTCGCTGTTCCGCGAGTTGTTGACCTACATGATGGAAGATCCGCGCAATATTTCCGCCTGCACGCATCTTCTGTTTTGCGCAAAGAACATCGAGCGCATTGGCGATCACGCAACCAACATTGCTGAGACGGTCTATTACATCGTGACCGGTCTGCAAATGCCTGCGGAGCGCCCAAAAGAAGACCTGAGCCACGGTATCGTCGTGGACGAGGCGCGTAAATCCTAAGAACATCTGGCACCGCATTCGTGCGGTCCAGATGCCTGCATGAATATGAAAAACGCGACGGCACGCGGTCGATCGGGGGCTTGTATCTTCCGCTGCCTCAAGCGCATCCCAAAAAGTGCGAAGCGATTTTGGGAAGTATATGCGATAAAAACAAGTGCTTAGAGCATGATCCAATTTAGTCGGATCACAGGCGCTCTAAATTTTGGATAGGAAATACTGGATGTCACAGGCACCCAAGATTGCTGTGGTTGAAGACGAAGAAGCCCTGAGTGTACTCCTGCGTTATAATCTCGAAGCCGAGGGGTATCAGGTTGATGCGATGCTGCGCGGCGATGAAGCCGAAATCGCACTTCGTGAAAATGTGCCGGATCTTCTTATTCTGGACTGGATGCTCCCTGGTGTTTCCGGGATCGAGCTGTGCCGCCGTCTGCGCCAGTGGCCGGAAACAGAGCGTCTGCCGATCATCATGTTGACCGCACGCGGTGAAGAAAGCGAACGCGTTCGTGGCCTGAGCGTGGGTGCCGATGATTATGTCGTCAAACCTTTTTCGACACCGGAATTGCTGGCTCGCGTCAAAGCCATGCTCCGTCGCGCCAATCCGAGTGTCCTGTCGCATGTGCTGAAAGTCGGCGATCTTGTTCTCGACCGCCAGCAGCATCGCGTCTATCGCAAGGAAAAGGAAGTCCGTCTCGGACCGACAGAATTCCGCCTGCTCGAATATTTCATGATGTCACCGGGCCGTGTCTTCTCGCGGAGCCAGTTGCTCGATGGTGTCTGGGGACCAGATATCTATGTCGATGATAGAACAGTCGACGTGCATGTCGGACGTCTTCGCAAGGCGATCAACGTTGGTCGCGCGCTTGATCCTATCCGCACGGTACGCGGTGCTGGATACTCATTCGGATAACCAAATCTCGATTTGCAGAACCCCATACAAACGGCTCGTTGCTGAAAATGCGACGGGCCGTTTTGCATAGTGGGCAAGAACGTTACGACTCAGTTCCGACCTTCCGATTCGGAATTCAATATCCACAACGTGCCAAAACGGCCAGTATCACACGATGTTACAATGATCGTGACAAAGTTGAAGAGCCGGCGGAATCGAGGTCAAAAGCAGCATCGAAAAAGCTTAAAAAGACGCTTGCGTAAAATCTTGAAACATCGGCGAAATAAGGCAGTGATGTGGCCTGTATTTCAGCAAATTGAATCGCGTTAAATCAATAACTTATAAGATTTGCTAAATCACGTTAAGGATTTGTTAATAAATTTAAGGGGTTTGTGGGGAAAATTAAGCTCTGGATTCGGGTTCAATCTGCCTCTGTTTTGGAGGTGTCATGACTTTTGGAATTTGACCATTCGCCTTTTTTTGGCCTAAAAATTCTAAAACCTTGAATGCAATGAGTGACAGCAGAACGTTTATTTTATGATTTTCGTTCTATTTGGCTGGAGCGCCGGGCATCTTAGAATGATGTGCAAAGGCTGCTCTGTTAGTTCAAATCTGCTGCATAGTTTTATGCGGTGGCACCACAGCCAGGTTTCAAACGCCTTTTGCGGGGCGGAGGCCAGGTTGGATCAATTAAGGGTCCTAACTATGAGACTGAGCCGTTGACGCGCGCTTCGAAATGGAAATTGCCCGCTATTCTCGGGCTGCTGGTTGCGCCATTTTTGGTGACGGGTTGCACGACGACCGGTGGCACGACCAAAACCAAAACCGAAAAGACGGCGGCGGCTAGCCACGTCAAGACAGTCAATGGCGTCAAGACTTTCACATACACCGCCAAAGACCGCGAATGCCTCGAACGTGCGATGTTCTTCGAATCCAACCGTTCAAGCCCCGATGGTCTGATGGCCGTTGGTACGGTCGTGATGAACCGCCTCGCCTCGGGTAGCTATCCGGATACGATCTGCGGCGTTGTTGGTCAGAAGAACCAGTTCGCGCCCGGCGTTCTGACACGCAAGATGAATTCCAAGGCTATGCCTGACGTTCAGGCAACAGCCGATGCTGTTCTTAAGGGCAAACGTCATCCATCACTGAAGAACTCGATGTTCTTCCACACGGCTGGCTTGAAGTTCCCTTACCGCAACATGCATTACGTGCTGGTTGCTGGCGGAAACTCCTTCTACGAAAAGCGTGGTCGCGATGGCGAACTGGAAAATCCGGTTCCACAGACCCCGTACAATCTGGCCTATGCTTCTACTCCACAGGCACCATCCATGCCTGAAGGTCCGTTCTACAACGTAACCGATCAGCAGGATGCGACTGTTCCGCAGGCACAGCCAACAGTGCAGGTTGCATTGGCTGAAGCAGCGAAGACGACAGAAACCCAGCAGAATGGCGGCGTCGGTCCACAGGCTCGTGGTGATCGTTTGGCTGCTCTGCCTGTCAAACCAGCGGAAAAGCCGGTTATGACACAGGTGGCAAGCTATCAGCCGACATTCGATGAAACCGCTCCGGCTGCGGAAAATGTATCTCTCGGCTATACCGCCGATAAGAAGCATGTCGATGCAATCGGCGCGATGCTTCTGTCGCAGGAACGACCGGAATCACCACTTTAAAAGCTGACTTAAGCACAAAAAAGCGCCCGAAAGGGCGCTTTTTTATTACTTAGCCTGTACTGGTACGGGTCGATAAACAGGCTGATAGATAACCATGGGCATATCATAGAAATCAGGTCTGTTCTGCCAGGCACGACGATCTGCACGACGGTCAAGATCAAGCTGCAACAGGCAGTTGGAAAACGCATCGGATTTTTGTTTGAAACCATAGCTGCGGCAGGTCTGTTCGTCTGCTGCGCGGCGCTGTTCGGGTGTCATAGTTTGACAGCCTGCAACCAAGCCCGCCAGACCAAGGATAATAAGCACGCTTTTCTTCATAGCCGTTGCTCTCATTGAGTAAAAGTTTCTATCGACCGCGATCTAAATATAGCGCAGTGGCGAGAAAAAGCGTGGTGAAATTAAGTCATCTTGCCCAGCTCATCCTGAAAAATGCGAAGCAGTTTTCAGACACGATGTGCGCCAAACAAAGATTGAGGCGCTTATCTGGTGCAATCAGATTGAAAAGCGCTCTAAACTGCCGCTGATTCTTTCAAACACGAGGCTCGCAGCCATATGGCACATGACAATAACGCTCCCGTCATCGATCCGGTAAAACTCGAACGTCTGGCCGAAGTCGCCGTGCGCGTAGGGCTGCAATTACGCGAAGGTCAGGACCTTGTCATCACCGCACCTGTCGTTGCGCTGCCGCTGGTGCGTTTGATCGCGAAACACGCCTATAAGGCTGGTGCGGGCGTCGTAACGCCATTCTTCTCCGATGATGCAATTGCGCTGGCGCGTTATGAAAATGCATCGGATGAGAGCTTTGATCGTGCGGCTGGCTGGCTTTATGAAGGTATGGCTAAGGCCTATGCCAATGGTGCAGCACGTCTCGCCATCGCTGCTGATAATCCGATGCTGTTGTCCTCACAGGATGCGTCAAAGGTTTCGCGCGCCAATCGCGCCAACTCCAAGGCCTATCAGCCAGCGCTCGAAAAAATCGCAGGTTTCGACATCAACTGGAATATCGTTTCCTATCCGAACCCGGAATGGGCGAAGCTGATGTTCCCAGATGATGCAGAAGCGGTTGCGACCCGTAAGCTGGCGGATGCTATCTTTGCTGCGTCCCACGTTGATGTGGATGATCCGGTCGGTGCATGGGCCGCGCACAATGCAGCATTGCGCACCCGTACGCGTTTCCTCAACGGCAAAGCCTACAGCGCGCTGCATTTTAAGGGACCGGGCACAGACCTGACGGTCGGTCTTGCCGATGGCCATGAATGGCATGGCGGCGCATCGACGGCCAAGAACGGCATAACCTGCAACCCGAATATCCCGACCGAGGAAGTATTCACCACACCACATGCGCTGCGCGTCGAGGGGCATGTATCGAGTACCAAGCCGCTGTCGCATCAGGGCACACTGATCGACAATATTTCCGTGCGCTTTGAAGGTGGACGCATTGTCGAAGCCAAGGCAAGCCGTGGCGAAGAAGTACTCAACAAGGTACTGGATACGGACGAAGGCGCACGTCGTCTGGGCGAAGTGGCGCTGGTTCCGCATTCCTCACCAATTTCGCAGAGCGGGCTTCTGTTCTATAACACGCTATTCGATGAAAATGCTGCAAGCCACATCGCGCTCGGCCAGTGCTATTCGAAATGTTTTATCGATGGTGCGAAGCTTACACCTGAACAGATTGCAGCACAGGGTGGTAATTCAAGCCTCATTCACATCGACTGGATGATCGGTTCCGACAAGATCGGCGTCGACGGCATCAACGCTGATGGCAGCAGAGAGCCTGTCATGCGTGGCGGCGAATGGGCCAACTGATAAAAATAAGGCCGGGAAATTTCCCGGCCTTATTCGTATTCTCAGAGCACCAAAATCAGTTCTTTTCCTGAACGTGGGCTTCTAAGAACCATAGCGATTTGTCGAGGCTGCGCGAGGCGGCGGTGAAAATATCGGCCGTGGTGTCGTCACCTGCTTCATCCGCATCTTTGATCGACTGGCGCACGAGATTCGCAACATCGCCATAGCGTTCGATCAGCGCTGCCAGATGATCATGAACAGCGTAAATGTCCGTCGGATAAGCTTCAAGCTTGGAGTCTTTTGCGACGACCTGTGTCGTACCATAGGCGGTTCCGCCAAGCTGTACGGCGCGTTCGGCGATGGTATCGACATGCTCGTCGAGGTCAGTGCGGAACGTGTCGAGCAATTCATGCACGGCGATAAATTGCGGTCCCTTGAGGTTCCAGTGCGCCTGCTTGGTGATGAGGGCGAGGTCGATGGTCGCGGCCAGATTTTCATTCAGCAGCGCGATCATCGTGGTCTTTGTATTGGAGGGAAGATCGTTGCGGGTTGCATGCATCGACTTCTTGGACATTTTATCCTCATATCCTTTGCGCGATCCGGCTTGTTTTCGGTGATTGGGATATCGCCGATGAAAAACAAATTTGTTTCTCTAAAAAAACCGGCACCGCCAGATCTCAATGAAAGGCCGGTTTCGGAATACGGTGAATGGTATCCGCCCCGCATCCAGCATAAAAACGTTCCGCACAAAGTTTTGTTCCTGAAAACAGCTGCAAATTTAGCCGGTTTTATGTGTTTCGCTTGTCGCAGGACGATTTCTGATTTACCCGATGGCACATGAAGATACTCGCCCTCGATACCGCCTCTTCCTGGTGTGCTGCCGCAGTCTATGATTCCGGCACAAATACGGTTCTTGCTGAAATCAGCGAGAATATCGGCAAGGGACATGCTGAAGTCCTGATGGACTATATCGAGCAGGCAATGACGCAATCCGGAATTGCTATGGCCGAACTTGATCGTGTAGCTGTCAATGTCGGTCCCGGTTCCTTTACCGGCGTGAGGATTGGTGTGTCGGCCGCACGCGGTTTTGCACTCGCACTTGATCGCCCGGCACTTGGCGTAAGCGCGTTTGATGCACTTGCGTCCGAAGTTGCGATAAGCCATCCGGGACAGCCGGTTCTGGTTTTGCTTGAAGCGCATCGTGGCGAGATTTACGCGCAGGCCTTTGGTGTTGACGCGGTGGCCATAACTGGCCCAATGGTGTTGGCGCGTGAGGAAGCGCTGGCGCTTATTCAGCAGCAATCTTCCGAGACGATTCTGGCGGGTTCGGCTGCCGCTGCTCTCAATGAAACTCTTGCAGGTTCTTTCAGTGTTGCGCGCGTTGAGCCGACAGCTCGCATAGGCACTTATGCAAAGCTTGCGGCCTTACACGAGCCGGGTGAGGCGCCTAAGCCGCTTTACATGCGTGGTCCCGATGTGAAGCCACAGACGGGGTTTGCACTGCCGCGCAAGGCAGGCGGGGAATAGCGTCATGATGAGCTTTGTGCTTGGACGCTTTGGCCGCAGACCTGTTTCAATTGAGCCGCTTGGCGCGCAGGACAGCGGCGAAATTCAACGTATTCACGCGCTGGCCTTTCATCATGGATGGAGCTCAGACGATTTCCGTTCGCTGATTGCGCAGGATTCGGTGTTCGGCTTTGTTGCGCGGCCCGAGGGTAAGCCGGGCAATGCATGTGGCTTTGTGCTGGCGCGGCTGGTTGCAGGCGAAGCGGAAATTTTAACGATTGCGGTCTCTGATGAGGTGCGCAAGCAGGGTGTCGGACGCTCGCTGATGGATGCGGTGCTGCGTTATCTCTATCAGGAACGCGCAGATACGCTGTTTCTGGAAGTGGATGAAAACAATGTCGCGGCACTCGCATTGTATCGGCGCATGGGTTTCAACAAGGTCGGTGATCGCCCTGCTTATTATGAAACAACCAATGGCCGCTCGTCGGCTTTCATTCTGCGACGTGATCTGGTGAGGCCACAATGATTGGTGCGATCCGCATCATTTTAGTTGTTGCGGCGATGGTGACGCTGAGCATGTCGCTTATTCCCGTGCAATATGTGTTTCTGAAACTGAAAAACACCTGGAAACGCCGCCTGCCGAATTTCTTTCATCGCATTGTAGCGCGCCTGTTTGGTTTTCGGATCACGATTGTCGGAGAAATGCCGGAAGGCCGACCGCTGCTGCTGGTCGCCAATCACACATCATGGAGCGATATTGTCGTTCTTTCGGCGACAGGGCAGGTGTCATTCATCGCCAAGTCCGAAGTCAAAAGCTGGCCGGTATTTGGATTCTTTGCAGTGTTGCAGCGCACCGTCTTCGTTGAGCGTGAACGGCGCGGCAAGACCGGCGAACAAACCTCCGACATCGCCAAGCGTCTGGCTGATGGCGATGCCATGGTGCTGTTTCCCGAAGGCACGACATCGGATGGCAATCGTGTATTGCCATTTAAAACCGCACTTTTTGGTGCTGCCCATGCAGCAATTCGCGAAGCCGGCGTGCCGGAAGTGATCGTGCAGCCGGTAGCAATTGCCTATACTGGTGTGCATGGCATGGCGATGGGCCGTTATCATCGCCCGATTGCCTCATGGCCGGGTGATGTTCAGTTGATGCCACATCTCAAGGGCATCCTGCGCGAAGGTGCCATCGATGTTGAAGTGCGCTTTGGTGAGCCGATTGTGGTAACTGCCGAGACGGATCGCAAGGCACTTGCCCGCACCATGGAAAACCGGGTGAGGGCACAGTTGCAAAGCTCGCTTTTGGGGCGCGAAGTCGCTGAAGATTAAAGCATTTCCAGCAAAATTGCGAAGCGATTTGCGCGGGATAAGGCGATAAAAACAAAAAGATATAGTATTCCCTATGGTTCATTCTAAATAGGAAATGCTCTGAGAGCGTAAGTTTGTCGCCTTTTAATGCTGTGATAAAAACGCTAGATAGCCGCCATGAGCGAAAACATGACCGATATTCAAAAAGCATCAGATGGCAGCAACACACGTAAGGTCTTTGTGAAGACCTATGGTTGCCAGATGAATGTCTATGACAGCCAGCGCATGGCCGACAGCCTTGCACAGGAAGGCTATGTCACGACCGATACGCCGGATGATGCCGATTTGGTTCTGCTCAACACCTGCCATATTCGCGAAAAGGCATCGGAAAAGCTTTATTCAGCGCTAGGTCGCCTGCGCAAGATGGCTGATAAACGAGGACCAAATGGCAAGGAATTGACCATTGGTGTTGCCGGTTGCGTTGCACAGGCTGAAGGTCAGGAAATCCTGCGCCGTGCGCCCAATGTCGATCTGGTGATCGGACCTCAGACATATCATCGTCTGCCGAATGCGCTTGCGCGTGTACGTGGCGGCGAAAAGGTTGTCGAAACCGAATACGCCATCGAAGACAAGTTCGAACATCTGCCCGCACCAAAGCGCGAAGAAACCCGCAAGCGTGGTGTCTCGGCTTTTCTGACGGTTCAGGAAGGTTGCGATAAGTTCTGTACGTTCTGCGTAGTGCCCTATACGCGTGGTTCGGAAGTCTCGCGTAGTGTTGCGCAGATTGTTGCTGAAGCAGAACGCCTTGCCGATAGCGGCGTGCGCGAGCTGACTCTTCTGGGGCAGAACGTTAATGCATGGCATGGCCAAGGCGATGATGGTCGCGAATGGGGGCTTGGTGAGCTTTTGTTCCGCCTTGCGCGCATCCCCGGTGTGGCGCGTCTTCGTTATACGACCAGCCATCCGCGTGACATGGACGACGCGCTGATTGCAGCACATCGCGATCTTCGTCAGCTGATGCCTTACCTGCATCTGCCGGTTCAGGCGGGTTCGGATCGCATTCTCAAAGCGATGAACCGTCGTCACAAGGCTGATGAATATATCCGCCTTGTCGAGCGTATCCGTGAAGTGCGTCCGGATATGGCGCTATCGGGTGATTTTATCGTCGGCTTCCCCGGCGAAACCGATCAGGATTTCGAAGATACAATGCGTCTGGTGCGCGAAGTGCATTATGCGCAGGCCTATTCGTTCAAATATTCGCCGCGTCCCGGCACACCGGGGGCAGATCTTCCCGACCATGTTGAAGAAGCAGTCAAGGATGAACGCCTGCAACGACTTCAGGCGCTGCTGAACGAACAGCAATATGCGTTTCAGGATTCGCTCGTTGGCCGTGAATTGGATGTACTTCTGGAAAAGAAGGGCCGTTTCGACCGTCAGATGGTTGGCCGTTCGCCATGGCTTCTGCCTGCGATCATCGATGACAATGAAGATCAGGTCGGTGAAATCATCCGCGTAAAAATTACGGGGACTGGCACCAATAGTCTTATTGCGCAAAAGCTTGTCTAAGCGCATGATGTCATTCAGGCAGTAGTCGCGGTGTCTCGAGTTTCGTACCGAACATTCTGCCGGTACTGCGATTGCAATGCGTGAACCTTAGGGAGATGCGGTTGAGCGCTACGGAAAAGTTAAAGCCTGCCAAGCCAACCATTCAAACGCAAAACAGCCCGACTATAACCCCGGTTACAAGCTCAGCTTCTGGGGCCTCCGATATGGCTCATATCGTCCTCACATTCGACAATAACCGTCTTGCAAGTGCGCTTTACGGCCAGTTCGATGAGAACTTGGCGCGTATCGAGCAGAAGCTCGGTGTCGATGTGCGTTCAAAGGGCAATCAGCTTTCGATTCGTGGAGAACCCACCGCCACCGAACAGGCACGGCGTGCGTTGGATAATCTCTATGAAACTCTGCAAAAGGGCCATGAACTTGGACCGTCAGATGTTGATGGTGCTCTTCGCATGGCGATTGCTGCCGACGATCAGCTGACACTGCCGACCCTTGAAAACAAGGGCAAGCTTTCGTCGGCGCAGATATCCACCCGCAAGAAGACGATCTTTGCCCGCACGCCGGTTCAGGACGCCTATATGCGTGCCTTGGAACGCTCGGAGCTGGTTTTTGGTGTCGGTCCTGCGGGTACGGGTAAAACCTATCTGGCGGTTGCCCATGCTGCGATGTTGCTTGAGCGCGGTCTTGTGGAGCGCATCATTCTGTCTCGTCCGGCTGTTGAAGCAGGCGAGCGTCTCGGCTTTCTGCCGGGCGACATGAAGGAGAAGGTCGATCCTTACCTTCGCCCGCTTTATGACGCGCTTTACGACATGATGCCTGCGGAAAAAGTCGAACGCGCTATTACAGCTGGCGTGATTGAAATCGCTCCGCTTGCCTTCATGCGCGGCCGCACGCTTGCGCATTCGGCCGTTATTCTCGATGAAGCGCAGAACACGACATCCATGCAGATGAAGATGTTTCTGACACGTCTTGGTGAAGGTTCGCGCATGATGGTCAATGGCGATCCAAGCCAGATCGATCTTCCGCCCGGCCAGAAATCCGGTCTCGTTGAGGCGCTTCGAGTTCTCGAAGGCGTGGATTCTGTGGTCAAGGTGCGCTTTACCGAGAAAGATGTCGTGCGCCATCCGCTGGTGGCTGCAATTGTCGGCGCTTACGACAATGATGCAAAAAAGCACGCACGGTCGGAATGATTGAAGATTAGTCTTGCATTCCTGTGAGACAATGACGATCTAAAAATATTACGTCCGCTTTCAGGCGGACGTCTCTTTTAACAACTGGAAGGATAGAGCGGCTGTTTCATCGCAAGCCGCGACAGAAGTGTCAGACAACGCGATCCAAATCGATATTATGATCGAAGCCGGCAACTGGCCGGATGAAACAGTCCTTGAAGGGCTTGTGAAACGCTCCGTTGAGGCGGCCTGGGAGAATCTCCGGTTGAAGCCTGCAGAGAGCGAACTCAGTCTGGTTTTTACAGACGATGCTTCGATCCGGAAGATCAATGCCGAGTGGCGTAACAAGGACAAGCCGACCAACGTGCTGTCCTTCCCAGCTTACCCTGTAAAGGCTGGCGAGCAGCCTGGCCCGATGCTTGGCGATATTATCGTCGCACGGGAAACGGTGGAACGCGAAGCTCTCGAAGAGGGCAAACCACTCGATAACCATCTTTCCCATCTCGTGGTGCATGGCTTTTTGCATCTTTTGGGATACGATCACGAGACGGAAGAGGAGGCCGAGGAGATGGAACGCCGTGAGCGCGAAATCCTTCATGCTCTTGCCATCCCTGACCCTTATGCTGTATCCGATTTAAACGTTGAAACAGATTGATCATGGCTGACCAAAACAATTCCTCGACCGCTGGCGATAGCCGAAGCGACACACAAGACGCCGAAGGGCAAAGTACGCAGCGCTCACAATCGAGCGAAAAGCGTTCCCTTCTGGCAAATATTTTCCCGTTTATGCGTTCGCGCCAGTCATCTTCCTTGCGTGAAGATTTGGCTGATGCGCTTTCAAGCACCGAAAGCGAACAAGATTCCGCTTTCTCGCCTGAAGAAAAGGCGATGCTTCATAACATTCTGCGCCTGCGTGAAATCCGCGTCGAAGACGTGATGATTCCGCGTGCGGATGTCGTGGCTGTTGAAATCTCCACGCCTCTTTGGGAAGTGCTCGAACTGTTCGAAAGCTCGGGCCATTCGCGTATGCCGGTCTATGCCGAAACGCTGGATGATCCGCGCGGCATGATCCATATCCGCGATGTTCTTAATTATATCACTAAGCAGGCCCGTCAGAAGACGACCCGCCGAACGACCGCGCGCAAGACTGCAGAGACAAGTGCTGCCAAGTTTGACATGGGCCGGATCGATCTTACCAAGACGATTGGTGAACTTAATCTGATGCGTAAGGTTTTGTTCGTGCCGCCATCGATGATGGCAAGCGGACTGATGGCGCGTATGCAGGCAACCCATATTCAGATGGCGCTGGTCATCGATGAATATGGTGGCACAGACGGTCTGGCTTCGCTGGAAGATATTGTCGAAATGGTCGTCGGCGATATTGAAGACGAGCATGACGACGAAGAAATCATGATCGCCGAAGAAGCAGACGGCGTTTTTGTTGTTGATGCTCGTGCTGATCTTGAGGAGCTGACTCAGAAGATCGGCCCTTCCTTTGAAGTGGGCGAGCATGGCGAGGATGTCGACACTGTCGGCGGCCTTATCTTCTCCGTCCTCGGGCGCATTCCAGTACGTGGCGAAGTGGTTCAGGCAATTCCGGGATATGAGTTCCATGTGCTGGAAGTTGACCCGCGTCGTGTGAAGCGGGTTCGCATTGTACCACTTTCAGAAGCTGATCGTCGCAGGCAGTTGCGTGCCGTAACCACACCTAAGACGGATGAAGGCGTTTCCGATAGCACGCCAGAAACAACGGAAGCGTCCAAAGAGGCCTGATGATCAAGGGGCTTGCGGGGAAAATAGCGTCTTTAAGCGGCTGGCGTCGAGCATTGGTTGCTTTTATCAGCGGCGCCATTGCGACGCTGACGCAGCCTCCCTTCGATATTTTCATCGCAGGCTTTATCGCCTTCCCTCTGCTTGTCTGGCTGATGGATGGTGCTGTTCCCGACGCGAACAAAGGCCCGATCAAACGCTTTTTCCCGGTTGGCCTCATAGGCTGGTGGTTTGGCTTCGGCTATTTCGTGTCCGGTCTCTGGTGGATCGGGTCGGCCCTTCTGGTCGATGCGCGACAGTTTGCCTGGGCCATACCACTTGCCGTTTTAGGCCTTCCGGCGTTTCTTGCCATTTTTTACGGACTGGCTGCGATGATCGCGCGGCTTTTATGGTCCGATGGTATGGGGCGTATTTTCGCTGTCGCACTTGGCTTCGGCTTTACCGAATGGTTGCGAACCTTTGTTTTCACAGGTTTCCCGTGGAATGCATTGGGCTATGCCGCGATGCCGACACCGATGATGATGCAATCGGTCGAGATCATCGGTCTTGTTGGCATGAGTGCGCTTGCAGCTCTTGTCTTTTCCGCACCGGTGCTGCTCAGCGGCGGGAAACTGGCAAAGACGGGCATGGGGCTGGCAGCACTGCTTGTGGCCGCTCATATCGGCTTTGGGTTCTGGGTCTTGTCAAACGCGCCTGCACTCGACACAGACCGCACAACGCTTTCGATCCGTATTGTGCAGCCTTCCATTTCGCAAAGCCTGAAGTGGGACAACAACGAGCGCCGCGCAATTTTTGACAAATTCATTGCGATGACCGAACAGGCGCCAAAAAACGGCAATCCAAGGCCGGATGTCGTGATCTGGCCGGAAACTGCGGTTCCCTATATTCTGTCATCGACACCAGAGGCGCTCGCACGTATTGCCGATGTGGTCGGTGACGATCAGGTTTTGCTGACGGGTGCTGTGCGCGAAGAACTCGTGCCGCGCCGCGACCCGCGTTATTATAATTCGATCCTGACGATCAACGGCGATGGAAAAATCATCGATTACACTGACAAAGTGCATCTTGTTCCATTTGGTGAATATTTGCCATTTGAGCAGATTTTGCGCAGTTTAGGTCTTCAGGAAATCGTGGAGATGCCAGGCGGCTTTACTGCCGCAAAGGCGCGCCACGCCATCAACGTAATGGAGGGCCAGACCTTCCTGCCGCTCATTTGTTATGAAGCAATTTTCCCTGACGAGCTTTCCTATACTGGAAGCAAGGTGACTGCGATCGTCAATGTTACCAATGATGCCTGGTACGGTGACACGCCGGGACCTTACCAGCATTTCCGACAGGCACAGGTGCGTTCGGTTGAACAAGGCCTTCCGTTGGTGCGTGCAGCAAATAATGGTATTTCAGCAGTCGTCGATGCCTATGGTCGAATCATAGAGCAACTTCCACTCGACGCCGTTGGCGTCATAGATGCTTATCTTCCCGAAGAACGTGTCCCATTTTGGGGCAATGCACCCGGTGGTAAGCAGGCTCTTTCTATCCTGTTAACCTTACTCGCCGTATGCGTGTGCATGCGGCTGCCAATTGGCAGGCGTTTTCATTGACACGACAATTTTGTTAAGCTGTTATGGTCGCGCGGTGACGGTTTCTTGCGCAAACCTGTCAGACTACCTCCCACAATGAATTTTATCGCTGTTCAGATGAACAGGACATGAATGAAAGCTCGCAGTTGCGAGGAGTGAAAGCTGTATGATTGAGAATAAAAAGAAACCCAACCCCATCGACGTGCATGTTGGCAGCCGCATCCGCCTTCGCCGCAATATGCTGGGTCTCAGTCAGGAAAAATTAGGCGAAAGCCTCGGCATCACTTTCCAGCAGATCCAGAAATACGAAAAAGGCACCAATCGCGTCGGTGCAAGCAGACTTCAGGCTATTTCTTCTATCCTTACCGTTCCTGTTTCTTTCTTTTTTGAAGACGCGCCTGGTTCCAGTGCGACAACGCCCGCTGGTTTTGCCGAGGACAATGAAGCGACTTACGTCGTTGATTTTCTCAATTCGAACGAAGGTGTGCAGCTAACGCGCGCATTTACCAAGATTTCGGATCCTAAAGTACGTCGTAAAATCATTGATCTTGTGAAGTCTCTCGCTGCAGAAGGCGAATAAGGCGTAATTTGTTCACAAAAGCGTATGCCGGGAGGATTTTTTCCGGCATCGCGGTGTTGCAACAAGAATATGCATTGACGGTCCAATCCCAACTTCGCTAACACATTGATGTGCCCGGAACGTAATGAAACAGTTCCGGGCGCTACTGTGTTTCCATGGCGGACATTCGTTCCGTTGGATTTTCAAGAGGGGTTACCCGTGTCGCGCAGTTCTTATCTCTTCACCAGCGAATCCGTGTCTGAAGGTCATCCAGACAAGGTTTGCGACCGTATTTCCGATGAAATCGTAGACATGATTTACAAGGAGGCCCGCCGCACCGGCGTCGATCCTTGGTCTGTTCGCGTTGCATGTGAAACGCTTGCCACCACCAATCGCGTGGTCATCGCTGGCGAAGTACGCGTGCCTGACACTTTCCTGAAGAAGAATAAGGACGGCACCATCGCGCACGACGCGGCGGGGCATCCGCTGATTAATCCTTCTCGTTTCCGCTCGGCAGCGCGCAAGGCGATCCGTGAAATCGGTTATGAGCAGGACGGCTTTAACTGGCGCACCGTGAAAATCGATGTGCTTCTGCATCCACAGTCCGCCGACATCGCGCAGGGCGTGGACAACGCATCTGATCGTCAGGGCGAAGAAGGTGCAGGCGATCAGGGCATCATGTTCGGCTATGCCTGCCGTGAAACCCCAGATCTCATGCCAGCGCCGATCTACTATTCGCACAAGATTCTCGAAAAGCTTGCCGAAGCCCGCCACAAAGGTGAAGGCGATCCAGGTAAGCTCGGCCCTGACGCCAAGAGCCAGGTGACAGTTCGTTACGAGAACGGCAAGGCCGCTGAAGTCACGCAGATCGTTCTTTCGACGCAGCATCTCGAGGCCAGCTGGGATTCGAAGAAGGTGCGTTCGGTTGTCGAGCCTTACATTCGCGAAGCGCTTGGCGATCTGCCGGTTGCCGCAAACTGCAACTGGTACATCAATCCAACCGGTAAATTTGTCATTGGCGGTCCGGATGGTGACGCCGGTCTGACCGGTCGCAAGATCATCGTCGACACTTATGGCGGCGCAGCACCGCACGGCGGCGGTGCATTCTCCGGCAAGGACACGACCAAGGTCGATCGTTCGGCGGCTTATGCTGCGCGTTATCTTGCCAAGAACGTAGTTGCTGCCAATCTTGCAGACCGTTGCACGATCCAGCTTTCCTATGCCATTGGCGTTGCCCAGCCGCTTTCGGTCTATGTTGACCTGCACGGCACCGGCAAGGTTGACGAATCGGCTGTTGAGGAAGCGCTGCGCAAGGTCATGGACCTGTCGCCAACCGGCATCCGCAAGCATCTAGATCTCAACAAGCCTATCTATGCCAAGACCTCTTCTTACGGCCATTTTGGTCGCAAGGCTGGTCGTGATGGTTCCTTCTCCTGGGAGAAGACCGATCTTACCAAGGCATTGAAGGCAGCACTCTCAGCCTGATTGATTACATTTCCAGCAATACTGCGCAGCGGTTTTGCATAGGATAATGCGAAAAAAAGAGTTAGAGCGGTTCCCACGATACCGCTTTAACTGGAACAGCGATAAATGACCGATGAATCCCATCCAGTACGCGCGGCCGGAAACTTTTTCGGCCGCCGTCATGGCAAGCCACTCCGTCCACATCAGAATAATCTTTTCGAAGATTTGCTGCCGCGTCTGAAACTGGACCTCGATACACCTGCGCCGCAGGATTTGAGGACATTGTTTGAAGCGCCGGTTGAGAATGTGCGCATGGAAATCGGCTTTGGTGGTGGCGAACATCTCTATCATGAGAGTGGGCGCTATCCGCAGTCGGGCTTCATTGGTGTCGAGCCTTTCGTCAATGGTATGGCCAAGATGCTGGCGGCCCTTCATGAAGCGCCGCGCACTAATCTTCGTCTCTATGATGAAGATGCGACCGATGTGCTGGATTGGCTGCCTGATGCATCGCTTTCTGGCATCGATCTTTTCTATCCAGATCCTTGGCATAAGCGTCGCCACTGGAAACGGCGCTTTGTCAGTGATGCAAATCTTGATCGTTTCGCGCGTCTGCTGAAGCCAGGCACGAAGTTCCGTTTCGCTTCTGATATCGAACATTACGTCAACTGGACGCTGCAGCACTGCCGCAGGCACCCGGCGTTCGAATGGCAGGCGACAGGCCCGGATGACTGGAATAACGCCTATGACGGCTGGCCAGGCACGCGCTATGAAGCAAAGGCTTTCCGTGAAGGACGCGTTGCTGCCTATCTGACATTCATCAGGCTTTGATGGTTGGTTGAATTGCGGCCTCAATTGCGGCCTTGAAAAAATCCGCATCAGCTGGTATATAAGTTTCAAATTCTTGGTCGTTTGAACAAGAGTGGGCCCTCCCGGACCCGCTCTTTTTTGTTAACTACGGCTCTGTGAAAAAGGTTTATCGAGTGACGGAACAGGAACAGGCAATTGAGGCCGTAAACGCAGATGAGCGTATCATTCGCGAAACGGGCGTCGATGCAAAAGTAGCAGGCATTGTGGAGCCGGTGATCAATACGCTGGGTTTCCGCCTTGTGCGCGTGCGCCTTTCCGGCCTCAATGGTCAGACGCTGCAGATCATGGCCGAGCGTCCAGATGGCACGATGACAGTTGAGGATTGCGAATTGTTGAGCCGCACCGTGGCTCCGGTTCTCGATGTCGAAGATCCGATCAGCGGCAAGTACCATCTTGAAATCTCGTCGCCGGGTATTGATCGTCCGATGGTTCGTAAGTCCGATTTCAGCGATTGGGCGGGACATATCGCAAAGGTCGAGACCTCGATCGTTCATGAAGGACGAAAGAAGTTTCGCGGTCGCATCGTGGTCGGTGATGCCGATTCTATCGTGATCGAAAGTGATCAGATTTCATACGGTAATGAACCGGTTGTTCGCATTCCGTTCGATCTGATCTCCGATGCGCGTCTGGTTCTGACCGATGAACTCATTCGCGATGCGCTGCGCAAGGACAAGGCCCTGCGGGAAGGCCGCATTCCCGGAGATGATCTGGGTGATGGGCGCGGAGACGAGTCGACCGAAGACAATCAGGAAGCCGCTTCGACGGAATCCGAAGAGAAGTAAGTTTCAAAGTGAGTTTCAGGCGTCCGGTTCCTAAAGGCGAACGGATGCGTCACCAAGGAGAGACCTATGGCAGTCAGTGCAAACAGGCTGGAACTTCTGCAGATCGCTGATGCGGTTGCACGCGAGAAGTCGATTGACCGTGAGATCGTTCTTGCGGCCATGGCCGATGCGATCCAGAAGGCTGCGCGTTCGCGTTACGGTCAGGAAAGCAACATCCGCGCCGACATCAATGCAAAGTCCGGTGAGATCAAGCTTCAGCGTCTGCTCGAAGTGGTCGAGACTGTTGAAGACTATTCCACGCAGATTTCGCTGTTCACTGCGCGCGATCGCAATCCAGATGCGCAGGTTGGTGATTTCATCGCCGACCAGCTGCCGCCAATGGATTTCGGCCGTATTGCCGCTCAGTCTGCCAAGCAGGTTATCGTGCAGAAGGTGCGCGAAGCCGAGCGCGACCGCCAGTATGACGAATTCAAGGATCGCGTCGGCGAAATCGCTAACGGCACCGTCAAGCGTGTTGAATATGGCAATGTGATCGTTGATCTTGGCCGAGGTGAAGCAATCGTTCGTCGTGACGAACTGATCCCGCGTGAAGCTTTCCGTTATGGCGATCGTATCCGCGCTTATGTTTACGACGTTCGTCGCGAACAGCGCGGTCCGCAGATTTTCCTGTCGCGTACCCATCCTTCTTTCATGGCGAAGCTTTTCACCATGGAAGTGCCGGAAATCTACGACGGCATCATTGAGATCAAGTCGGTTGCTCGTGACCCAGGTTCGCGCGCCAAGATCGCCGTGGTTTCACGCGACGCATCGATTGATCCGGTTGGTGCCTGTGTCGGTATGCGCGGCTCTCGTGTTCAGGCTGTTGTTGCCGAACTGCAGGGCGAAAAGATCGACATTATTCCTTGGTCGCCAGATGCTGCTTCCTTCATCGTCAACGCGCTTCAGCCTGCTGAAGTTGCCAAGGTTGTTCTTGATGAAGACGCAGAACGTATTGAAGTTGTCGTTCCGAATGACCAACTATCACTAGCAATCGGTCGTCGCGGTCAGAACGTGCGCCTTGCTTCGCAGTTGACAGGCTGGGATATCGACATCCTGACGGAAGACGAAGAATCCGAACGTCGTCAGAAGGAATTTGCCGAGCGTTCGAACCTGTTCATGGAAGCCCTCAACGTTGATGAGATGGTTGGTCAGGTTCTGGCTTCTGAAGGCTTTGCCTCTGTTGAAGAACTGGCATATGTCGAGCCAGGCGAAATTGCCTCGATCGACGGCTTTGATGAAGATACCGCTGGTGAAATTCAGGAACGCGCACGCGAATTCCTGGAGCGCATTGAAGGCGAACAGGATGCCCGCCGCAAGGAACTGGGTGTTGAAGACGAACTTCGCGAGCTTCCGGGTCTTACCACAGCCATGTTGGTTGCCGTCGGCGAGGACGGAGTGAAGAATATCGAAGACTTTGCGGGTTATGCTGTTGACGATCTCGTCGGCTGGCGTGAACGCAAGGACGGAGAAACCGTTAATCACAGCGGTATCCTCTCTTCGTTCGATGTTTCACGCGTTGATGCTGAACAGATGATCCTGACTGCTCGCTTGAAGGCTGGCTGGATCACTGAAGAAGAGCTCGTTGCGGTTGAAACCAACGACGAGAGCGAAGCTGGCGAAGAAGAAGTCGCTTCGTAAAAAGACAAGAGACGGCATTGCGGTTGCGCCCGGAGCAATTCGGGCGCAATTTATGGCGTTTTAGAGTTTCGTATTGAGAAGTGGCGTCAGCTCTGCTAGGTCGCTGCCAGTTTGGTAATAAGTAACAGGCATCGATGGTAAAACCGAGTTTGCGTGCGGAGCAGGATATGAATGATAGAACCTGTATCGTCACGCGGGAAAGCGGATCGGCAGATGATCTGATCCGGTTCGTTGCTGGGCCTGATGGTTCGGTTGTACCTGACCTGAAGCGGAATTTGCCGGGCAGAGGTTGCTGGGTCAAGGCGGAACGTCGTCTTGTAGACGAAGCCGTCAAGCGCAAGCTTTTTGCGCGGGCGCTGAAAGACGATGTGAAGCCGCAAGCAGATCTTGGCGCGCTGGTTGACCAGCTGTTGACGAAGTCTGCACTCGGTAGTCTCGCGCTGGCTCGTAAATCCGGTGCAGTTGTATCTGGTTCCACTAAGGTGGATCAGGCAATTCGTTCCGGTGCTGCGGCATTGGTTTTGCATGCACAGGAAGCCGCTTCTGATGGCGTGCGTAAACTGGATCAAGCCCGCCGTGTGGTGGTTCGTATGGATGGCCCCGAAATCCCGGCCTTCACTCTTTTTAAGGGAGAAGAAATGGATTTGGCATTTGGGGGTGGAAATGTGATACATGCAGCCGTGCTCGACGGAAAGGCAGCAGCCGGGGTCGTGCAACGGTTGCTTTTATTGCATCGATATCGTGGCGAAAGCCCATTGAGTTGAAACGGCAGTCCGACACTGCTGAGTTATAAATTGGTAGAGCGGTTCTCTTAATCCCGACGAGACGGGATCCGCTCTGGAGCATGAACCGGATAATCGGCCTGGTTGGCCTAACCGGATTGTGCGCTAAAGTGGATGACCGGAGCATTATTCAAAATGATCTGATCGCGTTGGATAATGCTCGGGTAAAGCGGCTGAAGCCGCGAAGGAAACGGAAACGTAATGAGCGATAAAACAAACGACGACAAGACGCTGAGCGTCAACTCCAAGAAGACGCTGACCATTAAGCGGCCAGGCGTTGAGCAGAGCACCGTGCGCCAGAATTTCAGCCACGGCCGCACAAAGGCTGTCGTCGTTGAAACCAAGAAGCGCAAGTTCTCACGGCCTGATGAGAAGCCTGAAGCGGAAGCACTGGCACCGAAGCCAGCAGCGCCTGCTCCGGCAGCTCCAGCACCTGCGGCCGCGCCAGCACCAGCTGCAACAACGGCTCCCGTTGCTGCGCCGGTACAAGCTGCACCTGCTCAGCCAATAGCCAAGGCACCGGCCCCGGCTGCTCCTGCAGCACCGCAGCCAAAGCCTGCTGCTGCCGCACCGGCGGCTCCGCGCCCACAATCAACACAGCAGCAGCCACGTCATCAGCAGCGCCCTGGCCAGCAGCAACAGCGTCCTCGCCAGTCTGATCGCTCGGGCATGGTGCTGAACACGCTGTCTCGCTCCGAAATGGACGCACGCCGTCGTGCGCTCGAAGGCGCGTTGGTTCGTGATGCAGAAGATCGCGTTCGCGCAGCTGAAGAAGCCAAGCGCCGCGCTGAAGAAGATGCACGCCGCGCCAAGGAACGTGAAGAATCCGCTCGCCGTCAGGCGGAGGAAGAAGCCCGTATCAAGGCAGAAGCAGAAGCCAAGGCTCGTGCCGAGGCTGAAGCTGCCAAGCGCGCTCCACAGACCGAAGCACGCACCGAGCGTCGTGACGATGCGCGTCCTGCGCCGCAGGGCGGACGTCCGCAACATTCCGGTCGTCCACAACAGGGCGGTCGTCCCGGTCAGGGTCAAGGCCAGGGACAGCGTCCGGCATCGCCAGCGATTGCCGACGTTATTCCAACAGCCAATAAACCTTTGCCTCAGAGCCAGCAGCGCAAGCCGGGCGGTTCCGTCGATGACGATGATCGTCGTGGTCCAGCCGGCGCACGTCGCAGCACTCCAGCAAAGCCTGAAGTGCGCGCACCGAAGGTTGTTAAGGGTGAAGATGACCGCCGTCGTGGCAAGCTGACGATCTCCAGCAATCTGGAAGATGAAGGTCGTTCGCGTTCGCTGTCGGCGATGCGTCGTCGTCAGGAAAAGTTCAAGCGTTCGCAGATGCAGGAAACTCGCGAGAAGATCTCTCGTGAAGTGACCATTCCTGAAACCATTACGCTGCAGGAACTTGCACAGCGTATGACCGAGCGTTCGGTTGACATCATCAAGTACCTGATGAAGCAGGGCCAGATGATGAAGCCAGGCGACGTCATCGATGCGGATATGGCGCAGCTGATCGCTGAAGAATTTGGCCACACCGTCAAACGCGTTGCTGAATCGGACGTTGAAGAAGGCATCTTCGATGTTGCTGATAACGAAGGCGCATTGGTTTCACGTCCTCCGGTCGTAACCATTATGGGTCACGTCGATCACGGCAAGACCTCGCTCCTCGATGCTATCCGTCACGCAAACGTCGTTTCGGGCGAAGCTGGTGGCATCACGCAGCATATCGGTGCTTATCAGGTCGAACAGAACGGCCAGAAGATCACCTTCATCGATACGCCAGGCCACGCAGCCTTTACGGCAATGCGTGCTCGTGGTGCTCAGGCGACCGATATTGCGATCCTGGTGGTTGCAGCAGACGATAGCGTCATGCCGCAGACCATTGAATCGATCAATCATGCCAAGGCAGCTGGCGTTCCGATCATTGTTGCAATTAACAAGATCGACAAGCCTGAAGCCGATGCGCAGAAGGTTCGTACACAGCTGCTCCAACACGATGTTTTTGTGGAAACCATGGGCGGTGAAGTGCTCGACGTCGAAGTTTCGGCCAAGAACAAGATCAACCTCGACAAGCTGCTTGAAGCAGTTCTGTTGCAGGCTGAAATCCTTGATCTCAAGGCTGATCCGACACGTACGGCTGAAGGTGTGGTTATCGAAGCCCAGCTCGACCGCGGTCGTGGTTCGGTTGCAACCGTTCTGGTTCAGAAGGGTACGCTGCATCCGGGCGACATCATCGCTGCCGGTAACGAATGGGGCCGTGTACGCGCTCTGGTAAACGACCATGGCGATCATGTGAAGGAAGCTGGACCTGCTATGCCGGTCGAGATCCTCGGTCTCCAGGGTACGCCGCAGGCAGGTGATCGCTTCGCAGTTGTTGCCAATGAAGCCAAGGCTCGTGAAATTGCCGATTATCGCCAGCGTCTTGCCCGCGATAAGGCTGTTGCACGTCAGACAGGCCAGCGTGGCTCGCTCGAGCATATGATGAGCCAGCTTCAGTCTTCGGGTACTAAGGAATTCCCGCTCGTCATCAAGGGTGACGTGCAGGGTTCGGTCGAAGCGATTATTACCGCTCTCGACAAGCTTGGCACAGACGAAGTGCGTGCCCGCATCGTTCATTCGGGCGCAGGTGGTATCACGGAAAGCGACGTGTCGCTGGCCGAAGCCTCCAATGCCGCGATCATCGGCTTCAACGTTCGTGCCAACAAGCAGGCGCGTGATGCAGCTGATCAGCAGGGTACTGAAATCCGCTACTACAACATCATTTACGATCTGATCGAAGATGTTAAAGCAGCAATGTCCGGTCTTCTGTCACCAGAACGCCGTGAAACCTTCATCGGTAATGCTGAGATTCTCGAAGTCTTCAACATCACCAAGGTCGGTAAGGTTGCTGGTTGCCGTGTGGTTGACGGTAAGGTTGAACGTGGTGCAGGCGTCCGCCTCATCCGTGACAACGTGGTTATCCACGAAGGCAAGCTCAAGACGCTCAAGCGCTTCAAGGACGAAGTGTCGGAAGTGCCTATGGGCCAGGAATGCGGTATGGCGTTCGAAAACTACGACGATATCCGCGCTGGCGATACGATCGAAGCGTTCCGCGTCGAACACATTACCCGTACGCTTTAATAGCATTATGCCGTGTCGCCCTATCATGGGCGGCACGGCTTTCTTACATTTCCGTTGCCCGGTTCCGAGGGTCTGACTCCCATCTGAATTGTGGTAGATTGCGCTTTATTGCGCTTACCAGTTTGTAGCCATTTTGTCGGCCAGCCTTTCGGGACTGAGCGCCGATTGATGGCTGTTTATCGAGGATACAGCTATGGCACGTTCTCCAGATCCAAAAGGCTCAGGTGGCCTTTCCCAGCGCCAGCTCCGTGTGGGCGAACAGGTGCGTCACGCATTGGCTCAGGTTCTTCAGCGCGGAGAAATTCGCGATGACGTAATCGAGCGTACGGTTATTTCGGTGTCGGAAGTTCGCATGTCGCCTGATCTCAAGATCGCGACCTGCTTCATCACACCGCTGGGCAGCACTGATGTACAGGCTGTGATCAAAGCATTGGCTGCAAACGCGAAATTCATTCGCGGTCGCATGGCTCCAAGCCTCAGCCAGATGAAATATATGCCGGAATTCCGTTTCCGCGCAGATACCAGCTTTGATAATTTTTCCAAGATTGATGCGCTTCTCCGTTCGCCGGAAGTGGCGCGTGACCTTGGGCATGATGAAGATGACGGCGAGGACGCAACCTCCCGCAATGGAGACGAATAAAGCATGGCAAGACGAGGCAAGAAAAAAGGTCGTCCGGTTTCCGGCTGGGTCATTTTTGACAAGCCGAAGGGCATGGGATCGACCGAAGCGGTCTCGAAGATCAAGTGGTTGTTCAATGCCGAAAAGGCCGGCCATGCCGGTACGCTTGATCCTCTTGCCTCGGGCATGTTGCCTATTGCTCTGGGTGAAGCCACCAAAACCGTACCTTACGTCATGGATGGAACCAAGGTTTATCGTTTCACAGTGACATGGGGCGAGGAACGGTCGACCGACGATCTTGAAGGTGTTGCCACCAAAAACTCAGATAACCGCCCCTCGCGTGCGGATGTCGAAGCGCTGCTGCCTAATTATACAGGCGTTATCTCGCAGATTCCGCCGCAGTTTTCGGCTATCAAGATTGCAGGCGAACGCGCCTATGATCTGGCGCGTGAAGGTGAAACGGTAGAAATTCCGGCGCGTGAAGTCGAAATTGATCGCCTCGAAATTGTCGAGTTTCCGGACGCAAATCGCACCGAATTCGAAGTCGAATGCTCCAAGGGCACCTATGTTCGCTCGCTTGCGCGCGATATGGGCCGTGATCTCGGCTGCTATGGCCATATTTCGGATTTGCGTCGCATCGAAGTTGCTCCTTTCACCGATGAAGATCTGGTAACTCTGGCAGAGCTCGAAGAAGCGTGGCCTCCGCTGCCGCCGAAAAAGGAAGAAGGCGAGGCCGATGCCGAGATTGTTGAGCAGCCAGCAGCACGTCGCGACTTCTCGGCAATGGATGCCCTGATCATCGATACCGGTGCCGCACTAGATTGCCTGCCACAGGTTGCCCTGTCTGACGATCAGGCACAGCGCGTTCGTCTCGGTAATCCCGTGATCATTCGTGGCCGCGATGCGCCACTTGAAGCGGATGAGGCTTGCGTGACGTCGCATGGCAAACTGCTTGCCATTGGCTACATTGAGCATGGTCAGTTCAAGCCAAAGCGCGTGTTTACAGCGGGCTAAACTGGTCTCTCAAAAGTTGGGGCATATTTCGGACTGGTATTTCTGCCAAATTTGAACTATATGCCCCTTCAGCGATCGTACATAATGTACGTCAGATCGTGTAAATGGCCCGCGCTGGACGACATCCCGGCCTGGGCGTCTGTTTTTCCTCTCATCAAGAAAGGGTGTACGATGTCGATTACTGCTGAGCGCAAGCAAGCACTTATCAAGGAATACGCCACCAAGGAAGGCGATACCGGTTCTCCTGAAGTACAGGTTGCGGTTCTTTCCGAGCGTATTGCCAACCTGACCGAACACTTCAAGGGCCACAAGAATGACAATCATTCGCGTCGCGGCCTTCTGAAGCTGGTTTCGCAGCGTCGTCGTCTTCTTGACTATGTCAAGGGCATCGACCAGGCACGTTACCAGGCGCTGGTTTCCCGTCTGGGTCTGCGCCGTTAACGGTAAAATCGGGCGACGTCTCAAAACGTCGCCCTTTTGATTTAAGGCGCCTCCCGAAAAGTGCGAAGCGGTTTTCGGACAAGATGCGCAAAGTGTATTCCAAGGATGAGCGGATAGCCGCTTTCCAATAGCGAATGCGATTATATTGGGCGTATGCCCACTGGCATGAGACGGCGCACCGGGTGCATTCCGTCATGCCGATGACGAGCCAAAAGGCTCATGACCTGGACCAGTCATGGGGCAGGATTGCAGGTAGTTCGTGCCAGAGAATATTCGCAAATGAATGTTCCGACACGTAACGAACTTCCCGTTGTCTTGCCCGTGGCCTGTCCGCCAACCGAGGTGATGTCTTCAGGCGCTTTTGCGCGGCATCGCCACAAGAGGACAAGATATGTTCAATACCCACAAAGTAGAAATCGAATGGGGCGGTCGTCCGCTCACACTCGAAACCGGTAAGATCGCACGTCAGGCCGACGGTGCAGTTTTGGCAACCTATGGTGAAACCGTCGTTCTCGCGACTGTGGTTTCTGCCAAGGAACCAAAGCCAGGCCAGGATTTCTTCCCGCTCACCGTCAACTATCAGGAAAAGACCTATGCCGCTGGCAAGATCCCTGGTGGTTACTTCAAGCGTGAAGGCCGTCCGAGCGAAAACGAAACGCTGGTTTCGCGCCTGATCGACCGTCCAATCCGTCCGCTTTTCGTTGATGGCTACAAGAACGACACACAGGTTGTTCTGACCGTCGTTCAGCACGACCTCGAAAACAACCCAGATGTCCTGTCGATGGTTGCAGCTTCGGCAGCACTCACCATTTCCGGCGTTCCTTTCATGGGCCCGATCGGTGGTGCACGCGTTGGCTACATCAACGGCGAATATGTTCTGAACCCGAACATCGACGAAATGCCAGAATCGAAGCTTGATCTGGTTGTTGCCGGTACTTCTGACGCCGTTCTGATGGTTGAATCGGAAGCACAGGAACTCTCCGAAGAAGTCATGCTCGGTGCCGTTATTTTCGGCCAGAAGGGCTTCCAGCCAGTTATCGATGCGATCATCAAGCTCGCTGAAGTTGCTGCCAAGGAACCACGCGACTTCCAGCCGGAAGATCTGTCGGATCTTGAAGCTAAGATGCTTGCAGTCGTTGAAAACGATCTGCGTGATGCCTACAAGATCACCGAAAAGCAGGCTCGTTACACGGCTGTTGACGCTGCCAAGGCCAAGGCGAAGGCTCACTTCTTCCCTGAGGGCGTTGAAGAGCCAGAATTCTCGGCTGAAAAATTTGCAACCGTGTTCAAGCACCTGCAGGCTAAGATTGTTCGCTGGAACATTCTTGACACCGGTAGCCGCATTGACGGTCGTGACCTTTCGACCGTTCGTTCGATCGTTTCGGAAGTTGGCCTTCTGCCACGCACGCACGGTTCGGCGCTCTTCACCCGCGGTGAAACGCAGGCTATCGTTGTTGCCACGCTCGGCACCGGCGAAGACGAACAGATGATTGATGCATTGACGGGTACCTATAAGGAATCCTTCATGCTGCACTACAACTTCCCACCATATTCGGTTGGTGAAACTGGCCGTATGGGTTCGCCAGGCCGTCGTGAAATCGGTCATGGTAAGCTCGCATGGCGCGCAATCCACCCAATGCTGCCAGCTGCTGAACAGTTCCCTTACACGATCCGTTCGGTTTCCGAGATCACCGAATCGAATGGTTCGTCTTCGATGGCAACCGTTTGCGGCACCTCGCTGGCGCTGATGGATGCAGGCGTTCCGCTGGCACGTCCAGTTGCCGGTATCGCCATGGGCCTGATCAAGGAAGATGAGCGTTACGCTGTTCTTTCCGACATTCTCGGTGATGAAGATCACCTCGGCGACATGGATTTCAAGGTAGCCGGTACTGAAAACGGCATCACCGCGCTTCAGATGGACATCAAGATCGACGGTATCACCGAAGAGATCATGAAGGTTGCTCTGGAACAGGCTAAGGGCGGTCGCGTTCACATTCTTGGCGAAATGGCTAAGGCTCTTTCGACCTCGCGTGAAGAACTCGGTGAATTTGCTCCACGCATCGAAGTGATGAACATTCCGACCGACAAGATCCGTGATGTTATCGGTTCGGGCGGTAAGGTTATCCGCGAAATCGTTGAAAAGACTGGCGCCAAGATCAACATCGAAGACGATGGTACGGTCAAGATCGCTTCGTCGAACGGCAAGGAAATCGAAGCCGCTAAGAAGTGGATTCACTCGATTGTTGCTGAACCGGAAGTTGGCGAAATCTACGAAGGTACAGTTGTTAAGACCGCTGACTTCGGCGCATTCGTAAACTTCTTTGGTCCACGCGATGGTCTGGTTCACATCTCGCAGCTGGCTGCCGACCGCGTTGCCAAGACCACTGATGTGGTCAAGGAAGGCCAGAAGGTCTGGGTCAAGCTCATGGGCTTTGACGAGCGTGGCAAGGTTCGCCTGTCGATGAAGGTCGTCGATCAGGAAACCGGCAAGGAAGTCGTTGCAGAAAAGAAGGCAGAAGCTGACGCTGAGTAAGCGTCCCATCTTCTGTTAATCCAGAAAGCGCGTCCGTGTGGCGCGCTTTTTTTGTTGCGCGTTGAATGATTGATCGGCATGGGTGAAGCATGATGACACCGGCACAACAGACACTCTTTCTCCCCTTCTATCAGGACATTCTGGATATGCCTGCAGAGGGTCAATCGTACCTTGCCTGCGGCTTGTCTGCAGATCGGAATCTTGAGGCCGAATGGAAGCAGGCACTGACTTTCCTGCAGCCCTGGCGTCCCGACTGGCTGGCACTCAACAAGGAAGGCTTCAACGCAATTCCCAGATTGGCACCAGAATTAGACGAGGAGAGCCGTTATTCTGGGGGGCTACTTCTGCTCGGAAAACATCGCGGACGCAATGAGGCATGGTTTGCGGAGCTTCTGGCGCGTGTTGAACCGGGTGGGTGGATCGTCGTGTGTGGCGACAAGAAGCTTGGTGTCGATAGTTTTCGCAAATGGGTCGGCAATATCGCTGAAATCAGCGATCGCCTGTCAAAGAACCATGCGGTGGCCTTTTGGCTGCAACGCCCTGCTGACCTGACAAATGATTTTATCGATGCTCTGAAGCCGCTGGCGACAGATATTGATGATGTGTTCCGCACAGAGCCGGGTATGTTCTCGCATGGCGCGATCGATAAAGGCTCAGCTCTGCTGGTGCCGCATATGGAAAAGATCGTCTTTGGTCAGGTCGCCGATCTTGGTGCTGGCTGGGGTTATTTGGCGGCGCAAAGCCTCAAATATGCTGATCGTCTTAAGGGTATCGATCTTTTTGAAGCTGATTACGAAGCACTGGAGGCCGCGCGCGGCAATCTGGAGCGTCTTGGTGCATCCGTGCCGATTTCGTTTAATTGGTTTGATGTAACGAGTGAAAAACTGACCGGCATTTACGACACGGTGATTATGAACCCGCCGTTTCACGAGGGACGGGCAACCGAAGTGTCGCTCGGTCAAACCTTTATCGCAGCCGCCGCTTCACGGCTGAAAACCGGCGGACGTCTGCTGATGGTAGCGAACAGGCAATTGCCTTATGAGGCGACACTTAAAAGCTTGTTTAAGAACGTGACTGTTCTTGAGGAAGCGAACGGCTTCAAAATATTCGATGCTAAGAAATGAGACAAAAAAGGCCGCCTCGAAAGGCGGCCTTTTTTTATCAAGCTTATGAGACTTATTCGCCGCGTGTGTCAGCCGAACTCTTCAGTTCTTCCAGCGTTGGCATCGAAACGATGTTGTAGCCCGAATCCACATAGTGGATTTCGCCGGTTACACCGCTCGAAAGATCCGACAGCAGATAAACAGCCGATTTGCCCACATCATCGATATCGACAGTGCGGCGAAGCGGTGAGTTACGGCGCTGATAGCTGAAGATTGCGCGTGCATCGCCAATACCTGCACCGGCCAGCGTGCGAACCGGACCAGCCGAGATCGCGTTAACGCGGATACCCTGCGGACCGTAATCGGCAGCGAGATAACGAACCATCGCTTCAAGAGCGGCCTTGGCGACGCCCATGACGTTGTAGTTCGGGATAGTGCGCGTGGAACCGCCATAGGTCAGCGTCAGGATCGAGCCGCCGTCCTTCATGAGCTTTTCTGCACGCTGTGCCATTTCCGTGAAGGAATAGGCAGAGATCACCATGGTGCGGCTGAAATTATCGCGCGTGGTGACGTCTGCGTAACGTCCCTTCAGCTCCGTCTTGTCCGAAAAGCCAATGGCGTGAACGATGAAATCAAGCTTTCCCCATTTCTTCTCGATTTCAGCGAAAACGGCATCGACCGAAGCAATGTCTTCCACATCGCAAGGCAGCACCATATCCGAACCGACCTGTTCGGCCAGTGGCTTGACGCGTTTACCGAGTGCATCGCCCTGATAAGTGAATGCGAGTTCGGCACCCTGCGCTGCGAGCTGCTTAGAAATTCCCCATGCGAGTGAGTGGTTATTCGCGACCCCCATAATGAGGCCGCGTTTACCTTGCATCAGACCTTCCATATTGTCCCTCTCCGTCAGCCCTGATAACGCTGGAACACCAGCGTGGCATTGGTGCCGCCAAATCCGAAGGAGTTGGAGAGCACTGTATTGAGCTGAGCATTGTCGATGCGCTTGCGAACGATAGGCATGTCCGCGAAGGCAGGATCCAGTTCTTCGATATGAGCGCTTTCGCAGATGAAGTTATTCTGCATCATCAAAAGCGAGTAGATTGCTTCCTGAACGCCGGTTGCACCGAGCGAATGGCCGGTCAGCGACTTGGTCGCTGCGATTGGCGGGCAGGCATCGCCTGAGCCAAAGACCTGACGAATCGCTTCGATTTCCGGAGCGTCGCCTGCTGGCGTCGAGGTTGCGTGTGGGTTGATGTAATCGATCTTGCTTGTGACGGTCGAGAGCGCCATCTTCATGCAGCGGACCGCGCCTTCGCCTGATGGTGCTACCATGTCGTAGCCGTCAGACGTTGCACCGTAGCCGACGATTTCGCCGTAAATCTTCGCACCGCGAGCAAGGGCTGTTTCAAGATCTTCCAGCACGAGAACGCCTGCACCGCCAGCAATAACAAAACCGTCACGGTTTTTGTCGTAAGCGCGCGAGGCGGTTGATGGCGTTTCATTATACTTGGATGACATGGCACCCATTGCGTCGAACAGCACCGAAAGCGTCCAGTCGAGATCTTCACAGCCGCCCGCAAACATGCGGTCCTGCTTGCCGTACTGGATCATTTCAAACGCATTGCCGATACAATGGTTCGACGTCGCACAAGCCGACGAGATCGAGTAGTTGATACCCTTGATCTTGAAGAATGTTGCGAGCGTGGCCGATGCAGTCGAGCTCATAGCTTTCGGCACTGCAAAAGGACCGACGCGCTTCGGGCCTTTTTCACGGGTGATGTCGGCGGAATCGACGATCGTGCGTGTCGAAGGACCACCAGAACCCATGATGATGCCGGTACGATCATTGGAGACCTGCTCCTCCGAAAGACCTGCATCGGCAATCGCCTGATCCATAGCGACGTGATTCCATGCCGTACCACGACCATGAAAACGCATTGCGCGGCGATCTACGAGCGCTTCAACGTCGATTTTCGGTGCGCCGTGCACCTGGCAACGGAAACCGAGTTCGGCATATTCTTCAGCACGGGAAATGCCGGATTTGGCTTCACGCAGAGAGGTTGTTACCTCTTCGGTGTTGTTTCCAATCGAGGATACAATCCCCATACCCGTTACGACCACACGCCGCATCGCGTTCTCCTTTACACCTGTTCCGTGTGATCAACCCGTGAAGGCTGACCCTTGTTCCCGGTTACATAGGTGCGATCTTCGCATGTTTTGAGCGCGGCTGCATGAAAACTCATTATTTTCTGCAGTCGCGCCCGTGAATGATGAATGTATTAAGCGCCGTCGCCATCTTTTGACAGGCCGACGCGCAGGTCGCTTGCCTTGTAGATGGTTTCGCCATCAGCTTTCAGCCAGCCGTCTGCCGTGCCGAGAACAAGGCGACCACGCATGACGCGCTTGAAGTCGATGCCGTACTGCAGAAGCTTGGTGTGTGGGCGAACCATGCCCTTGAACTTCACTTCACCAGTGGACAGGGCCATACCGCGGCCCGGCTCACCGAGCCAGCCGAGGAAGAAACCTGTCAGCTGCCACATGCCATCGAGGCCAAGGCAACCAGGCATGATCGGGTTTCCCTGAAAATGGCATGGGAAATACCAGTCGTCTGGGCTTACGTCATATTCCGCGCGGATATAGCCCTTGTCGAACTCCCCGCCGGTTTCGGAAATTTCGGTGATGCGGTGCACCATCAGCATTGGCGGCAGGGGGAGCTGTGCATTGCCGGGACCGAACAACTCACCGCGTGCGCAGCTGAGGAGCTCTTCATACCCGTAGCTCGATTTCTGTTCTGCCATTACGCCTCCCTTGAGGATCATTCTGATGTGACCATTTCTGTCGCCAGAAGCAGTCGGGTTGTCGTCTGTTCGGGAACACCTCTAACATAGAGTGTTTCCGTCAGTAAAATAGTGCAGAGGGTTTTCCCAAAAAAGGCGGGTTTTACCATGCCTATTGATACTTAATTCGCAACGGCATATATCAATGTCAGTATGCAATGGGCAACAGCCCGTTTAATCTTTGACGAAATTGCTACAAGCTTATGACGGATCCAAGGGTGAATATGCAGAATTATCATGCCAACCACTCGATGGTTTCAATGGAAGAACGGCTTCGCGGGGCTGGTTTGCGCCCGACGCGTCAGCGTGTTTCGCTTGCCAGCCTGATTTACGCGCAGGGTGATCGGCATCTTTCCGCTGAAGACCTTCATGAAGAAGCTGTACTGGCAAATGTGCCGGTATCGCTAGCAACCGTCTACAACACGCTGCACCAGTTTACCGAAGCCGGTATGCTGCGCATCATCGCCGTTGAAGGTTCGAAGACCTATTTCGACACCAATATTTCTGATCACCAGCACTTCTTCCTTGAAGGCGAGAATGTCGTTTTCGATATTCCGCATGGCGAACGTGGTCAGCCAACAGTCTCCAACATGCCCGAAGCACCGGAAGGCATGGAAATCGTCAATGTGGATATTATCGTCCGTTTGCGACGTAAGACGCGTTAAGCTGTTTGATATTGGTTTTTGGAAAGCGGCCTTTAGGGCTGCTTTTTTGTTGCGCATAGTGGGTTAAAGTGATTCATCCGGGCCATCACCTTTCACAGGCGCATTTGAAAGCGGACCTCCCAACCAAGCACGAATGCGTCGATAACGATTTGACTGGAGACGTCTATGCGTAAGTTGATCATTGCAGCCGCTGCATTCGCCCTTTTTTCAACTGGAAGCGCTTTTGCTGAAAAGATTCGCATTGGCGTGACACCAGGGCCGCACGCGCAGATCATGGAAAAGGTCAAGGAGGTTGCAGCCACCAAGGGTATGGAAATCGATATTCAGGAATTTTCTGATTATGTGATTCCGAACATGGCACTGGCCGATAAGGCGCTTGATGCTAATTCTTTCCAGCATCAGCCCTACCTCGACAATCAGGTCGCAGATCGTGGCTTTCCGATTGAGACAGTAGCGCCAACGGTCAACTTCCCGATGGGCGTATATTCCAAAAAGATGAAAAACATCTCGGAACTGGCTGACGGTGCGACCATCGCCATCCCGAACGATCCGACCAATGGCGGTCGTGCGCTTCTGGTGCTTGCAGATAACGGCCTGATCAAGCTCGATGCGTCGAAGGGCCTGAAGGTTACGTCAATTGATGTGACTGAAAACCCGAAAAACCTGAAATTCGTGGAACTCGATGCCGCGCAATTGCCGCGTTCGCTCGAAGATGTGGACGCTGCCGTCATCAATACCAATTACGCGCTGGAAGCAGGTCTTAACCCGGCTGGTGACGCACTTATCCGCGAAGGCGAAAAGGCACCTTATGTCAATGTGCTGGTCGTCCGCACTGCCGACAAGGATGCCGAATGGGTGAAGACGCTGGTCAGCAGCTATCACAGCCCGGAAGTGAAACAGTTTATTGCTGAAACTTTCAAAGGCTCAGTCATTCCAGCTTGGTAATAGTTCAATTCGAATGCCGATTTTGAAGCGGGGCGAGCGATCGCCCCGCTATTTATTAGAGCCCGTTCTGAAAAGCGTGAAACGGCGTATTGGAGGCGTTTTCTAAGCTTTGAGCTGCATCCAGATATTGGCGAACGGAAGCCCGTTATCATCTTCTTCGCGACGACTGATTTCCTGAAAGCCGAGCCGCTGATAGAAACGGCAGGCTCCTTTATTATCGGCATAGACTTCGAGAGAGAGTTCGCCTTTCAATGCCAGAGCATGGTCGAGCAAGCGGCGGCCTATGCCATATCCTTGCGCGGAGGGATCAACGAAGAGTCCGCCGATGAAACAATCCAACAGGCCTATAAACCCGACCGGCTCACCATTTATAACGGCGACCCAGGTCTCTGCCTTTTCGAGATAGACGTCTTCGATAAGCTTCTGCTGATCGCGTAGCAGGTCTTTTCCTAGAAACGCATGTGCTTCCAAAGAGGCGCGATACCAGATGGAAGACAATGTCTGTTTGTCCGCAGCCTGATAGGCGCGGATGATAACCGTCATGTTTTTCATGATTATTCCAGAGTTTAACTATGCACAAAATTCCCATCCGTTGGATGGGTCCAAATCCGTTAAAACGGAGACACTGAACTTCTGCGCATAAAACTCCTTCTTGGTTTTGTTCTGTGAGAACTAACCTCACGAATGATGCAACGTCAAGACTGACGCTGTGCCGGGTCAGTCGAACACTTCATCCGGATAAACGCCCCAAAGATCCGATTGCCTGATCCAGCCGCGCGTACCCTGAATATCCATCCGGCACCACTGGCCATTGCATTCGCGAACTGTGCCGACAACATTGGGCTCGACTTCCGCCGACAGTCCCGATGTTTCGCTCGGATCGCGGCGCATGGTAATCATCGCGCCCTGATCGTTCTTGAGCCATGGTGCCGTAATCGCCGTGCGCTTGCCCGACAGGAGAGACTGATAGACCCAGCCTTCCGTGCCGTCGGCATCGCGGATGCGGCGCCAGTTATCGTATTCCTGAATGATTTCGACAGGCAGGCCGGATTTCATGAATAACCATGACACGGCATAATCACGCCCCGGACCCACGCGCAGATTGACGCGTGCCGGCTTGAGGCTGACAAAACGGGGTACAGGCAAGCCACTTGCGCCCAGCGTTGTTCCTGCTGATGCTTGAGCCATTGCAGCATAGTTATGCGATGCGCCTAGCGGCGCAACAACCAGCAGCAAGGCAATGCTGCCAAGTGCTGCTATAAAAAAGCGTTGCGAAAGTACTCGGTACAAATCTGACCTCTCGCCGTCCTGTCACTTCACGGCAGTTCCAACGAATGGGGAGTTTCCGTCTGCAACTGCAAAAATAAAATTGTGCGGTTCTTCCGCCTCTGCTTCTCAAACAAGTCAGGCAAAAGCTTGTCTTCTCACAGGTTTCCGGTGAGGCGTCGGAGACGCAAGGGCAGCTTTCGCGATTCTGTTTTTCTTTGTCTTTGCTGCGCCGCCTTGCTAGAGATGAGCAGCCGAAGCAATATCTCATATTGCACCTTCTTGGTTAAGGAGGTCTCAACATGAGAATCGGCGAGCCAGGTTTCCTGTGAAATTTATGGACCTGCACAGGTGGCACTGCTCAAGAAAAAGGGGTGGAGATGTCGAACAAGAAGAAGCCGCTGGTCGTACTTACCCGGAAACTTCCGGACCCGGTGGAAACCCGAATGCGGGAACTGTTCGACGCACGTCTGAATATTGACGATCATCGCATGTCGCAGCCGGAAATTATTGCTGCGATGAAAGAAGCCGATGTTCTGGTGCCTTGCATCACCGATGTGATCGATGCGGCAGCCATTGAACAGGCCGGACCCAATCTCAAATTGATCGCCAATTTCGGCAATGGTGTTGACAATATCGATGTAGCTGCAGCTGCAAAGCGCGGCATCACCGTCACCAACACACCCAATGTGCTGACCGAAGACACCGCCGACATGACGCTGGCACTGCTTTTGATGGTGCCACGCCGTCTGGTTGAAGGCGCAAATGTCCTTAATGAGCGTGACGGCGAATGGCCGGGCTGGTCGCCGACTTGGATGCTTGGGCGCCGCATCTGGGGCAAGCGTCTGGGGATTGTCGGCATGGGTCGCATTGGCACTGCCGTTGCCCGCCGCGCCAAGGCTTTCGGTCTGTCTATCCATTATCACAACCGCAAGCGCGTCAGCGCACAGGTTGAGGAAGAGCTTGAAGCGACCTACTGGGACAGCCTCGATCAGATGCTGGCTCGCATGGATATCATCTCGGTCAATTGCCCGTCGACGCCTGCAACCTTTCACCTGCTTTCGGCCCGCCGCATCGCTTTGATGCAGCCGACCGCGTATCTCGTGAACACGGCGCGCGGTCAGATCATTGATGAAAATGCGCTGGTCGAACTGATCGAGCAGGGCAATATTGCCGGAGCCGGGCTTGATGTGTTTGAACATGAGCCAGCTGCCAACCCGCGCCTTTTATCGCTTGCTGAAAAAGGCAAGGTCGTGCTTCTGCCGCATATGGGATCGGCAACGATCGAAGGCCGTGTGGATATGGGTGACAAGGTCATCATCAATATCAGGGCTTTTGTCGACGGACATCGCCCACCGGACCGTGTGTTGCCGAACCGAATCTAATTATTTGCTGGCAGTTAGCGGTGCGTCCAGCCTATTGCCCGCAATGAATTTCAGGACCGTTTTCGCATAAAGGCGCGGGTTTTCAGCCGGAACGCCATGACCGGAATCGGGCAATATGACCAGCTGCGCTCCGGGTATATGATCCGCAATAAACTCAGTATGTTCGCGGGTAATTGCCGTATCCCGGTCGCCGATGACGATTGCTGTCCGAACATCGATTTTTGAAAGGTCTTCTGCGGTATAATTCGGCTCATTCGCCCAAAGCGCATGAATTTCCTTGTCGATGCTGCTGTAGTGGCGGAGTTCGGGAATTGGTTTTCCTTCGGCGCGCGCCAGCGCATAGCCGGTTGAACCTTCCGGTGTGACGTTTGCAGCCTGTGCGAACAGGCTTTTCAGTCGCTCGGGATAGCGGATGGCAATATCGATGCCGATAATGCCGCCATCGCTCCAGCCAACAAGATCGACCTTGTTGACGTGCAGATAGTCGAGCAGGGCAACATAATCATCTGCCATCAGCTCATAGGTGAGGGGTTCGATCGTTCGTGTCGAGCGGCCCTGACCACGACTGTCTGCGACAATCACCATATGATCACGCGCCAGAATAGGCAGCTGCGCATCCCAGACATGCTGGTCAGAAAGCCCGCCATGGATCAGCAGGATTGGCGGTCCCTTGCCCACAACGCGGTAGTACATTTCGATGCCGTTAACGCTGGCAAAGCTGGCTGGTGAGGCAGTAATAGTCATACGGGCTGCCCTTTCAAGAGAAACGGCGGACGGGAAGAAGGCAACAAACCCAAAGAGCAGTGCTGAGATTCCGAGTGTAGTCATCCAGAGTGCTGATCGTGGGAGTGTTGTTCTTCCCTTCATGATAGATACCCTGTCCTCAGGGCCTTCTGATCAGAGTCGGCAGGTCATAGAGATAAGCGATGCGCTTGATTGCATCCTTGAGAGGCTCGAGCGTTACGGTCATCGTATGGCCGCTGGCATGGATCAGCATGTCAGGTGAGGCACAAATTGCGACATGACCCTTCCAGAAGACCAGATCGCCGCGCTTGAGATTGGAATAGTCTGCGTCGGGTTCGACGATTTCACCGAGCGTGTTTTCCTGCATGTCCGAATCGCGCAGGACCTTGCGACCTGCGACCCACATCGAAAGCTGGACAAGACCGGAGCAATCGATCCCGAAGCCTGAAGTCCCACCCCAGAGATAAGGCGTATGCAGGAGTGTTTCGGCGATTGCAACGAAATCGTGGGCATGGTCGCTCAAAGGCGCGAGATGCCTGGCAATCAACGCTTCACCGCTCTCAAGCAGTGCATATTCGGTGCCACGTTTTTCAGAGGTGCCGACGATTCGCACGCGCGAACCGAGTGACAATGCTTTTGTATGCGGGAATCGAAGATCATTACCGGGATAGACGAATGTGCGCGGAACGATGACCATATGCGTCGCATCATCAACCGGCTTCTCCAGTGATGCTGCGGAGACATATCCGGTATAGCCGTCGCGTTCAGCCTGAACCCAGCACCAACCGTCCTGCTCTTCAAAAACGCGTACCGTGTCGCCAAAGATGATCTGCGTCTGTGGTCCGCTATCGGGACGTGGTTCTGCGCGCAGGTCGACAACCGAATCGGAAACATGCATCAGCGTGCCAGCCGTAAAGCGACCTGCTTCCACCTGACCACTCAGCCGTTCATCGGCGAGATCGGGACGGTAGGCGTTCAAACGGCGATCAAGTATGCTCACAATGGTAACTCCCTGGCTCTGGCGATCACAAGATCGCCTAGTCTTTCGACATAAAGTGCGCCAGTGACTGTTCTCTTTACTAGCACATTTCTACGATCTTTTTCATCACGATGCCGGGATACGAGATCGAGCGTTCCCATCGTGTCGAGCGCACGCGTTATCACCGGCTTTGTAACATTCAGCTTGGCTGCCAGCCCTCGCACGGTATGCGGGGGTGTTTCCAGATAAATTGTCAGAAGGATAGCCGCTTGCCGCGTGGTCAGGTCAGGCATTTCATCCTGCACCTGTGCCAGTGAAAGCGTTCTCAGCAATGTCAGTGCCTGCAAAGGCTTCAGTTCAACGGGCATATCCTACCGATTTTCGGGTGATTGTTTCGGACCCGTATCATTCAACGACGTTTTCTTTTTGCAGGCAAGTCATTTCATTTTGCGGGATATTTATGCTTGAGAAGCGCATAGATCGCACGAATGGCCTGCGCTTCACCACCGACAGGCGAGGCAGGCTTTTCGACCGGCACCCAACCATAAATATCGAAATGTGCCCAGCTTTTCGCCTTTTCGACAAAGCGGCTCAGGAACAGTGCAGCGGTCACAGATCCAGCAAAGCCGTCAGTCGTAACATTGTTGATGTCCGCCACGCGCGATGAAAGTTTTTGCGCATAGGGCGCCCACAACGGCATACGCCAGAGCGGATCAGCCGTCTCGTCGGCCTTTTCAGCAATGGCTGCTGCAAGCGCATCGTCATGGGTATAGAACGGCGGCAGATCAGGGCCAAGCGCCACACGCGCAGCACCGGTCAGTGTTGCCATATCGATGATGAGCTCCGGCTCTTCCTCGTCGGCCAGCGTCAGCGCATCGGCCAGAACGAGACGACCTTCCGCATCGGTATTGCCAATTTCGACGCTCAAGCCCTTGCGGCTTTGCAGAATGTCGCTTGGGCGGAATGCATTACCCGCGATCGAGTTTTCAACTGCCGGGATAAGAACGCGCAGTCGAACCGGGAGTTTTGCATTCATGATGATCGACGCAAGGCCCAGCACATTGGCAGCGCCGCCCATATCCTTCTTCATGAGCAACATGCCGCTCGCTGGCTTGATATCGAGACCGCCAGTGTCGAAACATACACCCTTGCCGACAAGGGTGATCTTAGGATCACTATCCTTGCCCCAAGTGAGATCAATGAGGCGCGGCGCAATGCTGCCTGCGCGACCAACCGCATGGATCATCGGGAAGTTTTGTTTCAGCAGCGCATCGCCTTCAATCGTGCTGACCTTTGCGCCATTCCTGGAAGCGAGATCGCGCGCAGCCTGTTCCAGAGCATCTGGTCCCATGTCATTGGTCGGCGTGTTGATAAGATCGCGTGCAAGCGTTACGGCGTCGGCAATATGCTGTGTTTCAGTGGCGTTGACGCCTGCCGGCACCGCCAGACGGATAGTTTTGTCGCTGCCCTTGCGATAGCGCGTGAAGCTATAGCCGCCCATCAAGAAGGCGAGAGTTACCAGTTCTGCGTGGTCTGGCTTATTTTCGAGATGCCAGTCGCCTTCGGGGAGGCCGCGCGCCAATTTTCCGGCGAGCAATTGCGACTGACCGCCCTGGTCGTCATCACCTGTGCCAAACAGAGCTCCGGCAATCGTGCCGTCTTTGCCGGGAAGTACCAGAATACGACCGGATTCCCCGTTAAAATCATTGGCCTTGGCCCAGGCCTGAACATCGGATGTCAGCGCCGTCTGCTCGGTCTTATTCTTTCCGATGAACCAGATTGGGCGGCTGTCTGCTGATTTTGCGGCTACGATCTCAACGGTCATGACATTCCTCGGCGATTAGAATTTCTGGCTCAATCAATAAACAAATAGCCACCCTGCGTGAACAGGGTGGCTATTCAATTCTGCATGAAGAGAGACAACTTAGTTTCGTTCAGTCATCTGGATCTGTGCGGCCTTGTAATCAAAAGCGGAAGCAGGCTTTCCAGCGAAAAGCGCCATGCCACTAATGACGGCGATAACGGCAAGCGCACCGATGAGTGTGCATTCGATCATCGCTGCACCCGATCTGTTTTTAAAAAAGCGCGTCATCAAAGCCGGCATGTTACTTACCCTGAGCTGAAATCTCGTTGGGGTTCTTTTTAGTGCCTGGCAATTGTGATGAGTTTAAGAAACAAGGAAAATAAAACGTTAATATAGGTCGGGTCCTACTTCGATCTGGTTTGGGTTAACGGATGGCAAATGCAGCCGAGCGGCATTATATGGTCGTGACAGCTTGTTTCTTTTCCCGCCCGAAAGATGAAAAATGCCTGAATTACCTGAGGTCGAAACGGTTCGCCGCGGTTTGCAGCCTTTCATGGAAGGCGCGAAAATCGAACGGATTGAGCAGAACAGGCCTGATCTCCGTTTCCCTTTTCCCGATCACTTTGTTGAGCGTCTGTCCGGACGCAACATCGACGCGCTCGGTCGGCGCGCAAAATATCTCACGATACATCTCGACGATGGACTTTCGATTATCAGCCATCTTGGCATGTCCGGTTCGTTTCGGATTGAAGCAGATGATGCGGAAGGAATGCCGGGCGGCTTTCATCACGAGCGGTCCAAAATCGCCAAACATGACCATGTCGTTTTCCATCTCTTGCGGGGAAATGGGTCAACCGCACGCGTCATCTATAATGACCCGCGCCGGTTTGGATTCATGCTCTTTGCGGAGAAGGGCACATTGGATGAACATCCCTTTCTGAAAGGCCTGGGCGTAGAGCCCACAGGCAATCGCCTTTCAGGTGAATTGCTGGGAACGCTCTTTGAAGGCCGCAAGACGCCGTTGAAATCGGCTTTGCTTGATCAGCGCCTCATCGCAGGGCTTGGCAATATATATGTCTGCGAGGCGCTGTGGCGCTCGCGTCTTTCCCCGATGCGTGCCGCAGGTTCAATTGCCCAGGATGCGAAACTTCTTGATCGGCTGGCTGAGGATATCCGCACTGTGATTGCCGAGGCGATTGCAGCTGGCGGCTCCAGTCTGAAGGACTACATTCAGGCTGATGGTGCGCTTGGTTACTTCCAGCATTCATTCTCCGTTTATGGGCGCGAGGCAGAGCCGTGCCGTACGCCGGGCTGTACCGGAGTTGTGGAACGCGCCGTGCAGGCAGGCCGTTCGACCTTTTTCTGCGCTTCCTGCCAAAGTTGATTCTGAGCTGACCTTGCCAAAGTGAGTCGGGCGGTCCAACTTGGCCGCCACTATGAACCGATCAAGGAGGAGAGGCTTTCTCATGGCTTATGAAACGATCGTTGTGGAGACGCGCGGTGGCGTGGGACTCATCCGTCTCAACCGACCGCAGGCGCTCAATGCACTCAACAGCACAGTACTCAAGGAGCTGACGGAAGCACTGGCCGCCTTCGATACCGATGGCAGAATCGGTGCGATCGTTCTTACCGGCTCGGAAAAGGCCTTTGCGGCCGGTGCCGACATCAAGGAAATGCAGCCGATCAACTTCGTCGATGCCTATTTGCAGGACATGTTTGCAGATTGGCGGAAAGTGGATCGTACCCGCAAGCCGATCATCGCAGCCGTGTCAGGTTATGCGTTGGGCGGCGGCTGTGAGCTTGCCATGATGTGCGATTTCATTATCGCAGCCACCAATGCCAAATTCGGCCAACCGGAAATTACGTTGGGCGTAATGCCAGGTATGGGCGGCTCTCAGCGCCTCACGCGCTTTGTTGGCAAGTCGAAGGCGATGGATATGTGTCTGACCGGACGCATGATGGGCGCTGAAGAAGCCGAACGTTGCGGCCTTGTTTCGCGTCTTGTTGCACCGGAAGAGCTGATTGAAGAAGCTTTGAAAGCTGCCGAGCGTATTGCCTCTTTCTCGCAGCCATCCGTGCAAATGGTCAAAGAATCGGTCAACCGTTCTTATGAGACTACACTTGATGAAGGCCTGCGTTTTGAGCGACGCCTGTTTCATTCGCTGTTTGCCACGGAAGATCAGAAAGAAGGCATGTCTGCGTTTATCGACAAGCGCACGCCATCGTTCAAGAATCGCTGATGTGAAGAGGGTGGGAAGGGCAATTGAGGCGCTATAGCTGCCTCGACTGCCTGAAATTCGGCAAGAAGGCCGCATATCCGGCCTTCTGACGCGCTTTGAGATCAGAATCCTCGTTGACGCGAAGGCAAAGCTGATCTATAAGCCCGCCACGGATCGGCGGCCCTAGGCATTATGGCTGCCCTAGAGGTTTTGTGCCCGACGGTTAAATCCAGTGGGCTGCTGACAGAAAAAAGAGAGGCATTTATGGCCAATACTCCTTCGGCCAAGAAGGCAGTGCGCAAGATCGCTGCCCGCACCGAAATCAACAAGTCCCGTCGTTCGCGCGTTCGCACCTTCCTCCGCAAGGTTGAAGACGCTCTCCTGAGCGGCGACAAGGAAGCAGCATCGGTTGCATTCAAGGCTGCCGAGCCTGAACTGATGCGCGCTGCTTCAAAGGGCGTCGTTCACAAGAATACCGCTGCTCGTAAGGTTTCGCGCCTTGCTGCACGCGTTAAGGCTCTGAACGCCTAATACTACCTATTTATAAAATTAGGTTTCGAAACCCGGCTCATTGTTAGCCGGGTTTTCTTTTTTGGAACTTTTTTAAAGAAACGTACCCTCGAAACTATGAGTATGTTTTTTTAGCAATATTTCATATCAGGCAGATAGTTTTAGAACTAATCGAAAGATATATGCGGCGAATTCCTCATTATTTTCAAAAGCTTGTGCGTGTTTATCCACAGTTATCCACAGCCCCTGCGGAGGACTCGGAAGCCCCTCTGAGTCAAGCCACTTTTTGAAAAATTATTTTGTCGGAGAACATATCGTGCCCGTCTAAAAAACCGTCAATCAAAACGCATTGAATCCAAAGGCGTTATTGCTCTCTCGACCGATTCTCTGCTTGAGGGCACAGGGCATGCAAGTCTTTCTTGAAGAAAAAACTGCAGATCTTAGGCTTGCTCTTTGCCGTAAGGCTTCGTTAAAGTCAGAGCCATAAGAGGGGTGGGCCAATGGCCCGGAGTTAGCATTAAATAGGATGTCTTATTGGCGTGGGCAGCTTTGTCCGCGGGTGCTGAATTCTGGTCTTAAGGTCCTGTTCTTATTAAGTTTGTCTCTTTTGGTGATTGCTTACCATTCATTAACCGGAATGCTGTTTTTGGCGCATCTTCGCAATTGAATGGTTGTGGCAAATTCCGATCCGGGCAATCAGCCTTGAGCAAGGATTTGATGAGTCGTAACGAGTAGCTCAACAGGAGTTATCTGGGTGTTTGTCCGCAGCAGTTGTTCGATTGCGGACGGTTTGAGTTTGTGTGCGGTTCTTAGAAAGAACCAGTGTGAATTGAGTACCAGCTGGGTTTCCGGTTCCCCAAACCGGACACGATGCAGGAAATAACGACAAGCGCTGTAAAACTAGCGCGTAGGAATGTGAAGGCAGGCGAGACGATGGCAATGATGACTGGTAAGTCGACGGCAACGATGGGTGATGATGCGCATGCGAACCGTATCCATGGATCTTCTGCTACTGGAAAAGAAAACAGCCTCGTGGTGAGTGCTGAAAGCAACGTCGGCGAAGACGTTTTCGAGCGTCTGACTGCAAAGCTCAAGGCACGCGTCGGCAGCGAGATTTATTCAAGCTGGTTTGGTCGCCTCAAGCTCGATGACCTCTCCAAAAGCGTTGTTCGTCTGTCGGTTCCGACCGCATTCCTCCGCTCTTGGATCAACAATCATTATTCTGAACTGCTGACCGAGCTTTGGCAGGAAGAAAATCCGCAGATTCTCAAAGTTGAAGTCGTTGTGCGCGGCGTGAGCAGAGTCGTTCGTACTGCAGCACCAGCAGCGGATACTAATGACGCGATTGAAGCAAAACTGTCTGTCGCCCCACGCGAAAAGATGGCTTTCCCTGTAGGCCAGCCAAGTGCTGAAAAGCGCGGTTCCGCAGTTGTTGCAGAATCGGTTGCCGCTTCCGGTGCCGTTCTCGGCTCCCCACTCGACCCGCGTTATACATTTGATTCTTTCATTGATGGTGCATCCAACCGTGTAGCCCTTGCCGCCGCCCGCACTATCGCAGAAGCAGGTTCTAGCGCTGTTCGCTTCAATCCGCTTTTCATCCATGCATCTGTCGGCCTTGGTAAGACGCACCTTCTGCAGGCAATTGCCGCAGCAGCGCTGCAGCGTCAGGAAAAGGCCCGAGTCGTTTATCTGACCGCTGAATACTTCATGTGGCGCTTTGCAACAGCGATTCGTGACAACAATGCTCTTTCCTTCAAGGAACAGCTTCGTGATATCGACCTGCTCGTCATCGATGACATGCAGTTCCTGCAGGGTAAGTCGATTCAGCATGAATTCTGCCATCTGCTCAACACGCTGCTCGATAGCGCTAAGCAGGTTGTTGTTGCCGCCGACCGCGCACCTTCGGAACTGGAATCGCTTGATGTCCGCGTGCGCTCGCGTCTTCAGGGCGGTGTCGCTCTGGAAGTTGTTGCACCAGACTACGAAATGCGCGTCGAGATGCTGCGCCGCCGTCTGACAGCTGCTCAGGTCGAAGATCCAAGCCTTAATATCGATGACGATATCCTCGCTCATGTCGCCCGTACGGTCACTGGATCGGGTCGTGAGCTGGAAGGTGCCTTCAACCAGCTTCTGTTCCGCCAGTCGTTCGAGCCTAATCTCTCAATTGATCGCGTTGACGAACTGCTTGGCCACCTGACACGCGTAGGCGAACCAAAGCGCATCCGCATTGAAGAAATTCAGCGCATCGTTGCTCGTCACTACAATGTGTCGAAGCAGGACCTGCTTTCCAATCGCCGCACACGTACCATCGTGAAGCCACGTCAGGTTGCAATGTATCTTGCCAAGATGCTGACGCCACGTTCGCTGCCGGAAATCGGTCGTCGTTTTGGCGGTCGCGACCATACGACGGTTCTTCATGCGGTTCGCAAGATCGAAGATCTGGTCGGTGCTGACACCAAGCTGGCGCAGGAACTTGAGCTTCTCAAGCGTCTGATCAACGATCAGGCAGCCTGATCGACAGAAATTAGTTAAAAAGCCCGCGCCGTGTCGATTTGCGACGTGGCGCGGGCTTGCTTTTCGTCTCAAAAATCTGCCACTTTAGCAAACCTTCGGGCGCCACAAGCGCCTTACTGATAGGGGCGTCTGCCCGTTGCGCGGTTGCCCAGTCCTAGAGAGCGAGTGCGTTTCAATATGCGTGTAACCCTGGAACGGTCGAACCTTCTTAAATCCCTCAATCATGTGCATCGCGTTGTCGAACGCCGCAACACGATTCCTATCCTGTCGAACGTGCTTTTGCAGGCAGAGGGCGCCAGCCTCGCGCTGAAGGCTACGGACCTTGATCTTGAGGTCAATGAAGCAACCGCAGCCATGGTCGAGCAGGCTGGTGCCACCACGGTTCCGGCACATCTTCTTTATGATATCGTGCGCAAACTGCCGGATGGCGCTGAAGTGATGCTGTCCACCAATCCGGATGGCGGCTCGATTTCGGTGATTTCCGGAAAATCCTCTTTCCGTCTGCAGTCGCTGCCACAGTCCGATTTTCCGGAACTGACTGCCGGCGCTTTCACCCATTCATTCCGCATCGATGCACAGGCTCTGAAACGCCTGATTGATCGCACCCAGTTTGCGATCTCGACGGAAGAAACCCGTTATTACCTCAACGGCATTTATTTCCACGCCATTGAAAGCGATGGTGCTTTGAAGTTGCGTGCCGTTGCAACCGATGGCCATCGTCTGGCACGCGCTGAACTCGAAGCCCCTTCTGGCACTGAAGGTATGCCGGGCATCATTATTCCGCGCAAGACGGTTGCTGAACTCCAGAAGCTCGTTGATGCTCCGGATACGGTTGTTTCGGTTGAACTTTCTGACGCAAAAATCCGCTTCACCGTTGGCTCGGTGGTTCTGACCTCCAAGCTCATCGATGGTACATTCCCGGATTACCAGCGCGTGATTCCTTCGGGCAATGACAAGAAGCTCACCATCAGCCGTCAGGAATTTGCCGCTTCTGTTGATCGTGTTTCCACGATTTCCAGTGAGCGCGGCCGTGCGGTCAAGCTTTCGATCGCTGATGGTCAGTTGACGCTGACGGTCAACAATCCCGATTCGGGAAGTGCGACCGATGAACTGGCTGCCGATTACGATGCTGATCCGATCGATATCGGTTTCAACTCGAAATATCTGCTCGACATCACCAGCCAGCTTTCCGGTTCCGATGCCGTCTTCATGCTGGCTGATGCCGGTTCTCCTACGCTGGTGCGCGATACCGGCGATGAAGATGTGCTCTATGTTCTGATGCCTATGCGCGTCTAGGATTTGAAAACCGACCGTGAGCATTTTTGAACCCATTATAAGCCGTCCGGATCGAGTCTCGGTCCGGCGGCTTAAACTTTCTGATTTCCGCAACTACACGGAACTCACGCTCCCGCTTGGTCCCGGCCATGTGGTGCTGACAGGTGAAAACGGTTCAGGCAAAACCAACCTCATTGAAGCCGTTTCCTTTCTGTCGCCGGGCAGGGGGCTGCGCCGTGCTTCCTATGATGACGTGGCTCGCACCAGCGGCCATGATGGCTTTGCCATTCATGCTTCGCTTGATTGTATGATCTACGGTGATGCTGAAATCGGCACCGGCACAGCGGGCGGTGGTGAAGGCGGCCGCAAAGTCCGCATCAATAGCAATGCTGCATCCGGTGACGAACTTCTCGATTATGCGCGCATTCTCTGGGTGGTGCCGTCGATGGACGGTCTATTTACCGGTGGCGCTTCAGACAGGCGGCGCTTTCTTGACCGCATGGTGCTGGCAATCGATACCAGCCACGGCAAGCGCGTGCTGGATTATGAGAAGGCCATGCGCTCGCGCAATCGGCTGCTGAGCGACGGTAACAGCGACAATCAGTGGCTCGATGCGATTGAAAGCCAGATGGCTGAGCTTGGCATTGCCATTGCGGCGGCCCGCTCAGAGGCCATGCAGCTGATCGCTGCGATGATTGAACGCCTGCCTGCTGAAGGTCCTTTTCCCAAGGCAGACTGCTTTCTTGAAGGAACACTTGAGCAGCGCATTGGTCTCGAAGCAGCGCTTGATCTTGAAGAAGATTTTCGTCGTACAATGCGAGACGGTCGTGCCCGGGATCGCGCTGCAGGGCGCACGCTTGAAGGTCCACATCGCACGGATCTGATTGTGCAGCATCGGCCAAAATCCATGCCCGCTGCCCTTTGCTCCACCGGCGAGCAGAAAGCACTGCTGATCGGGCTTATTCTGGCTCATGCAAGGCTGACGGGCGAGCTTTCGGGCATGGCACCGATTTTGTTGCTTGATGAAATCGCGGCCCATCTCGATACCGGACGCCGCGCGGCTTTATTTGGTATTCTCGATGATCTTGGCGGACAGGCTTTCATGACCGGCACCGACCATTCACTGTTTGAAGCTCTTGAAGGGGACGCGCAGTTTTTCAATGTTGCTGGGGGCGAACTCACCAGACTTTGAGACAAAATATCCGCTGACAGATGACCTTAACGGGCCTATGTTTATGCATCATGAACGCACCATCAAAGCCTTTTTCATCTGAAGAATTAGAGCGCTATGCGCGCCATATCGTGCTGCCGGAAATCGGCGGGCCTGGACAGCAGCAGCTGAAAGCTGCCCGTGTGCTCGTGGTGGGAGCTGGCGGACTCGGTGCCCCGGTTCTGCAATATCTGGCCGCAGCTGGTATCGGAATACTTGGCCTTGTCGATGACGATACGGTGTCGTTGTCGAACCTGCAGAGACAGGTAATCCACGACACTGAGAGCGTTGGTCAGAGCAAGGTTGCAAGTGCGACGGCTTCGATTGCTCGTATCAATCCGCATGTGAAGATCGAAGGCCATGCCTTGCGCCTCAACAATGAGAATGCGCAAGCCCTGATCAGCCAATATGATGTTGTTGTTGATGGTTCTGATAACTTTGCGACACGTTATGCACTCGCAGACGCAAGCGCTTTGGCAGAGCGACCACTGGTCTCAGGCGCAATGGGGCGCTTTGACGGCACCGTCACTGTGCTTATGCCTTATGCAAAGGGCGCAGATGGAGAGCCTAATCCTTCCTATCGTGATCTGTTTCCGGATATGCCGCCGCCGGGTGCGGTGCCAACCTGTGCAGAGGCCGGAGTTCTCGGTGTATTGCCGGGCGTGATCGGCAGTTTGCAGGCCATGGAAGTCATCAAGCTCATAACGGGCATTGGCGAACCGCTGGTCGGAAGGCTCCTGCTTTACAACGCATTGAACGTGCGTTTTGAAACAATCCGATACAAGGCACGCAGACCCAAATGACGGAATTTCGCATGACATCCATCGACGCGGATTTTGGTCACTGGGACGAACTTTTGAAGCTCATTCAGGACAGTTTCGCTTACATGGATGGCATAATCGATCCGCCATCGTCTGCGCATCATCTGACGATAAAGGCTCTTCAAGGAAAGGCAGTCGTCGAAACCGGCTTTGCAGTGTTCATCGGTGATGCTTTGGCTGGTTGTGTGTTCATCGCTGAGAAAGAAAATCATTTTTATATCGGCAAGCTTGCTGTCGCACCTGCCTTTGAAGGCCGGGGTATTGCACGTCAGCTCATGGCGAAGGTCGAGCAGCAGGCAGTCACGCGCGGCAAACCTGTAATGGAACTGCAAGTGCGTATCGAGCTTGAACGCAATCACATTGTTTTCGGTAGGCTCGGCTATCGCAAAGTAGCCGAGACATGCCATCCCGGATTTACAAGAACGACATCGATAACCATGCGTAAGGAGATCTCGCGTGGCACTGACATTAACCCATGAAGAGCAGTCGATAGCTGCCGGGGAACAGGGACAAGGGGCTGCGATGGCCATGCGCATCGTAGCCGAAACAGCGCGTTTGATGGGGGCATCGCGCCTCATCCCGATCGCGTCTGCACATATTGATGGTGCGCTTTATCACGGCGATAGCGGTACGCTGTTCGCTGAACGACTGGTTGATGGCTGTGCCAGAACCAAAGTGCGTGCCACCCTTAATGTGGGATCCATTGATCTCACCGGCTGTTCCCGCAATTTGTTGCCGCAACATGAGGCCGACATGGCCAGACGCATGATGCGGGCTTATATCAAGCTGGGATGCGAGCCGACATGGACCTGCGCGCCGTATCAGGCCGGACATCGTCCCGCAAAGGGAACAGACGTTGCATGGGGTGAATCGAACGCCGTTGTGTTCTGCAATTCCGTGCTTGGTGCCAGGACAAACCGCTACGGCGATTTTCTGGATATAGCTTGCGCTATTGCCGGACGCGCACCTGATTATGGTCTTCATCGAAACGAGAATCGTCGAGCGACGGTTATTCTCGATATTTCCGCAATTGACCCTGCTTTCCTTCAGTCAGAGGTCGCGTGGCCGATTCTTGGCAATCTGTTTGGCCGGAGCGTTGGCACAAATATCGGTGTTGTGGCTGGCGCGGGAATGCGTCCGGATGAAGATGCGCTGAAGGCCTTTGGAGCTGCGGCAGCCTCGGTGGGGTCCGTTGGCCTTTTCCACGTCGCGGGTGTGACCCCCGAAGCTCCCGACCTTGAAACAGCCCTGCAGCATCAAAAGCCAGACGGCATCATTCATGTGACACAGGAAATGATCGAAGCCACCCGCAAACGTCTGTCGACCGTCGATCATGCGGATTCAATTGATGCGGTGGCGATTGGCAGTCCGCATCTGTCGATCACTGAGTTTGACAGGCTCGAACGTGCAATCGCGGGTCGGAAGCTTGCCGTGCCGCTTTATGCCTGCACCGGGCGACATGCCCTTGTTGAGCTCGAAAAGAACGGACGCAGAGCGATGCTTGAAAAGGCAGGCGTTGTCATCGTAGCGGATACTTGTGTCGTGGTGACGCCGATCATGCCCACAAAGGATGACGCGGTTCTGATGACCAATTCCGGCAAGTTCGCGCATTATGCACCGGGTAATACCGGCTATGACGTGTTGTATGGTTCGCTTGAGGAGTGCGTTGAAAGTGCTGTCGCTGGTCGACCTATATTTGTGAGGCAGGCCGCATGATTACCTCCAATTATATGTCATCGGTTCTGGTCGCTGGGAAAGCAACAGAAGCTCAGGCACTGGTTTTGTCGGCTCCTATCAGCTTCTGGGGCGGAGTTGACCCCAAAACCGGACGGATTGCCGATGTCCGCCATCCGGAGCACGGGCAGAGTATTTCGGGCTATGTTTTGTGTTTACCGGGAACGATCGGCTCGTCATCAGCCGCAGCAGTACTGCTCGAGCTGGTTCATGCCGGTTTGGCACCGGCCGCAATCATATTGCATGAACCTGATGCGATCCTGCTTCTCGGGCTTATTGTTGCACGCGAGATGGGACATGATGTTCCTATCGCAGTCGAGTTTGACCGGGAGAAACAAAAGAAACTCGCCGGCCATCGGGTGACGGTCGGCGAGAATGGGAATATTTCGATCAGCGCCTAATATTGCGTGGCGCGGTCAACCACGTTTTCGAGCGTTCCGTCGCGTTCAAACGCTTCGATCTGGCGGATAATCTGCGGAACAATTGCGGTTGCCGAGGAGCTTGCAGCCGCATGTGGCGTGATAGTTACCTTCGGATGCGTCCAGAGCGGGCTATCAGTGGGCAGCGGTTCCTGGTTGAACACATCAAGCGTGACTGCCGAAAGCAGGCCACGATCAAGAGCGGCAAGAACATCAGCTTCGTTCTGCAAGCCACCACGACCTGCGTTGATCAGCACAGGCGCGCCAAGCGGGCCGTCGCTTTTCAATTGCGCAAACATCGTCATGGACAGAATGCCCTTGGTGTCCGGCGTCAAAGGCAGAAGACAGACGAAGATATCGGCAGTCTTGAGGAAGCGTGTAAAGCCTTCCTTGCCGTTGAAGGTCTGAACGCCGTCGATCTCCTGCGGACGGCGACTCCATCCGGTAACATTGAAACCAATCGCTTTGAGCTTTTCTGCTGCATCACGGCCCAAGACACCCAATCCCATAATGCCGACAGTCACTTCATGGGCTGCTGGCTGGCGTGGGTCTTCGTGCCAGACGCGATTCTTCTGCTGCTTGCGATAGCTTGCGCCAAGGCGATGATGGTCAAGCACCTGCCAAACCACATACTCGGTCATGCGCATGGTGAGATCATCTGAAATGACCCGTACCAGAGGTACGTCCGGAATATGCGGATCATGAAAGACATGATCGACGCCAGCCCCCAGTGAGAATATCACTTTGAGATTTGGAAGATTGGTCAGCGAACCGGGCTTTTGCTTCCAGACAAGCGCGTATTCGATGCTTGGATCATTTTCTGTACGTTCTGTCACGACATTGCGTTCAGGCGCATGTGCCTTGAAGCTGTCGATCCAGATGGCCGGGTCCCAATTGGTCACGGAGAGTAAGATATTGCCGCTTTTGCTCATTGTTTCACTCCTCCCAAAGTGGTTGCCTCCATGTGAAAGGCTGCTGCCATCAATGCCTTGGTATAATCCGTTTTTGGATTGGCAAAGACTTCCTTTGACGTTCCATATTCGACTGCCTTGCCATTGCGCATCACCAGCACATCATTGGCCAGTGCCCGCACCACTTTCAGATCGTGGCTTATGAAAAGATAAGCGAGATCATGCTTCTTCTGCAATGCGCGCAAAAGATCCACCACCTGCGCCTGCACGCTCATGTCGAGCGCTGAGGTTGGCTCATCCAGCATTACGAATTTCGGATTGAGCACCATGGCGCGTGCAATAGCGATGCGTTGGCGCTGGCCGCCGGAAAACTCGTGCGGGTAACGAAAGCGACTTTCAGGGTCGAGGTTCACTTCTTTGAGTGCGGACACAACGCGCTCGTCGCGATCATCAGCGGAAAGCTTCGGCTCATGCACCAGCAGACCTTCAGCGATAATATCTGCGATGGTCATCCGCGGGCTCAATGAGCCGAACGGGTCCTGAAAGACGATCTGCATTTCACGGCGGAGCGGGCGCATATCCTTAAAGCTGAACTTCGCAATATCGCGTCCGTCGAAGCGGATTTCGCCCTTCGATGAGATCATGCGCGACAGGGCCAGCCCAAGTGTTGTCTTGCCGGAGCCAGATTCACCCACGACACCCAGCGTCTGTCCCGCGCGCAGTTCCACATCAATGCCATCTACGGCCTTCACATGATCGACTGTCTTACGCAGGAACCCCTTCTTGATCGGGAACCAGACGCGTACATCCTTGCCTTCCATCACCGTCTTGGCAGAGAGATCGGCCAGTGGCGGCTCGCCCTTTGGCTCTGCGGCAAGCAGATGCTTGGTATATTCGTGTTGCGGATTATCGAAGATTTCCTTGGTCGGCCCGGTCTCGACAATCTTGCCCTTGCTCATCACACAAACCCGGTCGGCGATTTTGCGAACGATGCCGAGGTCATGGGTGATGAATAGCATCGACATGCCCTGTGCTTCTTTTAGGTCTGCAAGAAGCTTCAGGATTTGCGCCTGCACCGTGACGTCGAGTGCTGTGGTTGGCTCATCAGCGATCAGCAGCTTTGGCTTGTTGGCAAGCGCCATGGCAATCATCACGCGCTGGCGCTGGCCACCCGAAAGCTGATGTGGAAAGGATTGCAGGCGTTTTTCCGGCTCACGGATGCCCACTTCTTCCAGCAATTCCAGCGTCCGCTTGCGCGCTGCCTGATCGCTCATGCCCTGATGCATCTTCAGAATTTCACCGATCTGTCGCTCCACCGTATGCAACGGATTAAGCGAGGTCATCGGCTCCTGAAAGATCATGGTGACATCATTGCCACGCACGCGCCGCAACTCCGGTTCGGAAGCCTTCATCAGGTCTTTGCCGTTGAAGAGAATTTCCCCGGATGGGTGGCTCGCAGCCGGATAGGGCAAAAGCTTCAGGATGGAGAGTGCTGAAACGGACTTGCCGGAACCAGACTCACCAACCAGTGCAACTGTTTCACCTTCGGCGATATCGAAGGAAACGCGGTCCACGGAAATGCGTTCTTCACCATTCTGGCGGAAGGCGACGGAAAGATCGCGGACGGAAAGCAAAGGCTTATTCATCGACCCACTCATTGAAATGCCTTTCGTGGATCAAATGCGTCACGGGTAGCCTCGCCGATGAAGATCAACAGCGACAGCATGACCGAGATAACCACAAAGCCTGTAATGCCAAGCCATGGGGCTTGAAGATTGTTCTTGCCCTGCGCAAGCAATTCGCCAAGCGAGGCCGAGCCTGGCGGCAAACCGAAGCCAAGGAAGTCGAGCGCTGTCAGCGTCGTGATCGAACCATTGAGAATGAACGGCAGGAAGGTAAGCGTTGCCACCATCGCGTTGGGCAAAAGATGTCGCCACATGATTGTGCCATTCTTCACGCCAAGTGCGCGGGCCGCATTCACATATTCAAAGTTTCTGGCACGCAGGAATTCAGCACGCACCACGCCAACAAAGGCGACCCATGAGAAAAGCAGCATAATGCCCAGCAATACCCAGAATCCGGGCGGTAATATCGCAGCGATAATCAGCAGCAGATAAAGCACTGGAATCGAAGACCAGATTTCGATCACGCGCTGGAAGATAAGATCGACCCAACCGCCGAAATAGCCCTGCACAGCACCAGCTGTCACGCCGATGATGGCGGAGAAGAAGGTGAGGATCAGACCGAACATCACCGAGATGCGGAAGCCATAAAGCGCGCGGGCAAAGACATCGCGTGCCTGATCATCAGTGCCGAGCCAGTTCCAATTGCCGACGATGCAGTTCGGGTCGTTGATACCGTCCGGGTAACGCTGGCAACGCTGTTCTGCCGTATAAAGCCATGTAGGCTTTGAAGGTGCTGCTTCTGGAATCTCGTTGTTGACGGTGTTGTAGGAATACCGAACGGGTGGCCAGATTGCCCAGCCATTATTCTTGATTTCATCCTGAATAACCGGGTCGCGGTAATCGGTGACGGCGTAAAAGCCTCCGAATTTTTCTTCCGGATAATCGACAAAAACCGGCGTGAGCAGCTCACCTTTGTAGGAAACGAGGATAGGGCGGTCGTTAGCGATAAACTCGGAACAGATCGCTGCAACAAGAAGCACGAGGAAAATCCACAGCGACCAGTATCCGCGCTTGTTGGCTTTGAAATTCTGCCAGCGACGACGATTGAGCGGCGAAAGAAACGGGCGCTTTACCGGCTTGGCCTGAGGGGAAAGAGTGGCGTCTGTCATCACACGTCCCTCCGGTCAAAGTCGATGCGCGGATCAATCCATGTGTACATAAGATCAGACAAAAGCCCGACCAAAAGCCCGATCAGCGAGAAAATAAACAGGCTGGCAAACACTACCGGATAATCGCGGTTGATGATCGACTGATAGCCAAGAAGCCCCAGACCATCGAGCGAGAAGATCGTTTCGATCAGCAGTGAGCCAGTGAAGAATGCCGAGATGAAGGCGCCCGGAAAACCAGCAATTACGATCAGCATGGCATTGCGGAACACATGGCGGTAAAGCACCTGATGTTCGGTCAGTCCCTTGGCGCGTGCCGTGGTCACATATTGTTTGCGGATTTCTTCCAGAAACGAGTTCTTGGTCAGAAGCGTTGTGGTGGCAAAGGCCGAAAGCACAAGCGCCGTCACGGGCAAAACCATGTGCCAAAGATAATCGCCGATCTTTCCCCATATCGACATTTGCGCAAAATCAGACGAGGTGAGGCCACGCAGCGGGAACCAGTCGAAGAATGATCCACCAGCGAAAAGCACGATCAGCAGGATGGCGAACAGGAAGCTCGGAATAGCATAGCCGACGATGATGATGGCGCTGGTCCATGTGTCGAAGCGGGTGCCTTCCTTGATCGCCTTGCGAATGCCAAGCGGGATAGAGATCAGATAGGACAGGAAGGTGAGCCACAGTCCGAGCGAGATGGAAACCGGCATTTTCTCTTTGATGAGGTCGATCACGCTGATGTCGCGAAAATAGCTGCGACCAAAATCGAAGCGCATATAGTTCCAGAGCATCTGTCCGAAGCGCTCGAGGGGAGGCTTATCGAAGCCGAACTGCTTTTCAAGATCGGCAATGAACTGTGGGTCGAGCCCCTGCGCACCGCGATATTTCGAGTTGGATGAACCACTGTCTAGGTTGTTCTGGCCGAAATCACCGCCACCGCCCGAAAGACGGTCGAGTGCATCGCCGCCCTGACCGGAAAGCTGTGCAATCACGCGCTCAACAGGCCCGCCGGGAGCAAACTGAACAACGGCGAAGGATATGGCCATGATGCCGAGAATGGTCGGGATCATCAAAAGCAGGCGGCGTAAAATATAAGCGCCCATCAGCCTTCACGGCTCCGGAAATTCAGGTTGCTCTTATGGCTTGCCAACAGCTTTTGCCCTTTTGTTTTTCAAGATCATGATCTTGCCCGAAAACGGGTCCCCTTCTGGGGTTATGTTTTAATCCACCAAAGCGTTTCAACCGGGAAGCCATAATCGGGCTTTGGCTCCTTGAAACCAAAACGGTCCCAATAGGCCGCCAGGTGATTCGCTACAGTCCAATTTGGAATCCACTCGCGCCGGATACGCAAGTACCGATCAAGCACCCGGATCGTTGCGACCAGGTCATCGCGCGTGGAAACCTTGCCCACATCCTCGATCAATGCGTCGATAATGGGATCAGACGTGCCCGGAAAGTTATAAGTGCCCGGTGTTTTTGCCGATTCTGATCCGAACATGCTCGCTAGCGAATCCTTGGTTGGCGTCGCGCTGAACTGGATCGCCATGCCGACCATATCGAAATCAAAATTCTGCAACCTTGCCTGATACTGGCTGGCATCGACCAATCGTTGGCTCGCATCAATGCCAATTGCCCTCAGCTTCTGTACAAAGGGATTGTAAATGCGTCCAAAGGCATCTGAGTTGCTGAGAATTTCCAGCGAGAATTTCGTCCCGCTCTTGTCATGGAACTGACCGTTCTTGCGTTCAAAACCTGCCTGCTGCATCAGATCAACGGCACGCGAGAAAAGTTTGCGATCTCGTCCGGTGCCGTCGGAAACCGGCATGACCGGAACTTCCGCAAAAATCTCCTGCGGAAGCTTGTCACGGTAGCGTTCGAGGATCTTCAACTCGTCTGATCCCGGCGCTCCCGTCGCCTCGAAATCCGAGCCGTTGAAGCATGATTGCGAGCGCTCATAGGTATTGTAGAACAGGTTTGCGTTGGTCCACTCGAAGTCAAAGCAAAGATTGATGGCTTCACGTATGAGCGGATCGCGGAAACGTTCGCGGCGCTGGTTGAGCGCCCATGCCTGCATCAGTGGACGCTTCTCTCTCGGAAAAGTGCGCTTGATGACTTTTTTCTGCTGAACGGCGGGGAAGTCATAGGTCGTCGCCCAGTTCTTTGCGACATTCTCTTCGCGAAAGTCTATGGCACCTTTCTTGAAGGCTTCAAACTCCGGCTGGCGATCCTGATAGAACTCAATCCGAATGCGATCAAAATTGCTGGTGCCGCGCCTTACGGGCAAATCTTTCGCCCAATAATCCTCTACACGCTCATATTCGATTGCCTGCCCAGCAGACACTTTTCCGACCCGGTAAGCGCCAGATCCAAGAACGGCTTCCATGCTGGCCGAATCAAAATTGCGATCTTTGAACCAGTTTGCAGAAAGGATAGGGAGTTCAAGAGAATCAAGAACTGCCTGCGGATTTCGACCTTCTGCAAGGCGCAAACGCACCTGATACGTTCCGACCGCATCCACTTTTTCAATAGCCGCCAGCGATTGTCGAAGGAGCGGATGCCCCTTTTCCTTGACCGTCACATAGCTGAAGACCACGTCCTTCGCTTCAATGGGTGAGCCGTCGTGAAAGCGTGCTTCTTTACGAAGATCAAACAGGAAAGACCGGCGGTCTTCAGACAGAGTTACGCTCTTCGCCAGCAGACCATACATGGAATCAGGTTCATCGAGTGCTGAGGCCATCAGGCTGTCGAAAGTGAGTTCCATGCGCGGCGGCGCATCGCCTTTAAACGTCAGAGTGTTGAGCGTGTTGAAGGTCTGTGTGTTCTGGTTCCAGAACCATGTGTTCGGTGCCAGAGTGAATGTTCCGCCCTTTGGCGCATCGGGATTCACATAGTCGAAATGCGTAAAATCTGCCGGATATTTGAGTTCGCCAAATGCCGATAATCCATGCAATGCTTTTTGGGTTGGCAATTTGGCAAAGGCCATTTCTGGAAGGCAGGCCGCAATGGCGGCACTGCCTGAAAGACCTAGAAAATGGCGACGGTCCATAAGTAGGATGGTCATTTTCGCCGTCCTTATTCAGTGCCAGTCTTGATCTTGGTTTCCTTCGCAGGGTCTATCCACCAGGAAAATGGGTCAATCCCCATATATTCAGGCTGCTCTTCCGGCATACCGAATTTGTTCCAGTAGGCCACGTTGATGTGGTCGGAATACCATTGCGGAATGACGTAATAATTCCACAGCAATGCGCGGTCGAGGGCATGAGATGCAGCGACCAACTCCTCGCGATCCTTCGCATAGATGATTCGGTCGATCAGTTTGTCGATGGCCGGATTCTTGATGCCCGCATAGTTGCGGCTACCTTTGAAGTCCGCGGCTTTCGAACCCCACATATCGCGCTGCTCGTTGCCTGGCGAGGCGGTCTGTGCGGTGACGGAGGTGATTACGTCGTAATCAAAATCATTAACGCGGGCTTGATACTGCGCGGTATCGACGATGCGGACCGTCGCGTTAATACCGATCTTGCGCAGGCTTGCTGCAAACGGATTATAGATGCGTTCGTCGGTTGGGTCTTTACCCAGAAATTCAATCGTGAACTGATTGCCTTTGGCATCAACAAGCTTGTTGCCCTGCAATTTCCAGCCAGCTTCGCCAAAAAGCTGCAACGCCTTGCGCAGATTATCGCGTGTTGCCTGTGGCGTATCGTAAACCGGAAGCTTGAACTCTTCGGTCAGAGCCTCGGCCGGTAGCGCGTCCTTTACGGTTTCAAGAATTGCCGTTTCTTCCGGCGTTGGCGCTCCGCTCAGCTGCAGTTCGTTACCAGCAAAATAGCTGTTGATGCGTGTGTACTGATTGAAGAACAGAAGGCGGTTCATCGATTCAAAATCGAAAGCATAGGTCAGTGCTTCACGTACTTTCGGGTCTTTGAACTTATCCTTGCGGGTATTCAGAAAATACCCCTGCATTCGGCCGACCGCATTGAACGGGAATGATTTTTTTACAACATCGCCACGTTGCACCGCCGGGAAATTATACTGCTCGGCCCAACGCTGTGCGCGATTCTCATTGCGGTAATCGTACTGACCGCCCTTCTTGAAGGCTTCCCATGTCGCATCTTCGTTGAAGTAATATTCGTAGCGCACTTCATCGAAATTGTTGCGTCCGACATTTACAGGCAAGTCTTTGCCCCAATAATCGGCTACACGTTCCCAGATGATGGAGCGGCCGGGCACGACACTCTTGATCTTGTAAGCGGCGGAGCCGAGCGGAATTTCCAATGTGGGGCGGCTGATATCGCGCTGCTTGCCCTGCGCATCTTTACCTTCCCACCAATGCTTTGGCAGAATGGCAAGCTGACCAACAATCTGTGGCAACTCGCGATTGCCGGTCTGCGAGAAGGTGAATTTCACCTCATGGTCACCGGTCTTTTCGGCTTTTTCCACATCGCTATAATATTTGTTGTAAAGCGGCGACTGCTTCTTGAGGATATCGAAAGACCAGATGATGTCATCGACAGTGATCGGTTCACCATCATGCCATTTGGCGTTGGGATTGAGTTTGAACTTCACCCAGGAAAAATCATCGGGATACTGCAAAGCCTCGGCAATCAGCGGATACTGTGTCGATCCTTGATCCAGCGAGTCCGTCATCAGTGTATCGTAAAGCATTCCGCCGCCAAAATCGGCGAGTCCTGCTGCGGGCACGCCCTGAACCACAAACGGATTGAGGCTATCAAATGTGCCGACTGCCACTTGATTGAGTGAGCCGCCTTTCGGCGCATCAGGGTTCACATAGTCGTAGTGTTTGAAGTCTGCCTGATATTTGGGCTCGCCGATAAGGCTGGAAGCATATCTCCATTGAGGCTCGGCATCCGTGGCATGACCAAACGATACCGTGCTCGCCAGCATGGCTACTGCGAACGCTCCCGCCCAAAAACCTCTCATCCAGCATCTCCGTTTCTGCTTCGGATATTTTGGGAGCGATTTTTATGGGTTTTTGCGGAGGAAGAAAGGCACAAGTTGAAAAAACATGCAGGCAATAAAAAAGCCGGGTCGAAACCCGGCTTTTTCTCGATATTTCAATCAGCTTAGTTCGCTGGCGCAGGCTGTGCCGGCGCAGGTGCTTCACCGCCGCCCGCTGGAGCCTGTTCTGCAGGCTTTTCAGCTTCACCTGCAGGCGCCGCGCCTTCAGGTTTTGCTTCGCCACCTTCCGCAGGCGCTGCATCGGCAGTCGGAAGCGGGGCAGGATTGTCGGAAAGCGTGCGCAGATAAGCAATCAGATCGGCGCGCTCATTGTCCTTCTTATCGCCAGCAAAGCCCATGGCTGTGCCCTTGATGAAGCCCTTTGGCGAGGTGAGGAACTTGTTGAGATGTTCGTAATCCCACTTGTTGCCAGCAGCACCAAATTCTTTCATCGCAGCCGAATAGCCGAAACCTTCAACAGAGGCAGCCGGACGGTCCAGCACATCCCAAAGATGTGGTCCAACCTTGTTGGCGCCACCCTTTTCACCGGTATGACATGCCGCGCAACGCTTGAAGACGGTTTCGCCGCGTGCAGGATCAGCGGATTGCAGCAAAGTTGCAATCGACACTTCTTCCTTGGCAGGTGCAGCTTCACCACCAGTCGAAGCTTCTGCCGCCTCGATTATGAAACCTGGCTTTTCAGGTGCGGGTGCATGAAACAGCGTATCGGACAGAATGCCCGTTGTCATGACAACGAAAACCGTTGCCAGAAAAGCCATGATAAACTTATTAGTCCGGGTTGAATTCATCGCCGGTCAGCGCTCCCTCTACTCAACGCCTCCAAAGCCGGCATGCAGAACCTGTGTAAAAGGCTAGCAAGTCTCTCCCCGGCATTGGGCGGAAACTAGGTCTTTTACAGGGGGGGTGCAACACCTATAAGGGGTGCTACCCCCGTGACTTTTTGACACTTTTGCTGCATTTGCTATGCAGATAAAGGTCGCCAGGAAGCAACATCAGACCTTTTACGGCCACATTAAACACCAAGAGGCGATCATGCTTCAGACTTTGAAAACACTGACACTCATTCCGGCGCGAATGGCCTCCACACGCCTGCCAAACAAGCCTCTCGCGGACATTTGCGGCAAGCCGATGATCGTGCATGTGGCCGACCGTGCTGCGGCAGCCAAGCTCGGTCGTACTGTCGTGGCGACTGACAGCGAAGAGATTTTTGCAGCCGTTCAGGCACATGGTCATGAGGTCATTATGACGCGCAGCGATCATGAGTCGGGCTCGGACCGCATTTATGAGGCGCTGCAGAAAGTCGATCCGAATGGCGAGATGGAGGCGATCGTCAATGTGCAGGGTGATCTGCCGACAATCGACCCTGAAACAATCCGCCGTGCATTATTGCCGCTGGTCGATGGACCTGCCGATATCGCAACGCTTGGCGTCGAGATCACCGTGGATGAAGAAAAGATCAATCCCAATGTGGTCAAGATCGTTGGTTCGCCGATGAATGATGGCGAACGCCTGCGCGCGCTCTACTTCACGCGCGCCACCGCCCCTTATGGTGATGGTCCGCTTTATCATCACATCGGTCTTTATGCCTATCGCCGTGCGGCGCTGGAGCGTTTTGTGAAGATCGGTCCTTCGCCGCTCGAAAAGCGCGAAAAACTTGAGCAATTGCGCGCACTTGAAGATGGTATGCGCATTGAAGCCGAGATTGTCCGGACCGTTCCGCTTGGCGTTGATACGCAAGCTGATCTTGACCGGGCACGGGAAATTATCGCAAAGGGTTTGTGATAAGTAAGTTTCGATTGTTGCGAAACATTTCAGAAAGTACGGACACGATGAAGACCAACCGGATTTCCTTTCAGGGTGAAGCGGGCGCCAATTCCGATACGGCTTGCCGCAACATGTTTCCCGATATGGAGCCTTTGCCGTGCCCGACTTTTGAGGATGCCTTTAATGCGGTCGAAAGCGGTGTTGCGGATCTTGCCATGATCCCAATCGAAAACACGCTCGCAGGCCGCGTTGCCGATATTCACTATCTGCTGCCGCTTGCTGATATGCATATCGTTGGTGAATATTTCCTGCCGATCCACTTCCAGCTTATGGTGCTTCCGGGCGTCAAGCGCGAAGAAATCAAGACTGTTCACAGCCATATTCATGCGCTCGGTCAGTGCCGCAATGTCATTCGTAGCAATGGCTGGAAGCCAGTGATTGCAGGCGATACGGCGGGCGCTGCACGCCTCGTTGCTGACATGAAAGATCGCTCAATGGCGGCGCTTGCGCCAAGTCTTGCGGCTGAGCTCTACGGTCTTGATATTCTCGAGGAGAATGTTGAGGATTCGGAAGACAACGTGACCCGCTTCGTCGTTCTGTCCAAGAACAAAAAATGGGAGCCACGTCCAGAAAACGGCGAGCGCATCGTCACAACTTTTGTCTTCCGTGTTCGCAACGTGCCAGCCGCGCTTTATAAGGCGCTCGGTGGCTTTGCTACCAACGGCATCAACATGACCAAGCTGGAAAGCTATCAGATCGGTGGCCGTTTCATCGCGACGCAGTTCTATGCTGATGTCGAAGGCCATCCGGAAGACCAGAACCTTCAGCTCGCATTGGAAGAATTGCGCTTCTTCACCAAGGAAGTGCGCATTCTCGGCGTCTATAAAGGGGCTGATACGCGCGGCACGCAGTTGTTGGCGGCTGAATAGTTAACTACTCGCCCAGGCCTTGATCAGGTGGGTTGCGATGGCACCGGATGCCGGTACACGCAGCCCATTTTCATGTGTACCTGCAAGCATGGCACGCACTTCCACCTTGTCGAACCAGCGACCGTCTTCCAGTTCTGAACGATCAATAGTGAAGTCGTCAGACAGTACTTCGGCATGACAGCCGATCATCAGCGAATAGGGAAATGGCCATGGCTGGCTCGCATGATAAGCGACGCGGCCGATTTTGAGCCCCATTTCCTCAAAGCTCTCACGACGCACTGCAGCTTCGATTGTCTCGCCATGCTCGATAAAGCCAGCAAGGCAAGAGTAAGATCCTGCGGTAAAATGTGGGCTGCGTGCGAGAATACATTTCTCACCGCGAACAGGCAGCATGATCGCAACGGGATCAGTGCGCGGAAAATGCTCGGCACCGCAATTCGGGCACACACGTTTGCCACCACCGGCACGCATTTCGCTTTTTGTGCCGCAACGCCCGCAAAAACGGTGGTTGCTGTGCCATGCGGTCAGTGCTGCGGCTTGTGCCAAAGCACCGACGATATCTGCAGGTACGAGCCCTTCCATGTAGATGCTGCGATAGTCCTGCGCCCGAAATGGCTCTGCAAGAGCATCCGGATCGAGCGGTGCCATGAGTGCCACAATCGGTGCGCCATCTTGCAATCCAAGCAGTACCGGCTCATTGAGATCAGGCGAAAATGCCTGTGCTTGTTCAAGTGAGAACAGGGCGCGGGGCGCGTTTTCTTGCGTATAATCAAGTAGAAGCTTATTGCCACCTAAAACCATTACGCGCGTTTCAGGCAACTCCAGCGCTGTAAAAGCGGAATCGTCCTGTCGCTTTTCGGAAAGGCGGTCTATGCGGTTGCCTGCAAAGCCGACAAGACGGCTCGGTTCTGTTTCCGGCAGGTCGTAAAGGCGAAAAGCCATGATGTTCTCGGGAAAATGTTTGGGAGGGAATCAGAGTGCTTCGCGGATTTCTTCAATCAGCTTTTGTGCGTCAACATCGCTATAGGGTTCGCGGGTGCCGTGCCCCCAGACGGGGCCGGGCCAGCCTGCATCACCTTCATTGCGTGCAATGACATGGATGTGCAGCTGGCGTACGATATTGCCAAGCGCGCCGCTATTGATTTTCTCGCAATTGGTCATTTTCTTGACCGCCTGCGCAACAATGCCGGTTTCAAAGGTCAGCATGGTCTGATCAAGCGGCGTCATGTCGTGAATTTCGCTCAAAGAGCCACGGCGCGGAACGAGGATAAGCCATGTCCAGCGCTTGTCATTCATGAGCCGCAGCTCGCAAAGGCCGAGCGGGACCACTGAAAAAGTGTCGGCGGAAAGCCGTTTATCGAGTTCAAACTGTTCCATAATAGAATTCTTATCAGTTTTTTCGTCTCTGCGCTTGTTTTTTGCGCCATGCCCTTCTTGCTTTTTGCTTCATAATTGACGATATGCAGCGTGGGAGGTTGGTGGTGGACGAGCCACTCGCCAACCGGGTCAGGTCCGGAAGGAAGCAGCCCCAACGAGCACGGCACGGGTCATCGTGCCAGCCTCCCACCTTTCTTTCATGACGATTATGGCTGTTGATGGTTGATAAGCCAGCGTCGAAGTCACTTTCGTCTCTGGTCCAAACTGTTTAGAGTTTGTTGATCGGAACAAGCGAACAGGGAACGGAAGGGTCGCAATGGACACAAAATCCGAAACTGGCGCTTATCGCGTTCTCGCCCGCAAGTATCGCCCCCAGAATTTCAATGATCTGATCGGCCAGGAGCCGATGGTCCGCACGCTGAAAAACGCGTTCGAGACCGGTCGTATCGCGCAGGCATGGATGCTGACTGGTGTTCGCGGTGTGGGCAAAACCACAACTGCGCGTATTCTGGCGCGCGCGCTTAATTACAAGACCGATTCTATCGATCAGCCGACGATTGATCTCTCCGTAATGGGTGAGCATTGTCAGGCGATCATGGAAGGCCGCCATGTCGATGTGATCGAAATGGATGCGGCTTCGCATACAGGTATCGATGATATTCGCGAAATCATCGAGCAGGTGCGCTATCGCCCTGTTTCGGCACGCTACAAAGTCTATATCATCGACGAAGTGCACATGCTGTCCAATCAAGCCTTCAACGGCTTGTTGAAGACGCTTGAAGAGCCGCCGCCGCATGTGAAATTCATCTTCGCCACCACCGAAATCCGCAAGGTTCCGATCACGGTTCTATCGCGCTGTCAGCGTTTTGATCTGCGTCGCATCGAATCGGGTACGCTGGCTGCACATCTGAAGCGCATTGCAGAAGCAGAAGCAATCGAAGTCGATGACACATCGCTTGCGATGATTGCGCGCGCGGGTGAGGGGTCGGCACGCGATTCGCTCTCCATTTTCGATCAGGCCATCGCGCATGGCGCGGGTCATGTTTCGGCGGAAGCCGTGCGTTCAATGCTCGGTCTTGCAGACCGCGCGCGCATTATCGATCTCTTTGAGATGATCATGCGTGGGGACGTTGCTGGCGCTTTGACCGAATTTCGTGCGCAATATGATGTCGGAGCCGACCCATCGGTCGTACTAACTGATCTGGCCGATTTCAATCATCTGGTGACACGTCTGCGGTTTACGCCGGATGTGGCGGAAGATGTATCGCTCTCGGAAGATGAGCGCGTTCGCGGTCGTGATTTCTCGCAGAAGCTGTCGGTGCGCGTGCTGTCTCGGACATGGCAAATGCTGCTTAAGGGCATTGCCGAAGTCGATACGGCAACGCGGCCTGTGCAGGCCGCAGAAATGCTGTTGATCCGTCTGGCCCATGCCGCTGATCTGCCAACGCTTGATGAAGCACTGCGTGGGCTTGAAAACGGTTCTGCTTCGGTTACTCGTCCGCAATCTCCAAGCGGCGCAAGGCCAAATGGCGGTTCGCAGCCAGAAGCGCGCGGCAGTGTTGATGCGGTTTCCGCCTCAACCATGATGCCTGCATCGGGTGGTCCTGCAACAGCCATGCGTCTGGTGGAAACACAGCCGCAGCCGGTTCAACCGCCTGCTCCACAGCAGTTTGTCGATAGCACACCACAGCCTTCGGTTCAGATCAACAGCCTCAATGATATCGTTGCGCTGGCTGATAAGTTTCGCGACATGCAGTTCAAGATTCTGGTCAAGAACTGCGTGCGCCTGTCCTCCATCGCTGCCGGAAGGCTTGAGATCGGCCTGACCGACGATGCACCGAAATCGCTGCCAAGCGATATTTCGCAGCGCCTGCACAACTGGACCGGCATTCGCTGGGTCGTGACAGTTGCGCGTGACGTTTCTGGGCAAACGGTTGCAGAAGCTGAAACCGAGCGTCGCGATAACCTCGTGACCGATGCGCGCGCTGATCCCGATGTTGCCGCCATTCTTGCAGCTTTTCCGGGTGCGAAGATAACAGATGTCCGCATTGCCGTTGCAGAACAGGGCGATGATGACGATATAGACCTTGATACTGTCGAAGACGTGCCCGGCGCGCCTTCTGACGATGATTGAATTTTAGAGCGCATCCCGAAAAGTGCGAAGCGGTTTTCGGAGCAAGTTGCGCGTTCAAAAAATGATGGAGTGAACCCATGCGTGACATGATGGGCATGATGAAACAGGCAAAGGAACTGCAGGCCAAGATGAAGGCCATGCAGGACGAGATTGCCAATCTTGAAGCAACCGCTTCTTCGGGTGGCGGTCTGGTTACTGTCACGCTTTCGGGCAAGGGCGCTTTGTCGGCTCTTCGCATCGATCCTTCGCTTGCCAAGGAAGACGAGGTCGAAATCCTCGAAGACCTGATCATTGCAGCTCATAATGATGCCAAGGCGAAGCTCGAAGCTGAAATGGCTGAAAAGACCCAGTCGCTCACCGCCGGTCTGCCAATTCCTCCGGGCTTCAAACTGCCGTTTTAAGGCAGTAAGTGAATAAGGCAGTAGGGCAGTAAGTTTTATTTGCTAAAAGCCCTGCTGCCTGCATTTTCCCTATTGCCTTACTCCCCTATTGCCTTACTGCCTTAAATCATGTCCAAACGTATCGCCGGTCCCGAAATTGAACGTCTGATCCAGCTTCTGGCCCGTGTGCCGGGATTGGGGCCGCGTTCTGCGCGTCGTGCGGCGTTGCACTTGATCAAGAAAAAAGAGGCGCTTCTGGTGCCGCTTGGCGGTGCCATGCAAGAGGCTGCTGAAAAAGTGCGTATCTGCTCATGTTGCGGCAATGTCGATACTTCTGAC